>Ga0213866_10000004_pt1 | contig 336730 bp, 287 predicted proteins | sample PICome_11_FD_160079 | JGI IMG/M metagenome (GOLD analysis project Ga0213866, IMG submission 160079) | Coastal seawater microbial communities near Pivers Island, North Carolina, United States - PICO284 | ecosystem: Environmental > Aquatic > Marine > Coastal | place: USA: North Carolina... | reverse complement strand
ATCCTAATTCTACAATACGCATATCAATCATTTTTAATATTTCTTTTTTTGATAACATTTTATTTTACACTACACCACACCACACCACACACCACACATATATATTCAATTTATTTATGTAATTCTGTGAAGGAAAAAACACTTTTTTTATTAAAAAAAGTGTTTTTTCTTCATACTCTATGTTAATTTACTTATCCATTTATTCAAGGATGGAATTTCATTAACTCAATCTCAATCTTATTTGCCATACACCCGCATCCAGCAATCCATCTGTATTCATGTAAGGATATGCTGATGATGGGAATACTTGGTTCAATAGTGATTTTGCTGCATTACCCCCCACAACTGAATTTACATCACTATCTACAAACAAATTAGCTCTTAATTTTATGTATATCAATAAATCATCATTCGGTCTAAATGGTAAAGAGTTAAATGAACTATCATCTATATTTTGAAATCTAGTTACATCTAACGCAACCATTTGTTCAAATATAGATTGAAGTACCTCATTACGCATTGCTGTATTACCATTCTGAACCATATCGGCATTCAAGTTTGTTAACAATGTATTGGCTATTTTTGAATTTTGCGTTTGATTATCAACCTGTTGTTTAAAATCCTGGTCATTTCTTATAATTGCCTGACCTAATGGATGACCAGTTAAATGCGTTGCAACATAACGCAATAATACTTCACCAATTGAGTGACCAGTATCCCCAGTTATAATATCATCATAGTCAATATTACCTGCCACTTTTAACTTTTGAGAGTTTGAATCTACTGAATTGGCCACCTGTTTTACATTTGCAATTCCTTCTTGGCACAATATATTATGTAATGCATTTTCCACATTAATGTTATTATTACTTGGTCCTCTTGCAAACAAAGGTATTGTTCCTGCTGCTTCTATTTTATTTCCATTATAATTTTGATTATCATCTTTCGCATAATAATACACATTTGATATATCATTTGGAACAAAGAATTCTAATTTTGATCCAGAATTACCGGGAATACTGATAAGCGTTTGACCAGATACATCTTCTCCACTAATACCCTGTTCTGTTGTAGATATACCAAATCCAACACCATTTAACGATGGATCACTCAAATCAAATATATATCTAGTTAATTTTCCTAATTGAAGTATTGGTTTAGTTACACCATTTATAGTAAAATCATTACCATTTAAACCTACTTCAAACCGTTGTACTTCATCTTTATAAAAGTAATTATCACGCATAAGCTGGGCTGTCAATGGAGAGCCACTTCCACCAGCAGTAAATATATGTCTATATGAATAAAATCCCGTTTCTGTAAACTTTTCGCCAACTACTGTAGTATTACATTCAATATTAAATAACACAGGAATATGAATCAAAGCATAAGCATCGGGCGCATTAACAGCAACAGAACCTATCATTACCGTATAATCTGTTGATTCAATTATTTTATTTACACTTACATCTACATTACCTTGCAAAGGTGGTGAAATATTTACACTATCTTCACTTATTTGTTTAAAAGTATATTCCGTTCCAGATAAATCAAAAATACATGATTCGCCAATCATCAATGGAACATAAACTGTTTCTCCCTGGCTTATATCTGTAATTTTAATATTTGAAGAAGCATCATAAAGTACAACTGTATCTTTTATTCTATTGTTTATCGCATTTGGGAAAGCCATCAATGTCTTCAAAACCCTAATTTTACCCCCACTTAAATCATGTGATGTATCAATAGATTTAACTCGTTGCATAACTTTCTTTGCAAATAATTTATTTCTTTTTGCTCTCTTTTCTTCTGTATCATTTGTAACGGCCTTTATACCATTATTTATATCCGTTAAATTATACACATCTTTTTTTACATTTGGTAAAATAATATTCAATCTATCTTCCAACTCATCTTCGTCCATTCCAGCATTGTCTATATCTGCTTTTTCTATATTTGTTTTAAAATGATACCCTGATCTCAAAAAACTATTTAAAAATACTCCATCACGTGATTTTATTTGCTTTAAAGGATCATTACTTTCAATATATTCAAAAGAAACTTTATCCACATCATTCATCGATATATCACCAATAACATGCAAATCACCATCAACCGATACAGTCATTGATTGAATCGTATTTACAGAACCATCAACTACCAATTTATAATCACTGAAATTACTTATTGTCATATTTGCCAATTTCTTGTTCATTTTTAATTTCAACTTTTTCACTTGTGTTTCATCTATTGTCATTTGTTCTATACTTAATCGATCTGGAAATGATACATCACCCACAATACCATTTTGCATATCTTTTAATCGTTTCGCATCTCTATTGTTGGTATTATATTTAACCATTATCTTAGCTAACTCCGTTAATGTTGTATCGGTTACTATACGAACTTTACCATTTGATAAATCAACACTAGTTATAGTTGTACCACTATTATCATATTTTACTTCAAAATCACCAATATGCAATTGACCACTACTCTTCAAGAATTTATTAAATGTTAATAAAACTGAATTACTATTTATAATTTCCGCTTTCGTTGCCTTTGCTGTACTTTTCTTGAATTCTACCGAATCTTTCGTAAAACTATTCATAACCAATTCACTTTCATTTTTAATCAACGTATTTTCCGATATATCTTGAACATATTCTATCTCTACTTTATCTAACGAATCTATCCTTTCATTACCCTGGAGAACCAACCTACCATTTTCAATCTTTACATTATCTATATTTTTATTAACACCATCAATTTTTATTTTGAAATCTTCTTTTTTTATATTCGCGTTGTTTTTTAATTTATTTGAAAACTCAATATGTATATTACCACGAACTGATTTCATGTTTGTCAATTTTAGATCTTTTGGGTGAATAAAACTAGAAACATATTTATCATTATCAGTCAAAATACTACCAGACAAATCATTATTTAAATCATATTTTACTAATATAGCATCTATATCTGTTACTGAATTCTGTAAATTTATTAATAATTTATTATTGGATGCTTCTGCAACTAGAACAGTATTTTGTACATTTTTTTGATGGACAGTAAAATCATTTTCAACTAGATTTACATTATCTTTTATATTAGTATCCAAAGTTACAATTAATTGTTTGTCATCTTGTCCATTTAATACCATAGTAGAAACTTCCGTTATTATCGGTTTAAATTGACTAGGTGGATATCCAAAAGACGTCAAAGGTAATCCAGAAATATCTCTCAAACACTTTATGGGATCATTTGCATCTTTATTATACATAAATTTTAATTCACCCAATGAAATTGTACCACTAATATCAATCGATAATTTACCACTACTAATAGCAACCTGGCTAATATCAACACCAATATCATTTTTATGTACAATAAAATCCTGTTTTTTTATTTGTCCCTGTTTTAAACCTTTTTTAAATTCTACCGTAATATTATTGTTATTTACAATAATGTTTGAAATATCATGCACAGAACTCATTATACATAATTAATATATTATTTTTTGCATGCTAAACTAAATAAATAAGTTTATAATTGTAAAATTATTTATTTATGATAAAGTAAAGACAATCTTCCATGTCCCAGCATTTAACAAGGCGCTATCCCCAACATAATTCAAATAAGAATATAAATCCGGGGTAAACACATCTCTTATTTTCATTTTTGCTGCATTATTTGGCACATTGCTTATCACAATATTTTCGTCTGAAAATAAATTCGCCTTCATTGTGATATATAAAATTAATTTGTCATTTGGTTCAAATGGTAATGATCTTTTTATATTATCTATACCCCCAAATCTCGTTATATCACTAGCAGTCATTTGCTCAAACAATGATTGTAAAACATTATTTGATATGGCATGATCAGCATTTTCAACCATATTACCAATAATCGTATTAATCAAAACATTTGCAATATCAGCCCCACCTTCGTTTAATTTTCCATTTACATTATTTTTAAATGATACATCATTTTTTATTATTGCTTGTCCCAATGGATGACCTGATAGATGAGTTGATACATAACGCAATAATGTTTCACCCAAGGAATTTCCATTCGCTTCTGTTATTTCATAATTATATTTAACCTCTTCTCTCATCATTACCTTTGATGACGACGGATCTATAACATGTTTTACAGCTGCTTCACCATCAACACATAAATCTTTGTGTAATGATTCTTTTAAAATATCTACATTTGATTGACTACCTCTATAAAACATTGGTACTTTATCAATTACATTAATTTTATTTCCTTTACCAAATTGACCGCTACCCACAGCATTTCTATTGTAAGAATATATTAATGACGGTGTATTATTAGCAATTGTAACTAATACATATGCGCCCGCGTCACCAGGTGTACCATGATATTCTAATCCTGATAAATCCACGCCATTATTATGAAATCCATTTGGTGTACTACTAAATGCCAAATATGAACCATTCATTGTGGTATCTGATACATCAAATCTATATTTAACACCCCTCGATAATTCTAAAATTCTAGCTGAAGAACCATTCATTTCTAAATTTGTTCCATGACTAACAACAATTCGCTGGACTTCATCTTGATAAAATAAAGCATTTGCTAATTTAGATGCAGTTAAATTAGCACCTATACCACCAGCAGTAAATTCATGTTGATAATTATATAAATCTCCTGTTTTTGCCAATTCACCAAATATTGTAATATTACCACATACATCAAACACAAATGGAAGATGCACTGTTACTGAATCTGGATTATTTGATACTATTAAAGAACCAAACATTAATTTTACAGTCGCTAATGTTAGTATTTCTCCGTCAGCCATTTCAGAAATGTTTTGTAGTGACGGTATTATCAAAGTTTTACCTGGTTTTTTAGTAAATGTATAATTTTTACTATTAATTTTGTATGTTACAGATTCATCATTATCAAGTGGTGTATAATAACTTTCATCTCTAGCTAAATTATCAGTATTTACAAGAGAACCACTATCAAAAATAGTAACATCATTATTTACATATTTCTTAAAATTTAATGGAAAACTTAATAGGCCCTTTTTTATAGTTAAATCACCACTTTTTGTTGAGAATTCACCTTTAACTTGTTTTAATTTCTTCAATACCTTTTTCACATATAAATTGGTTCTACGTCTCTTTAAACTACCAGCATCATTAATCAAAACTTCGGTATTATTGACACCGTGTTCAATATTCGATATAACATATTTATTGTTTGCATTTTTACTAATATATTCTGGTATCGCCAGGTTGACCCTAGAATTCATATCTTCATTTGTAATTCCATGATTATATTGGCTTGCGTTCGATAAGATTTTATTTATGTATCCAGATCTTCCAAAAGATTTTATCACCAGGCCACGTACATCCTTTGCGTGTCTTGATTTATTTGGATGCAATTTATAAATCAAATCAATATCATTTACACTTTCTATACCCACCGCAGAAACAGCCGTAATTTTATTATTATTATTTATCGAAATACTTGAAATATCAGCATCTGTATTATTTATTTTTAAAGTAAAATCAGACTTATTTAAATTTGCATTTGTCTGCAAATCATTATTAAATGTAAGAACTACATTATAACTACCATCTAATGATAAAGATGACCCCAAATTATCAGGATATTGAAACTGTTTAAAACGTTTATTCATAGTTGTAGTTAATTGTGCTGACTTTTCTCTAGGAGGTGAATATTTGAAAAAAATTTTACTATTCTGTGATATATCCACAACGGGAGTCACATACAAATCTCCATTATAAACTTCTACAAATGATATATCAACATTACTATTATCAACATTTAAACTATAATGATTTTTATTTAATGTTTGAGGATCCTTTAACTTTGATTGTAATTTAAATTGTAATATATTATTAGAGCCTCCTACTTTTGGAATAATATCCAAATTTATAATTTTTTCATTAATTTCATTCAATGGAGAAGTTTTGTCACCAGGCTGTACAAATATACCTTTAGTATCTATCAATATATTTGAATTATCTCTTGTATATTCCAATTTTAAAGATAATACATTTTCAATTGTAGTACTCGGAATGATTTTCAAATCTCCATTATCAATGGAAACACTACTTATATCTATTACAGAGTTTACTTGCTTCAAAACAAAATCATTCTTATCCGGGATTACAGAATTATCCAATTGATGCTCATAAACTATTTTTAATTCTCCATCGATTAAGTAAAACCCAGACACAACAGAATCAAACGGAAAACTGAAAGCACCTATTGATTTATCGTTTAAATCTATCATGTTATACGATATATCTGTATTTAACCGATATCTAATATCCAATGTGCCGACATCATTAGTTCCAGTTTGTGAAGTAATCATTAGGTTATTATTTGAAATTTCCACCAGGCTGATTGTTTTTTCTACCTTGTTAGAAAATACCTTAAAATCATTATTGGATAGATCAACACCACCTTTAAGTTTTCCATTGAAATTAAGAATAAATCTATAATCTGTACCCGAAGTATCCAAATGAGATAACGCCAAAGGTTGCCTGGCGGATAATTGAAATTTATTATTAGGAAACGAAAAATTTTCTATTTCAACATTTCCAATTGCTTTTAATAATTTTGTTGGCTCACGAATATTTTTACTATAAATTACTACAGAATTGACCGTATCTAGTGTTGATTTCAAAGTAAATGTTAATTTAGTATTTGAAATGTCTATATTAGATATATCAATTACTTGACTACCCTCTTTTATCATGAAATCATCCACAGATAAATCATTATTATTTAAAGTTGTATCAAATGTTAATGCTAATGTATGTAACGTGCCATTTGATTGAAATACTTGTTCTTGTACCGACATATACATAATAAAAATATTATTTATTTACTAAATTTACCAAGTTAATAATAATAAATATTTATAACATTTATTATTTTAAAATTATGATAGCACTAATTCTATTTTCCAAACACCTCCATCGAATACAGCGCCATTTTGATAATCCATATAATTGTATTTTTCAACTGGGAATATCTGTGAAACAATTGCCTGCATTTGATTATTTGATACCGTGTCAGGTAATAATGATGCCTTCATATCTATATACAATACTATCTTATCATTCTTTACAAAAGGTAATCCAACCTTTTCACTATCATTTGTACCAAAACGCTCAATACGTTTAAATATCATTTGCTCAAATAATGTATGTAGTATATCACTTCTCTTAGCAGTTATTCCACTAGGATCTAAATTCAACACCAATTGATTAATTAATGTTTCAGCCACATTTGATGTTCCTACGCCTTGTCCATCTATCTTTTCTTTAAATGACAAATCATTCTTTATTATAATCTGTCCCAACGGATGACCAGTTAAATGTGTAGATATATATCGTAAAAATACTTCACCTAAACTATGACCTGTATCAGCTGTAATTGCACCATTGTATTCACCACCTAACTTTTTAACCTTTGAATGAATTGCATCATGTTTTACTTGAGATTGACCTTCAACACACAAATCATTATGCAACGCCGTAATTAAACTATTCTTTGATGCATCACTTGAACGTAAGAATAATGGTCTTTCATTAAACATATCGATATCACCACCTGCATTTGATATGTCTTTAACATAGTAATGGAATCTATTTGGCAAATGATCGTTTGTTATTAACATTATATTCGCATTATCATCCCCTGCCAATCCGCGTGCAAATACATTTTTAGATATATCATCAATAGCATTATTTGTATGTTTCCCATCGCTTACTGTTGTAAATAACAATTCTTTTCCTGTCATACTATCATCGCTTACATCGAATTTATATCTTGAATTTGAATCCAATTGAATTGTTGGTTGTTCAAGATCATTTAAATAAACCTTATTACCACTCAATTCTACATTATATACATCTATTTCATCCTTATAGAATAAATTTTCTGATAATAATTTTGCCGACACGTGACCTGTAGAAACAGAACCGGCTGTAAATTGATGCCTGAAATTATAAAAAGCGGTATCACTTAAAACATCTTCACTTATTTTCAATACTTTAGTTCCCCCAGATATATCAAATAATGTTGGAATATGAACCACTAAATAATCAGGTACCCTTGTAACACCGATGGATGAGAATATAAACGCGGTTTCTTTTATTAATACACTATCACCTATATTATAAACTGATTTACCATTTAATGGCGGGTCTACTTTTACAGTTGTTGCTTTTTGTGTAAATGTATAATCCACTTGAAAAAATCTAAATGCAACTTGTTCATTCAATTCCAAAGGAACATATATAGTTTCTTCATATTCTATAGATTCTGTATTAATATCTGAACCTTCTCCATAAATTCTTACTGTTTTCTCTACATATTGCTCTATCTCAGCAGGGAATGCCAACAATTCTTTACTTACTACCAATTTACCACCATTTGGATCATATTCAACATCTACACTTGTAACCTTGTTTAATATAGATTTAATAAAATTCTTTGTACGCTTGCTTTTCTTTTCATTTGTATCTTCTTCACCAGATGATACTTCTTTCACTCCTTGTGCTGCATCTGTTAATACATAAGATTCTTGTTTTGGTATGTCGGCAAAAAGTTTTGATACTTTGCTGTTAATTTGTGACGGTGATACACCCATGGTTTCAATACTTGCTACAGCTTCTTTTGAGAATTCAACAACCTCATTACCTATTAAATCTACCAAATTATCCGCAACTATATCAGTAGGCTCATAAATAATTGTAGCTGTATTAATATTACTTATTGTACCTGAAATATCCAATACAACTTCCAATCCATTAGAAACAATATCAATTACAGATAAATTCTTACCATTACTAATTATAGTAAAATTATTATTATTGTATGTAGTTTTATTGACCACCATTTTATCAAATGTAATCTTGATATTTCCATCATCCAATGCTATTGTTTGCATAGCCGGAGCGTTTGGATTAGGATCTCCCAAATATGTAAACGAAGCCATAGAATTTCCTACAATATCAACCAGGTTCTTATTATAATCCCCACCAGGAGTATAATCAAATTTAACCGAACTCAAATCACTAATCGTTTCACCAGAAGGAGTAATTTTAATTAAATTGTTATCTACAACAATACTTGTAATACCCAATCTAACACCCGACTTCTTCAAATCAAAGTTTGCCTTATCATAATCTTTGTCTGCCATTTTTTCATTCATCGCTAAAATAAAGACATTACCAACCAAAGATGCAGATACAAATTGTGACGCTGTTTCATCTTCTTCATCTCCTTTCTTTGTAAAACTACCCAATTCTACACCTATAATACTTACAACTCTTTGTGAAACAATACCAATATTTCTACTATACGTTACTTGAACCGCACTGACATCGGTTATTTGTTCATTGCTTGGCGTAACAATTATTTTATTATTGCTAATATTTATAGATGCTATTGCTACTTCTGTACCAGATAATTTCAAAGTAAAATCGTCCTTTTTATATGTTGTCAAAGGTGCTATCTTTTGATTAAATACAACTTCAGCATTATTATTCGCAACTGATATTGATGACGCCAAAGGAGGATTCAAATTTGTATTAATTCTAAATGTACCCGGTTGCATCTTGTTACCAGCTACATCTACAATATTTTGTTTCTTATCAGCCTTATCTGTCACGGTAATTTCAAATGAATCAATATCATCTATCGGAACCACTGGAACGATAGTAATCACATTTGTTGATGTAGTTACTGAACTAATATCTCTAGATAATCCAAAAACCTTTAATGCAAGATTGCTATTATCATAATCTTCATGAATAAATATATTTTTATTAGCAGTTAGTAATAAATTACCACTTTGATCTAAAGTCGCCGATGAAATATCTAAACTTGTTGTATCACTTGAAGCAGAATAATTAAATCTATTTGCAGCATGACCGGGTATATCCACTATACGTTTATCATCTTCTCCAGGCATATAAGATAAAGCTATTGCGTTTAATTCAACGATATCAACAGATGACTCTATAATCACCATATCATTGGATATATCCAAAGAAGCGATTGTTCTTACAAATCCATGAACTTGTAATACAAAATCACTAGTGGATAATGGCCTATCGGCTAATTTTTCACTAAATTTAATATTAATTTTTCTATTGCCATCCAAAGTAATTTGTTGATCCAATAATGACGGTTTTACAACTGGGTCTTCAGTATAAACTACTATAGGTTCTCCAAATGTAGCAACTTTATTACCAAATACATCCATTAAATTTTTATTTGATATAGCATTTTGTTGATAATTCAATTCTACCTGGCTAATATCCAATACTGGCACAACTGAAATGATTTTTAATGTGACACCACTTATTTCAACCGCACTCAAGTCAACCAATGATTGTGAAATACTTAGTTTAATCGTAGTAATATCAAATGTTGGACGTAAAAATAATTCCTTATCAAAATCAATTAACACAGAACCATTATCCAACCGGATTGTGTCTTTATCTTCTTTTGGTAAAGTTAAATCAATTGAAGCAGGGAAATTATAATTTGGCAAGCGATTTCCAATTTTATCACTAATATTTTTATTTGATGTTATGTTCTTAGTATAATTAATCAATACCGAACTAATATCCAAAATATCTTCAGACAAATCAAATATTATTGTATTATCAGATATATCAATACTATTAATATCAACCGTTTCTTGAAATAATTTAATTTCAAAATTATCTTTATCATACGTTGACCTATCAGCCAAGCTTTTACTATATTGAATTCGCAAATTCTTAGATGCATCCACAGTATATCCTGTTTGCAATGGAACTGATGTATCATTAGAAGCTATAAAATCTATATCTGCATAATTACCAGCGATATCAATCAATTGTTTATCCTTATGATCATCATTCGTTGTATATTTAAATATAACTGATGAATAATCAACTACAGCATCATTTGGTATAACTGTTACTTTTTGATTTGATATAAGTATTGATGAAATATCAACACTATCCTTGTAAATTTTCAAATCATAATCAGACAATCTCAAATCTCTTGATATCATGTTTTCACTCATTGTAAATTCCATATTACCATTCACCAATGCCATTGTATTAACTGTTGGACGTGTTAAATCGTTTGAACCTTCAAATACAAATGTATTTACAAAATTACCCGGTATATCACTAAGGTTCTTTGCAAAATTTGCCACATTATTTACAGTTTCTTTTGGTGTATATGTTACTGCTACAGATTCTTTATGCAATATAGCTTCACTTGTAACCAATATAACCTTATTTAAGCTAATTTCTAAACTATTTACAGTTATTGGAATTTTGTACAATGTCATGCTGAAATTACTGATATCATAAGAATTTTTATCTACAATGTTTTTATCAAACGATAATCTGAAGTTTCCATTTGATATATCACAATCATTACTTACAACAGTAGGAACACTATTATCACTAGGGTCAATAATAAATGAATCAACCAATTTACCAACAACATCTCGCAATTTATCATCATTGCTTACACCAGATATATCCTTATTGTATACTAATTTAATAGAACTTACATCAGTTACATCTTCACCGACATCAATAATTAATTTATTTGCTGATACGTCTTGAGTTACTACAGTTTTTGGTACACCAGATATTTTGATCTGCATCAAATTAGATAAATCATATACCATATCAGCGATATCTTCATCGAATATCAAATTGATATCATTATTATCTACAGATACACCCGAACCAGATAAATCTGGAATTGTTGTATCATTTGCAAGTGGTGTTCCACGTAAACTAAAGTTACCAACTTCATTTCCTTGTAAATCTCTAATTTGAAAGTTAATATTTGTATCTTTAATATTATAATCAACAAATATACCGACTTTTAATGTCAAAGTAGGAGTTGTCGTGATTATCAATTTATTATTCGATGTATCTACATTAGATATTGTACGTTCTATACCATATTCTGTTAATGTAAAGAATGTATTTTGGAATACTGTTCCAGACGCCAAATTCTCATCAAATAATATTTCTAATTTTCCATTTACAACATCAAACGACTGGGCAATTGGCGCCGCATCATCAACCACCCCTCTGTATCTAAATGATGCCAATGACCTATCTTGCAAATCTCTAATATCTCTATTGGTATCATTACTTGGAGTGTATAAAAAGTTTACACTGCTAATATCAGATATTGTAGTTGCTGTATTGAATGTAACTATTCCTTGACTTCCCGATTGAGATACTGTTACACTATTAATTGTTTGCTGAATACCAGCCGATTTAAAATCAAATAGAGTACCAGAATAATCTTGGTCTTTAACGTATTTATCTAATACAATCTCAAAATAATTATTATTATTTAATCTTGCCGTTACAAACTCTGGTGCATCAGTAACACTAAATTTATCACCACTAAATATGAATGTATCCACCGCATTATTACCATAATCAACTAAGTTTTGCACAGCTGTATCAGATTTTGTATATTTAATTTCAATATTACTAATATCGGATATCACAGTACCAGAATACTTAACATTAATCTTCTTTGGATCAACATTATCTACAGTAACTTGTGTCAAAGACCTTTGTGAAATAGTTTGTGTACCATCATCATATACCCTTAGTTCAAAATCGGCCACTTTATATACATTTGTTTGTTCGGCAATAACATCATCAAATGTCAATGTAATATTATTTGAAGCATCTATTGTAATGGGTGAAATAAATGTCGGTTTTACACCATCATCATAAAACAAGTGAGTAAAAGATAACAATTCATTACCAACTATATCAACAACATTAATTATATTCTCAGCATCATTCTTTTCATATTTTATGTAAACCGAACTAATATCAAGAATATTGCTATCATTATTTTGGTCTAGTGATTTAATTATTAATTTATCAACATTAACATCGATATCTGTAATTTGTTTATTATAACCTAAAATACGCAATTCAAAATTACTCAATGAATAATTTACATCACCTAAAACCTCTGAAAATGTTAGTATTAAATTTTTACTAGCATCTAATTCACCACTCTGGAATTCTGGATTCACATTATCACCTGCTCCCGGACGATAAATAAATGATTCTACTGAATTACCAACAACATCCGTCAAGTTGGTCGATGGGTCATCGTTCTTAATATAAGTTAAATGCACTGAGTTGATATTTGCCGATGGTATATTAACTGGTGATCCGCTAGAAAATGCTTGTAAAATTAATCTACCAGCACCATCTACACTAATATTTGAAATATCATGTAAAACACCGGATAATTTTAATCTAAAATCTGTTCCAATATAATTTGGTTTCTTTCCCATTGCCTCACTGAATGTTAATCTTATTTTTCCTGCATCATTACCTGCACTTATTATTTCACCTGATGTAAATGTGGGTACAGTATTATCTACAGCCCCAATTAAAGTAAAATCATCCAGTATCAAATTTCCTGCAATATTTTTCAATTTTGCATTATTGTCCGACGGTGAATTATATTTTACTATAACAGAATTAATACTTTCAATAGTTACCTTTGGCTCAATGGATATTAAGTTACCAGAAAAGGTAACGCTTTCGATCTCGACAACATTTCTAAATGCCCGCAATTCAAAATGGTCCTTTGAATATGTATCTTTAATAAATATATTTTCATTCATCTCAACAATGATATTATCACCAGGTTTATCTAATTGAACAGATGCAAATGTCACATCTGAAGTATAAACAGATAACTCACTTGTAGTAGGGAATCTATTACCAACTATATCTGTAATTTGTCTATCATTGGTCAAATGTTGATTATACTTAAATGCCACAGAGCTTATGTCTATAATAGGTGACTGCATTGTCAATTTTAAAACATTATCTGTCACAGATACACTGGATATATCTTGTTGTTCACCCGCTGTTTTAACAATATAATCTGCTTTATTGTATGTTGGTTTTTCTAACAAGTTTTCACTGAATTCAACAAGTAAATTACCACTTGTATCTAAAGAAAATGGTTGAGATGTCAATTTTGGATTTCCATCAACATCTACAAACACACGATATGATGTCATCACCAATTTATTACCTATGATATCGGTTATCTTTTGATTAGATTGCAACAAATCATTATTATATTCTATAAATACACTACTAATATCTAAAATTGTCTTTTCTGGTTTTAATAATATAGTACTTCCAGATACGGTTAAACTATCAACATCAAAATCTTCACCAGCAACATTCAATGAAAATGCTGTAGTTACATATGTGGATTTCACTGCCAAATTTTTATTAAAAGACAAGATTAAATCACCATTTATAGCCAACTGAAGAGATAAAAATTGTGGTGGCGTTGTATCTGTACTATGTGCAACATCAAAACTATTCAAAGTTTCACCAACAATATTCATGAAGCTTCTTCTTTTATGTGCTTCAGGATCATTAGAGTCTACTGTTGTAAATTTAGTATATTTAACAGACACAGCACTTAAATCCACAACAGTAGAATCATTGTATAATGTAATTTTATTTCCATTTAAGGATATATCATTAATTACAACGGGATCCTTCGATAATCGCAATACAAAATCCAATTTACTATGATCATTTGATGGTATAATTGTTTGGTCCAAGTTAATAACAACATTTCCGTTATCAAGTGAATAATTAACAAATGATGGTGGATTCATATCATGAACTTGAACTTCAAATGTACTAACAGTATTGGACCCTTTATCTACCAAAGCCACACTACCCCCAATATTTTCATAACTAATAAATACAGAACTTATATCATCTATTTGAGTTGCTGGCGTTAATATAACATCTGAACCAGATACATCTATAGATGATACATCTACCGCAAATGTTGAACGTGTCAATGTAAAATTACCAGTACTATATGTATCTATTGGGGCTATATCTTCTGTAAAACCTAATACAATATTTTTACTAGCATCCAATGATATTCTATTATCATATTCTGGCGATGTATTATCCACATATAACTGATAATTATCAATTGCTACCATCTTATTACCCATGATATCTGCTATTGCACCATTAATAACATTCTGTGGAGGTGGTATATATGATACACTCACAGAACTTAAATCCAAAATAGGTGTTTGTGGTTTTAATGTTATTTTACTATCTGTTACTACCACATCATCTATTGCCCTGGTAATACCATAAATTTTCAATCCAAATAATGTTTTATTAATCTCATTAAATACTATTATCTTTTCACTTGTTATCATCTCCAAATTACCAGATGCATCCAAAGCATAATCTGATATTGTTGGTGGTACCGCAGGCTCTTCCCAATATGGACGAACGTCAAATGATGATGATGCAATACCAGTCATATTTCTTATGCGTTTTAATGATGTATTTCTAGTATATTCAAACCAAACAGAACTCAAATCTGTTATATTTGCAGGAGTTTCTACTGTCATCGTCGTATTATTTATCGTAATCTTACTTAAAGATACTTCTTGTTGCGATATCTTCAATGCAAACTCATTTTTGCTTATTTGATCACCTACCAATGACAATGAACGCATGTCTTCATCAAATGTTATCACCAAATTACCACTTTGATCTAATGATTGTGACGATACCGTCGGAGCAGTTACATCTGTACTTCCAACATATGTATAACCAGGAACACGATTGTAATTCATATCTGTTAAGTCTTGTGATAAAACATAAGATGGAGTATAAGTTAACACTACCGACCTTAAATCAATAATTGTTTCGGCGGATCCCAATACCAATATCTCATTGCTTATACCACTAATATCAATACTTGTAATACTAGATGATTCTTTAAATAAGGTAATAGTATAATTCTCTTTACGTAATGTAGATTTCTCCATCAAAGATTCACTAAATGGTATATGTAATTTACCAGCTACTAACGATACTACATTCAACGAGACATCCGGTGCGACTTGATCACCTAAAATAGCTTCTTTTAATACTCCTGATTGTAATGGTATATTATTTTGATTGAAAATATTCTTACTAATATCCACACCACTTTGTAACTGATAAGACAACTTAATTCTATTTAACAATTCTAATTGCACACCAGAACTTTCTATTATCACTGTATTTCCAGATATTTCTATCGATGAAACATCAACAGGATTATCACTATATCTAAGTAGGAATGTGTCTGTACTATAAACTGGTTGACTAATCGGTTCATTAAATACGATATTAAACTTTGTAACTTCTGTTTCATGTAATTCACTAGTCAATACAAAAGGTGGTCGATTTAAAAATGTACCAGATACATCATCCAATATATTGCCATAACCATCAATGAAATCACGAGCTATATCACCCGTCTTTTTATAATGAAATTCTATGTTTTTATTCTCAATATCATTCACATCACCCAATACAATTTGATTTCCAGATATTTCAATACTATTAAAACTATAATCAAGGCCATTAACCTTCATTTCATAATCTAAATTATTATAAGAGTGGTCAACCTTGGTTCCTATTATTTCTTTATTCAAATTCAATAATAATTTGTTTGTATCCAATGTAAATGATTGAAATTGTGGCAAAATAATTGGATTTGTTCTAACAATATCAAATGTATCTGCAAAATTATTGTAAATATCACAAATATTTTTAGATACATCTTCACTATATCTGTTATATGATAAGTCAATATCACTGACATCAGTTATTGTTCTATTCATTGTTAAATGCATTTCATTCATGTCATTTCCTATTGAAACCACACTAATATCTACAATAGACAATGAACCCAGATCATCACGCAAATTAAATGACAAATCACTTACATTATACGAAATATCATTCAATTTTTCATCGAATCTTAATTTTAATACATTATCATCAACTGTTTTACTAGCAAATATAGGTCCCGTGAAATCAGTTTGAGTACTTCCAAAAGTAAACGGAACGACTTCGTTACCATACAAATCAGTAATCTTACTTTCTGATGGATATTTTGGATAATTAACAAAAATCACACTAGAACTACTTATATCTTCAACAGTTTCTACAATTAATGTATTATCTTTTACAACAGTTGATGTTAGTGTATATGGTGTATTACCGTACATTACCCTAATGTTATTACTTACATCCGCCGGAGCACTTATTGGTTCAGTAAACTCTAATAACAATTGATTTGATATATCAGTTGTAGTAGACGAATAATTATATTGTTCTATATTTTTTTGAATACTACTAACTATAATTTCTTTGTTATTTTTATTATACAATATATCTAATGGTGTCATCGCAGAAGAACCTACCAATAAATCTGATGATAACTCATAATTTCCATTTGAACTATTATAATTATATGTATGTATTACCCCACCTTGATTATCATAATTTTGGTTTGAACCTATTAAAATTATATCTTCATCAATGTATAATTGTGAACCAAATCCAGTATGGTCACTTATTTTTCCTGTATCCCACTCCAATGATTGTTTTTCACTAACAACATCATTCGAAAAAATTTCATAAAGTTTTACAGCATCACTTGATGATTGTGGTGAATTACTAACTAATAGCAAGTTATTATGTAAAGCAATATCTGTACCAAATCCATTTGACCCCGTAAGCGTTTCTATTAATTCCAAAGTGTTATTTAAATTAAATTTATAAAGAAACACCTTATTATCATTTTTACTAGTGAATGCCAAATAATTATTATTTACTTTTACTGTAAATTCTTGCAGTCCACCGCTGGTATTTACATCAACAACAAATGATTGTTTTAGTTTTATATTATCTAACTCCCTAACATAAAACCAAACATTAATCTTAGCACCATTATCACTATAATATTGTCCAACAACTATTTTGTCTTCATGAACATCCAAATTTATAACCACTGATGTAGTAGACGGGTTTGGTAACACTATTCTTTCTTTATCTGTCCATACATTATTTACTAGATCATAAACATAAAAAGAATATTTATCTGTTGAACCCGAACAATCAACTATATATAACGATGAACCACTCATTGCTAACGACCGTCCAAATTCTCTACTTACTGATTTCTGTAACTGACTCTTACTTTCCCAAGTATTTCCACTTAATTCATATAAAAACACAGTACCATTGGAACTATTTTCTAATCTAGATCCTATTGCTAACCATTTTTCATTACTAGACATAGTTCTACCTATTTCAGGTGTTGAATGACTTGCTATCATAGTATCGCTAGGTGAATATTTATTTGTAGTCGCTGTAGTAACACCATATTGTTCTGTTACAACCGATTTGTTATAATCCAATGTAATAAGTTCTGGTTTTTCACTATCTACAATTACAGTACTTGAATTAAATGCAACATCATAAATATCCATAATCTTATTTGTATCTTCAAAATAATAAAGGATGTTATATGATGTATCTACATTATTAGTAGCTGTTAGATGCAATTTACCATCACTTACATCCACCGCAGTAATAGGATTAATAACACCATCTGTTTTCAAAGTTAAATTTAATCCAGAATAGGTAATATCTTTAACTGGTTTACTTGCTGTAACAAATATTTCGTTGCTTATAGTTGTAGCAGTTAAAAGATTACCCGGTAACATAAAGTCTCCAACAATATTAATATTATTCATGGAATTATCACCCAAATCTACAAATGGATTAGTACCTGTTTCAGATGTATATGTCAAGCTAATATTATTCAAAGATGATAAACCTCTATCTATTTCTAATATAACTTTCGACACATCAATTGTTATGTTTGTTATTACTGGTACAGGATCAATTGTTTCATCTTCCACTACAATGCTTGTTGTTGATGCTGAATAGTTATTGTCTTTAATTTCTTCATCTACAAGGAACGTAAGAGTACTTGTCAATAATTCATTTTTCAACACTTTATCTCCATTAGCACCCCAACTATAAACAGTACCAAAAGTAGTCAACACATTAAATGATTCTGGGCGTAAATTCCAGTTATATTTTGACGTTGATGGTTGTATAGTAGTTGGATCAATTACAACACCAGTTATATTAGTATTTTCACCTCCTCCAGTAGATGAACCCCAAGGAACCACTGTATTATTTGTCTTCAATGCCATAAATGCATCACTTATCGCATAAATTTCACTTACATTTGACAAATCAACTACATCGCCACTAATACCACCGACCGTTTCATCCCCCCATACTTTTACTGTTCCATCATTTAATAACCCCGCAAAAGCACCTCTATTAGCATAAATTTTACTAACATTACTTATATCACTTGAAGAACCAGACAGATCAGTTAACCCATCAATTTTTTTACCCCATGTAATCACAGTTCCATCGCTTTTTAATGCTGCAAATGCATTATCAGTTGAAACAATATTCGTAACATTTTCAATTGTACCCAAAACATAATCACTTTCTCCCCAAGAAATAGCTTTATTATCACTTGTCAAAGCAACAAATCCTTTAGTATTTGAAACTATATCAGTTACATTTACTAATTGTGATTTAATATTATCGTAAGATGATTGATTTGTTGTACTCCAATATTTAACTGTATCATCATTTAAAGTCACTACAAAATCATTTTCACCCGAATAAATATTTTTAACATTTGACAAATCTATGGGAACACTTGTCATGCCAGTATTATTTACCTGTACCAATGTACCATCACTTTTCTTTAAAAGAAAAGCTAGTTTATTCACACCTACTTGTTCTATATTACTTATATCAACCAACGTAGATGATATCACATCAGCACCCCATATTTTAATATTTTTACTAGTATCCAATACCGCAATACCTTGCGAATTTAAATAAACATCGCTTACATCTGTAATACTTGAACCATAATTGGCCAAGTTTTGTCCTAATATATCACTTGCCGAATTTCCGTGTCCTACTATCGTTTTATCACTTTTCAAAAATATCGCAACATCATCATTCATGAAAACATTTTCTATATTACTTAATGATGATGGTATATTATTCACGATGTCATTTGCACCCCAAGCATATACTGTTTTATCGGGTTGAATACCAACCGATGTTTTTGTACCCGAAACTACTTTACCTATTTGATATGTTTTTTCCATAGAACCAGTAACGAATGATGGTTTTTCTACATCTACATCATTAATAATTACACTGCCAAAAATAAATTGCGTGCGTCTCTTTTTACCATTTACAATAGTATCCAAATAAATAATATCACCCGTAGCAGCCTCTTCTACATTTTCTAATATATTACCACTATCATCTGTAACACTGGGTAAAGCTGGATTAATAGTTACTTTATCATCTAATTGTGTAAACGTATAAACTTGTCCATTATAATGTGTATATGTAAATGAATCATTCGTTTCTATGTCACTATGAAATGTTTCTGTTCTATTTAATTGTGATGCGTTAATATCTATACCCCTACCGAATGTCTTAACCTTATTTCTAATATACTTATCAACATTAATAGAAAATGGCAATAAAGCCTTGTCAAATGATAATGCTCCCAATGAACCCACAAATGTTTTGTCAGATATTTTAATTTTTCTGCGAATACGTTTTATATATTCTTGCCGACGTTTTCGTTTTTTTCTCGGATTATCATTTACATCACTAACAGTAATTAATGATGGTGCGTGTTCAGTTGTTAATTCATAACTTATAGGTATATTTACATTACCAGTATTTACTGATGAAATATCTTCAATTTTTACCGAATCTATGCTGTTATTCAAATCGCTTTCACTTATACCAACGGATGCTTCATCTGCACCGGTAAAAAAATCGATATTATCAAATGTATTTCCAAATGAATCTACAACTCTTTTGGTTGTCTTTTCTTTATACACAATGTCTATTCCCTTATCTCCAGTAATTTTTTCACCTGTAGGTGGTTCTAATATAATTGTATTTCCAACAATTCTTCCAGTATTTATTGTTACAACCTCTGAATTTTTTTTTAATGAAAAACTCTCATAATCTAAAATATCTTGAACAGTTGTCAAATCTTTTGTGAATGTTAATACTACATTTCCACTTTCATCAACCGTTACTGTAGAAATTGCCGGTGAAACCAAATCAAGTGTAACTGAAAAAGTACTTACAGGTACATTATTCAAACTTATTAATCTACCATCAACTCCTTCACCAGGATCAGTATATATAATTTCTGTTGTTTTTTCATCTATTTCATCCTCTACAACAAATGCTATTAAATCATTTGAAAGATTAAAAGTTGTAACATTATTTCCTGAACCTTCTGTTTTAATTGAAAAATGCAATTTAGAATTTCCATTTTCATTTCCTTTTACATTCTCGTTTAAAAGTAATTCAATTGTTGTTGTAGTACCTGTCTTTTTTGTTGGTGTTCCTGGAATAGGAGATAATGTAGAGATTTCTGATTCAAATGCAGGCAATTGATTGTTAGCCAAATCCAATAATTGATTTGATATGTCTGTTGGAACAATATAATCAAATTTCAAACGTTTATTATAAAGAGGTGTATCGGTTGGAAAAATAGTCATTTTATTACCAGATAATTGTATTTCTCTGATTGAATTTACTACTTCTCCATCCGCATCATCATTATTTCTAGCCAATATAAAAGAATTTAAATCGATAGATTTACATTTGATCGCCTCATTGAATGTAACCACTAAATTTTGAGACGCATCTATTTCCATACTTTGAAATTCTGGTTTAACTAGTTCGGCAGTAAATGAATCAACTGTATTTCCACACAAATCTTTCAATCTTCTACTTTCATTATTACTTGGATCAATATATGATACAGATACTTTTTCTATTTCCCATTCACCCGGCGTTGTAGGTATTACATTTATTGAATCATTGTCAATATTTATATCACTTATCGTTTGTATTTGACCATCGTAATATAATATAAAATCCTCTTTTGAATAATCCGAACTCGATGCTATTGGTTCATCAAATTTCAATTGAATTGATTTACTTTCTGATGATATTGTCTCTTTTTTAATTGTATATATAGTACGGTCGGTTACATCCCATCCAGATCTTTGAATAAATACTATATGTTCATCATTTAATAAAAGTTTTCCAGGGTGCTGATCCACTTTTACTTTATTAATAGGTGCATCCAATCCCGAAATTGTATCGCCATCGTCTGTAAAATTATATATATAAATATAATGCTTACTATTTTCACTTACACTTGAAATGGCTACTGTTTTTTCATGCAGTACCACATTGAATTTCAAATATTCTAAAAATAACGAAGATGATGATATATTAAGTATAAAAGATTCCTTTTCCCAATTCGTTTCGCCAATATTTCTCTTATATAGTTCAAATTTATCTGTTCCTTTATTGTATAAAACTAAATAATTTTTATAAATGGAAAGCAAAGAATTATTTCTAGCATAACTAAATGAATGTCTTAATATATCAGTAAATTGGATTTCTTTACTAACCCATGAATGTGTAGTTGCATTCAAATCTTTTGTCAAAATCTGACATCCTTTATTGTGAACATAATAACAAACTGTGACAATATTTTCTTCACTTGTATTTGAATGATATATTCTTGAATAAAAATAATGATTTTTTATTTTCACCGTACCCCCTTCAATATCTTTAAAAGTTGGTACAGAGGTATCTTCTTCAAACTGATCTGAACTATTTTTTTTATATAAATCAATACTACCTTTGGAATAATATGGATTTGTAATCAAATAATCTCCATGCATATGAATTCCATTCCAACCACCATAAGTACTCCGAACACTCAGGTTTTGGTGGAAATTATAGCTAATATCATTATTTGCATCTTTCTTAAATATTAATACTATTGGTGTTGAACTTGATAAACCACTTGGTAGTGTTCCCTGATTACAAGATACTGCAACATAATCACCATATGTAGAAACGCCGTTTGCACTATCGATACCAAATCTAAAATTATTAAAATCTGATTCTGGATTATATAGTCTTTCAATATTCTGTGTATCCCAACTATCATTTTTATAGTCCATATAAAATAAATAAGGTTTATCGTTGTTATATTTTTGATATCCCGCCAAAAATATTCTATCACCCGCCAATGAAAAACCATCTCCAAACCATTTATTATGTATACTATCTCCTATTTTTGATGAAGGAGAATTTGAACGTTTAAAATCCTTTACAGCCAATGATGAATTAATATCTCTTATCGTTTCATTTGTTCCACTTCCCTGTTGACCCCAATTGGTAGTAATTGAAGCCGTTGATACTTTAAATTGCATGGTTTGATATTCCGGTTTTGTCATATCTTTCTTCTGCAATTTAATCGATCCCACTGTTAATGTAAAATCACCTTCATTCACTTCTTCGCCTACACCTATTTGTGTTTTACCACCATAAGCTGGAGATATATGTGCATATGGAGTACCTACAATTGGAATAGCATCCATTGTAATTGTATATATGACATTATTAACATTTAATTTCAAAACATCACCATATTCACCCGGCCAATAAGCAATTTTATCATAATACCATACTAAATTGCTTACTACTTCATCTTTACCACCAACTATGACAATTACATCATCATCTGGAAATTCAGCCAAAATACCCTTTTTAATACTTATTTCACCACTCTTCACATATTGATTTTCTTCTTTAATCTTACTAATCACTTGTTTCACATATCGCTTAGTACGTTTAATCTTTTTATCTGATTCATTTGGATCTGTACCCGTACCTTGAATAATTGATACTTGTGCTGGATCAGCAGTAAAACTATATCTTGTTTCGCCCTCGGCCAATGTTCCCGTATTCTCCACTTTTGTATTCATTAATGCTGTCAGTTTGGTCTGCAAATTACTTTCAGATATCCCTGCACCAATTTCACTTACACCAGCTGTAAAACTTAAACTACTTACTTGAATTCCATTGTTACCCGATATTTGTTTAGTAATATCTGTCGGTTGCACATATTTAATATCCAAACCATCGGTTGTCGTTATAGAATCTTGAGAAGTTAATATTAATTGATTTCCACTAAGCTCCAAATTAGTCAATGTTTTGGAAGATCCATCAATTGTTATTGTAAAATCATTAGCACTCAAATCATTTAAATTGTCCGGTGATATCAATTTATCCAATGACAACACAATCTTTTTATCATCATTTGAATCTATTGCCACACTTTGAATTTCCGGTTCCTTCGTATCACTGTATATCATCGATATACCACCACCATCACCAAATGTAATAGATAAATTATCAGCTACAATCGTTTCACCCAAATTAAATTCAGATATACCATTAATTGGCGGTGATACTGTCATTTTTTCACCATCATTGGTTACATTACGTTTAATGGTTTCATTTGTTTTATCTGTATCAACCATGTTAATTTCTATTGTTTGATTTACAGTTACTGGTATATTAACAACCTTTTCTTGATTAGCAAAATCATTTAACAATGTTGCATCTACAAATGCTGAAATATTATCAGCTGCTTTCTTTGAGTCTTCTTGTTCGGCGGTACCAGTTGTATCTGTATCTTCATTTCCCGTCGATTGTTTATATGTTTCGGTATTTTCATTTACTGTATTTGTCTGTTCTAAATTTTGATTTTGACTTTCTTCTGTTAATGAGGGTAATAATACTATAATATCTTTATCTGGATATTTCGCCGAACCGATCAATTTACCAGACAATTGAATAGTATCCTTTAATACATTAAACTCACTATCACTTTCTTGTATTTTTTCAACAATCGACGAAATCATCATGAAACCCTGGTTAGTACGTGTTCTAATTGCTGCTATAGTATTTCCACTAACTTCAACATCATCAATTATTGTTGAAGACGCATCTATTACTACCTTTTTACCTCTTGATATTCCACTTATCACTTCTGTTTTATTACTTGCGACAATTTCATCTGTTTTCACACGCTTTTGGCCATCAGTCATACCGTGAACTGCTACAGTAGGAGGACCAATATATGTAAATTTCTTTACAAATAAATCGCCCGTATCTTTTATATTGTTTTCTGGGTTATCTACATTTAATTTATATTCTAAAATTAAACCTGATATATCCTGAATATCATTCTTTAATTTCAAGTATAAGATATTCGCATTTGTTACTGCATCGCCATTTATCTGTCCTACTGTAATACCAGATAAATCAACATTACTGTAATCCCTTGTAACTGTAAAATTACCCATATTATATACACTGGATTTCAAATTTTTGGTAAATTTTAATGTTATTTCATCATTTATTTTCTTTACACCGTTTTCACCATATTCTCTATCTAAATGAGCTGGATTATAGTCTACGCTAAATTCAAAATCATATGTTTCATTTCCTGTATCATCTTTAATTCTATTGATAGATTGTACTGGTTGCACATATTTCACAAACAATGTATTATTTTCAATAACATTTTCAGGAACTATGGTTAATGTTCTATTATTTACACTTATTTCTCTAATTTTTTCAAAATTATTTCCCAACTGAAATACACCTGTATTATTATCATCCATTCTAAAGAAATCTTTTGTATAATTTTCACTATTTGCTAAGGCCTCACTAAATTTAATTTCTAAATGACCACGGGAATTAATCACTTGCGTCTCTACTTCAGGTGGAGCATTATCCAATTTGAAAACTATATTTCCAGCTGCATCATTACTATAATTTACTATTTGATTATCCCGATTGGTATATGTCAAATCAATATCTGTATCTAACAATGTTTTTGATGGTTTTACTATTACAGAACTTGCATCTACTTCAACACTATCAATTGTTGTTTTTACAGTAGTTAAAAACAATTCAAAATCATCCACACTCGTTGTCTTCAAATTCACATTTTCACTCAGTACCAATCTGATTCCTGAATTATCACTTGTTACATTACCACTTACAACTGTTGGTGTTCTAGTAATTGGTTTATACGTAAATGAATTACATGAATTATCGGTTTGATCACGAATAAATTTATCACTTGCCGTTGATGATGTTCTACCCGCTGTGTAAGTAAAATCAATATTACTAATATCAGATACAATATTAGCAACAGTCATAATTAATTTACTTCCAGATACATCTATATTGGATATTTCATTATCTATTCCTTTTGTTACCAAATTAAAATCACCAATATTAAAGCTACAATCTTTTAATTGTTCATCAAATACCAATTCTATTTTGTTTGTACCATTTACGATAGGTGGTTCTACAAACAGAGGACGAACCGTATCAAAGAATGTCATTATTAATGGTGCAAATGTAATTCTCACATTATTTCCCACTATTGTTTGACCAACATTTGCCGTAGCAACATCATTTATTGGCGGTTCCAATATAAATACATCATTACTTCGAGTTATTTTAACTGTTTCGGTTTCTTTTACAGTATTTGTTGTTTCTGATGTTTCTACTTGTAATTCAATAACTTCACTATTATCCAACAATATCATTACGCTCTTATTCTCAGTTAATTTGTTTGTAACATTATATTTTCCACTATCAACCTTTTTATTAAATACTTGAATTTCATCACTAATAAATGCATTTGCATCTTCTGGTATAGGTATCATGGTCTTATTTATTTCCAATTCTCCATTTGCCGCATCAAAATCATTATCTACTTCTTTTATCTTAGTCATAACACCCTTCAAAAATTCAATAGTACGTTTTGATTGCAATATTGCATTATCATCTCCATCAATTGTTTTTACCGATGATGATGTTTCATTAATTTTATATACATCTCCGGTCTTAGATGATGGTACTGCATTTGATATATCTGCCAAGAAATCATCTCTAGACATACCAATACTACTTGATGATATAGCACCAGTAAATGAAAATCCTACCGCTTCATTACCGCACAGATCTACAACCGGTGTATTAACTGTTGTTGTCGCTGGATAACTAACATTTATACTGTCTAACGTTGTAATATCTTTATTACCTTCTATAATTAATTTATTCGCACTACCATCATGAATTGATATCTTTACTACACTTATTTGACCCACACTATCTACCGATGCTTTAGGAAGAGTAATATTAAAATCACTTGAGTTATAAGACAAATCTTGTAAATCTTCTGTAAACACTAATGCCAATTTATTATTTTCCAAAAATCCTTCTACAAATTCTGGCTTTTTATCATCTTTTGTAGCTGTAAACGCATCAATTTCTAATAAATTTGCTCCCAATAACCGATTACTTTGATTCGCATTTTTAGTGTATGTTACCTCAATATTTCGGTTAATAATGTATTCACCACTAACAGATAATACTACACTACTTGTTATACTTTCAAATGCCAGTGATTTAATTGTCTTACTTGCCCCATCTAATTTTATTGTAAAATCATTTTTGGATAAATTTTCATTTTCAACAATAGAATCTGTAAAATTTAAGTTTAGTTTTCCTTCTTCACCATCATTATTAACAACAATTTCACTTAGCGATACTTTTGTTCTAATAACATTAAATGAAAAATCCAAAATTGGTAAATCATTCACACCCGTTAATATCTTTGTATTCGCACTATCTCCTATGTAAATTACATTTATACTACCATCTTGAATAGGATTTTCTGTAGTAATTGTTATATCTTCATTACTCACCGAAATATTAGTCACAGTTTGAACTGTACCATCAATATTCAATGAAATATCTGCTACATTATAAGCTATATCCGAAATATCCTTTGTAAAGATTAATATCATTTTACCGGATATATCGAATGATTGGGATAACAATTCTGCCGGAGTCAAGTCTAATTTTTCTACAAATGGTGAAACTTCGTTACTTAATCTATCTCTTAAAAACGGTGAAGTTGTTTTACTATATTGTACTCGTATCATTCCATCCGTTATACCTACTGTTGGTGTAATTTTAACTGTCTTATTATCATCTATAAACGTTATCGATGATATATCAATTGTAACGTCATTTCGTTTGATAGAATAATTAGAAACATTCACTTCATCTCTCAGTATTTCATCGTATTTTATCAAAATACCACCACTTCCATCCAATTCAAATGAACCTTGTTTTAATGGTGCTACTTCTTCTGTTTTATGAACAAAAGATTCCATAAAATTATCACACAAATCTCGTATTAATGTGCCGGTAGTTGGTTTAGTGTAAGCTATATGTACATTGCTTAGATCAACCGTTTCCTCACTTAATTTCAATTGTACATTTGAACCATCAACGGTAACATTTGTAACCGTTTTATTTCCAGAGAAATCTTCATATAAAAATGCGCTTGCACTACTACTGTAATTTTCGGCTGCAACTGGTTCATCCATGATCAAATTTACTTTATCTTTCACTGGTAACATTTGATATTTAGAAAACCGATATGCTTTGTCTTTTCCACCCATTATTAAATCCGTTGTTGAACCTCCTATGCTTTCGATCGTATTTTCTGCACTATTACCATTTGGTTCCATAACAGTAGTTTCTGTTGTTCCCCATTCACCTGTGCCCAAATCCTTTTCAAAACGATAAACTTGTTTTTTTCCGTCTATAAGTTTTTTTAAATCCAGAGTCCAGGTGTCGTTTTTATAACCACCACCATCCCCCCCAAATATAACCATCTGTCCATTGTAAAGAATGGATGAGTGTTTCTGACGTGTTCCGGGTTTCGTACCCGTTGTTGTCAGTTCCGTCCACACCGGAGGAGATTGAGTCAAATCCAGAGTCCAAGCGTCATTGTAATTACTACCACTATGCCCTCCAAAGATCACCATCTGCTCGTTGTAGAGAATGGACTTGGGATGAAAACGCGCACTAGGTTTTGTTCCTGTGATAGTTATTTCTGTCCATCCGTGGGTTATTAAATTCAGGATCCATACGTCGTTTTTATAACCATTCCCATCATACCCACCAAACACAACCATCTGTCCGTTGTAAAGAATGGACGAAGGAGCGCGTCGTCCACTAGGTGCTGTACCAGTCGTAGTTATTTCTGCCCAGGCATCGGTTGTTAAATCCAGGGCCCACACGTCGTTTTTATAACTACCATCTTCCCCCCCAAACACAACCATCTGTCCGTTGTAAAGAATGGATGCGTGATCAAAACGCGCACTGGGTTTTGTTCCTGTGGTAGTTATTTCTGTCCATGCAAGGGTTGTTAAATCTAAGGTCCACGTGTCGTTTTTAGATCCACCACCACCAAAGATAACCATCTTCCCATTGTAAAGAATGGACGAGTGAGCTTCACGCGCAGTAGGTGCTGTACCAGTCGTAGTTATTTCTGCCCAGGCATCGGTTGTTAAATCCAGGGCCCACACGTCGTTTTTATAACTACTACCAGAATACCCACCAAACACAACCATCTTCCCATTGTAAAGAATGGACGTGTGAGTCCGTCGCACACTGGGTTTTGTGCCAGTGGTTGCAATTTCATTCCATGGAAATGTATCAGTTACCGGATTTCTAGGTGCTATAGCTGATTTTTGTATAGTAGTAAATAAACTATTATTTTTCAATACTATGTCGGTTCCCATTTTACTTCCTGTAAAATCATCCACGGGTGATTCCAAATCACTTCCTTGTAATTTCGCTTTCTGAGCATATTCATTTCCGCTCATTTCATACACGAATACTGCTCCTTTATTAGAATCCACTCCCGGTGCTCCTACGGCAATGGAGGAAGCATCGATGGCCAAAGCATCACCATATTTATTACCAGAAATATCATCTGCGCCACTGGGCAACAATAACCGCGTTTCCGTAGTTGGCCAAGTACCGTTTACAGGTCGTTTAAAATGATATACTCTTTCCCTTCCAACCAACTTAGTTAAATCTAAAACCCTAACGTCATTGTATGCAATTCTACTAAAACTGCTACCTCTAATTTTTCCACCAAAAGCCAATACTAATTTCCCATCATATATTACAGTTGAATGAGCTGCTCTCTCGCTTAAGCGATTTCCTACATCAATTCTTGTAAATTGATTCGAATAAATATTCATTATATCCAATGTATCTGTTAAACTACTAGAACCCGAATATCCTCCAAACATAAACATATAACCATTGTAAATTGCTGCTGACAGATAATGCCTTATAGTTGTTCCTCCGCCATGATGTGTTATTGTTGGATTTGGTGTTGCATCAAGTTGAATTTTATATAAGAAATCGCTCATTATTTCCTGACCGCCTTGCAACCGCCGTCCACCATACAAATATACTGTATTACCATATAATACCGATGCGTGATGCCTTAATCCACCAAAACCCGATGCGTTATTAGTAAGTGTTAAATTAGTCCATGTATAAGTATTATTATTTGGTGTTAAATCTAATGTCCATAAATCATTTTTGTAATCAGTAGACCACCAATGTCCCCCATATACATACATTTTACCATTATATAAAAATGATGAGTGCCCCAACCGAGTATCTGGTTTTGTCCCTGCAGTAGTTAATTCAGTCCATGTATTATTTGTTAAATTTAATTCCCAAACATCATTAAACCGAGAGCTTGATGATCTTCCACCAAATATATACATTTTTCCCCCATACTCTATTGCTGAATGACTATGACGAGCAGTCGGTGGACCATTAATTGTTGATAATTGTTCCCAACTATCCCCAGTTATATCATATTCCCATGTATCATTTTTTAAATTTGAATTATCGTTTGCATTTGTCACATCTTGTCCACCAAATATTATCATTTTTCCATCATATATTACTGCCGAATGATTGTGTCGTCTGACTGGTCCGGTAGCACCTGTTACAAATGAGCTATTTTCCAAATCTGTTATAGTTTTTGGTACTTTTACTGGTGCTTGTCCGTGTGCAACAATCTCATTTTCATATAATGCTATCTCTTTGCCTAATTTTACCCCCGTAAAATCACCTTCAGGTGCATTTGGTGTCCCTTGCAATTTCGCTTTCTCTACATATTCATTTCCGCTCATTTCATAAACGAATACTGCCCCTTTATCTGTCTCTACACCCGGAGCACCTACCACAATAGAGGATGCATCGATGGCCAAAGAAAAATCTTCTTGTATGCCATCTGGCAACAATTGTTGCGTTTCTGTGGTTGGCCAAGTACCATCGGCGCCTCGCTTATAATAATTAACTGTGTTTTGATTCGCGGTTTTTTTACTATTGGTAACAATATTATCTTCGTACAATGCTAGTTGTTTGCCTATCATTGCATTTTCTGCTGTATTTGCACCTCCCTGTAATTTATATTTCTGTGCATATTCATTTCCGCTCATTTCATATACGAATACTGCTCCCTTGTCGGTATCTAATCCCGGTGCTCCTACCACAATAGAAGATGCATCCACAGCTACTGATTCACCGAACCGATTATCTGCAACATTATCAGCTCCGCTCGCCGCTATAGTTTGTCTTTCCACAAAAGTATCCGTCAATACTTCAGCTTCTGCATATGACAATGTACCCGTAAATTCAGGTGGCTTCAAATCAAAACGAACTTCCGGAAAACTATCCATCGGATTACCCTCCACATCACGAATACTCTTTGTATCATCACTACCATGTTTTGTATATGTTAATGTTGAAACAGATCCCAATAATGGTGTTGTTGGTGTCAATGTTAATGTTGTACCTGATGTTGCGACACTTTCTATAGTATTTGCTGCACCAGCAGTGTTCAATGACAAATCAATGACCGAAAAGTCCATACCTTCTTGGAAATCTTCATCTGCTGTGATAACTATCTCATCTTTTGCATCATTCAATTTCACCGATATCAATTTTGGTTCCAATGTATCATACTTAAATCCTGTTGATGCATTTCCTTCACTGTCTCTTATTTGCAACTGTGTATTCTCGTTACGCACATAGGTTACTTCCAAATCATTTATATCTTGTGTGACTCTAGGCAAATCAAGTATGACCTGCTTTCCGTCTACCGAAACACTAGTGACTTCTATCGAGCCGCTTGCATCTCTCACTGTAAAAGCTTCTTTTGGATATGCCACATCCTTAATTTTCTCATCATATACTGCACCCAACTTATCTTTCACATCTTGCAATTCATACCTAGTATAATAATATGCTTTGCTATCACCGCCAAATATCGCACGATATGGTGCCAAAGCCAAATCACCGGTCAATAATTTATTGTCATATGCATTTCCACTAGGTTCGAACACTGTCGTTTCAGTAGATGGCCATGTATTTGTACTTAGGTCCTTCTTAAAATGATATATTTCATGTTTAGAAACTACCTTTGTTACATCTATTTTCCATATATCGGTACGATAAGTGTTCGTGCCAAAAAACCCTCCATAGATAAATATACTCCCTTTATAGTCTACTATCATATGTTTATATCTTGATGCTGGTCTACTTGCATCACTATATGTACTTATAGTAGACCACGTATTTGACGATATATCAAATACATCAGTATCATTAGGGAAAGTGTCCTGGGTGGTGCCAGGGATAATTCTTTGTCCCGGAGGGACATATATTTTTCCATGAGTAATTGTGATATGCGATGTGTTTTGTAAATAATTCAGGTACCCTAGAGGTGGTGCACCGTGCCATATTTTTGTCCAAATATATTTTCCACTAGCATTGGGTATTAATTCCAATGTCCATATAGCTGTATGATCTAATGTTCCAGAATTGTACCCGTGCATTACATATAGTTTATCATTATAAATGCCTGACCTTATTCCTTCTTGCTTTACTGGTAAATCCCCTTCTGTAACCAATGGCTGCCAACTATTATTATCAAAATCATATTCCCACGTATCGTTTTTGTGTTCCCAGGACGCATTTTGACCACCATACATAATCATTTTACCATTATAAATGATTGCTGTCTGGTAATTTCGAGGCCCCGGTGTTGTACCATTTGAAGATATTACACTCCAAGTATTTGTTGTTAAATTTAATTTTCTTAAATCTCCTGTAATAGTCCAACTGCTATTAAATCCACCATAGGTATAAATATCACCATTATAACTTACTATTGCACCGATGCTATGTAATACATAATTTGTTGTTGATAACGCAGTCCAACTATTTTGAGTAAAATCATATACTTGAACATCTTCAAATCTAGCGCTATTATTACCCCCATTTATTATATACCATTTATCTTCAATTCTAATAGTCATTGATTCTTTACGCCCACCAGGAATAGTACCAGTTGGAGATAATTGATTCCATGTAAAAGTTTCAGTCACCGGATCTTTTGCAATACGTTTTGATTTTTGAACAGTAGCAAATATTTCACCATTATTCATTGCTATCTGTGCTCCCATGTTACTTCCACTAATATCACTTTCATCTTCATTTAAGTCATTCCCTTCCAATTTTGCTTTCTGTGCATATTCATTTCCGCTCATTTCATAAACGAATACTGCCCCCTTTCCATTGTTCAATCCAGGTGCTCCTACCACAATAGAAGATGCATCGATGGCCAACGCATTTCCAAATTTACTGGTAGCATTATCATCTGCCCCACCGGGCAACAATTGTTGTGTAACCGTTTCTGTGGTTGGCCAAGTACCATCGGTGTTTCGCTTATAATAATTAACTGTGTTTTGATTCCCGGGTTTTTTACCATTGGTAACAATGTTATCTTCGTACAATGCCACCTCTTTGCCTATCATTGCATCACTTGTTGCATTTCCCTGCAATTTATATTTCTGTGCATATTCATTTCCGCTCATTTCGTAGATAAATACTGCTCCCTTTCCAGAATCCACACCTGGTGCTCCTACCACAATAGAGGATGCATCGATGGCCAAAGAAAAATCTTCTTGTATGCCATCTGGCAACAATTGTTGCGTTTCTGTAGTTTGCCATGTATCATTTTCATTTCGCTTGTAGTAATTGACTGTGTTAATGATAGATGATTCATAATTTATTCTACTATTCGTTACTATTCCATCATTATACATTGCCAATTGTTTGCCTATCATTGCATCACTCGTTGTATATGCATTTCCCTGTAACTTTGCTGTTTGCTCAAATGTACCGCCAGTTTTTTCAAATATAAATACTGCTCCACCAGAATTATCTAAGCCAGGAGCACCAATTGCCATGGTTTTATCCACCATACCGACCACTGTACCAAATTGATTTGTAGAAATATCATCCGCGCCACTTGGTGTCAATTCTTGCAATTCACTATAAGTATCCGTTGATATTTCCACTGTAGGAAACTGAATTGTTTGAAATTTCGGTGGCTTCACATCTATTGTCACTGTAAAATTATCACATTTCGTACCAAATATATCTAAGATCGCCTTTCCAGCTTCATTTGTATCTGTATATGTTATGGTTGTAATTGATCCCGTCAAATTTGTGGTTGGTGTAATTTGTAAAACATCGGATGCTACTGCTAAAGTCTTTATCGAGTTTGCGGAACCATCCGTTACAATATTCAAAGCTATCTCGTTCGTCAAATCACTTGATAAATTTTTATTGAATTTTAAATTCAATACACGCCCTTCTCGTTTAAACGAAACAAAATTCAAAGGTAAACTATCAAATGAAAAAGGATTCATAATATTTCCATAAATATCTTGAATGTGATTTGTAGCGTCACTTTTCTTTTTATATTCTGCAACCACTTTCGTAGCATCTTGGATATCTGCACTCACTGTCACTTTAACAGATGAATTATCTACTACAGCAGTAGTTACTGTTTTAGCTCCATTCTCATCATTCACCGCAAAATCACTTACAGCCAAGGTATTTGTTTTCAATGCCTCATCAAAATACAATACCAATTCTTTATTATTGGCGCCAAAACTAGTTTGATTTAAAAACACCGGTGGCTTCAAATCAATGATTTTACTGAAGCTTTCCATAGATACATTGTTTTCATCCCGGATATTCACTGCCGAATTGGAACTTGCATCATAGGATATTTCAGTTACTTTTCCTGCAATAGCATCAGTCGGTTTCATCACTATCACCGAATTACCACTCAATTCAAACTGAGTCGTATTCGGCTGTCCAGCTGTCTTCACCACTATATTTGTAAATATGGATGCTTCATTTGGCAATATTGGTGCTGTATGCTCTTCAATAGACAAAATTATATGTCCTTCACTATTTGATACTATTTCCTTTAATTTCAAAGGTAATGTATCATGAATGAAATTCGCCAATTTTTTATCAAATTTAGTACGAACGTGGAATTCAGAACTAACATCTTGAACATATCGCACATCCACCTTTGCAATATCAGCCACATCCGCACTCAAGGTTAACTGTATTACACCAGAACCATCGGCTGTTGGTGCTACATATTCAGCATTTGTAACTGTCTTTACTCCACTCATATCAACATACGTGAAATTACTTGCTTTGTATGTGATATTTTGAATTTGATTGTCTAAGTTAACATGAATCTTATTGTTTGAAGGTCCCTGTGTAACAGACAAAAATACAGGTGGTTTTAAATTGAATAAAGATGTAAATGTTTCTATTGCTACGCCAGGCAAATCTTGTAAATCATTTGCCAATGTTCCCGTTTTCGTATATTGAATTTCATTTACTTTGTTATCCACCGGATTAGTGGGTTGAATAAACAATTTTGGACCTATATCACGTTTTAGTACTATAGGATTCAAAACACTATCCGTAAACAACTGTAATTTATCCGATGCGATAGCGGAAACATTCTTGATCGATTTATTAAATTCAACGATCAAATTGTTATTTTCATCTACAATACGATCTTTTACTGCTGGAGTAATATCGTTCCAGATGAAATCTTCCAATGGATTATTTTGCAAATCACGAACATTATTCTGTGAATTGTCTAAATCCTTGACATAATGAACATTTAAATACTGATTTGTATTGTCATTTGTCAATTTTAAAATTAACTTTGTATTATCTGTATTTACCGATATTGATGATATGTCAAGTAATGATGCGTTATTTGCACTAGAATCATAAACCTTAAAATCTGCTTTATTGTAAGGTAAATCTTTGACACTTTCATCTATCGTAATTTCGATTGTTTTCGCATCCACATGTGAAATATTGGTGACCAACGATGGTAAAATATCAATGGAAGTAGTAAAACTATCCAAATAATTTTGCGTATCTGAACGGAAAATATCTTTCGCTGGATCATTTTGTTTGTCATATGAAATAGTAGATATCTTATCAATCATCTGCACAGGTTGTGTGATGACTAATTTTCCATCGGTTACTGTCGCCTGGGAAATATCATAACTAGTGCTATCTACAACCACAGTCATACTAATATCAGTAAATGTAGCATCTTGTAATTCTTTGTTTAATGTGATTTTCAATGAAGTTCCATCTATTTCATTTAAACTACTTACAATTGGTGTGGTATCGAAAATAGTATCTGGCATCTTAATGCCACCAGTACTAATTACATTTTCTTCTGGTTTTGCCGTATCTTGGGTATATTTAATATATACTCTATTATCGCTCAAATCCTTTGTCGTAGATAAAAGAATTTTATTGGCGACTGGTTGGGTAACAGATGAAATATCAAATGTTTCTACTGCGTCTTTCAATAAGAAATCATCTTTGTTGTATGACTTATTTTCTATATCGCGATTCATGGTCAATAACAACTTATCTTTATTTACACCATCGAAATCAACGCTTGAAATATCTGGTGTAATTGTGTCTATTGTCCTTGTAAAACCGTCTATGTAATTATCATCCGCGTCCTTCAAATTATTATCATTTATAGAACCATGTTTTGTATATGTTATCACGGTTTCCTTCTCCTCTATACTATCAGTTACGGTTAACGTAATTTGATTATTGCAAATATCTGTAGTTGCAATAGCGTTACCAGTGCCGTCTGTTGATGCCGTAATATTTACATTACCTGCATTCACAACGGACACATTTTCGTGGAAATTCAACATTATTTTCTTATCCACCAAATTGTAGCTATGATCTATTACTTGTGGTCCCAATGTGTCATATGTAAACGCGCCTATCTTCATTGAATCCTCATCGCGTATTTCAGTTTGATCTAAGAATTTTACTTCTATTGCACCTGTATTTGGATCTGGAACTGAACTTTCCATATTAAGCGTAATTTTATCATCTCCACTAACAACAACACTATTTATATTCACCAGGCCACTACTCGTTCTTACAGAAAAATTTGTAGTTAATTGGGCAGAACTGGTTAAATTTTTATTCATTGTAATTACCAATATCGTGTTATTCGCACCATGAGCAATGCTTGAAAATGCAGTTGGAAGAATCGGTGTAAATGTAAAATTATCAACTTCGTTTCCACACAAATCGGCTATTTTCGTTGCACTACCAGCCTTATTATAAACAATTGTTCCACTCGTAATTTCTTTATCAATTTTCAATGTTACACTATCGGCATTAAATGAAATATCTTTTATATTGACACCCGCTTGCAAAGTAAAACCAAAATTACCAACAACTGGATCTGCTACAGATGTTAAATTTTCACTAAAAACTAATTTTATTTCTTTGTTGTCAATATCATAAATACTATCGGTATTCAAAAATTGTGGTGATAATGTATCATATTTGAAATATTCAACAAAATTACCATTTTCATCTCTTAATCTTGTTCTTTCAGTGGTAGTATCTACTATCGGTTCGTATATAACTTCAATGTTGTTTATATCAGTTGCCAGTGTTTCATTTAATAATGTAATTTGCAAACCGGTTCCACTAATAACAAAATTTTCTATAACTTTGCCTACAGTACTTCCAGATTTTCTTATTGTAAACTGGTCTTTATTTAATTGATCAATTGAAAGTGTTGATAAAGGTGAATCAAATACTAATTTGATGTGGTTTGTATTATGTGCTTCCAAACTTACAAATTTTGGTGGTGTAATATCATAACCTGGGTTTGCATAATCACCATACGGCAAATAAATAATACTTGTTTCTGAATTTACTTGTGCCTTGATTCGATTAGATGCATTTGTTGGCTCAAAATATGTTATTTTAATGTGATTAATATTGGATATTGAACTTGTCAAATTAAAAATCAATGTATCATCTTCATCCGTACTAGCCACTATACTAGAAATATTTACTGCTACTCCCTTTTCATACGCTGTAAAACCTTCAAATACTGGATTCACATTTAAAGATAAATCCATAGTAAAAATTACTTGAATACTATTACTCGTTCCTAACTTTATTTCTTCAACTGTTAATTCTGTTGCTGTATTTCCATAAACACTACCCAATTTGTATAACATTGATCCTATTCTTATCGTTTCATCTTCTGAAAACTCAGATTTGCCATGTATTTGTGGGTCTATAACAGCACCTGTATTAGTCCTTGACAATGTATATGTTTTACTTCCTCTATTTATACTAATTTTTTCTCCTGATTTTAATGGGACATAAACCGTTTCATCTTCGGCGAAATGAGATGAATTTATAGTATCGTTTATATTAAATACGCGATAATTGTCTTTTGTATTATCCAATACCGTTTTTGATAGGGCTAATAAATCTCTTTTTACTAAAAGACTACCAACATCATAATTACTACCTTTATTCTCTAATTTGTCACTAAGATTTTTTAATAATTTAAATATAAATCGTTTTGTTCGAACTTCTTTCTTATTATCTGTATCTCCCGTGATTGTTGATATAGATGAATTATTTTCATCTACAATATATGTGTTATCAGATTGCAATTCAAAAATATTATTATAAATTTTGTTACTCAATGCTTCTTCAGTTATATTTGCGCTGACCATATCTACACCCGAATAATATACTTTATCTAAATTCCCCAACCCATCAAACATATTTGTATTGGTCAAATTCAATGTTATATCAAATTCACTATTTATATCATCGTTTGTTTCTATAAATAGTATACTTCCTTTGTCACCGAAACCCTCAAAATAAACCGCATTGATATTAATCATAGTATTTCCTTGTTTTAAAGGATGGGTTACAAGAATACCATTCACATATATAATGTTAATTTGCGGCCCAAGTGTAGAATATATTTCTTGATCAAACGTAATTTTAATTTTTTTAGAATTAATCAATTCAAAACCTATTATATCCGATTTCATTAATGATTTTTCTATGGATTGGTTTGTCATTCCTATTCTAGAAGATACTTTCATTGTATTAGAATATCTGACTTGTGTTCTAACTTCATTGCATATTAATTGTTCAATAGGATCATCCATATAATTTAATCTTATAATTTTATTTAATAAACTTTGACCCATTTTAATCTTAATTTCATTAAAATATCTTGGTAAGTTGGGTTGGTAGTTTGATACTTCAATTTCAACACTATCTATATTTATTTTATGTTTTTCATCGTCAAATTCTTCTGTAGCATTATTTTTTGCTAAAACTATAAATTTTTCTTTTAATTTATTTTGATAGCTCGTTTTATCGGTATAACTATCCGAATTCAAATGAATTTCTGAATATTCATCTGTAAATTCAATAATTATGTTTTTATCATCTACAACACTAATGGTACGTATAACCGGAATTTTTATCTTAAACCAATAATAATCATTATATGGGGAATTATATATTTCAGAAAATTTCACTTTCTCTATCCCGTCTCTGTTAATGTATTTGTTTCTAAATTTGTTTCCTCCTAATTTACTTGGATCGTATTTTATTTTTATGTCTTTACCTACAATACTTTTATCAGCAAATGTTAAACTCATATCATTATTTACAGTAAAATTTGGTGCGTTATTCTCATCGCCAACAACTATGATTTCAAATGCACTTTTTCTATTTGTCTCGTTGGCATCACTTATACATTCTTTCCCATCGCTAAATTGAAAATATACTGTATTTGTATCATTATTATAAGCTATTATCAATTCATTTGAACCTGCTCTTTTCGTTTGCGGATAGATAAAGTATACTATACTAATGCTTTTAGTACTATTGCCCGCCATGTCAATTAATGATTTGTTTCCATTATAGCCACTCGAATTTAAGTCATTCAATAACCATTGATTTATATCTTGTAATGAGATTTGAATATGGTTATTATCATCATGAAGAAGGTTATTATAATAATAGCGATTTTTATTTACAACAGCAACATAATATGAATTAGGGGGTAAATATCCTCTTACAGTGTATTCGTGTTTTTCCAAATAATATTTATATCTTTCTGTAAAACCCCACATCATATTTGGTATATTAGATGAATTATAATACATTGTAATATTAGAAAAATAAAAAGGACACGTCGCGGCACTACTCTCCGAACTTAAATATGTGTTTAAATTATTTTCAAAGGTTGTAGGGTTATTTTCAATCATCGCATTTTCTGATATGTCTAATTTTTCATTGAATTTAAATGTAAAGGATATATATCCCTTGTGCGAGTTGGAACCATATGGAAATTCAACTAATATTGGTGGCGTATTATCATTCATAGTTGTTGAAGCAGAACCTATTGCTATTGTATAATCTCCGTCATTTATAATGTAATTTGGAGGCAATACTGTCTCTCCCGATGGACCAAATGGTGGATCTACATTTACATTTGTTTCTCCTTGTGTAAATGTATATAATACCCCATCCAAAGTTATTTTTGTTTCTTCTCCCAATTTCATTGGAATATAAAATGTTTCATCCGCCGAAAAATTTTCCGCGGCAATTACTTGGTCTGGTTTAAACAATCGTACCTTGTCTTTAATTGCTCCAGATACTGCAGTTGGAAATGCCAAAGCACTTGCATCCAATACTACTTTACCACTACCACCTGATGCACCAACCTTTTCCATGATACTATTTACAAATGTACTTGTACGATTACGCTTCTTCTCATCTGAATCCGTTCCACTCGATGCTGCAACACTTGCACCAGTCAAATCCAAAACAATATCTTCTCCTTCTGCTACGGTTGGTACTGTAACAGCATCTACTTTACTTGTCAACTCCGCTTGTGATATTCCTGCTGTCGCTGCCGATACACCACCTGAATAATAAAAGTCTTTCAATACTATATCATTCTGGTCTATCAATTGAACATCCGTGTTCTGATTCTTAAAATAAGATACTTCCAAACCTGGCGTTCCAGATAAACTCGTTCCTACTGTAAGTACTACTTCAACACCACTTACATCCAAATCCGTTATAGACAAATTATTTTTATCAAATGAAACCTTAAAATCATTGGATGAATAATCCAAAATATTCTTTGCTTTCAATTGTTTTGAAAATGTTAATGTTATTTTATCATTATTCACCGTTGTTGATGTTACTTTTGGCTGACTCGTATTAAAATATTTAATCATAAGCGGTCCAAATATATAACTCATATTATCTATCTTTACTTCAGTGTTGAAACTGATATCTGAATATATTTGATTTGTACCTATCAATGGGGGTTCAATATTCATTGTACCATCATTCATGGTTACTTTCCTCTTTATTTTACTCTTGGTAATACTATTAGTTGTTATTAACGTAACTGTATTACCCACTTCCATTGGTATACAAATGGTTTTATCTTTGTTTTCATCCAACTGCAACAAATCAGCATCATATGTCAAATTAGAATATTCATATATATTGATTTTTTCCACCAAATTCTTAGAGTTATAATATAATTTTTTATTTGCTTCCTGTGTTATTGCATCACTATTTATCTCTTGATTGCTCAATTTATTAGGAAGCACTATTATAACATCATTATTTACTCGATCATCGGATTTAAACGGTGTATTTGATTTTACCATGTGAATTGCCGATTTTTGTAAATTAATTGTTGGATATGATGATAACAATTTACTTTGCAAAACACTGTTCACCGCTCTCAAATTATCTTTGTATTGCTTTCCTACTTCTTGTGTAGTACCAGAAATATCAACATAATTATTGCTAGAATCTGTAAATTTATATAGAATTTCATTCACAGCGGTTGATGATGATTGTTCGATAACATTTCCTATTGCATGATTTGCATTACTTAAATCAGTTGTATTAATATCTCCGTAATAAGTTAAATTTGAGACTACATTGTTATCGACATCGACCAAATTTTGATCATCAGCTATAGATGCTTTATATCTTATTTCCATCATCTCCAATGAATTAATATCACTGGATACAGTTAATGTGATTTTATTATCCACTAACGTAAACGCCGATACATTAATATTGCTGCTATCTACCAAAACTGTAAAATTATCTTTATTATATGATGTGGATGGTTTAAGATTTCTAGTAAAGTATAATTCTATTTCTGTTTTACTCTTCAAAATACATCCATTCGTACCCATATCATTATCCAATATAGTAGGACGCGTATCAAGCATTTCTACAAAATTGGGTGTATATAAACCATTTCTTGATATCCTTGCATTAACAGTATCTGGTTGTTTATATTCTACCAATAATATACCATTATTCATTGTTTTTTCCATTTTCAAACTTATTATTCTATCTGCTACCACCATATCCACAATAAACTGTTTATCACCATTAAAATATACATCAAACATATCTTTAACAAGCAAAGTAGTATTATCCATAGTTTTCGACATATTTATAAAAACATTGTCATTATTTATTGTTACCGTTGAAATATTTGGATAGATGGTTTCTACAAATTTATTAATTGTTGCTACCGTTTGTCCTGCACGACTAACCAAAACACCACTTGAATCTATATATAAAAATTGCACATCTGTTGATTGTATAGTTTCTGTTAATGGTGTTAATGTTAAAACATTACCACTAACTTCTACACTTGATAAATCCATTGCTAGGTTATTTTTACTTAACGTAAATCCTGTAAATGTATCTGTCAAACCATTCAATCCTATTTCATTATCAAATGTTATATTTAATTTATTATTACTTATTTCATATGTTTGTGGAGAAGCAGTGAAATCATTTGCAGACCAATCCAAATTACTTGCGAAATTTCCAACAGCATCTTGTATTTTATCAGTATTTGGTGTATAAGTCAATTTAACATAACTTATATCAGTCATGTTATTTGTAGCAGTTACCTTAAATACATCACCACTTACATCCAATGCAGTAATAAGATTTGTTACTCCATCTGACACCAATGTAAAATCAGTTTTGTTAAAACTAACATCTTTTAAAGCTTCATCATACTTCACAGACAATATATTGCTTTGATTCACCGAAATTTCTTTGGCAATAGGAGGCATTGTATCAATCTTATTGATTATTAATGGTGAAAAGATAAACTCGCTATTTATACCGGTTAATAATGTGTTGCTATTTACAGATGAAGTTCCATTAATCGCTGGTGATAATGTATAACTTGTTGTACCACGCGTTATAATAGAAAATAATACATTGCTTATATCTTTTGTTGAACTTGTTGTTTCTGTTTCTACCACGACTGATTTATTCGGTTTTAAAGGAATTAATATACTTTCATCACTTGCAATAGTCAATGAATTTATATTTTTTGTTTTTGAACTATATACTCTTATGTCCATATTAACCTTTGAAAAATGTGATTGTGGAATGGCCAATAAATACTTATTTAATACCAAATTTCCATTTGTCAAATCAAATGTATTGTCAATGCTCTTTAGTCTTTCTTCAATTTGACGGATAAACTCTATAGTTCTATTATTCTTTAACTCATCCGTATCCGTTATTGTTGATGATGTTGCTGAAATACTATGTTCCAAATTATCTAATTTATAATCTCCATTGTTTTTACTAATATCACTCGGTATTAGTGCTTCAACGCTTGATTTTATCTTATTTGGTTCTACACCCAATGTTTGCAATGTTTCACCACCCGAAAAATTAAATCCAGGAACCAAGTTATTATTTGTATCTTTTAAATTTCCTGGCGAATAAGATAATTCTATACCAAATAACGAATTTCTGGCAACCTTCATATATAGCTTGATTTTTGCATCTTCTATTTTACCAAACAAAAACGGATTAATTTGAACTTCTGTATTAACTTTCAAAACAAAATTATTTAAATTTATACTTTGACTTCCTGCCAATCCAGTTGTGTAATCAACTACAATATATTTACCTTCAATAGTTACAGCAGATAGATCATTCGCTGTATTATCCGTAATATTGTTTGTTATTGCAGGTATATCTACGTTGTTCAATGATTTTACTCTATTTGCAGGAGTACCATTTTGCGTATAATTTAATTTAATTATCGTGTTAACTAAACTATTATTTATCTGCATGACTAATGTAGAACCCGATACTGTTACTGAATTAATACTTACAGGTGAATTATCCAATTCCACTGCAAAATCCGATTTTATAACAGCAACATCCAATAGGGTTTGATTATAAGTTAATATCAATTCACTTGCTCCAGATACTACCACACTATCTAATACCGGTGCTTTCCAATCAATGTCTACTTCAAAATTAGAAACTTCTTGACCATTTACACCTACCAATTTTTTACTTGCTAGACCTTTATCATAGTCTAACTCTATTGCACCGTATCCTAATGCCGGTGCTGGTTCTATTACTAATTTATTATTATCAAGTGTAACACTATTAATTGTTTGATCAGCATTATCTAATTCTAAATCAAAGTCCAATACATCGTAAGTATCCGATTTCAAATTGCTTGTAAATTCCAATACAATATTACCTGATGCATTCAAATATTGTTTATTGATTGTTGGATTATTATAATCCAATGTTTGATTTACATCTGGTAATAAATTATTAAATACATCTTTCACTCTATCTGTTGATGTCGCTGTATATGTATATGTTAATACAATGTTACCACTTGTTATTGCAGTAGCCATAATTAATGTTAATGTATTTCCATTTGTAGATGTACTGCTAATTGACGCATTTGCCGAATCAATTATCACCGTAAATAATGCCGTGTTTATTGTTTCTGAACCAAATGTACTGGTTGCCAAAATGTCAATATTTCCTTGTGAATTTATTGTGAAATTACCAGATACATCAAAAGTGGGTATTGTACCTATTGCGAAATCATCAATAATTAAATCATCTGTGTCAGTCAATTTAGTATCACTTGAAGCTGAATATTTTAATATGATATTTGAAATATCGGTTGTACTTGATAATCCGGTTTGTAAATCCAAATCCAGTTTTGCATTATTTTCAGATGATCTCACCGAAGAAATAACCTCTTTACCTTCACCATCATGACTAACTACGAAATTTGCGTTATTAAATGATACATCTTTTAAATTTCGTGAAAAGGTCAATTGCAATTTCTTTGGATCATCTTGCATTTCAAATTTCGAATGTAAATGCACTTTATTTTCACTATTGTCACCTATCACCAAAAGATTATTGTCGAAATCTACGCTATTACCTATATTATTTATTATCACTGTTTCGGTTACTGGCCAACTACCATCTCCATTTTGAGTAAATTTATAAGTTTCTCCACTAGTACTCATTGCAAATAATTCACCATTGTTCATTGTAAGTTTTTTACCAAACTCGCTATCCGTAGTTGTATCACTTCCTTGTAATTTCGCTTTTTCAACATATTCATTTCCACTCAAATCCAAGATATGAATTATACCTTTATTATTATCAAAACTTGGATCACCTATCGCCAAAACACCATTATCTGCATCCAATGATTCGCCAAATTTGGAAGAACTCACGTCAATATAATAGTTTGACTTTTTGGTTTCTACCGTTGGCCAAGAATTATCTAAATTTTGTGTAAAACTATATATTGTTTTTAGTGTAAGTTGTCCATCACACAACACTATAATATTTCCATTATCGATCGCTACATTTTTACCAAATTCAGTGATTCCCGATGCATCTTGTGGATGTAATTCATATTCTATCGTCAAATTATTATTTGAAATATCATCTATATTATAAACAAATACTCCACCAGACCCATCCATTCCCGGAGCACCTATTACAATACTAGAACTATCCATTGCTAATGATTCTCCAAATCTATTCGATGATACATCATCCGCTGGATTCATAGGAACAATTTTCATTGTTTCGGTTGTCGGCCATGTTCCATCTGAATTTTTCTCAAAATAATATATTTTATTATCTGCCGTAGTAGCTATCATTTTATCACCACCCATTAAAACCTTTTTACCAAATTCGCTATTATTCGATATATCACTTCCCTTCAACACTTGTTTATCACTATCTGATATAGTATCTGTATCAATCAATTTATACATATGGACCGAACCTGTTCCATCATCTCCAGGAGCACCTACCGCAATATGTGTTGTTCCAGCCGCTACGGATTCGCCAAATTTTTCATTTGCCGATACATCACTAGGCGTTGTAGTAGAAATAAAACTTAAGGTTGTGCCTGGTAATTTACTTTGCCTATGAGCGATAGAACTATCTACATAACTTGCGGGTCGTTTCAAATCTGAAATAGTAACCGATTCCATCGCAATATCACTAAGATTTCTAATATTCTTTGTATTATCACTACCATTTTTGGTATATGTCAACACATTGTCTTGATTGTCTATTTCAGTATTTGTCAATGGTGTAATTATCAATTGATTTTTATTTTGACGAGTTCGCTTTACTGAAAAATTATTACTAACCCCGTTTGTTGTCAATGTTAAATTAACGTCTTCATAATTCATTAATTTTACATCTTCACTAAACGTAACTGTCATTATGTTATTTGAAACGTCTGATGAAACGCGTGTTAAAGATTTTCTTACTATAAACTCAAAATCATCCAATTTTCCACCGGATACATCCTCTATTTGATTATTAAATACTAATGGTTTCTTATAACGTACTGTTACATTTGACGGATCTACTACGCCACTAACATCGATAATCAAATCATTATTTAACGCAGCTGATACAGAAGTAATTACACGTTCTCCAGAAGCGTCTGTAACAGTGAAATCGGCTTTATTAAAGCTAATATCTTTAATTCCCTTTGTTGTTGATATCTTTAATACATTTGATTCTGGTCCCTGTAACACACCGGTTGATTCAGTGACATCATTCACAAATGTTTTCGAGAAATTAGCCAATTCATTTCCATAAAAATCCTTTACTTTATTCTGTGCTGGCTTACTATACGACAATACTGTTGTACCTCTTACCAATTTCTTAAACGTCAATATCAATTTTGAAAATACAATTTCTTTGGCAATAATTTCATTGTTCTCCCCGTCAGTTGTTGCTGAAAATCCAGCAAATGCACTATTTTGTTCCAATTTACCATCAAACATCATTACTATTTTATTACCTTCGATCTTTGGAAACGTTGGCTCATTTAAAATTGGTGGAATAGAATCATGAATAATATCTTTCGTGAAATTTCCAAGAGTATCTTTTATATTGTGACTTATATCCGAATTACGTGTATAGTGGAATTCCAATACTGTTGCACTTGATAATTCACTAGCTAGTGTTAACTCAATATTTGAACTATCTTTCACTATTGCATCGGTAATGGCAATTTCCGTGTTTGTCGGGCCTTTCAAAAAGTAATCACTCGCATTCAAACTAACATCCACAATATTTTTATCAAACTTCACATTTAATTTAATTTTTGAATCTTGAGTACCTGTTTGTGATAACTCAGCATCATAAATGTCAAATGTTTTTGTCGTATCATCTCTTATAAATAATGTATTTTTAAACAAATAATTTACCCAGTTTTTATTTGCTATGGTAATTAATTCTGTTTTTGTTCGTGTTAATTTTCTATCTGTGCCAAAATTAAATTCATCTTCTATAAATTTATCACCTTCAATATAATACAATTTATTTTTTCTAGCTACAAAAATATCATGAGGATAATCTTTATCTATATTCGGGGCACTTACCCATCCGTAATCTTGATAATAATCAAAAGAACTTGTATTCGCAAAATTTGGCCAATTTCCACTCGAATTTTTTTGTGCTACCCAAATTCCGTTTCCTCCCCATGCACCTGTTACATATATAAATAACATTTCACCATCGTATGCGGTTTTCTTTATTTGACCATTCATTGTAAATGTTTGACTTTGATTATCGGGCCATGTTCCGTCAACATTTCTCTCTGTCACATAATTTCCCCAAATAAGTGTGTCTTTATATACGACCATACTTGATGCAATACCACCTATACGACTTTTATTTATATAATTTCCATTTTCATCTTTTTGATATACATAATTATCGAGGAATAATTCATTTTCATATTCTAATATTCCTTCTTTAGAAGATAAATGACCACTAAAATCTGTCAAAGGCGCTACCGACGTTGTATCCCAATTTGTCCCATTATATTTAAACATCAATATTGCATAATTATAATGTTGCCAAATAAACCATATATTTTTGGTTTCTCCAACATACACTTCGGGAATTACATTATTGTGTGTTAATCCATCTGCAATATTTGTTAATGTTTGTGTAGGTGTTGTTCCCCATACCCCATTTGTTTTTGTATAAATATATGCAGCTATTGGAGCAACACCATCAAATTGCACCAATACATCATCTACTAATGATAAATATGCACCTCCATAAGGTTGTTCATCCTTGTCAAAATCAACAGTTACTTTATTTGATATACTCGTTGATGTAAAAAATCCAGTATATTCTGGAACTTGTCCGTATGAAAATGTTTCTATGCCTGGTGGTTTGAAATCTTTTATCTCCGAAAAATCAGCCAAAATCTGTTCTCCATTTGTCCTCAAATTATTAACCAATGTAACATTATCTGCCGCATATGACAATACATTATACTTATCTTCAAATGAATTCGCTGTTGTTACTGTTATTATATTACCTGATAATCCTATATTCGCTATTGCATTATCACTTCCATCACTTGTCATTGAAAATTCTATTAATGCTTTATCGTATGTAGGATTCACATCTTCACTCATAGTTACAGTTACAGTTCTATAATCAGCTGTTGAAAATTCTATTGCTGTTTTTTCCAATGGTAATAAAACCGTGGAATTGGAAAGGTCTTTCATGAAATTTTTATGAATATCCATAAAATCTTTGTCTTTGTTATCCGCCTTCGTATATGAAAATTTATTTAATCCAACACCCACGATATCATCTGTGACTGTGAAAAACACGTTATTTCCACTCACATCTATTGTTGTTATAACATTATTTACATTATTGGTTGTCAACAATACACTACTCAAATCAAATTGATTTGTCATTTCTTTATCCATTACCATTTTTATCTTCTTCATTTCAACACGAGCCAAGGAATTTACTCTAGGAGGCCTGAAATAAATATTCTTTGTAAATGACTCTGTTACATTGCTATCCGAATCTCTAATATTGAAATGCGCGCTACTAGCATCTTTTGTATAGATTAGAAGCGAATCCACTTCTTCAAATGTATTTGCACCAGTTAAAACAATATTACGACCATTGCTACTTACATTTGTTATTTGATTTGACACATTATCTGTTACCATGGAAAATACGGATGTAGATGATAAATCTTCAACTATTTCATTAAAAATCAACGTTAATTGGTTTCCTGATGCTTCTTGATCAATATGAATAGGAGCCAAAATATTATTCACTACAAAACTATTGACTGTTAAACCATTTGAATCCACCATATTGAAACTTACATCTTTATCTTTAATGTAATCAATTTGCGTTGAAGCCAATATTGTATTATTTTCTGTAAATAGATTTATTTTTCCACTTTTAATAGTGGCTGATTGTACAGTATTTATAGTTCCACTTGAATCTCGCACTGCAAAATTTTGCGCATTTAATGACAAATCATTTATATTTGAACGCATTGTAATTTCCGATATCTTTTTAGATAATACTGGAAATGTACCATCTTGCGTACCTGTTAAAATATGATCTGTTTGATTAGAATTGTACTGTATTATCATTTTATCATTAATAATTTTTAATTTTTTTGTTTGATTTGGTATGTCTGTAGTGAAACTTTGTCCAGTTGCGCTCCATACATCATTTTCATATTTATATTCTAATATTGCGCCCCCATTGTCATCGATATAAGCATAATTTGCATTTAATATAACACAATGATATCCAAAATTACTGCTTCCAGGTGGTGAAATAGTAGAATGTTCTATGAAGCTTGTTTTATCATTATTTAATTTATATATTTGTATTGGATGATTGGTCTTTTTTCCAACAATAAACATATCATCATATGCGGATATTCTTTCTCCGAAATAACCACTATTTACTGGTGTATTTGGATAAATATCTTGTACTTTTTCATAACTTGCACCATTGTGTTTCCATACTTCAACTTTACCCGACCATTGTACAGAAGAATGATTTGTTCCACCTGTTGGGTCACCATTCTCTCTCCATCCAATTATTAAAAAATCGCGACAAAATTCGAAACTTCTTCCAAAATTTGTTGGAATACTACTACTTGACCTAGGTTTAACTATTACACTTGATGTACTCCAACTATTATTTTCAACGGAATATTTTACAATTTTTATTCCACCGGCATCATAATTACTCGCTATATTTTCATTCTTATATATATATAATTCACCACCTTTTTCTTTAATTGTGTCCGTGACAGGTGACTGTAACAGTGGTGTGGCGCTAGAGGATGTTTGCTCAAAAGGTTTAAATAAACTGTGGAATACCCAATTCGTACCATTAAATGTATAGAGTATTAACATAGTGTGAAGATTCCATCCACCACTATTATATATTGGAGCATCAAATATAAAATAATTTTCTGTTACTTCTTTTATATAATGTCCCATACTTTGAAAAAGCCAATACTCTGTACCGGCATAATTTGTTGAATTACTTGCCGTATAATAAGGTGGATCTCCGAATGAACCAGGTGGCGCCCATGCATATCCGTTTATATTTTGAAAATAATTCCAATTATCGTTCTCATCTTTTTTATATACATTAATACTTGTTGAATTAAATTCTGATTTTACAAATGCCCACGTATCATTTATAGCCGTCTGATTATATTGATAAGTTGCGCTTCCCCTACTAATCGTTTTTTTATTTGTATATGCCGTTGCATCAAATCTATAGACTGGTTCATCCAAATATCCATGAACCGCTGATAATGGTATTGCCGGACCATTTGTAATAGTGTGATTTATATTAGAAATCAATGCATTATTACTACCATCAATCAAATTATTACTATTATTATTGCTGTCATATGAATAGACCACATCAATATCTATATTTGTAGCCAAAACACTAGCCGTTGTTAATGTAACTTTATTACCACTAATCTGTGTTGAAACTACTGGTATAGATACATCATATGAAGATAATGTTAATACTGGTGTATTTGCACTCAAATCTTCATCGAATTCTATTTCTACTGTGGTTCCGACTACATTATAATTCAATGGTAGAGGGCCAACCACATTATTATCAATAAATCCAACCATTTTATTACCACATAAATCAGTTACGTGTAATGCAGAAGAAGAATCTTGAACATAAATTAATTCTACATTGTTCATATCTGTTATTACATCCGTTATTTCTAATGATAATGTACTACCACTAGTTGAAATATTCTTCACAATATTTTTATTGCCTGATGTATCTTTAACCGTGAAATTTTCTTTATTGTATGTTTTATTTTGAACTTCTTCGGATAAAGATAAATCTAATTTTTTAACAGAAGATAATAAACTTTTCGGTATTCTCATTATCTTATAATCGGATGCATTAGCTAAGTACGCATTTGATACATTTACATTTACTACGTTTATGTATACATATGACCCTATATTAACAAATTTCTCCGGGAAACTATAAATACCACTATTAGAAGTATTATGTATATTTTCGTGAAATAAACGATAATTCGATGATGATAAGTTAAAAAATGTATTCGGTCCTCCAGACCATGAACCATTGGAATATGTAAATGTATATAATTTGTTTCTATACGAACTATATTCAGCTGTAGCTAATATTACATCACCTTCAAGATATATATATTTGGCGAAATGATAACTTCCACCTATTGTTAATGTCGCTGTTTTACTCCAAGTGCCACCACTTTTTTCTATAACAAAAATTTTACCTTCGTTGCTATTCGCTCTAGAATACCCAATTATTGCCCTATCACCATCTATCTTTATTTTTGTATATTGCATTATTTCTGACCAATTTTTACTACTTAATCCACTCATTTCAGTAGATAAATCAAGTGTCTGTTGATATGTCCACGTATCATTAATATTTTCATATATGTAATATTTACCGTATTTATCTTGTGCTATTAATGTATTACCATTAACGTCAAATACAGTACCGAATTCATAACTTCCGCCCTGATTATATAAATTTCCGGGAGAATCACTATATGACATCATTGCACTAAGTACATTCGTTTCTAAATTCCAAACGTAAAATGGTCTTTTATTCCAATCAGTTTCTACTGAGAAAAAATAAAATTTTCCAGATAATTTACCATTAGTCATCTTTTCGATATTTGCATTATCATTTGCCGCCACATCAGGTCCTATAATTAAATCTTGTACATCGCTTACTGTATCATTTTCTATATTCATTTTTCTTAATTTTATTGTTCCATTATCACCATTTTGCGACCACTCTATCTGCATTACCGCATACTTATCATTCATTGCGTGGTATTGGGTTTTTCCAGTATATAAATCCATAATATTATCCCAACTTCCAGATGATTCATTATATTCTTTTATTGAAACAGTACCAGAAGCATTTGGAGGCTGTTGTGTTACAATAACTCTATTTTTATAATGTGACCTTTGTGCGCTGAGACCATTTGTTGCTGTAAAAGAACCTACCGAAGATATAAAATCTGTACCTGTTATTGGAATTGATAATGGAGCGTATGTTTCTTCTACTGTATATGATTTGCTAAGCAACTTCGGTACATTCACATCATAATGGAATGATGAAAATACCAAACCACTTCCATTGTCCCAGTTTCTCGCTGTATCACTATGTTTCGTATAACTAAAATAAACATTTGATAAATCACTTGCTTGCACTTGTTGACCCGCTGGTCCATATACAAACAAATTTTCACCACCCATGTATCCGTGATAATAACAATAAACACTCATTGTACCGAAATCTCCTGTTACATTTAATGTTACGTCACCATAAAAGAAATCATAAGTCGCATCATTTGTACTTCCCGTCACTGCTTTCTGCATCAAAGACATATTTGCTTTCATTGCACTATGATTGTCACATTGATAGTATAAATCTCCAGCAGTAGTACTTTGATTCAAGGGTATAATTACTTCTACTACTTCATTATCTACTATCGCCGCAGAAAATGCGCCCCCCGAAAAAATCTTAAATGGGTGACTTGAACTCACACCGTTTCCTTGAAAACGATATTTCTTACCTCGCATGAAAAGAAATGTTCCATCACCTACCTGAATAGGATTATCATTTGCATCCGTAAACGTATAATAATCCCCATTCGTCGGTGAAAACGCACCTCCACTCACTTTGATCGTAATTGGTGTTGTGTTCTCCGGTTGATAACTTATATTACTATTTCCATTGTTCAATATTGCTATAGGATGTGCTTCTGGTACATTTCTAATGATATAACTTCCAGTCGGTAGATGAAACTTACGATTACTATCATAGCTTGTTAAACCATTAAAAATATATTTATTTCCACCACTATCTACTACGCTTGCCTGTGCATCCGTGGATAAATTCTCATTTGCACCTGAATTCAACATAGATGGAACTAATGTAATTTTATTACTTGCGGGATATTTCAATTCTGTAACTACATTATTATTTCCATTGATTAATAATGTAACATCATTTACATTGTGAGTTTGTTTTTCAACGATGGCAGTGTCTAGTGTAACTTCAATGTTTCCACTACCATCCAGCTGTACGAGTGTAACTCCAACGTTGGCGTCGTCGAACTTGGTTTTTGCCATCGTTTATAACTATTAAAAATATAATTATTTTATAATTTGTACAAATACCTAAATATATAGTGATTGATTTACAGCGATTGATTTCAAAATAAGATATTGAATGCCTTTCATTTTCTCCTTCATTGCTAAATTTTCATTCTCTTCATATACTTTTTCCAATTCCATCGCTATATTATTTATTTTAAATATTGCTTTAATAAATGTACCACCATATATTCCCCAGTATGATGCTTCGTCTAATATTTCCTTACATTCTACTTCATCTTTGGCATATGTCCATTTTTCAATCAATTCCATCATATCATAATGTATATCGTAGTCATCTACAAATTCCGTATGATATCTCGTCTCTAAATCATAATACTTATCATACCAATATTTTATTGAATTCACTGCATTCTTTACATTTTGACTACAATGTACCATATTCACTTGAAATATCTTACAATCATCGCTGATCCTTACATCTGTGAATATACTAAGTACACTAGCTATTTGATTCGCTGTCAATGATTCTATTTGCTTACTATTCATAAATTCGGCCATTGCCAATGGATGAATTTCATGTAAATTAAACGCCAATCGTCCTTTGCCGGTAAGTGTAAGCTTATCTTCAACTTTATTAATGAATTCCTGATCCAAAAGTAATTGTCTTGAACGGGTCACCGATGACATTATTATTTCATCCAGATTTTTAATATTGTCTTCCAATATTGATAACCCATCCTTTTTTATCAACCAATTTTTATAATTTTTAATTTCTTCATCAGTTAACGTTCCTTTACGAATAATTGTCACATTCGACCATTTCATTTCTTCCTGCATGATTATTTTATCTAATTCAACTCTTTTATCAAAATTAACGGATTCTGATAATGTTTCCAGTTCTTTTATCATCAATTCTTTTTTAGAACGCAACTCAACAAATCGTTTTTTTGAATGAACCGATAATAAACTCTTTTCCATAAATTCATTCACATTATATTCCATTGCTGTCAATTTCAAAAGAAGACCGAATGATATTTTCAACTTTGATGTTAATGTCTCTGGTTTTCCAGACAACATAGACCTATATTCCACAGCATTGATTTGAAAATCTTTATTCACGATATTCATTAGATGATATATATATCCTCTAGTATCGATACCACGACGTCCAGCCCTACCTGCCATCTGTGCATATTCGTGTGATTTTATTAGTCGAAACGACTTACCGTCATACTTTCTCAGGGAAGGAAATAATATAGAGCGTGTTGGCATATTTAATCCAATAGCACAAGATTCCGTAGCAAATAATAACTTTATATATCCTTTTCCGATAAGTATTTCAATTACTTCTCTGAATATAGATATCACTCCACTATGATGAACAGCTATACCCTTTTCAAGTAGTTTCACCATATTCCTATATTCTTTTGTATTTGTAAACTCTTTGTGATTCGGTATTTTTTTTATAATTATTTGCTTACATTCTTTTGCGATTGTATGTGGTATACTACTCCCTGTTTCAAATAAAGGGATCGTTATTTTACTAGCCAGGTCGTGTGTTTTCTTTCTTGAAAATACATAACACAATGCTGGTAACTTGTCGTTATTTTTTAAATATTCAACCGCTTTATTCATGACAAATGTTTCGCTCACATTTTTATTTTCCATTATCTTCATTTTTTTACACCTATCATGATAGTCTTTCTCATCGAAGGCTATAACTTCACTTTTCATGGTTACCGGTGTCCCGTTTATACTTAAAATCGTGTCTTGATCCTTTGGTTTTAATTTTTTAATTAAGGAATCTGGATAGAATGTTAATGAGTTATGTTCCAATGGAACAATGCGTGTTGTCGCAGGACATAGCCACGTCTCACCGCGTAACGTTTCAATCCACTCGCAAAACTCATTTGCTTTGTCAATTGTCGCTGATAACCCTAATATTCTTACTGACTCTGGTAACATCATAATCGCCATTTCCCATACACCACCACGATATTTATCGTTAATGTAGTGAATTTCATCGAATATCACCATCCCAAGGTCATTTTCAATATCCATATCAAAATCCAATACAGTTTTTTCTTTGCTCTTCATTTTAAACAAGGTATTGGTTAGTATTTCGGTGGTAATTACCAAAACATCGGCATCTGGATTGAATTTTTTATCACCGGTTAATAGTCCAAATGATACGCCAGGATTTTTCTCAGCAAGCGTCATCATTTTTTCATTGCTCAATGCCTTGATTGGTGATGTGTAAATTACTTTTTTTTTATTTTTAGTGAAATGATTTATTGCAAAATTAGCGGGTAACGTTTTACCGCAACCGGTTGGTGCTGTCACTAACGCGTTGTATCCGTGCAAAATCGCCTCTATCGAGTATTTTTGAAAATCGGACAATTCAAATGGGAATTCTGCAAATACATTATTATATTTTGTATTTTCGTATATTTCGTTACAAAGCTTCATGATTTATTAATTGTTTTTAACAAGGTATTATTTAAATCAATTAATTTAAAGGTATATCGTCTTTTTATTTAATGGACACCGATAACAGTGGATATGATATATATGATGATAATAATCAAATACACAACTATAATATATCAACTGGGGAAAATTTATATGCGGCACATAGTGTTATTATGACACTAGTATTTTATTTATATTTATTAGTATTTTGTACACTACTTGTTCAAAAAGCGTTTTTTAACCGTAGAATAAACAACCTTATTTAATTATTATATCGTTTTAATATAAATGAATACTACAACGATATTAAGTTTGCTTTTAACATTTGCTATTACTGCTTATCTTATACATAAGAAAGCATATTCCAATAATAAACTAACGTGTAATCACTACATTTTAAATTCGTACCTTTATATTTTACTCACTATTCTTTTGATGGTGATTTTTGTTATGTTGTTGTCCAATCATTTACCACCTTCCCTATATTTTATTTACGGGGGTGGCTTTGGAAAATTTATTATTAGAATAGCTTTATTGATTGGTATATTACTATTCACATTGAAAACTGATCCACGTAACTTTATTCAAAAACATTTCGGTTGGCTTGTTCTTGTACTTGGATTAAGTTTAAATATGCTGCCTATATATTTAGCTGCAAAAAATAGTGGAATATTTCTATCGACTTTATTCAGTACTTTTGCAATGGTAGCGCTTATATCTGGTATAGCATTCTATAAGCCGGAATGGATATCATTAACGTGGGGTCCTATTTTGTTATCATTGTTAATTATTGCAATTGTAATGCGAATATCTATGAGTTTTTTCATGAATCCTACTGTTAGTTTGAATTCTTTGCAACGTATACTATCATATGGTATTGTTGGTTTATTTACGTTCATTTTACTATACGATACTAAGAAATTGCAAATAAATGCTAAGAATTGTAAAATACCAGATTACGTAAATGAGGCCATTAATGTATTTTTAGATATTATAAATATTTTTGCCAACCTGGTGAGTGGGCGTTTAAGATAAAGTTGAATCGTTTAAAAATATCTTGACATTGGGTAGAATATCTTTTGATTCTAACGTTCCTTTCATAAATGAATTTGCTTCCGTTGGTTCTTCTTCAGGTTGATATCTATTAAGAATATAGCTTATAAACTCAACTTTATTTTTTTGTTCAATTTCATTCACGGAAGATTTTAAATATTTGGTTATAAAATGATTTATTGGTTTGCCTATTTTATATGGGTTTAAATGAAGGTATGCCATGTTTACACCTACCATTCGTGCGTGCAAAGTATCATCTAAAAACAGCATTTTTAAATGTTTTTTATTATCAATTATCCTATTATATTCTGTTAATGTTTTAGCATTTGTTGTTCTTCTTGTATCTGCATTTGTTCCATCAAACTTTTTCCATCCATAAATGACGTGTTTAAAAATCTTTTTTCCTATTTTATTTTCAATATATGATTTGATCATGTAAACCCAAAGCTTATACGGATTATTAGTGTATAAATTTATTTCTATGTCTTTGATATCTTTAATATAGTTAAAAATATCAAATATACCTGGCCTAAAAAATTCTGGAAAGGTATCGATAACTTTAAAAAAATCAATATTCTTTACTTTTTTCTTTAACGTATGTCCCAAAGCTTCGTATAATAATGAACATTCATAAAATGTTCCAATAGTTTCATCTAAGTCAAATATAATATGTTTCATATATAATTATATGTGCGAAAGTAATTAAATATGTTTAATATATATATTAATGGATCTCACATCAAATGATTATCGTGAAATATTAAAATTTTACAGAAAAACGGTTCCAAAATTAAAATCAGCCAGGAAGGCCAAGGTAGAAAGACTAATTGGTAAAAAACTGTGTTCATGTATTAAAAAAGTAAAATTGGAAGAAAAGGCTAGTATAGGGATATGTATTAACAGTGTATTGAAACGAAAAGGGTTGAAGTTATATCGGTTTACTTGTAAAAAACGAGTAAAATTGATACAAAATAAACGAGGACGAGCTTTAAGAAAGACGCGTAAAAAAATTCTATAAGTTTTTATTTCTACTGTTAATATATATACCATCAAAAAGAAAAAGAAAAAGAAAAAGAAGTGCAAAGAGAATGCCAACTAAACCGGTTGATGAAATAGATATTGGAGATATTGACAACATGGATGATTTAGAAACACCTGAACCAACACCCGAAGATACATCATTGCAACCAGTGACACAAAATGCCATAGAATTTCCTACTTTTTCTGATGATGGCAATGATATTACTATTAATGTTGATGATAATCAAGAACTGTAAAAGAAAATAAAGGTTTAAATTTTAATGAATTGAGACAGGTGCCTGAAAATATTATACTTAATAGATATAGGTATAATAATGGTGATGTAGATAAAAGCGAAGTTAAATTAGATAATTATGATGAATATGCTGGTTTCATAACTGTTATAGATAGTTATGATGGAGGTCAATATTATATTCAACCGGAAGATTTTATTTGTAATTATGGTGAAGCAGACCAGTCTTTTTGTTACACGCATGGACATGCACGAGATATGCCTAATAAAAATGTATATGTATATGAAATCCCACAAAATTAATTTAATATAATTATAATATAAGATGATTATATTAAATGATACGGAATTTGCCGAAGCTTTAATAGGAGGTTTTGGATGGATTATTGCAGTATTTTTTATTAGAAATGGTTTATATAAAAAATACGATACGGTAAACATAGCTTTAATTGGTGGTTTATCCTGGGGGATATTATGGTCTATACGTAAAATCGGAATGAATATTTATCGTTATATCAAAAATAACCGAAATATTAAAAATAAAGAATTTAGGTTGCCAATACAAAATCCACCGGTAAAATATGTTATCATTGCTGTTTTAACTTTTTTATTGTTGTTGATGATTGTTTTATCGAATATGGCACCTGGTAGCGCAAAAATACTTAAACGATTTGATGGAAAAGAAATACCAGTAATTATATACTTTATTATACTTGGGTATTTAGTTTACGGTTCAGGTAACGTATTTCACTTATCCAAATAATCCAAAACAGATAAAATAACCTTCTCCTGGTCAGATAATTTTTGAAAAATGATACATTCATCAAATCTTATTTTAAATATACGACCATTTATACCTCTACATAATACTTGTAACATTTTATTTTCAAATAATATGTCACACACATGAGTCCCATTAGTCAATTTAATTTTTTCTGGATTTTTTAATGATATCCACCTAATAAAAAACCCATCTTGTAGATCATTCATATCACTACAGTATCGGTAATCTTTCAATTTTTTATGGTACTCTTTTAATTTCTCCCTGGGCAATTGTAATTTTTGCAATATATTATTCTTGATTTCTTTTATTTTGTTATTGGTTAATTTCATAATTGAAGCATTTGTCTCATTCTCTAGGGCATCAAGTAATTCTATATTATTCATATAATCTTACAATATTTTATTCTTAATTGATTTCTTTAAGTATTATAGTCTATTAAATAACTTATTTTCTATTCGGTTTAAAGAAAAAAACCGGGGGGATACACATTTACGCTTCTTTATACTTGAAAAATAAAATACTTATTATTTCACTTAAAGATCTTTATATCCGAAACCCAATAAATAATATTTTTTCATAGATACTTAAAGTGTTTTTTCAAAACGAAAAGTTTATCCTCGATTTTCGTAATCCATTTTCAAAAAATCCAAAATTTCAAAATATTTTTCTAAAAAAAGTTACGAAATGAATTCAAAAAACGAGGATGAGCGATTTGTTTCTTTTATATTAAAAACTAATATAATATATCAAAATACTTAAAGACCTCTAAATAGCAAAAAAATAAATGTCAAAAAACCTCAAAACACATACTTAAAAACCCCTGAAACCCAAACCCCCGAGTCAAAACTCAAAAAGTTGTAGCATTTTTAATGATAACAAAAAAACCCCAAAAATATTTTTATGCATTATTTATTATTATTAACAATGTCATTAATTTTTGCAACTTTTTCAAAATAAGAGGATAGCATTTTTTTGACCAAAAATGATAATGACTGGACCACTCAACTACCATCGATAAATATTACACATTATGCTAATAAACAATTCAATAAATTCCATTTCAGTCTGGGGTTTTTTTTCGTCATCATGGAGGCGACTAGAGGATGTGGATTTCACCTTATTTAAGTAAAAAATCCAATTTATTGAGTTAATGCGCCAAAACACTTAAAGAAAATTTCAAAAAAATTCATAGAGCCTTTTTTTCAGTTTTTCATCTGGAGGGTACAGCGAACACTAGTCTTTAAATTGCGAACTATTTAATGTGTTTTTAATTTAAAGAGCTTCATTTTAGCATCCCCCGTGTTTTTTGGTTAATTAAATCAAAAACAATTTAGGGGTTTTTTATTATCCTTTACTATGATAACGATGGTAACAAAAAAAACCCCAAAAAACCCCAAAAAATATATATGTATAAAATGTGACTTCTTAACGTCTAATAAAAAGGATTATGATAGACACTTATCAACCCGTAAACATAAAAAATGGAAAAATGATAACAATGATAACAAAAAAAACCCCAAAAATCCAATAGGTGAAAATGATAATTTATCCCGACCATATATATGTTTTCAATGCAATAAGAGTTATAAATATATGAGTGGACTATCGAGACATAGAAATAAGTGTAAAGGACACATTACCTATAAAAAATTAAAGAAAAATTACATAATAGAAGATGATGAAGAAAATAATGTTATTAATATAAAAAATAGCAATATTACGGAAGAAAATTTCAATGATCCAAATATTAAAGATATGATATTGGGTGTAGTACAACAAAATAAAATGATGTATGAACAATTACTTGAATTATCAAAGGAAAAACAATATAACCAGACAATATATAAAAACTGTGGTAATAAACAAATGACAATTAATGTATTTTTAAATGAGGAGTGTAAAGATGCCATTAATTTAACCGATTTTATGAATCAAATACAAATTAATATAGAAGATTTGATTTATACAAAAGACAATGGTTATGCAAAAGGGTTAAGTAATATATTTATAAAACACTTACAGCAGATGACACCAACAGAGAGACCAATTCATTGCAGTGACACAAAGAAATTACAGTTTTACGTAAAAGATGAAGATATGTGGAATGAAGATGACGAACATGAAAAAATAGATAAAAGTATTCATGATATAAGTATGAAACAAATACAAGGTTTGAGATTGTGGGAACAAGAAAACCCGAATTATCTTGAAAATGAGAAACTTCGCCAGGAGTGGCATGCATTGGTTCAAAATATTATGTGTGCTAGTGGTGGACAGGATGGTGTGAATAATAAAAAAATAATAAAAAAGAATCTTGGAACAGAGAGTGCGATTACACCAAATCTATTGAAAGACAAAGAATAAAAATTATTTATATATATATTTAATTTTTATTTACCAACTAGAGAAACCACCACCGAGGATTTCATTTGCGGCCATTGGCTCAGCTGCACCAACCAAACCCGGATATCCACCATCTTGATGATAATTACCCTGTCCAGTTTGAGAGGCTTCATGATGATCTATTTCTTCTTGAATATTTGGATTGCTACCACCATTATGTGTAGGAGCACGACTAGGGTTACTAACAGGTAAAGGGGGCATTGAGCGACCACTGCGCATACCCTCTGAAATTGGTTGTGATACGGTTACTTTATTACTTGCCTTCTTTTTCTTTTCTTCTGAATTATTGGCCATATTTTCTTGTCGTCCATTCCACATATCACTTGCACGTTGTGATAAAAAGTTGATTTTCATTCCTAATTTACCTTGAATATCATACATAAGTACAAGGGTAATCAAAATAATAGGTATTAAGTTAACATCTACATACTCTTTACCGCTATAAGTAGGTAAATAAGTAACTAAACGATGACTAAAGAACAAACCTAGTAAAACAATAACTATTTGCCCTAAAACTTCAATAACTATTTCTAAAGTTGTTTTGGTTTGATCGGCTTCTGGAATGACGTGTTTCACAACATTATTTAGAATAGTAACAGGAATTAATGCTAAAGCAGTATATTGTACAATATTCATTAATTCTGATTTAGTATCACTATCAAAATTAAAGACGTGCTTAACGAAATCTTTTTTGGTTAATTTCTGTACATTATTATCGATTGCTTCCATATGTTTTATAAAAAGAAATTAAAATAAGATTAAATAAATATATAGAAGACAATGATTCGCACAATGATAAATCACCAAGAATATCAATATATTAATTTACTATCTCGTATCATAAAACAAGGTAAAACTGTAAATACTAGAAATGGTAAAACCAAATGTATTATAGGCGCTAATATGAATTTTGACCTGGATAACTCTACTATGCCTATATTAACGACAAAAAAGGTTGCCTGGCGAACTTGTTTAAAAGAGTTATTTTGGTTTATCAACGGAAACACAAGCAATACATTATTAAAAAACCAAAATGTAAAGATATGGAACGATAATGCCTCAAGGGAGTTTTTAGATTCAAGAGGATTATATCATTTAAAAGAAGATGATTTGGGGCCAGTATATGGTCATCAATGGCGTTATTTCAATGCACCATATACAGATAGCGAAGCAGATTATTCGGGAAAGGGAGCAGATCAATTGCAATATATAATAGATTCATTAAATAGCCCTCATACGCGATATTCACGCCGGTTAATCATGTCAGCTTGGAATCCAATGCAAATTAATGAAATGGCGCTACCCCCTTGTCACGTATTAACACAATTTAATGTCTTGGAAGATGAATTGCATTGTTCTATGTATCAACGCAGCGGTGATGTTGGTTTAGGAGTACCTTTTAATATCGCATCATATAGTTTCCTTACACATATAATAGGTAAAATGACCGGATTAAAACCGACAAAATTCCATTATCATATAGGTAATGCACATATTTATGAAGAACATATTTCAACATTAAATAAACAAATGTTACGTAGGCCATATAATTTTCCTACAATAGAAATAGCAAATAAATATACGGATATTGATGATTATACAATGAAGGATATTAAAATAAAGAATTACAAATATCACGAAAAAATTTCAATGGATATGAAGGCTTAATTAGTAATAATTCGTGATATTTTAGGAAAAAAAATCACAATAATTTATTATATGTCGTGGCGTATGAATGTAAGAAGAAATCGGGTTGTTGACCCAAATAGTGCCCAATTAAGACAACAAATTCAACAAAAAACACAAACCAGACAACAAGTAGCAAACACAGTTCAAAATAATGTTAATTCCAATCAAGTATTGGAATGGCATGAAAAGAGATTAATTAATTTGAAAGCAGATAATGAAAAAATCCTTAAAACAACGGATGAAGTTAAACAAATGATGTCTGAAAATAACAAAGTGAATGCTCGCAATGAGCAACTAATCAATGCTTGTACAAATAATTTAAATCTAGTAGAAAAGCAAATGTTTGATAAAATAGAAAAATCTGAAAATAAGCGAAAAGATTTAGAAACTTTTGTAAATGAATTGGATTTGAAAAACAAAGCTTTGTTAAGTGAAAATACAACTATGAAGGAACTATTGAAAACAGTACAACAACAATTTGAATTGTTTCGTGACGAAACCAATGTGAGGATTTTTAAAATGGATGAAGAAATGAAAAAGGTATCGACAAACACGGTTGAAGAATCCTTGGAGCCTGGCGAAGATCTTTCAAGAAGTGTTGTTAAAACGGTAAGAAAACTAAAAAGCGTAGTTGATAAATTAAGAAAAGATATTGATGGAATGAAATCAAACAATGTCCGGCTCGAAATTAGGGAACAATAAATTAATTGAAAGTATTTAATGATTATATTATTAAATAAATAATATAATGAAACTAGTATTGTCCAACAAGAAAAAAGTAACCAAATTTACAAATATATTTAAATATATCAATAATATCTCAAAAGATGTATTACTCACTGTAAAAAGCGATGGTTTATATACACAAGGATTAGATACAGCAAATATTTGCTTATATGATATAAATATTAAACCCGAATGGTTTGATAAATTTGAATTTGATAAAAATGACCCTGAATATTTTAATTTGGGATTATCCTGCGAATTGATATTTAAGTTGTTTTCGTGTATTCGTGATGGGCAGCAATTAGAAATAGTATTAAAACCAGATAAACCGGATTATATGTTTGTCAACTTTGTTAATAGTAATGATATGGATAAGTCATTTGAGATTCGTCTTCTGGATATGGACCCAAATAATCTAGAAGTTCCGATAGAAGAAGCGGAATTGGACCTTTTAATAGAAACATCGGAATTTAAACGATTGATAAGTGAGATGACATTGTTTAGCGATAACGTGGATTTTGTCTGTAATTCAGACGATGACCATTTAGAATTAACAGGTACAGGAGTTTTAACTGGGAAAATGACTGTAAAAATAAAGGATGAAAATGTAAAATATTTTGGCGTATTGGAAAATACGAATTTAAATGTGCGATTTGACACAAAATACTTGCACGATATAGTGAATTTAGATAAAATTGCACCTTATTTGCATATATCATGTTCCAATAATAAACCGATAATAATTAATTACATAATTGATGAAATTGATTTTAAATCAACGGAAGAAGAAGACCTACTTCAAATAAAAAACTTTAGTTGTATACGAATGGCGTTGGCACCAAAGGAAGATGAAAATACCGATGACTTTTAATTTATACAATACGGAAAATAATAGATAATAATATCTAAAAATTTATTAATGAAATTATTCTTTCAATTTCTAATATTTTTATTAGTATTATTTTTTTATTTACATATTTACTATCATTTGAAAACTAGCAATGATTTAGAATTATATACTATAGAAGAACCATCAAAGGATAAATTGGAAGAGGTATGCAATTTAAGACAACCTGTTTTATTTAATTTTGATAATGAACTTTTGTTGAAAGAATGTAATTTAACGAATTTGGTCGATAATTATGGTGCTTTTGATGTAAAAATGCGCGAACCTGGTGTAATTGATGATAACAGTGAAATGTATCTCCCATTTATTTTAAACGAAAGTATCCAATTGTTTCAAAAAAAAGATGGAAAATATATAACAGAAAACAACGGTGATTTCCTACAAGAAACTGGGGTAGTAAAGAAGTTTCAATATAATGATGCATTTTTAAGACCACCATTAGTTTCAAATTGTTTATATGATTTTCAGTCAGGGACAATAAACGCGGAAACACCATTACGATACAATATGAATTTCAGAAATTTTTACTTTGTAACATCAGGTAAGATAACAGTGAAATTGATACCACCCAAGAGTCATAAATACCTGTACATTCAAAAAGATTATGATAACTTTGAGTTTCGTTCCCTAATCAATCCTTGGAATATACAATCTCAATATAAAAATGATTTTGGCAAGGTAAAGGTCCTTGATATTGAAATTGACAAGGGACACATGTTGGTTATACCACCCTATTGGTTATATTCTATCAAATACAATAAACTATCCTCTATATGCGTTTTTAAGTATCGTACATTTATGAATAATGTGGCTATATTACCCCATTTATGTTTGTACTTATTGCAAAATCAAAATATAAAAAGGAATATGGTGAATGTAGTGAAAAGCAATAATGAAGTTGAAGATACAAAAAATAACGTGGAAAACAAAAACCACCCTGGAAATAAAATAACACCAAGTAGCAATGAAATAATCAAGGGTGAATCCACAGTTACACATCCAACTGCAACATTTAACCCTCCCCCTATTCCCGTGGCAGCAAACAATACACAACTTTAATTACATTAATAAATAAATTGAATTAATTATTTATTAATGAATGATATATACCCTAACATCCATTATGACTTCACTTATGACAAAACAAATTTCAGTAGGAACTGCCCTAGTTGATACTTCGGGTTCAATGATCGGTATATTAAACGGCTTGGTAACCGGATTAAAAGAATTAATACAAGACCGTCAAAAACAAGCGACAGACAAGAATATAGAAACATCATTCCGTCTAGCTACATTTGACAGTGTTGCGAAACAAATATTGCCAAAAATAGACGACGAGAAAGTAGTTTATGGAACGGATTTCATGAACATTTCCGACGTGGATTCAAATGCAATTGATCTTCAAGCAGATGGCGCAACTCGCTTGGTAGACACAGCATTGTACGAAATCAATCTGTTGATCGAAAGGAAAAAACAGATCGAAAAAGAAAACGACGACTGCGAATGCGATATAAGAGCGTGGTTCTTCTTGTTGACCGATGGCGATGATAACATGTCACATCAACCGGTGAGAAAGCTGCATGAAGCAATTGAAATAGCAAAGAGTAAGCACAACATCCAGTGTATATTCTTGGGAGCAAATCAAGACGCAATCAAAACTGGTGCGAGATTTGGTTTCAATACGGACCAATCACTTACATTCGGTGGCGAAGCAGGCTATGATCCAGATCTGCCTATGCCTGTATTAAGTGCTATGCGATGTGTCAGTCAAAATCTAACACAAATGGAGGAAAATGATGCAAATACGTTGCCGGCTTTTACACATTTACAGCGACATAGTTCAGCCCCTCATAGAATGGAGGGCAATCTTGATAATACATCGTATCCTCCAATGACACAATTCGGTAGGTTGCCAATGTTGAGACGCGCAAATGCTCAAGTATTAGATGATATCAGCGAGTTAGCACCACCAAAGGGACTAACACGTTGTGTAGCAGAAGTGTTAAATGATGACGATGATGACGATGATGTTGAAGATGGGTTTAGTTTTCCTGCTCATATGCTGCAAAGGACCTACACCTACACAATTCAATGAATGTGTTAATTGTATATACTCGCATCAACTTCGTCATTTTCAAAATGTGAAAATGTTTAAAATTCTTCAAAATCACTATTGTAATCATTGGTAAGTTTATCTTCTTCTACCTCTTCAAAATCACTATTGTAATCATTGGTAAGTTTATCTTCTTCTACCTCTTCTTTCACTCTTCTCTCACCTTTACTAACACTAACATCTTTTTTATTACTATTATCTTTTTCATTTACATTTACATCTTCAAGGGAATAATTATCACTACCCACCAGGTAACTAACCTTGTTACAAATATAACCAAGGGGATTTTTGACATTATCGTATACGTTTTCAACGAAATCAATATGTTCACCCATTTTCTCAGCATTTTTATTTACATTTTTTTGCATGTCTAATAACTTACTAATATTATCTTCAATGCTTGCCAATTTTTGGTCAATTGAATCAATTTTTTCGTTGATTTTCTTTATGAACTTATCATTATTAAGCTGCGACATACTTTTTATACAATGGTTTTAAAATTAAATAAAGAATATAACTAATCCACATAATAATGGCCGCGCGTGTCATATTCATCGCTAATTCATTATTATAGACGGTCATATGAACTGGATTTTTGTATGGTACCATATGCATAAGTACAACTGAAACCACTAAAAGAATACTTCTACCAATCCAAGCTATGCTATTTTCAAATACTAAAAAGTTTAGAAAGCCAGTGAATAATATTTTTGCTAAAAGGTCACCATGCATCATTCCTAGTAAAGACATGAAAATCAATAAAGATGCGGTTAGTTTTTGTCTAAATAAAATAAAAATCACCAGGGGGATAATAACGTTTAGAGTACCGTAAGTGCTCCACTCTTCTTTATCAAAAAATCTGAAAATTAATTCCATCTATATACTATATGTGGTTATTAATATCAACAATATTGATGAGTTTGATTTTTGTAAAGGCGGGAATCAATAAAATAAATAATTTTGGGTCAACGGTGAAGGGATTTAAGGGTGTGTTCCCGGTGAAAAAGATGCCGGAGATGTTTTATAAGTTGGCAATCATGGGTGCGATAGGAGTAGAAATAGGTGCCCCATTGGTCTTGATATTGTCGTATTTTATCCCGATGATGTTTGGTGCAGCCCGCGTAGCGATATATTCGTTGTTGATTTTTACTATTTTAGCAACATTGTTGTATCATAGTAAAGAAGGAATTATGAAATTGCTGTTTGACAAAAATTTAGCAATAATTGGAGGCTTGATGGCATTGACTATATTGTATTAATTAAATCCAGGTCACAGTAGTTACCGTTGGAACATATTTCGTTGGGTCATCCATGATATGCGTCACCATTTCAACGACTTTACCATTGCGAAAACATTTGAATCTCAATTCATCGGCGGTTTCTAAAAAATAGTAGCAGTTATGGATACCGTGTATTTGGAGGAATCCTCTAACAAATTCAAATACTTTAAATTTAGGGATCGTTTCCCAGACCCTAATCCTATCATTTGGGTAATATTTACCTTGACAGCCTGGTGAAATAAATAAAAAAAAGCATAAAATAAAAAATAAATTCTTAATAAGGGACATTTACATTAAAAAATACCTTATATTTAAATTAATTGAACAAATATATTACAACGTTCATATTTACAGTTAAGATATGTACAAAATTCAAATTGATGACCGCACTTACAAATCATACAAAGTATATGATTCATTAAAATTAACCGAAACTAATCTTACATTAAATAATTTAGTATCAAATAAACTATTTAATGGCGATATATTCGACTATGACAAAGAAACAAAAAAACTAACTATAGCACATTCATCTATACGATGTTTAAAAATGATTCCGGGCGTTCTTGTTTTAACAGACAATAAGGAATATGGGAGAAAAGATAACAATAGATTTTATTACAAATGCGTGCCAGATGATAAACGCTTACCACCATTCTTGGTTCCGTATAAAAAACCGATAGGATTCAATAAAAAGCTACCAAACAAATACGTGGTATTTCAATTTCATGCATGGGACCAAAAGTTTCCGGTTGGTACATTGGTAAATGTTTTGGGTTGCGTGACAAAACTGGAAAATTTCTATGAATACCAGCTATATTGCAAATCACTGTACGCGTCAATTCAAAACTTCAACAAAGCAACCGTTCATAAATTGAAACATAAATCATCAAAAATATTCATAGAAGATATAATTAATAAGTATGACCCAGAGGATCGTACAAACTGGGACGTTTACACAATAGATCCGGTAAATAGTAAGGATTTTGATGATGCATTTAGTATAATGGAAGTAGGTAGAGATCAATTCTTGATAAGTATTTATATAGCAAATACCACACTATGGTTAGACATAATGGATTTATGGAATTCTTTCTCAGAGCGTATTGCTACGATATACCTACCGGATAGAAAAAGACCGATGTTACCGACTGTTTTATCGGATACCATATGTAGTTTATGTGAAAATGAGCGTAGATTCGCATTTACGTTGGATTTATACTATGATGTGAATAAAGGAAACATAATTAAATGGAATTTTAAAAATACGATGATTAGGGTGAATCGTAATTTCAGGTATGATACAGAGGAGCAAGAAACGAATAAGGATTATTTGTTGTTGAAGGGTGTGATAAGGGAAATGAATAAAACGTATTCTTATGTGAGCAATATAAATAGTTCGCATGATGTGATAGCGTATTTGATGATATTAATGAATTATAAAACGGCGCAATTTATGAAAGAGAGCGAGATAGGTATTTATCGTTCGGTGGAGGTAAACAATGAAAAAAACATACCAGAAGATATATCGGATGACATAAAGATATTCTTGAAGATGTGGAATAGTTTTGGCAGTAATTATGTGAAATATGATAATATAAAGGGGCACGATTTGTTGGATTTTGATGCGTATGTGCATATAACGAGTCCTATAAGAAGATTGGTGGATATGTTGAATTTGATAGAGATTCAACATAAGCTTTGTTTGGTGATAAAGAATGAAAAAATAAATAAATTTTACGAGTATTGGACGTCAAATGATAAATTCGAGTATATAAATACTACGATGAGATCAATTCGTAAGGTGCAAAATGATTGTTCGTTATTGCATATGTGTTCAACAGATAGTAGTATATTGAATAGGAAATGGGATGGTTATGTATTTGACAAGATAACTAGAAATGATGGCTTGTTTCAATATATGATATATATCAAAAGTTTGAAAATGGTGAATAGAATTACGTCTAGACATGATTTAAAAAATATGTCGGTGCATAAATTTAAAATATACGTGTTTATAGACGAGAATAGATTAAAGCAAAAGATCCGTTTGGAATTGATAATGCCGGATAGTGAAGAAAACTAATATAGTTAAAACTTAAATATTATTTTTATATAAAATGTATAATGGTTCATTGGATTTATATTTTAAGATGTACGGGAGAAGCTTGTGAAAACACAAGTAAGAGACATAATGATAAAATTTATGTTGGTGAAACGACCAGACTATTTAGAAGATTAAAAGAACATACAAAAAGAAGAGTAGGTTCTTGCACTACAAGTGAATTTTATCCCAATAGATTAATAGGGTTATATAGAGCTTCAAACGATTTTTTACTATTAGAGGGTGACCCGATTACTCATGATATGTATAAAACTGGTTATTTGGATGAAAATAAAAATGATACAAGAAAATTAGAAAATACAATAACAGAAATGTATATGCAAGCGATGGGTCCAAAATGGAAAAGTGTTTATGGTGGAAAATACCACAGTGGATATAGACCACGCGATAATCCCGGCGAAGAAGAAGAGTTTAACAGACCATTTTGCAATTGTAAAATACCAGCTGATATTATGGAATACAAAGATAAAGTATATTGGCGTTGTTCGCGAAAAAATATTTGGGACGAATTATACGAATATATAGTAGATGAATTGGATTTAGGCTTCCAAAGAGCAGTAGTACCGTGTAATTTTTATAAAGAATATAAAGAAGGTGAAAAATTTAAATGTGATAATTTAATTTATAATTACACTAACCCTAATTGTAACACCATGTTTAAAGATTTAATAAAAAAATCGCAGTGGTTAAAGAATATACCTTGCGAAGAAGATGGTGTCGCAGGACAATGTATTAAATGCAATTGTTATGTATGGTGTACTGCAGAATGTGATTGGAACCCAAATGGAATTTTTTATCCGGGGTTCAAAGATCTAGGATTTAATAGAAGATTATTGTGTAAAAAATGTTTTATAAATTATAATAATGAATTATCTAAAAAATATACAATGGGAGATTTGGATAAAGAGTTTAAATTTACAGGGAAATGTTTAATTATGGATGATAGTGATGATGAATTATCAAATTAAATGACAACTATAATTTTTTATCTAATTTACGATTCCATCTTTCATAGTCTTTACATAGGCCACATATGGCGCAGTGAATATTACAGAGGTCATCAAAACCACTGGTATCTTTTTCCCAGTTGTGATTACATAGTGCGTAAATTTTCTTATTGTTTTCGTGAATATCAAGTGCAAAAGATTTGGTAAGATCTATGAGTTTATTTTTGAGAAGGATAATGTTTTGATTTGCTTTCATAAGTTTATCGGCAGTTTCTTGATTTCTTTTTTTATCTAAATCACTGAGCGTTATTTCTGTGAGTTCGTTTTGCATATTGATATAAGATATAAAACGATTTGTTTTTAATTGATTTCAAGAAATAAATTTATAATCTATTTAAAACGTTTTTAATTAGATAGATATATTATTATGAAATTAACACCACAACAACGTTTAAAAATATGTATAGTTGGACAATTCTTGTTACTTATTTCTGTTTTAATACCAACAATTTTATTTGCAAATAAAAACAGTTCTTACTATCGTTTTGGTCCGAATGAAGAATTGATGTTAATATCTATAAAAATAAATACTAATTTTAAATATGGAATATTATTATTATATATTTTTATATTTCGTGTATGTAAAGCATTTGTTCAAGAATTGGGTATGCCGGTATTGAGTTTTAATATATATAATCCTAATCAAAAAGTAATTACTGGTTTTACAAAAAATGAATTACAAATACAAGCAAATATAATGTATACTTTAAATGCTATACGATGGGCGTTAGAAATCCAATTGGCTATTGTTCAAATTGATATTGCTATTATATCAGCTATTTTTCAAGAAATAGCATCAATACCTACAATACATCTTTTATTAAAAGAGAAAACATTTAAAACAGAAGAAGACGATGAATATGAAAAAAAAGTTATCGCTGATGGACAAGAAAAATTATACCAAATATTGTAAATTATATATAGTTAATAATTATTATTAATTTATATGGGTGTATTGAAACTTTCACCAGGTACAAAATCACCTGCGTTATCGAGGGCATCATGGTCATCATCATCACTATATTCGTAAATAGTATCTAAATTGTTACGTCGGTAAGTATGTGTATGCGAATGTGAAGCTATACTATCATGCGAAGCTATACTATCATGCGAAGCTATGCTATCATGTAAAATATCATATTCAGAACGGAAAATAATAGGAGTGTAATCGGAATTTGATGACACAGTGTCTTTTTTTACGTTATTGATGAGATTGGCGGGTTGCATATGTGTTTTGGTTAGGGTTATTGACGGTGTTCTAATGTGACATTCTGCCTGGTCACCGGTAATTTCGTTATCATTATGATTTCTATCTTCATATTCAACTTCGGCTTCATCTTCATCTTCATCTTCATCAACAATGGAATAATGGATACGTTTTTTGCGACAACAAGAACGGTAGCACGTCCCATATAAGTATTTTAATTTTTGAATGGTAGACTGTGGAATATCATATTCTTTACACAAACTGATAACAAAAATAGAGCAATAACAAGCATAAAAACCTATAATAGAAAATAATATAATTTGAGTATTATTCATTTATAATTAAGAATTATTTTTTGAAAAATCTTTGAACGAGATGTTCAGCGGACCAGGTGATAAATATGAGAATAACTATGATAGCCAAGTTAATGAGATTTTCCTTTAGAGGCATATTCTTCCATAAACCAAATAAAAAAACGGATATAAATCCTAAAGTACATACAGTGTAAATTGCCATTTTCAAATTGGGTATAATAACATACATCATCAATATGGAAAACTTCACGATAAAATTGGATAAAAAGGCTTGCACAGCGGTTTTACTTGCAACTTCGAGTGAATATTTTTCTTTTTCAGCAGTAAAAATAGCATAGGCATCAAGTAAAGGATCTGCAATAATGACAGCTAATATTGCACTGATAAAAACAACACGGGAAGCTTTTGCAACATATAAACCGACGGATAAACCCAATAGTTCTACGACACCATTAATGAACCCAAAAGTATTAGCGTTAAACATATATAATATTATTATATATATTTAATCATAAGAATGTCAATTGTGGGGTTCGAACCCACGCGTGCGAACACATCCGATCTTAAGTCGGACCCCTTGGACCACTCGGGCAAATTGACTAGATAATCTACAATTTTATAGACAACACAACACAACACGAATATCTAGTTATAATATTAATTTAATTATATCTTACCTGCAGAAGAGGTAATAAATGTATCTTTTTTAATAAAATGTTTATTCATGAGTTTTTGTAGATTAAAATATGTTACATCCGTATTTTGCGGAGGATTTAATAGTTTTTTTAATTTATTGTCAGGTTTAATAACCTTTTTATTTTCTTTATGTTGTAGTTTTTGATCTTTTATATATTGAATTAGATATTGAGTTACCTCGGTACGAGCAACTTCACTACCACTAGGTTTATTCATAAAATTACATAATTCAACAGATATTTTTGCAGGTGATGCAAAACCAGACGGTTTCTTATTTTTATTACTCTTTGTCTTCTTCATCTCCCTCTCATGTTGTTTCATCTTACGCTTCACATCCTTTTCTAGACCTTTAAGTTGGTTTTGAAATATCGTAATCTGTGTTTTTAAAGTGGAAAGACCAGTTAAAAGAGTGCTAAAACCCTTTACAATTTCTTCATTTGATTTTACCGAGTTGTTTGATTTTACCGTATTGGTTTTTTTTGGAGTTGTTTCTTTATCGTTTTCTGTTGACATTATATCCTATTTACTAATTTAGTCTTTATATTCATTTTTATATATATATTCAATTAATTTTCAGTGCTGGTGCTATCGTCACCATTATCACGTGGGCCACCACCGCGATAACGTTGTTGCTTCTTACGAGGTCGTTTTGTGGGAGCTTTACCATTAGCGGTTTTTTCCTTCAAGTTTTCCCATCGTGTTTCACAAAGCAATTTACCACCAAGAACACCAGTAATTTCACCGGCTTGATATGGATATTTATCATTATCTGATGTACGAAGATGGAAATTTACATATTCACCTTGTACCAGATATTTGTATAGTTGACCGTCCACTTTAATACCACTATGATGGACAAAAATATCTTCCTCAACTCTGTCATTGTCTAATGCTGTTACGAATCCGAATCCAGCCTTACTGTTGAACCACTTTACGCGGCCATTATATTGGGTCTCAGTTGACCATGATGTTTCTGTATGTGCACTTTCACTCATTTATGATTATATATGCGTTATTTCTTTAAGTTCATTCGTTAAATAATTAATTAATTAATGAGTCTTCGCCTAATCTTGCAACACGTTAAAGTAATTATTCTTATACAAAAAATACATATTTATAAATTTTATAGAATAAACACACAAAAACAAACCAATAAAAAACAATGATACATATCTTGGTATATTTTTGATAAATAAATTCGCAATAATGATTCCTATGGAAAAACCAATTTGATCAAAAACAGAGTTTATGAAATTATTTGGAGGAATTTCTCCAATAATCACTTGTATAAACGGTAAGTTGTATTTATTCTTTATTTTATTACGGATCGCCTTCATGTAAGGTATATTATTTTTAAAAATATAATAATGTAGGATACAGTCCTTTATTTCATATATAAAATGCATAATATTTCCTATAATAAAAATAGACCAAAAAGATAATTTGAAATATTTCAATATGATGAATACGATAATACCTAAAATCATATGTATTAAAGTCCAGACATCAAACGGTTTAACCCCTTGTATTAATAAATGATTCCACATATATATAAATTAAATATATTAAAAAATGATCAATAGATAAATGTATATGTCAAGAATCAAACAATTCATGAGAGTACAAAAGCAAGGTCTAGAGCTATTTAAAAAAAAGAATGCGGATTATGGAGATGCCTTTGCTAATTACGGTCCAGTAGGAATCATAGTAAGAATGGGTGATAAAATTAGTAGGGCGTCTAATATCGATAAAACGGGTATTACAATCGTAGATGATGAATCATTGAAAGATACACTTATTGATCTGCATAATTATTCCGCAATGGCGCTAATGTTGATGGAAGAAGAAAACCCTACATCACCTTTCCCATCATCTTCGCAAAAACCCTGTGACAATGACCCGGCTGCTCCCAAGAAAGATGAAGAATTAATAACAAAAGTTTATAGTAAATATCGTTATGCTGGTCATCCAAGTATATCATCACACGATACTTGGTAAAAAAAGTTAGTTATTAATAATATATTATTTAATAGTATTTTATTAATTTGAAATTGGTGTAACCGTCGCTACCATTTCATCAAACAATTCATTTATGTTTATCTTATCAGCATCCTTAAACCATTCCGAAGATCCAATTCTCAAATCTTGTAATTTATTAAACAACCATCGTTCTGCTAATCGCATATTTGCAACCTTTATGGTTTTAATTAATCGTACGCCATACGGATAATGTCGCCGTGGATAATTATTTTTGAGTGCTCTTTCGTTAATGGCAAAATCATCTTTTGCCAGTCCAAACTTCTTTGTATTTTTTCTAGAGGGATCTAGCAGGGCATAAATGTAACCCTCTTGGTTATTTTCATCTTGTTCTTCATCATCAGTCTGAACTACTTGTTCGACATCATCTTCATCTTCGACATCATCTTCATCTTCGACATCAGCTTCAACTTCGGCATCATCTTCAACATCATCTTCAACTTCATCTTCAACATCATCTTCAACTTCAACTTCATCTTCAACTTCATCTTCATCTTCGACTTCAACTTCAACTTCAACTACTTTAACTTTTTTAACTTTTTTAGTTTTTTTCTTACCGTATGCTTTTTTAATTAAAGATAAAATTTTTATTCCTTCTTCATTATTTTTCCAAATTTTAAGAACTCGTGCGATTATATCTTTTAATATTGTAGTCATTGTTGAATTAATTTTTTGAGCATCTGTTTTTATATATGTTTTTGTAGTGTCAATCTTAATACGCAAATGTTTAAAATATTTCCCACCATAGTCAAATGCATCATTGATCATTTTATTAGAACATTTGTCAATAGGATCTTTATTTACTTGTATATTTTTTAAATATAACATAACACCCTTTTTATATTCATTATTGTCTACATTGGCAATGCAAATATCACAAATCCATTTACTTTTTTCAGGTAGATCATACAATGTAATATTCATACTATGAGATATATTATTAGAATTAGTTATTTTACATCTAACGCATTTCCCCTCTGTTAATTTAAAATTAAAATATATATATCCATCATTACCATCATAAACCGTAAATTCCATTTTCTCACTAACATGATCATTGTCTTTAGGAATAAATAACAAAGGTTGAATAGGTGCAATCGTATTGCCTTCAACGATATCTTCATATTCGGCTACATAAAATTTATTGGATGATTCTGAATAACGAGTTGTAATGCTTTTAGAATGCTCTTCTAAGCTAAAAGTCAAGTGAGGAAGATCACAAATTTGATACGCAATAAACAATCCAAATGGCTTGTTATCATTATATTGTTTTAAATTTTCTTGCAGTTTTGCAAAATCAATTTCATCGGTAATTCCTCGTGGCAATATTTTCATCTGCTTATCATAGTTATTTGGTTTAATTTTGAGATAATGACAGTTTTCGATAGTTTTATCTGAGTCTACATTATCGGTTAGGCTTTCAAATGTATTATCAAGGTATTCAAAAGCTGCGTAAATCGAATTATCTTGTTTATAAGATAATATGACAGCTTCACTACTCTGAAATAAGACCATTTTTAATCCTTCGCCGTGAGATGATATAGATGTATCATTAATATGATTTTCTGAATGATTCTCTATCGTAAGCATTTTTTCTACTTGTGTATCTGTGACAAGATTATCATAGCAATGTATTACTACATTACCTTTTCTAATACAAACATACTTAGTATGATGACCATGCTCCATATTGTCTGTAACTTCGTGTGTAAATGTATTAGCTGTATTATCTTTGTGTCTCGCTTCTTGAAACTTTTTAATTGTTGCATTTTTCACGTCGTATTTCATTTTACTAATAGTTTAATTATGCAAAAATTTCTGTATTTCAATTAATCTAGTTTAGATAATTATTTAAACGTATATAGACTTGTTAATCTAGAACAAGTATGTTATTTATTAATCCCCCATTCGGCAATTACCTGAATCTTCCAAACACTATGCAAATAAAGGGCAGTTTTACGTTGCATTTTCGCCCAGGCCTTATATCTCAAATATTTAAAACATTAAGATATTCTAACTATTACGGTGGTTGGATAAATAAAATAGGTCTTCGCAACAGAGGCATTGATTATGCAATAAATCAATATTACCCAAACACTCAAAATACAGTAAATAGCAATAAAATAGTTAGCATTGCTATACTGGAGCCTGGTGACATTGAAAAAATGAAGAAGAAAATTCCAGACGATATGAATATAGAAATAAATATTAGCTGTCCAAATACAGAAAAGATACCGATTAACAAAGGTATTGAATGTTTTTTAAATCCAAAGCGAGAATGGTGTATTATTAAATTATCACCTATTGTAGAAAAACAAGAGATTGACCGATATTATAGATTAGGATTTAGGCAATTTCACAGTTGCAATACCTATCCGATGAAAGAAGGTGGATTATCGGGACCCATATTAAAACCAATCTCTCTTGAAATAGTGCGATATATAAAAACTTATTATAAAGATACAGTTGTCATTGGTGGGGGTGGTATACGGACGTTAGATGATATAAAAGAATATGAGAATGCTGGGGCTGATCATGTATCTATATCAACTGTATGTTTTAGTCCAATTGCATTTTCAAAACTTTTTTACGACTATTTACGATATAAAAACATCTAATCTTATCATATACATAATGACATCCAAAGTTTTTGATCCACCATCAACACCACCATCAACACCAAAACCAAAACCAACACAAGACCAAAAAGAAAACCTAAAATACCTAAAATACCTAAAAAACCTAAAACTAGGAAACCCCTTAGAGAGGGCAAGAACGCTCAGGAAAAACCCTCATAATGACAAATTGACTAAGGGTGTCGGACTAAAACCTGAACTTTTTAAACAGCAAGTATATGAAAAAATGCCAGCTAAAGATGAAAAAATGCCAGCTAAAGATGAAAAAATGTCAATAGAAGAAGATGAATTTGAAGAACGATATATTCCCCGAGCGGAAAATACAAATAAAAGAATAGAAACAATTATGAAAATGATAAAAGAATATTATTTATATCTTCCCACGGACGAAAGTGATTTAGAAGCCAAAGTGGAAAAGTATAAAACAGATATTATGAAACCTATATACGAACGAATTTTGGGAGAGGTAACCGAAAAAATGGATACGGATGTTGGTGGTGGAAAGGAACAAGAAGGCGAGGATCAAGTAGATAAAATCCAGATTATGGCATTATATGCACTTGAATACAGACGAATATTGCTTAACAGCGATATTAAAGAAAAGAGTACTGTCACACTTACTTTAACTAGAATTAATAACACCGACCCAACAAAACCAGAAACAGAACATAATGTAGCAGTTCGTTTCCCAACAAAGTGTTTCGAGATAGATTCGGAAAAACAGGCTGTTATTAGATCACAAAAATCCAAAGGTTTTAAATATTCTATATTAGGTACAAAACATATTTATAAATTAAATCAAGCTGCGCTTAAGGTTTGGCTAAACGCCGAAAAAAAAAAAAAAAAAAAATTTTAAATATCCACAATTTAATACTACATCTTGGTTCGGTAGAACAAGTAGAATTCCTCGTATTACTAATCTTGTTTTTAGAAATAATATTCTCGAACATGAAATAAAAGATAGAAGCATTTTCAGGAAGAAGGAAAGAATCGATGAATTTAAAAGCACACTATCAGAAGAAGAGAAGGAACAGTTTAACAAGTCCATAGAAATTTTTAAAAATTTTTCTAAGGTAAAATATTTAGATGATGTTTTTATAGGGATGCAATTTAATCCGGGGGAGAGAGGGTATATAATTCAATCCATTCAAGAATTTTTTAAAAAAATGCTGGATCCTAAAGAGAAGAAAACATTGGGACAAATTGATAAATTGAGTGTTTTCACCGCAAATACTGATGATAAGCATGATGATGATGAGGTTATGTTAAAACCTGAATTCACAAGTTTAGGTGTAAACAAAGAAGACGGAGTAATAGAAGAAAAAATGAAAATAGACGAAGAAGAAACTATTGAAGAATTTCTAAAAAAAACCAGTTCAAATGATTTGTTGGAAATGATTAATGATGATTTAAACTCATTGGCAAGTAGTGAAGCACAAATGGCTGAATATAATATTTTTAAAGAAACAATGGAATTTTTAAAAGAAACACAATTGGCTCTGGATGAACCTGAAATTTCTGAAGAGAATATAGGTGCTTTGGAAATTGAAGCCGGACAGAAAAAGACTGACGTCGAGAAAAAGCAAGAAGTAATAAATAAAATAATATTAAAAAAGAACTTTATAAAGTTAGCAATAGAAAGATTGATCCACGCTGAGAAACCATATACGGGTTTATGGTTTAATTTAACAATACCGGGCAATCATACTTGGATTCTATTTTACATAAATAGAAAGTTTTTTTCAATTGGAGGTGGGTATAATAATTCGCGAGAATATAAATTAACATTTTATAGTCCAGATCCAGTGTGTGATTACGATAATCATTGGTTATTTCCATTAATGATAAATAATTGGGGGTTTATAGATAAAGATATAATAAAAAATTTGGAGAACATGGCAAAAAAGGTAACAAAAAAATCGTCGGGAGGGTTTATAACAGATTTAAAATACTCTATGGTATCAAATAAAATGACATCATATTTATTTAGTATGTTTAATTGTGCTTCAACAGCTGATAAAATATTGGGAACAGCTATACCCCATTTATTTGCTTACCCGAATTTTAATAGAGGTGGTAAATATTCATACACAATGGAAAAATGGGTAGCTTTAACCCGCATAATCAATCCAGAGGTACATTTAAGTACAATTGAAAGAATGAAAATGCCAGGGATGACAGATCCCTAAGATTAAGAAACAGGTACAGAAACAGGAGATATGACAGTTAGCGATAGAAGTGATGGTGATGGTCACGATTATTAATTAATCTTCATAATCACTATCATCAAATTGATAATCTTCATCTGTAGTCATTATTACAATTTCCCTCAGTAGAATCATCATAGTGACCAACATGTCAGATCTAGATAAAGTGAATATAGTATTTACAAGGGTGTATAAGATGAAAATGCATCCCATATGTCCCTTGAAGACACCACGAGCAAACCATCTCAAATTAACGAATAATATTAAATAAAACAGGGCAACTTTATATGTGAGTAAATGGGCTATAAATGCCATTTTATATTGTGCATATGGATCTTCGCATATGTCTGACGAAAGCGTAGCATCTGACGAAAGCGTAGCTTCATTTGTAAGAGTAGATGTAGTGATAATAAGAGTTTCCATTTTTACTTTTAATAAAAATAAAAATAGAATTACTTATTTTCAATTAATTTATTCTTTAACTAGCTCCATCCAAATTTTCTAATACCATGATTTCTAATTTTCCGTTGATTGCATATTTTCAATGATTCATTAAACACTAGTTCTTTAACATATTTATTTGTTATTTTTTCTCTTTCTAAACGGTATATTTCCAAATCACCATCATTACATTTCTTTATTTGTTCCATTTGCAATTGAAATCTTGCCAAGCGAGTATTAAATCCAGACATTTGCTCCAATAACAATCCAAATACTTGTTGTACTGGTTTCATGATTTGGTTAGTAATATAATGTGCGTAATCCGGTTTAATATTATTTTCACGTATATACGTCGGATGTTCTATTTTATCACCTTGTAATTTGCTTTTACCATCAGTTTCTATAAAGACAAATGGAATGCGTGAACCAGTAGCTGGTTTATTACCAGCATCTCTTCTCCCCATTCTATCTGCAAGTACTTTGTGCGCAATAGAATCTGGATTCTTATATTCAGCATTCAATTTCTTTGTAATAATCAGTTTTTCCAAAGGAAATTTACCATTAATAATGTCTTTTAAGAACTGCTTAGTGTAATTAATAACACTATCAACACTATCACCACCCATTAATTTCTCAATAATACCACCATATATATCTTTAACTATCGGTGCATTATCTCTTCTTTTAAGTACAATACCCATATCTTTACGATAACATTTGTTTGGATTTTCCTCATACAACATACCAACATAACGTTTCTTAGACAACAGTAGAAACGGCATTAATGTCTTTTCATATTCCAATGTATGCGGCCTCTTCAATTGTGCAGTAGCCAATTCTTCTGCCTCCTTAGCCAATTCAATAGTGATTTCCAGCGCTTTTTTACCTCTGATTTTCTTACCATTAAGGTCTTTTAAATTAAAGGTGAAGAATACCGAGTCCGTATCACCATAAATATATTCAGCATTTGTTCTTACCTTACCGTGTTTAGTATCACATATAGCATCAGCATATGTAGTTTCAACTACGTGTTTGGCATAAAGTAATAATTTCCGTCCAGTTGCGGTAGTAGACGCAGCTATATCCTTATCGTAAAAGCTGCTAGTTCTAGCGCCACATTGACCATATAATGAATTAGCAGTGACTTTACAACTAAGTTGTCTTTTATCGAATACATTTTTCATGAAGTCGTCATAAGTATCTTCAACGCTGACGATGTCATCATTATTTACACATTGTTTTTTACCCGTAGCCAATTTAATAGTAGTTGTATCATCACTTTTACTAACTAATCCGGAATATTCACTGCCATCCTTAGTGGTTACGGTTTTGAATTTAATAAAAGATCTAACTCTTTTTCTTTCACTTAACAACTCAATAAGAACAGATGGCATGATTCCTTTTTCCCCCGACAATGGTTCTGCATACCGACATATTTTATGTCCAACTTTTGTTTTTACTTCTTTTTTGCCGGCTTCAGGTCGTATCCATCTGTATGTATCATAAGTAATATCAACATATTTGTAGTCATCTAGTTCATCATATTTTTCATCTCCCGTTTCTTTTGTCAATACACCATCCAAATCATATTCTTTAGTCCATACTTTGGTGTCGTGTGATATATTTTCACTAATCATCGAACTAGGATATAGCGATGAATAGTCATTACATGCAATAGGATTATCCATATAAAACCCACATTTAGGAGGTAATACTACAGCACCCTCGTATGACCCATCATTAGTCATAGACTCAATAACAGGCATTAATGTGTTGTTATCTTTGCATTTATTTGCAATAAAACTTAAAAGCTTAATACCTTGACCTCTTAAAATGATAAAGTCTAGGGGAACACTACATAGAGCACCAATTTCTACAAAACCAGTGATAACATCTAATTTTCTAAGAAGGTGATGCACTAAGTTGCAATCCTGAACACAATATTTCGCTACAATGGTTCTATCTGCATCACTTCCTTTACTAAGTTTAAATATATCTTGTGGTGAGACGTCATCTTTCGCCAATCCCCATCGTATGGTATTATCAGTATTAAAGTCAACAGCCTCATCGATATAAAAGGAATTTTCATCTTTATTTACGTCACTAACTATGAATTTATGCCCTCCACGGAAAGGATCACTGCTATGCGCAATGATTTCAAAGTTGATATAATTACTGTTTTGCAAACCCATTATATTTTTGCAGGTAATTTTAGTTTTATCACCTTCAATAACGTATTTTTTAACTTTATCACCTATGAAATGCGAACCAACTGCATCTAATTTATAGCTCGACAAGTTAAACTCTTTTCGGAAATGATTATATAAATCAATTTGTATTCTACCTGGAATTTGCATATAAGTTAATTTGTGTGTACCACTAGCGACTTTTGTAGTACTTTTTACAATGCTGCATGATTGATCGGTGAAGCGTGATAATTTTCTAAATTCTTCCAAACAGCCGCATTCGTCGGCTCGTTGTATCATGTAGTCCCAATCAAAACCAAATATATTATATCCAATAATGATATCCGGGTCTTCTTCCTGGATCAATTCTGTCCATCGTAATAGCAATTCTCGTTCAGTTTCAACTGGTTCTAGTTCGTAATCTTCAAAAGGCTCGCATCCTTTTAATACAACACAGTGATTCAAGTCAGGTTGTTCATCGCCGTAGTTAAGGAATGTGGAACCAATCATTGATACTTTATCACCAGCTACTGCTGGAAAAGGCGACTCTTTTCTTTTAATTTTCTTAGTGGGTTCCATTTTTCCCCAGTTGCTTTCAAACTTGCTGAAATCCATACATCTAGCCAATATTTGTGCTTTATCTACAGGATTCATTTGACTGCAAAGAAGATGATAAACAGTAGATTTACCTTTTAGAGTACTTGGCAGTTTAGGATGCCAATCTTTTAGTAATTCACAATACTTACTATAGTCATCTTCGCGCAATTCATTTAAATATTTTTCATACACACTAGATTTGGCAAGTAAATCTTTAATAGGTCTATCAAAGAATGTTACAATACGATTAATTAGTGTTTTATCTTCTTTAACTTTTTTTTTGTCTTTAGCGTAAATTTTGTTTATTTTACCGTATTTGCTACTGGGTCTAGGTTCACCCTTTATTCGGAATGCGGTTTCAAATATTCTTTTCATGATAGGAGGTTGTTCTGGCAATGGCTTCTTTTTTATTTCGTTTACTCTCCAAAACTCAACAATATCTGTTGCTAATTTTCTGTATTGTTTCTTTGCCATAGGAAAATCACCGTGACTAGAGAGGGCTTCTATATCAAAACTACAAATCTTGTAAGGAACTGATGCCTCTTTTTCTGGTTGTGGAGTAAGATATTTTAATTTAAGGTCAAAATATAGTATATTATCATTAACAGGCTTATTCTTTATTTTTTTTCCGTTAAAACGCACCCAACCAGTAGGGCTTATTTTTTGTATATGAAAGGCACTTAATAGAGGAGGTAATTTACCTTCATATAATTGAGTATGGATTTCAATTTCACCTTTTTTGCAAGCCATATTTAAATATTTTCCAAATTTGCCTCTAGTTTTGATTAATTTTCTATGAGTAAATTTGCCTTCGGTATACCATATGTTTTTAATAACATTATACATTCTTGTATTGCTAAATTCAATTTTAACAAAATCGTATTCTTTATTACAGTCAAATCCGTATAGTTTTTGATGCCTATGATGAGATAGTTTTTCAATTTGTTTGTCATCGATAATAACATCTCTTTCGGCTAAATCATTAATCAAAGCCTCTTTGAATGAATTTAAGGTATTTTTATCCCACGTTAATTTACCTCCTTCTACTTTAATGTAAATGAAAGGTTTAAAATCGGCGATCCTTAATGTATAAACATTGCGTTTTTCATCGATTCCAAACGCATAAATAACGAAATTTCTATCGTCATATTTTCCTTCGTCCTTCACGTCGAAGCTAAGCAATTTGCATGAATATTCTTTAACTTTACTCATTATTTATTAATTTTAATTAAATATTAATAAATAACTTCAATTCATTTTGTTATATTTTTTGCTGAACCGGAATGTACCATAATTATACCCGCTAATATTAGGGCGATACCGATAATTTTTTGAAATGTTATTTTTTCAGAAAATAAGAAATATCCAACCAACGTAATCAAAACGATTCTAGTACCTGTTCTTAAAGAATAAAAATAACTAACATCAGTGGTTTTAATTAAAAAAAATCCTAGAAAAATACTAATACCAATAAGCAAAGACATGCAAACTATTAATGGTAGTGATTTTTTAAATACACCATCCTGGACCTTCTTAAAAAATGCTTTCTTATCTAACGTAAAAAATACAATTAATAATAAAATAGACGATACAAAAATTAAGTCAAACATTAAGTTTTCTATTACAGTAAAGCGTTTAAGCAGTATTTTTCTACACGTTAATATAGTAGTTCCTAAAACAGCATTCAATAAAATAAAAATTAAAAAAACATTATGATGCATATATTATATTGTAATATAAAACTTAACTTAATTTTTCTTTTTTCCGCGTATACGACGTTTCGTTTTTCCGCGTATACGTTTCGTTTTTCTTTTAACTGATTTGCGCTGCTTGGTGCTCTTTTTTAAGCTTTTACCGCGTTTTTTCTTTGCCAATAGCTTTTTAAAATAAGCTTTTAAATTGGAAACGGTTCTAGCTTTATTAAATTCATCTACTTTTACACCCTTTTTATACATATAAATTGTAGGAAAACTATTTCCAACTTCAATACCACTAAGAATATTTTTGTATGAATTTTCAATTTTAATAATAAAATTATCATTTAAATTACTTTCGTTTAAATCTTTTAATTTCATCGGGGTCTTTGTAGCCGCATTCCAGGTAGGCATAAGTGTTTTACAGTGACCGCACCAGCTAGCATGATAAAGTATAATAGTGTCATTTTTTTTGATTATTTTATTTAGCAAATAAACTTTACTTTCATCTCCGGGTGTTTCTTCAATTTCTAGGTATTTATACATATATATTTAACGCAGATAAAATTATATTGTTAATTATTATATGAAGCTTGTACTAATAATTATAGCATTTATCATTGGATTGGTATTTTGTAGTACAGTAACAACAAAAAAATTATACGAAGGATTTACTACAAATAACTGTCCAAATTTATTAATTCAAAAAGGAAATCAATTGCATTTGTTAAATACGGAGAAAGCTAAAGTGCCGGGAATAAATCCAATGGTTTTTAACAATTTAGAAGAATATGTGGAATTTGTAAATTGGCAGCGAAAAATGGGTATTAAATGCCCAATACTTTATTTTCAAAAAACAATCGATACTCAAGGAAATAACGGTTATCGAATGCTTCCGGATCCATTAAATAAACAACCCGGCATATCATCGCATTTACCAGCAAATACACAGCGAGAAATGCGATTTTTACTCGATTCAAATAGAAATGATTTGCCATACAATAATCATCAATATGCTGGATTTGACCAGGATGACCAGAGAGTGGGTGTGAATACCCCATTAGATGGTGTTCATGTAGATGGGGGATTGAAAACGAGTGATAACGCGATGGATACGAACTGGGGTGGTGTAAAACATTCACGTCGATCCGTAGATAGCGGTAAATATAAACATCGTACTCGTACATTAACTGGTGGCATGAGTGATTTTAATAAAATGACAACACGTGAAAAAGAATATCATAGGATGAAGAAAAAATCAATACGTGATGAAGCTTATAGACAGGAAGATGTAAATTTTGCTTGGAGACGCAATGAACCTGGTAAATCAGTTGCATCACAAGATACAATGCAGTTTGGTTCTTATAATAGCTATTATGATCAAACACGATATAATGATCAAACACGATATAATGACCAAACATCGGAAAGTGGCGAGGAAGAGAATTCGTCAGAAGACGAGGAAGAGTAAATATAACAACAAATAAATATAATTATGTAATGTTTAATTATATTTATCTATCAAAACGACCAGTATCCAATTCTTTTTCAAAATTTTCAAATCCTTGTACCACCTGGTTATAAAGTCCAACTTGTATAGCTAAATTTCCCAAATCACTGTTTAATTCACCATCCTTTTCATTATTCTTTTTTATTGAATTCTTGATATCGAGGGCCAATCGTTTAGCATAATATTCTTTGTATAATTCGGAAAATTCTTTGAAATTTTCAATATTATTTCCATTGATTTTCCCTCCCTTTGATTCTAATCGTATAACTTCTTCATTCATAATAGCAATAGCATCTTCGACGGTTTTTCTATCCTTTTCTTCACTTGTCATACCTTCAATGATTGGGATTTTATTTCTAAAATTTAAAGATCCTAAAATACTATTATTCACATCTAAAACAGTAATGGTAACAGTCATTACTAGTAGCACAACTACAATAATTTTAAGTATTGCAAAAACTTCTTCGCTATTATCAAACATTATATATAGATTACAAAGATAAATATTAGCGAAATAAACTATATATCAATTTTAATTATATTTGATTCCTGAAATAATAGATATTGAATGATATTGTCTTGACTTTTTTTACTTATTCGTCTATCTTGACCACTTTTAGTTTTATAAGTTATATTATTAAGACACTTATTATCTGCACTAAGTGAAACCAATAAATGATGCAAGCTTTTAAAATTTCGCATAATTTCGATCGCTGTAGTGGAACTTACGCCAGGTATCTGTGTTAATATAATTTCGGCAATATTGTCAGGTGTTACATTTGATTTCTTTGTTTTTTTAATAACATGAGTATATGATTTCGGGGATTTGACGCCAGGCACAGGTGATTCCTTGGCGCCTGGCTCATTTTTAAAATAAAATGTACGATTCTCATTTTTTTTTAATTTATCAATCAGGTAAATAATATATTCACAAGTTTCACTCATATCAATAGTTCTGACAACTGAAAAACCCTTGTATAATAAAAGAGACGTCATTGTTGAATATAATGTTTTACTTGAAACACGAGTATACTTAGGATTATAATATTTAATATTGCCTTCCACCAGATATATAATGTTATGATTGTGGATTGGATAGTTATTTAATCTAAATGATTGTTCTGCATAACGACCATCTTTGATAGAGCTTGCCAAATCAGATAAACATTTTCGTTCAATAATTAGTACTTCTTTATCATCACATTTAATAATAAAATCTCCCAATGGAATTGTATCAACAATAACATCAATATCCGCACCCATGTTAAAATCATTAATCATCGCTTTCAGTAGTGGAATTACTTTTCGCTCCCTTTCATCAATTATAAGCTGCAACTTCATATAACCTTTATATGATAACAACCACTTAAGTAATTTAACTAAATAATTAAATGATAAATTGAAACGATTTAAAGGTATGGTAACAATTATAATATACAAATGTTAAAACAACAAACAGAAAAGGTCTTATTACAAGATGGTGATATTAATAAAAGTGACGAACAGTTAATATTTAATCCGTATAATGAGAGAAACAAAGAAATTACTGAACAACAGGTACAACATATTTTAAGAACATATGGTGTACCCGATAAGATATTTAACATAAATCTTTATAAGCGAGCATTTGTTCATCAATCTTATGTAAAACGACCAATGTTAGAGAATGAGATGAATGAGGTGATAATAGCGGATAAACCAGCAAATTGTATGAAACTCCGAACAAAATCCAATGAGCGCTTAGAGTTCCTTGGAGATGGTATATTAGAAGCGATTACAAAATATTATTTATACAAACGTTTTCCAAAAGCCAATGAAGGATTTATGACAGAAAAAAAGATAGCTTTGGTAAAAAATGAATCAATAGGAAAAATGGTTTACGATATGGGATTGAATAATTGGTATATTATATCTGCAAATGCAGAAGAGAAAAAGACGAGAACAAATCTAAAGAAATTGGGTTGTTTGTTTGAAGCGTTTATTGGTGCATTATTCTTAGATTTTAACAAAATTTCGATAAAAGATGAAGATAAATGGTTTGATGGTTTATTTACAACAGGTCCGGGTTTTCAAATTGCACAAATATTTATTGAAAAGGTATTTGAAAAACATGTAAATTGGATGGATTTAATAGCTAAAGATGATAATTATAAGAATATATTGCAAGTGTTATTGCAAAAGGCGTTTAAGACTACACCGATATACGCGGAATTATCAGAGGTGGATGAGAATGAAGGATATCATATGGGTGTGTTTCTATGTTTGAATTGGGTAAATAAGCATATAGATGTCACAGGAAGTATATACGGCGTAGAACCTTATACATTAAATGATTTTAAGGATAAACAAAAAAACAATGTATTATTGTCAAGTGATACATTATTGAATAGTATTAAATATTGGTGGGATAAAACGGATAAAGATGAAGAAGGTAACCATTTAGAGTCATATATGATATTTTTAGGAGATTCAAAGCATAAGATAAAGAAAAAGGCAGAACAAGAAGCGTGTCGTATAGCGATTGATATATTAGTTAATTAATTATTAATTTGACATTATAATATGTATTTTAATTATATGGAAAACTATCTATCTATTCTTGAGAAAAAACCAATATTAAAGAAAAAACAATCATTTAAGGCGAGAGTAAAGGCCAGGGTAGGAATAGCAAATGTTTTATATAGTGAAGCAGATGAAGATGAAATGGATGTCGAAGAGTTCCAACAGAATATAAGGCGTAAATTATTGGATGTAAATAATCCTATTATTTTTAAACCGCCTGCAAGAGAAAAAGATTTAGTAGAATTTGTAGAGCCAGAAGAAGAAGAAGAAAAGGTAGAAGAAAAGGAAGAAGAAGAAGAAGATACAATATCAGATGAGATAGAAGAAATTCCCAAGAAACCTAGAAAGTCAAAAAAGAAGACGAATATAAAATCTACTATTACAGATACCGAATTTATTAAAACTGATAAGAAAAAGAAAGTAAAGGTAAGAAATGTATTGAATCAATTTGTTGAAGTTGACCCAAAACAGGTAAAAATAGATGGTAAAGCATTATTAGAAAGACTACCAAAAGATCAACCCAATGTCAATTTGGTGAATTCATTTTACTACATGAATAATAGGGATATTTTTATCAATTTCATAAATACACTTTTCAAACCATATAGACAACAAATTTTATCACAAACTGAAATACCATCTTGTGAAAGACGTGAAGGTGAATTTTCCTTGATGCTTCATCAGCAGATAATTCGGGATTATTTAAATTTATATACCCCTTATAGAGGACTATTGTTGTTTCATGGTTTGGGTGCAGGTAAGACGTGTGGTTCGATTGGTATAGCCGAAGGTTTGAAAACATCGCAACAAGTGATAGTAATGACACCAGCATCATTGCGTGCGAATTATATAAAAGAATTGAAAAAATGCGGTGAAACATTGTATAAATTAAATCAATATTGGGAATTTATAGAAACACGTGGTAAAGAAGATTTGGAACAATCGTTAAGTAGTATATTAAATTTATCGGTTGATTATATTAAACAAAATAAAGGTGCCTGGCTAGTAGATATAAACAAGAAAAGTAATATCGATAAATTATCACAAGATGAAATGGAATCATTAAATAGTCAAATAAATATGATGATACAACATAAATATAAATTTATAAATTACAACGGTTTGCAGAAAAAGGATTTATATACATCATTTGGTGAAACAGAAGATAAAAAAGGTAAAAAGGAGAATGTATTTGATAATAAGGTGGTTATCATTGATGAAGCACATAATTTTGTAAGTAGAATAGTAAATAAAATAAAAAAACCGGATTCATTATCGATGGTTTTATATGATAAATTAAAGAAAGCAGAAAATGCGCGAATTATATTTTTAACGGGTACTCCAATTATTAATTATCCTAATGAATTGGGCGTGTTGTATAATATTTTACGAGGGAACATTAAAACGTATGAAATCAAATTGAATGTAAAGAGTAAAGATAAAGTAGACCAAAAATATTTTGAAAAGTTGTTTCTTGATGAACGTTTTAGTACAATTGATTATATTGAGTATATACCGAATTTAAAAATATTAAAAATAACGAAAAATCCACACGGGTTTATAAATAACTATACTTTGAATAATTATTCAGGTGTAAAAAAATTAAATAAGATGGACATGGAGAGTTATGTAAAATGGTTTAATCGTGTTAAATTTTTATTAAAAGATAAAAATATTGAAATAGAATCATATAATATTAAAAACTATGAATTATTACCATCTAGATTAGATACATTTAAAAGTGAATTTATAAATGATGATGATACAGTAAAAAATTCAAACAAATTGAAGCGTCGGATATTAGGATTAACATCATATTTTAGAAGTCCAAGTGAAGAGCTAATGCCAAAATTTGACAAGGCGACAGATGTGATAATAGATAATATTGAAATGAGTGATTACCAGTTTAAGGTATATGAAAATATAAGAAGGAATGAGCGTACTAAAGAATTTAACAATGCTAAAAAGCAGAAATTAGTTGCACAGGGTGTAGACTATGTAAATACGACTTCATCATATCGTATGTTTTCGCGAGCCTTTTGCAATTTTGTTTTCCCAGAAGGACTAGCTAGACCTATACCTGGTGAAAAATCGGATGTGAAGACGGTATTAGATAATGGTGAAATGGATGAAGATGCTTTGGATGGGATCTCAATAAATGAACGTTTAACTAATATCGATGGTAGATATGACATGGATGATGTCGATAAATTATCAAAAAATAGATTATTAAATAGTGAGCGCTATAAACTGGAATTGGACAATGCATTAAAAACATTGAAAGACAATGCAGTAACATATTTAAGAAAGGATAAATTACAACAATACAGTCCAAAATTTTTAAGGATATTGGAGAATTTGGAAAATCCAGACAATAAAGGTCTTCATTTGATATATACGCAATTTAGAAAGTGTGAAGGAATTGAAATTCTAACCTTAATATTGGAGCAGAATGGATTTAGTAGATTTAAAATCAAAAAAGAAGATGGTGAATGGATATTGGATATGACCGACGAAGAGATGGCTAAACCTAGTTTTGCATTGTATACTGGAAGTGAAACAGAAGAAGAAAGAGAATACATGCGATTAATATACAATGGTCAATGGGGTGAAATACCATCTAGCTTATCTACTAAACTTGCAACATACGCTGAAAATAATGAGATAGGTGATATAATAAAGGTATTGATGATTACCAGTAGTGGTGCGGAAGGTATAAATTTGATGAATTGTCGGTTCATTCATATTGTAGAACCATACTGGCATCCTGTAAGAATTGATCAGGTTATCGGTCGTGGTCGCAGAATCTGTAGTCACCAAAACTTACCAAAAGATATGAGAAATATTAAAGTATTTATGTATTTAATGGTTTTTAAAGAATCTCAATTGAAAAGTGATTATGCAAAACAATTGCGTGAAAAAGATATTTCCAAGTATGGTGAAAATAAAGGTAAACCAATCAGTAGCGATTACTCATTGTTTGAAATATCCCTTAGAAAAGAAAACATTAACAGACATTTATTAAAATGTATTAAGGAATCGTCTATAGATTGTCAATTACATACATTAATGTCGAATGATGAAGAATTGCGGTGTTATCATGTTGGTACGACAACAAATGATAAATTTAGTTACAAGGTTGCGGTTGAAGATGATGAAAAGGATGCAGCCAGAAAATTAAATGTAAGAACAAAGAAGTGGAAAGCAATTCCAATAAAAGGAACTAAATTTGTTAGAAAGGAAAAAACAATGGAAGTATATGATGGTGAAAGTGTAAAATTAAATAAACCTGTAAAAGTAGGAAAATTAGTAAAATATAAAGATAAAAAATCGGATAAGATGAAGATGAAAATAGTCTTTGACTAAGGATTAATTGAATAATATTATATTTATTTGAAACAAGTAAATACAATATGGACATTAAACAAGGTTTTAAACGCATAACACAAAATCCTATAGGTATAGCAATAATAACGGTATTATTTACTATTTGTTTGCATTATATGTTGATTAAATTATACATTTCAATGTGTATTTCACACGGCGTGATAGGAATAATTAAACACACATTGTACTTGGGAAATCCGATGTGTCAAATGATAAATTATATACAATTTCATATTTCAACTTATTATATATCTTATATAGTAATAATTTCAACAAGTATTATAACTTCAATGAAAGGTTTGTTCATGCAAGAGCAGTAGCTTCATCTTGATTATCTACACTTATACTATTTCCATTCATATTTAATTTTAATTTATCTAGCTTCTGCATAATTACATTTTGATTATTCTTTAATGTTTCCACCAAACTTTTTAATGTATTTACTTGTGATGTTAGTGAATCAATATTATTCTCTTCATCTTCAGCCTTTTTCATTTTTAGTTTGTTAAAAAAATTTGTAGGGTTTATATATGTTTTTTCACCAGGCACATTGGTATTACTATTAGTACTGCTATTTTTTAATATGCTGTCTATAGCTTTATTTTCCTTTGTGTTTTTATTTTCATCATTATTGGTACTTATATTGTTTATTTGACTCGTCCTATTAACTTTACTATTTTCCGTTATTTCTCGTATATTAAATGATACCTTTCTTTTGTTTGACTCTTTATCCTTTTCACCCGGCTGCCCATTACTATTTTCTATCCATTTTTTTGCATCATTTGCATTGTATTCTCCGGTTATTCGTTTTAACTCCGCTTCACGTTGAGCTAAAGTATCGTTGAAATTGCGATTTGTTTCAAATTCTTGAGATTTGTCTGAAAAATCAATATTAGTTGGTTGTTTTACCTGGTAGGATTGAAAATTATCTTTATGGGATTGTAGTGATTTATTTATTCCATCGGACATATCTTTTTTACGTTCATATTCCAATTTAATATTATTGTTATTAAACTGTTGCTGTTGTTGTTGAGGTACTTGATTAGTTCTTATATTTTGATTAATATATATTGCAGTGCGACTTAGGACTTCTTTATTTAAAATCATGATATTATTATCATATTCAAATCGCTTAGAATTAATATCGTTTACAGTATTTACAAAAAATTGACTTAAGCCAGGTAGATTATCCTCATTAATATTAACCTTATGGTTGGTTTGAACAAATTCATTTATTAATTGCCATATTAAATTTGTATTTTCCTGATTTGTAAAATCATTCATATTATAAATATTAAACACCTTTTATTTAATATTTGTAAATTATAAATATTTAATGATTAAAATATTTCTGACGAAGATTGAAAACAATGCTATCTTCTATTCGATTTTCCATTAATTTATGAAAGTTTCTGCCTTTAAGAAGTTTAACTATAATATATAAACAATACATACCACACTCACTATTACTATACTGGTGTTTTTTACAATTATAATAAAATTCATAATTCAAATTTAAACTTTCAGCTTGTTTTTGTATGGTTTTTACAAATTTCTTTATTTGATTTGGCACTGCTTCGTATTTATTACTATAACTATCGAAATAATAAATAGATTTTTTCTTTGTATCAATAAATAATGCTACCCAATGTGATCCACCCTTATAATGTGGGTCCAAATTAAAAACAATACCTATTTTATTTATACTTTGATTTAAAAAATCTAATAGATTGAAGTGACATAATTCATTCCAAACACACTTATTACTGTCATCTACCCGAGTATCGTAATCTATGGGAGATGGTCCTATAAATTGAAAATTAGGATATTTATTTTCATATTGTTTCATAACTTTCGTAATATCACTACTCCTTAACCATGTATTTGGCTGACTCTTCCATTCATCCGGTGCCTTAGGACTAAAACTATCTATCATTTTTCTATCTACGTTGGTATCTGTAATAATTTGTTTTAACCAACAAGATTCTTTATTACATGTATTACTCATAGCAGCTTTTAAATTTTGCCATATAGTTTTCTCATCATCACTGGTAATTTGTCTATCAGGATGACGTAGGTTCCATTTATCTTTAAGTTTTTGAATAGATGATTTTGAATAACAAGTAAATGGTAAGACTTCGTTTTTATGTTTTGGAGCACAATTTTCCTTTAAAAATCGTACTTTTTTACTTTTCTTACCTTTCCTGGAGTTTTTTTTCTTTATTCTCTTTGTCTTTTTCCTACGCGCGGATTTATAGTTTTTATTTTTTCTACGTTTTTTTGATAATGTTGAAAGTGTCATAATAATAAATAATGATATTTATTTTTTATCAGTTTTTTTATCTTTTTTCTTTTTGTCTTTGCCTTTGTCTTTGTCTTTGTCTTTGTCTTTGTCTTTACCTTTGATTGTTTTCTTAAATTTTGGGTCTTTCAAATTTATATTTTTCTTTTGCGGGAAAATTATTTGTTTTTTCGTTTTTTTAGTTATTGTGATGAAGTCTTCTATTTTATTTTCATTGTAAAAACCCTTATTTAATATATCCTGTGTTAAATTATTAATATCTTGCCTGGTGACTTTTTTCATAGCTTTCTTTTTATCCTCAAATTTTTTTTTATCTTCACTACTTATATCTTTATTTTCACCAGGCGTGTTTTTATAAAAAGATAAAGTATCTTCATGTTTGAAATGTTTTATACATTCATCAACATATTTATCAAAAATACCTTTTATTTCTAGACTTGTTTCCTTATTTCTTAATAAATTTTTGGTTGTTTCTAATATACGCTTTCTATAAAACTTAACATCCTTTTTTGTTTGTTTTGTATGGTCGTTGGCAATAGAATTGTCTTTCTTAATATGGCGACTATTACCTAAAAATTCTAAATCAATCATATTTGTATTCATTATAAATATGATTATAAATTAAATTAATCATTGTAACTTAGCAATCACACCGCTGTTGACGTGTGTGATTATGAAATAAAAAGTTTCCAATTTTTTCATTTGGAACTATTGTATTTGAATGTCGTTGTTTTTCGAATAATCTAGAGTTTTCGATAAGCACTGGCTTTGATGTATGTGTTAAATAATGATTATCATATAAATCCGAATGTGAATCGGGTATAAACTTACTTTGACCGGCTTTTTGCAATGGGAAAAACATATTTTTCAAACTTGATTCATGGTCAACTTTGTTAATGTATCCAGAAAATGGAGCATTGGACCCCGGATTAAAAGTATATCGTTGTTCATATGCAGGATATTGTTTAAGTGGAACGCTAGTTGGTTGATGTTCTTCACAAACGGGCATTAACACGCGTTTAGTAGGGACACTCCTGGGTTGAAACCTAGTTTCCAATGAATTGGATGGAATATTCCGAGCCGCCATTTTCGTGCTTAATTCATTTACTCTATTTATATTTTTTAAAGGGACTACTCCGTAATTATGCAAACTCATATAATAATAAATAATATAATAAAATCACCTAAAAACAAAAATAAAAATATAAATAATGTGTGGAATATTTTCAATAATAAATAATACATTTGATGATGATCATATTTGGAAGAATTTTAAAAAGGGAGCTGGAAGAGGTCCTGAAAACAGTGTAATTAAAAAATACAAAAATAATATTTATGGATTTCATCATCTAGCTATTAATGGATATAATGACAAATCATCGTTACAACCATTGGAAACTGATGATTGTATTTTAATTTGTAATGGAGAAATATATAATTGGAAAGAATTATATCAAGAAATAGGAGAACAAAATAAACAAACCAATAGTGATTGTGAGATAATAATTCATTTGTATATTAAATATGGGTTTAAAACCACGGTCCAAATGTTGGATGGAGTATTTGCATTTGTATTATATGATAAAAAAAGTGAAAGAACTTATGTGGCAAGAGATTTATATGGCGTAAGACCACTATTTGTTGCCGAAAGAAATAATTTAGTTATATTTTCAAGTGAAATGAAAATGTTCCCTGAAATAACTGGAACAAAGCTGCAGAGATCTATAAAATTAAATGTATCAACATTTAAACCGGGTATGTATGCTGTATATGATGTTAATGGACATATGACTAGGTATAGTATGTTTGCACAACCGAATATGATTCCATTTAATGGTTTTGTGGAAAATGATATGTACAAAAAAATGATAAAAAATTCTCTAATCAGAGCGGTTGAAAAAAGAGTAGATAATACAGAAAGACCCATTGCTTGTTTGTTATCGGGAGGATTGGATAGCAGTTTAATAAGCGCCCTTGTTTCTAAAGCTGTATGTATGAAATATGGAAAAAATGTAAAAACATTTAGTATAGGATTTGAAGGTAGTGAAGATATACGCATGGCCGAAAAGGTGGCAAATTATATAAAATCAGACCATACTTCGGTAATAATGAAGGAAAGGGAATTTTTGGATGCAATTGAAACAGTTATATATAATATAGAGAGTTACGATACGACTACGGTCAGGGCGAGTGTAGGGAATTATTTGATTTCTAAATATATTCACGAGAACACGGATTGTAAGGTAATATTTAATGGTGATGGAAGTGATGAAGTGACTGGTGGGTATATGTATTTTCACTACGCACCGGATAAATACAGTTTTGACAAGGAATGTCGTCGTTTATTGGAGAATATATCTTATCATGATGTATTGCGTTCAGATAGAAGTATAAGTTCAAATGGCTTGGAAGCGAGGACACCATTTTTGGATCGTGATTTTGTGAATACGTATTTGAGTGCACCAATAGATATGAGATATCATAAGGGTAATAATCAATGTGAAAAACATTTGTTACGTGAATCGATGAGTGATTTAAATTTGTTACCGGAAGAGGTATTATGGAGGAGGAAAGAAGCTTTTTCAGATGGAGTCAGTGGTCAAAAATCATGGTTTGAAGTTGTCCAAGAATATGTAAAAAAGAATATTTATCCTGATGTTAAAGAAGATGGGATAAATAAGTTTATCGATGAAAATGTAAATAGATTTAAATTTTTTAATAATAGACCAAGAACATTAGAACAATTATATTATCGTACTGTTTTTGAAAAACATTTTAGTGCGCGGTCACATACTATACCCTTTTTCTGGATGCCACGATTTGTAAACGCAACTGATGCGAGTGCGAGGACATTGGATATATACAATCAAACAATATCGTCAAAATCATCACCAGGTACTAAATTATTTGAAGAATCGGTTTGATTTATATTGGTATTGTTGGTATTACTATTATTATTATTGACATTGGTAGTAAATTCAAAAGGTACTGCACTATTAAATTCAACTTCTGCGGTTACAATATTATTAGACGTATCACTATTTTCTAATACATCTTGCATAGTATTACTAATAATATTAGATAATTCATTAATAAAACTGGCAGTTGTATTGGCGGTTGTATTTGCTGTTGTTGCTGTAGTATTTGAGTGACTTCTAATATCATATCTGCATATAGGACATGTTGATCGTCGTGTAAACCAGTTTAATAAATTCCGCCTTCTAAAAGTATGACCACAATGGTTTATTTTAATAATTTCATCCCCATCTACATAAGGTTGTCTATCAATTGGACATATATTATCAGACGCATCAGTATTTGAGGTGTTTTCACTCGCCCTATAAGTATATGTACTTGTAGAATTATAAACATCATTTATTGTAGGAATGGGTGATAACCTATTTGGAATAGGAATGGATTGTAAGTTAGTGAATGTAAACGGTTGGCGATTTAACATTACATTATTAAATAAACTTGTTGGTTGTCTTGGAAAATGCGTATTTAACGCGGTATTTGTTCCGGTAGATGGAAGATGCCTTCTTACAATTCTGCGAGGGCGACGATAAATTGGTCTATTATTATTATCTAGACGATGTTCTCTATTTCTATTTGGATTATTCGTAGTGGAAGTGGAAGTTGATCTAAAAAATGTACCGTCATTAATATCATCATTCAAACTACTTAAATCATACGAAATGCTATTATTAATTAAATCTCTTAGATTTGTATTTTGTCTATTAATAGCATTAATCATATTATTGAAAACACTTGTCTGCGAATCAACCAAATCCATATATGTGCGTATTAACATTGTATTTTGTCTTTCGCTCATTATATATATACTTTTAAATATAAAATGTTTAAATGTAAATAAACAATATAAATATAAACTTGAAATATAAGTTATATGCCTCAAAACAAGCGTCAAAATGAAAAATATGAAAATATGGGATTAACTGGTTTAGCTAATCTCGGAAATACTTGTTTTTTAAATTCGTGTATCCAGTGCTTATCTCATACTTATGAGTTTAGTGAATTCCTGGATAAAAAAAAGTATATGGATCATATTCGTAAAGAAATTGATACATTGATATTAATAGAATGGGATAAACTCCGGAAATTAATGTGGAGTGAAAATTGTGTAATTAGACCATCCGGATTTGTAAAAAAAGTTCAAGAAGTGGCAAAAGTAAAAGACCGGGTTGTTTTTACAGGATATGCTCAAAATGATCTAGAAGAATTTTTAACTTTTCTTATAGAATGTTTTCATAATGCATTATTTAGAGAATTTGAAATGAATATATTAGGAGATATTAAAACAAAACAAGATAAATTGGCGGTAAAATGTTATGATATGATTAAAACAATATATAAAACAGAATATTCTGAAATAATAGACTTGTTTTATGGTATTCATGTGTCTAAACTATCAACCGTATCAAATAGCTATCAAAATATAACTCCTGAACCATTTTGTATAGTATCATTACCTATTCCAAATATAGCAAAACCAAGTATATTAGATTGTTTCAATTTGTATACGAAAAAAGAAAAATTGGAAGGAGATAATGCGATATATATTGAAAAAACGAAACAGAAAGAAAATGCGACAAGACAATTGTTATTTTGGAACCTTCCAAAAATATTAATCTGTACGTTGAAACGATTTTCAAATAACAGTCGAAAAAATCAAAAATACGTGGATTTCAATCTAGATGATTTAGATTTATCTGAATATGTTCTAGGATATGATAATAAATCGTATAAATATGAATTATATGGAATATGTAATCACCAGGGAAGTTGTTTAGGAGGACACTATACCGCGTTTGTGAAAAATGCAAACGGTAAATGGTATTTCTTTAATGACACAAATGTTATGGAAGTAAAAGATAATAGTAAATTAAAAACCCCCAAAGCTTATTGTTTTTTCTATCGTAAAAAAAAAATACAATAATGTATATATACAATGGATTTAAATACAGTAACTATATCAAAAAATACAGCGCTACCGAATTTATTTGATCCTTTAAATGAAAAAATATACAAGGTGAAACCTGCAGTATTGTTTGTACTAACCCTGATATTGTTGGTTTTCTTTGTTCTTTTACATTATTTAGGTATTTCTGGTAAATCGGTACCTAGTTCAGTTCAGCCAAGCAGAGGAATAAACATGCTAGAAATATTGTTATGGGGTGTATTCTTGTTTTTAATTATGGCAAATGGATTACAATATTTTTTTAATATTAATATTCGTGCAGCTATCAAAAATCTTTTTACAGAAACACCTGAAATAGATTTAGAAATAAGTGGTGACGATATCATGGACGAAAAAAAACCAATACCAAAAAAATCAGAAGTGTATCACATAGGAGACAACAAGTATACATACAATGATGCCAAAGCATTGTGTAAAGCATATAATGGTAAGCTAGCATCTTACAAACAATTAGAAGAAGCATATAAAAAAGGTGGAGAATGGTGTTCGTATGGATGGTCAGACAATCAAATGGCATTGTACCCAACCCAGCAAAAAACGTGGGATTTATTACAAAAAAAGAAAGGTCATGAAAATGATTGTGGGCGTCCTGGTGTAAATGGTGGATTTATCGATAACAAAATGGTTAAATTTGGTGTAAATTGTTTTGGTGTGAAACCGAATCCAACTAGTAGTGAATTAAGTTTAATGAATTCTACTAGTACAATACCAAAAACAAAAGAAGAATTATTATTGGAAAAAAGAGTGAAATATTTCAAAAATAACATTGAAAAGATTTTGATTTCTCCATTTAACAATGAATTATGGAGTAAAAATTGATTAATTTAAATATTATTAACTGTATTACTGTCAATAATATTTATTTAGATTTTGATCGTCTAGTGGTGCGTTTTCTAGTTGAATATAGTGCCTTTTTTTTAGTGCGTCTTTTTTTCTTTTTTGGTTCCTTTTCAGATTCTGGTTCTTGTTCTTCCATCATTTTTGTTTCTTTTTCTTTGCTTTTTTCTACTTTTGATGCCAATTTTAATAAATTTTCCCACAAATCGTCAGACACTACATTTTCACCACTTTCATCTACTACATTTTTTTCCAGTAAATTAATATCACCTGCGTCTACATCTTCTTTATCTTTATCATGTTTTTTTATTAATTGTGAAAGCAATCCTGCTGGTACAATGCTTCCTTTTTTATTTGTTACTTTACTAATATTAAATCCCATTGCCGTAATCTTATTTCCCTTTTTTACTATAACATAATCACCATCACTAAAATTAGTATTCATATATAATTAACTGTTATTTTTATATGTTTTTGTAGCCCAATCAAATGTTTTTTTCTTTATTATAATTTTTTCTTTTTTTGGTTTCATTATTTTATCGGTATTCATCAATGTCATATCGGAATCTACTAAATATTTTAACATGGATTCATCTTCGAATAATTTATTTAAGTCATTATCTCTTACCAAATATGCCAATATAATGTCTTCTATACCAGATATTGAATCATCAATATCTTGCTGTCCTAATAATGACGAATTATCCATATGTAAATCGTATAATAAGTTACCTAATAAATACTCAATACCACTAGAAACGTTTTTTCGATAATTTTCAAGAAACTCTCCTTCTAAAAAATTTTTAACCAATTGATTATTTAATAATTCTTCTTCACTATAATTTTCTTTTACAAATGTCTCTAGTGTAAAATCTTCATTTTCATTATAGTTTTCTTCTGTAACAAGTTTACGTGACATTAATTTGAATTTCTGTATACATATGTAGCTATTTCATCTTTAAATTGTTTTTCATCTGTTATTTTCAAGTTATAGGTTTTTAATTTATCAATTAGTTTGGTGGATAGATAATTTATAAAATCTATATTGCTTCTATAAAGTGGTTCATCTCTATAAACTGAAATACCATCATATGGCTCTGTTAACCATTTACGGAATTCATTATTTCTACTCTCGTATGTATATTCATAACGACTCATTGCTAAATTATTACTTATTATGCTTTTAAATTATTTTTTTATTTATTATATGTTCTTCTTATCTCAGAAACATATTTTGCTTCTCTACTTTCCTTAATATATTTTATAATATCTTTTGCTTGTTCTTCATTATTTAGTTTTTCAATAAGACATTTTTCTACAAATTTAAAAGTGAGTGGTGTAGATACTTTGGTGTTTTGAAATTTTAATCTACCATCGGATATTTCAATAACGGCATGATTAAGATTATTATTTTCGGCATATGAAAATATTTTATCTGAAAGATAGTTTTTTTTTTCACGCAATAGTTTTACTTCACTTTTGTATTTTTTTTCTTGGTTGTCGATGGATACCCATTCTTTTATATTATCTTGAAAGTTCATATAATATAAAATTTTAAATTATATTTAAACTATTTACCTATATAGTTTATTTATGTCGTTTTCGTCTTTTACGTGTGCGTTTTTTATTGCTTTTTTTAGTTTTATTACGCTTTTTCCTAATAGTTTTCTTTTTTCTTTTTCGTGATTTTCGTTTATTTGTTTTTCGTTTTTTTCGTCGTTTTCCTCCATGTCCGTCTGAATTTTGTACCCGTTTCTCTACTTTTCTTTCAGCGGCATCTTTTATATCCGCCAGGATGTTTAGTTGAGTTAGATAATCTTGTCCTTTATATGTGAGGTCCTCTTTAGTTAGTTTATCTTTATTTTTGTCTTCGACTTCCTTTCTAGCCTTTTTAGCTTTCAGGTCTTTTTCTAAATTTGGTATCTTATTTTTATAGTCTAATTCTTTATAACGCAGCTCTAAGTTTTTGACAAGAGCGACGCATTGTGGTAAGTTTGAACCATCTATTCTACATATTTCTAATGTAAGCATTTCTTCATCTTGATCACCCGAACTTTCACTAGCTTTTTTAAACAATTCATCTAATTTTGCTATTATTTGTTCTACTTGTGATTCTTTTATTATTTCTTTAAATTTGTCTTTTTGTGTGTTTACTAATGTTTGCAAATCTGTTTTGTTACTGGGAAATGACAATAAAGGTCTTTTTTTAACCAATGCTTTACCTAATTCTTTGAAGGCATTGTTAATTTGCTTTAATCCTGTTCTTAATTTAAATATTTGTGCTTTGTCGGGCTGACTATTTTCACCACCACCTTCAAATCTCTTATATTTATCTAATTGCTTCCACTGTAATATTTCATGGTCTAAAACAAATGATAATAGTAATTTAAGTTTTTCAAATAAATTAGGCATTTTACTTTCAAAAAAAGGAGTTATAACACGTACAAATATTGGTTGTGTTAAAACATTGGTGATTCCAACTTTACATAGTCTTTCGGCCTTTTTTATACCTTCACTGTCTAATTTTTCTATAATTTTGTCTAGCACATCTGTTAAAGTTTTAATCTTGTAAGCAAGCGTAACTTTATCACTATCAGAAATTGTTTTATTAAAAGCATTTTTAAATGCATCATCTTTTAATTTTTCTAATTCATTCATATCGAAATCCATCATAATATCTTGTAAATCCATAAAATCATCAATAGCCTTTTGCGAATCTCCTGCAAGCTTTTGTATTTTAATTAAATCAAATGGTGTTATAGACGGCATTATTATACATATTATGATATAATAATGTATCAAAGTTTAAAAATTATTTATTTCTTAAGTTTCAAGGTGCGACCCTTCTTTTTGTAGTAGCATACTCCAGAGCGACGTCCTTTCATGGCTTTGGATTTACTAGAGTAAGGGTTACTTTTTGCTCCGACCTTTGCGGTGGGACGTGCTTTCTTGCTACCTCTGCGTTTTGTTTTAGGTGCTCTTCGGCGTTTTCCTCCAAATTGGGCTGGTTCTAATGCCATTATAATATAATTATATATTTTATTTTTTCCTTAATTTCGTGATTTACGCGCTGTTTTACGATTTTGCATTTTCTTTTGTGCAAAAATCAATAATCCTGGTGCTAGCAATGATTTTAAACTTGCTAAAATACCTACACCCCCACCACTTTGTTTGCGAGTTCTTCGTCGTCGTGTTATTCTGCCTTTGCCTCTTCCACGTCCTTTAACTTTACTTTTTCTTCTACGACTCCGGGTTTTACTATTTAAACGATAACCTCCATTCATTATATATTTAAAGTATATTTTTTTTTACACGAGTTAAGAATTTTATTTGTAGTACCATTATGAAAGTTGCTAAAATTAATAAGAAACTAATTAATACTAAGACAATGGAAACAAAAATATATGGATACAATTGAGATATTAATAAATTTATAATTGGTTTCATTGTATTTTTTATTTGTTCTTTTATATCTTCCCTATCTAACACGGAAATACATTCCTTTAAAATAAAATCTTTTATATTTTTCATATTCATCAATTATATTTTATTTTTATTTTGCGTACTAATTTGCATTATTAGTTCTAAACATTTTTTAATGAGCATAGAACACAAAGCCGATAAAAATTATCCATTTGATAATATTACTTTAGCAAATCCAAAAAGCATGCACGGTGGGGCTTATTTTTCTAAAATTTTATTTAGCAAGGGACGCCTGGTAATGCAAACACCAAGATGTAAAAGTAAGAATGGTATTCATATAAGTGGTAAAAGAGTTTACTGTGATCTTTTATTTATGAATGAAAATGAGGATTTTATATTATGGGTGCAAGATTTAGAAGAAAAACTAAAAGATTTAATTTATGAAAAACGAGAAATATGGTTTCATAACGATCCTGATAGGGAAGAAATAGATTTTAACTGGAATGATTCAATAAGAACATATAAGCGTAATAATTTTTTGCTTAGAACTGTTGTAGATAAAGATAAAATAAATAGTGTAAATGAATTTTCAATATGGGATGAGGAGCAAAATCAATTATTACTGAACGAAGTTACGAGTAATAGTGAATTGGTAAATATAATTGAAGTTGCTGGTATTAAATTTACAGCACAAAGTTTTAATTTAATAATAAAATTAAGACAAGTTATGGTCGTGAAACCAGAAAATTATTTTAACAATTGTTTGATAAAGTTAAACAAGAAGGGAAATGTAGGCGAAGTTGATGCTGTAGGCGAAGTTGATGTCGTAGACAAAGTTGAAGCTACATGCAAAGTTGATGTCGTAGACAAAGTTGAAGCTACAAGCAAAGTTGAAGCTACATGCAAAGTTGATGTCGTAGACAAAGTTGAAGCTACATGCAAAGTTGATGTCGTAGACAAAGTTGATGTCGTAGACAAAACAAAATCAGCCAACAAAGAAGAACAAAAAATCACTAGCGAGAAAAAATCTATTAAAACGGAAGTATCAAATGAAATTGAAGAAATCAAATCAAATAATTTAGATAAAATAGATAACCTAACAAAAAACAACCAAGCAAAAAAAATTCAATCGACATTTAGGAAATTTTTAGGGAACAGCAAAAACAACAAAATCAATCTTAATGAACCATCCAATTTAGAAAAAAATATTGTTAACGAATTAACTGAAGTAGATATTGGTAAACTAAATTTCGATTCAAAGGATTCCGTTCAACTTAAAAATCCAAGAGAAGTTTACATAAATATTTATAAAGAAGCCAGGGCAAAAGCAAAACGAGCAAAAAAAACAGCAATAGAAGCCTATTTAGAAGCTAAGAGAATAAAACAAATATATTTTCTCGATGAAATTGATAGTTCAGATTCTGAAAGTGAATTAAGTAATCACAGTGACATAGATGATAGTTTAATTTTAGGAAAACAATTATAATTAATACAAAAATATTTTATATATTAAAATTATATAATGAGTTTAAAGAAAATGTTGAGCAAAGTAAACCTAAGTCATGTTTTAATGATTGTAGCTGCTGTAGCTTTAATTTATGCCTTTTATAATTACTCAAGTGGAAAAGGTATGATTTTGGATAACATGCAAGCACTTAAACCAGCGGAAATTAACCAAGTTGGTCCATCTGTTGAAAATGAAGAATCATCTCCAGCTTCCGCCAATGGTTTATCCACATCCCAATCGGGGGGCCAAATGAAGGCAAGTATGCAAGACCCAGCAGAACTTTTGCCAAAAGACAGTAACACCGAGTTTGCAAAAAGCAATCCATCTGGTATGGGACATTTGAAGGGTCTTTCTTTATTAACTCCCCAAGAACAAATTGGTATTAACAGTGTAGGACAATGCAACCGTAATCCTAACTTACAATTGCGCGGCGACCCTAATATCCCAAAAAGACACACTGGTCCATGGAACCAAAGCACTATTGATCATTGCTCCAATAACAGTGCCAAAGTATTTTAAATATTATAATTAATCAAATAAATAAATATAATATTTTTTAAATAACATTTTCATATTATATATTAATGCGTAGTAGTAACATATTTGCCTATATTTTAGTTGTTTTTGTATTAGTATTCTCAATAAAAATTTACTTTGAATCCGATGCTTTTAATTTAAAATGTATTATATCCAATGAAGATGGTAATACATATTGTGTAAGGGAAACTCCGAAGCTACAATTGGTTGCAGACTTATTAGCAAGGGCAACGGTAAAAATGAAGAAATTGGTGAAATATATGGGTGAGAAATTTCCAGATAGAGAAAATGTAAAACGATTGGTTGATAATTTTAATCCACAAAAAATAAACGAGACGTTGCCGACTAGTAAATTTACGGCTTATTCGGAAAATAAGGGTGAAAAACTAGCTTTCTGTACAACAACAAAAAAGAATGGCAATAAACTTATCGATGAAAATACATTGACATTTGTGGCTATACATGAATTAAGTCACATAATGACAAAATCGGTTGGGCACACAGATGAATTTTGGCAAAATTTTAAATTTTTATTGCAGAATGCGGAAAAAATAGATGTATATCATCCGGTAGATTATAAAAACAAACCCCAACCTTATTGTGGTATGACAATTACAGATAATCCGTATTATGATGTTTAATTAAGAAAGTATATAATATGTATACGTTCTTAATAGGCGATTAATGTTAATTAATTATTTTCTTCTACGTCTTTTCGTCTTTCTACGCAACTTCGTCTTTCTACGCAACTTCGTCTTTCTACGCAACTTCGTCTTTCTACGCAACTTCGTCTTTCTACGCAACTTCGTCTTTCTACGCAACTTCGTCTTTCTACGCAACTTCGTCTTTCTACGTCTCTTACTTTTACTACCATCTCGGTTGTTGTTGCCGTTGTTGTCGTTGTTGCCGTTGTCGTCGTTGTTGCCGTTGTTGTCGTTGTCGGGAACATTGGGATCAAGGTCGATATCGGCGTGAGTCGTCCAGTTCCTAAAGTGTCCGTAACTCCATGGTATTCCGTTTCCGCTCATATATTTTAATTAATAATATTATTTCATAACCTTAAAAAAATAATTCGGATCTTGTAAAACTTCATAATGAAAATATTCTCCATTTTCCTTTTTTATTTTACTTCTTGATTTCAATTCAAAATGCGATGGTATATCAGGAAAAAACGCATCACATTCACGATCATTATGTACTCTCGTAATATATAAATTTCTTACTGGTTTATTTATAAAATATTTATATATATCTTCCCCTCCAATAACCCAATTATTAGTACAATCTATTTCTTTTATCTTATCTTCTAAATCTTCAAAGGAAGTCGCAACTGTAGTATCTATTCTCTTTTCAATTGTAGTAGGATTTGTAGTTAACACAATGTTTTGTCTTCCAGGTAGAGGTTTAAACGGTAAGCTATCCCATGTCTTCCTACCCATTATAACGGAATTGCTACCTAGGGAATTTGTTTTTTCCTTAAAATATCTTAAATCACTGGATAAATACCAAGGAATCTTATTTAACATTCCTATACCATTGTTTTTATTAATAGCTACAATTAAATTTATCATTTAATAATTTAATCTATTATTTATTTATATAGATGTTGAAAATATATAAATTATATAGATTAAATCAATCAAAAAAAATAGAAAAAATTTATGTCTTTACTAATGATGAAGAGAAGGCAAAAAAAAGTGATATATTTTCAAAGGAAGAACAATCAAAAATAAAAAATGATAAGATTAAAATTGACTATGTGAATAAATTAATTTATGAAGATGATACTGTTCGCCGCATAAAGGAAAAAATTATCAATTATTTAGATTTAAATATTTTGATTGACGAATTGTATTTATTTACAAGTATAAAAAGACAAATGGATAGTATAGAAACATTTAAAACTTTAACACAAAATAATTCTGTACCATTAACATTTCCAAGATTATGTCAATTTTTAATGAATATTGATGGTTTAAATGATTCGAAATGCGATGAGATAATTAAATCACCTGAAGAAATGTATAATTATGATGAATTCATGAATTTAAATATAATTGACTGGTCTAAAACATATTCAACGTTAATGTCATTGGGAAATAAGTTTCAATTGAAAAATGTATTAAATTATCCTATTGACCCGTTCAATGCAATTTATTTGGATGATTTAATTAAAAAAAATATAAGAATTAATTTTTCACAGGAAAATAACAAAGTATTATTTGAATATGGTGATATAACGGATAATATAATGTATTTTACCACTGCGGAAGAAGTTTTAAATCAAAAAGATAAAATATTGACCGATGAAGAATATCTTATGATGTATTTTCCGATTTTACATAGAAAAAATATACGCGAATCAAAACAATTGACTGATCATAGAATACAAGAATTCAAAAAAGAAGCAGAAGATTATACGGAGAGATTCGAAAAATATAATAAAACAATTGATAATTTGAATTTACTTCACCAGGCATCAAATAAAATAGATTATACGGATGAAGGAATTACAAAGGCAATGCTTACATTATATCAAAAAAACGCCATAAAAATGCCATTGGAAATCATTTTCAAATTAATAAAAACAAACGATGAGTTATCGATGATTAAATACAATCCGGGGAAAAAAATAGAAAATATTTATCGGTTTTATTCAGACAAAAAAAATACCGAAGGAAAGAAAATACCATCGTTATACTTTAATTCAAAATCAACAAACAAGCGAAATTATATTTTAAAATTGGCAAAGGTGATGGGTCAGAAGAAATGTATATGTTATCATATTTATACTGAAATAGATAAAGAAAAATTAAACATATTTTGTGAATTAAATCAAAATGGGGAATTGGAAGTACATATGCAATTTAAAAAAGAACGCGATATTAATTTTATTGAACATATTTTAAAGGAAAAAGTAAATAATTATATTTTAAAACCTATTTCCAACTATATACGTCAAAGTGGTTTTACGTTTAATATTTTTGAAAACATGGATGATCCAAATTTACAAGTTAATAATATAGTATATAATATTAAATTAAAAAATGACAAACCGATAGTATTTGATAAATATAGTAATAGTATTGCAACATTATTTGAAATTGATAATAGTAAAATTGAAAAACGCGGGGATAATATAACATTGAAATACAAAAGAGTTAGTAATTATAATAAAATGTCCCTAATGTCGGCATTTATTACACAACAATATAATTTGAATAAAAAGGAACATGAAATATTGATGTTATTGGAGCTTAATTTTCAGTTGACAAAGGACCAAGCAAAAGATGAGTATATTAAATGGGTAGGTGAAGTACAAACACAATTGAATGTTTTTCAAAACCGTAAAATATTAAAGGAGAATCCGGGATTTCCAATAACTATATCATCGGTGGCAATGTTGGAAAAAGGTGTTTTATTATCTGGAAATCATATACGTATAGAAAATATTAACAATTTTCGTTATATAGGATTTTTGAAAAAATATTTGAATGCGATTCTATCTATTTTTATTTCACCAGGTGATAATAAACCTTTACTTGATAAATTGAAAAAAAATGATAAGATAAAGGAAATTGAGGTTGTAGATATTGTGGGAGAGACGGAAAAAGTATTTAAAGAAAAAAAAGATATTGTTGGTGTGCAAGACGATAAGGTTGTATTTGATGCAAATGAATTAGAAATAAGCGACTTAGATAGTGATCTTGATGATGATTTACTTTTTGATGACGATGATGACATATCGGATAGTGAAGGTGAAGGTGAAGGTGAAGGTGAAGGTGAAGGTGAAGGTGAAGGTGAAGAAGGAAATGAAGAGGAAGATGACACAAAAAGTACCACTAGTGAAAAGTTAACAGACCTATATGACGTAGATGAAAATATGGCGGATGTAGTGATTGAAAAGGTGGTTACTCCTGATAAAAAAAATAGTAAGATTGAGGCAACATATGAAGGGAAACCATTATCTGGTGTGAAGGGTATATTTACAAAAAGATTAAAAGATAGAGATGGTGAATTATTTATCAAAGATACAGGTAGATTTGCAAGTTATGTAAAAACGTGTCCATGGAATGTAAAAAAACAACCAGTATCATTAACAGATGAAGAACTGGCTTATATTAAACAAAAAGATGCAGAAAACGGTACAAAATCATTTGATGAACATATAACATATGGAAGTACAGAAACAAAAAAACATCATTATATTTGTCCTCGTTTTTGGTGTTTAAGGGATGAAGAAGGAAAGCAACGAAGTATTTCGATGAAAGAAATAAATGAAGGTAAATGTGGTGGTTGGGATGCAATAATACCGGAAAAATCTAAAACTATTCCAAAAGGCAAACGCATATTTGAATTTACAGATGCACGTGAGCATCGTATGAATCTGCGAAACAACCATAAATTGGTATATAGACAACATTATCCAAATTATCAGGTGGATAAACACCCAAAAGGATTGTGTGTCCCCTGTTGTTATACAATGCCAAGGGAAATAGATTCGGAAGATTGGAAAGTCAAAGTAGTTGGTAATCAAATAAAATTTAAAAATAAAAAAACAGAAGAAGTAAAAAATAATATTAATATCCTCACTGATTTTTACGAAGCCAGTCCAGTACCGGAATATGAAGAGGATGAAAAGGGAAATGTTAAATTTGAAACAGTAAGGGGAAAGACGCGAAAAAGACCTAAACCATCTATAGAGCGTCGTAATGCATTTGCAAAATGTGATATGGGTGAAGGAAATGAAATTGAGGAGATAAAAAATACTAAGATTGGTCGTGAAAATCCATTATTAACTTTATTTCCTTTGGGAAAAAGTCAACTAGGATATATTTCTGTTCAAATGGAAAAATTATTTGGTTATAGTAATTTAGATAAATGTTTTATAAGTAAAAATGATACAAACCTAAAAACAAACGTAACCTGTGTTATGAGGAAGGGCGTGGAAAACAATGCATCACAATCATTTTTAGAAGCAATTCTTTATATATACAATGATGAATATAAAAAAATAGATGTAAACAGTGTACGAAATCATAGTGAAGTTGAATTAACGATGAAGGCTCTGAAAAAGAAAATATGTGATATTGTAACCATTGATAATTTTATCACTTATGAGAATGGTAACCTGGTGGATTTATTTTATAATAAAGATAAAAAATCAAAAAAAAACTATTCAAACACAAAATTTAAAAAGGGGCTGAATAAAAGTAAAATTAGTAAAGAAATGAAGGGAAAATATTTTGAAAGGGTTGCTAGTGCCTATGAAAATTTCTTAGACTACATAAATGATAGTAATGCGAAAATAAATTATAAATATTTATGGGAAATAATAACGAGACCTCGTAATAAGGGTGGACTTTTCAATGATGGTGTTAATTTAATATTATTTAATAGTCCCGAAGATGATGATAGTAATAAAATTGAATTAATATGTTTGGCCAATGAAGTGAATTATGATAGTAGAAAGAAATCGGTTATTTTATATACTAAGAATGATTATTATGAGCCTATATGTATGATTGAAAAATTGGGAACTAAAAAGTATAAAGTCAAGAAGCAATTTGACCATGATGAAATAAGCCAGCATTTACCGAAGATAAAAACATTGATGAATAAGTGTACATCATTATCTAGAAAGCCAACGAACAAGTATAATTTTGTAAATAATATTTCATTGGATAAGATAATTGAATTATTGAAAGATAAAGATGGGTTTAAATTAAAAAAACAAATAGCGAATTTAAATACAAATGTAGTGGGTATATTATTTGAATTGAATAAAAAAGAATATTATATTCCATGTGCTCCTTCAATGATTAAAATTGATATACCATTTATTTACACAAACAATTTATTCGAATTAGAAAATAGTGATAAGATGTTTAACCTGGTGAAAATGGTGGATAATTTAAGAGAGTTAAAGCGCATAGAACCAAATATATTATGTGAGCCGAGAATGAAGATAGTAAAAGACAATATGACAGTGGGTATAATAACGGAAACCAATCAGCAAATACCGATAGTTCCCGTGATTCACCAGGGAGAAGAAGAGAGTGGAAAAAAGGATGATGATGATTTGATGATATACAATATAAATAATTATAGTAAAGAAAGTAATCAATTGTTGATAGACAATGAAATAATCATGGAAGATACAGAAGATGAAAAAAGAAAAACGATTATAAAAAAGATAAAAATTGAAAGTAATTTTTATAATATTTTTAGATCTTTATTTCGTATAGTTATAAATAAATATAGCAATAAGCAAAAAAAGACAGCATTAATCAGGTTAATAAATGATAAGTCAAAATCATACGTATCAAAATTAACAAAAATAAAGGAAGAAATAAAGAAATTAATGCATGGATATATTGAGTTTTCAAAATATAAATTAATTGATATGGAAGATATTAATAATATTTATTATTGTTTTGAATTGGATAAGAAAAAATGCAAAGAAGCTAGTGTGTGTTTTTATTCAAAAGACAATAAATGTAAATTTAAGATATCAAAATATAATTTGATGTCAAATGAAAGAAATGATAAGTTATATTATAGGAAATTAAGTGATGAGATATTGCGTTATAGTAGGATAAGGAGTTTTATATTCAGTGAAAATAAGTTTTTATCATTTCAGAATGTAGAATATCAGTTGACGGGAAATGAGTTGGTGTTGCTTGAGATTATATTGACGGATAATTATTTTGAAAATACGAAATTGAAAGAGAAAAATAGTTATATTAATAAAGAGAATAATGTGGAGAAACATGATGTGAATAAACATAATTTTGTAGAGTTGAAGGATATGTCCAAGCTTAAAAGTAGGTCCAAGCAAAGTAGGTCCAAATCTAGCTCTAAAAAAAGTTTGTCAATAGATTCATTAAGTCCATTAGAATAAGTTAATAATTAAGATAGATATAATTAATTATTAATTAAAGCATTATAAATTATATTTTTGTATTCTTCAACGCTCTTACTTTCAAGAGTATTTAAATAAATTACTGGTGTATGTGCGGGTACATCATCTTCGAATACTTTATGATTATCACTATTATTTGTTAATATGATTATTAGCACTGAATCAATATGATATTTTTCTTTCAATCCTCTATATCTTGTGTCTCCAGCATTATCCCATATATTAACTCTTATTTTTCCTTGATTTCCATGTATATCAATTGGTGTAACTTCCACACCAATAGTTGGTATATATGTTGCATTTTCCTTATAATTCCCATACAACTTCTTTACCAAACTAGTTTTTCCTATTTTTTTTCTCCTAGCAGTGTTACTTTATATTCTGTTGTTTGCATATTGATGTTTATACATTGAATATCATAGAAAATAGTTTCAATTAATTTAAAAATCATCGTCTGAATCAGGTGGAAAAGTTAATGGTGGAGGTGATGGTGGAGGTGATAAATCATTTAGATTAACGGTTACAGTGGGTATGGTGGTTGTACTTGTAGTTGTAGTTGTAGTTGTAGTTGTAGTCGGTGGAATGGGGGGCAAACGAATAGGACGTCGCGGTGTTCTAGGAAGCTCATAATTAGTAGAGAAAGGTGGTATATATTCTGTTTCTACATCCATTTCTTCATCCGAATGCCGCGCATAAACAGAAGACGCAGCAGGTGCCAATAACCGTTCCCTATTATTTTCAATATACTGTTTTTTGTCCATCTCCATTATTTGCTTAATCAATGAACTTACACCATCAAAACTTGTTAATGATTGACATAACAATGTGTAGTGATATTGCTTACTAATAATATTACTAGAAAATTTATATCTTAAATAATAAGTAAGTTCATCTTTTAATAAAATATATATTTTTACTTTGTTTTTTAAATAATATAAATCCTCCAATACTAGATAATTCATTTTGATAGAAAAGTCTTCGTTTAAATTGATGAGATAACTATAAAACAAATCATAATTTTTGGAGTTTATGAATTGATTAATAGCGTTGTCTTTTAATAATGGAAAACAAGCTATTTTAAATATTTCAATATCAAAATTACAAGATTTAAAAAAATGGTGGATATAAAGTGAAACTTGCATTTTTGCTTCTATAAATTTACTGTATATCTGGAAAAGATTAAGATAGGTAAATTCAATATTATTATATGGATTTTTAAATGATAATGGTTTAATCATCATTTCTTCACTATTTTTTAATGCAAGTGACCACATTCTATGTAAATCAAATAAATAGAAATTATATGCAGTTTTCTTATGTATCAAGGTAATTTTGTATTTTTCATTTATATCGTCTAATTGAGTATCCAAAGATAAATTTGTATTGCAGTCATATGCTTTGCACTTTCTTTGTCGCCATTTATAAATCATTTTTTTTAGATGATTTGCTGTTTTCTTTGCTTTTATATAAATAGGTGTAAGTTCCTTTAAAATTGGATGATCTTTATATATAACATTTAATGTATAAAAATAAGATACAGGTGTTCTGTATAAAACAGCATCAAATAAAAATCCTTTATAGATTTTTTCATTGATATGATTTTTCAATTGTAAATGTAAAATATATAAAAATATCAACATAGTTAATTATTCTTAATATAAAAATAATTAATTATAAACATAATACGTAATTAATACCTAAATCTTTATTTAAAATCCTGGGTCATATTCATCATCGATATCACCAGTATCTTTTTCTTGAATATATGCTGCTGTATCATTGATACTAATATTTTGACAGTAATCGTTTTTAATGTTGCCAAATAATTTATCATCTAACTGTTCTTCTTGTTTTAATTTCTTTCCGGCCATCTTAGCAATTTTACTATGATCCAAGATAATTTGAAATGCCTTTGTACCAAAATTACCTTCTTGACCACACATTATATTACTAGATACACCAGTCATTAAATCTAATTCGGCATGACGAGCCGCTCGTAAGAACATTTCAGGTGTTTCTTCAAAAGAAGCTTTGGCAATAGGGCCAATATCATCATTATTAATACCGTGTCTAAATACAGACACCATATTTATATTTGTACACATACGGTCAGCTAACATTTCAATGTGTCTACAATTAATATAAGTACCATCAAAAGAGATAGCCTCTTCAATCTCATTATAAATACATTGTCTGGCTGCTTCAATTCCTAAAACGCGAAACGTTTCTTGAATATCATTGGTCACCGTTCTTTTATAATCAATATCATCATTTCCTAAGATGTCCACTAAATTTGTTCCTACCGTATCTAGAACCCATATATCGGTTGGTACATAATTACCTTCTTTTTTAGTAATATAATTTTTAATAGTCCGGGTTAATACTTTTGGAATGCTTTTGACTCCTTTCAATACAGTAAGATTGAGTAAATTATCTTGTATATTTTTTAATACATATATTTCATCTGTTTTATCAAGAGATTTTTGTTTGTTCTTACTCAGACCACTATCAAGCCTTAATCTCATAACAAGGTTATCATCATTGAAATCGCTGTATATACATTTAATACAATTTTTATAACTATTCCTAATGGCAAAATGAACATCATCCATATTAATATTTTTATCCAACATTTCTTCTTTATTTAATTCGATGCGAATGATCCATTTTGAGAAGTTTTCTTCAGCTTCTTCCATACCACATTCTTCCATCATCTGTTGAAATTGATAGTATTCATTCATTAAATATTGGTCTGCTTCCACCAATGAATTCATGTTATCTGGGTCAAAACAAATGGATACTGTATCAGTTATATCTCTCAGATTTGTGTATTCTAATTTGTACTTTATACCCATAGCATTCTCTATATCTTCCTGTTTATCTTTTGGTAGGAATATAGTAATAGATGGATTCTTTGGATTATTTGAAAGTGATAAGATTTCTTCAATTCTTGGTACACCACGTGTAACATTGGATTTAGATGCTACACCAGCAAAGTGAAATGTGTTCAATGTCATCTGTGTGGTTGGCTCACCTAAGCTCTGGGCTGCAATAACACCAACCATCTCACCAGGATGTACAATAGCTTTTTTATACATATATTCTACTTGTTTCAAAAGATATACACAAGCCTTCATATTAAATTTATTTATTAACAATAATTCCTTTGGTGTCAGATAATAATAGAATGCTGTTTTAAATAATAACGTTGGTTTAGCACTATGTATTTTTTCCAGATTGGAAAAGGTTTTGTTTAATAATTGATATAGTTGGAATGGACTAATATCAACAAGGGAATCACGTTGAATATTAAATTGATGTTTAATATTTTGAATTAATCGCAAGAAATGAACTGGGATATGAATTACGTTTTTATTATTATATTTAAATACGTGTTTAATAAGTTCTTCTCTAACACTAATCATTTCATTGGTAACTGTTTTAGTTATTTCTACCAAATCTTTCTTTTCGTTTCGGATAGCCGACAAGGTTTCCTTTGTAAAATTGATATTAAACACATCGGTATCTTCATTTGATGGCATTTTAAAGTGTGCAAATATTTCTTCCAAAGTCATATTTGTTAATGGTAGTGTTTGATTTTCAATACGAGTGGGTTCAAAATTGTCACTTCCATAACTAAATTGCACAATCTTATTTTTATTATTTCGCACCGTCATATCATAATTAACTTTAAGATCCTCACAAGCTTTAATCAATCTTCTTTGAATATAACCAGTTTGACTTGTTTTTACAGCAGTATCAATTAATCCTAGACGACCACCTTGTGCATGAAAGAACATTTCTTCTGGTGTCATACCTTGTATAAATGAACTTTGTACAAATCCTCTTGCCTCTGGAGTATCATTGTATTTGGTATAATGGGGTAGAGTTCTATCTTCAAAACCGTAAGGAATTCTTTTACCATCAACATTTTGTTGACCTAGACAAGATATCATCTGTGATATATTAATATTATTTCCCTTACTACCAGCATTTACCATAGTAACAAATCTATTGTCTTTTGCAAGATTATTTCTTCCTATCTTACGAGCAGTTTCTTCTGCATTGTTTAAAATAGAAGATACCTGTGTTTCAAATTCAAATTGATTTGTCTTACCCGCATTATTTTCAAATACTCCTGTATGCATTTGGTCAATAAGATTTTTGACTTTCTTTTTCATTTCGTACAAAGTATCATTAATTTTATTATTTGTGATTTCATTGGCTATTAAATCACTAATCCCTACACTATAAGATGATAATTTCATATATTCAGTAACAATATCCTGTAAATCATCTATAAAATCAGCAGAAGCTTTGTAACCAAAATCATTGAATATGGTTTGTATGAGTCCTTTTGATGTTGTACCAAGGCTTTTCTTATCAAATTGCCCGCGAATCATTTTACCATTTCTGATTTCTATAATATTATTTGTGGTTTTATTGTTATCCACATCGGCTTTATATCCACCATTTGCAAATTTACAACTGAGTGGTGGTAATATATGTGATAATAATTCAAAACTATTTATTGTTCCTTTATCTTTTAATTTGTTGATGTCAACTGTTTTAATACCCATTAAAAGGTTCATAGCTTTCCTAATATCGAAATTAATATTTTCACGTGTTAAACGGTAAGAGCCTAAACAGGAGTCTTGGAAAATACCAATAATAGACTGATTTTTTGCTGGACTAATAATTTGTCTGTCAACTGCTGCAAGGTTCCTTAATTCCGCGACCGCTTCTATATCTTGTGGTCCGTGTAAGTTCATTTCATCACCATCAAAGTCGGCATTGTAAGGTTTTGTGTCGGCAACATTCATTCGAAATGTACTACCTTCGCGCATTACCTTTACAATATGACACATCATCGACATTCTATGTAATGTGGGTTGTCTATTGAATAGAACTGGGTCGCCATCAAATAGATGTCTGTGAACGATATCACCATTTTCCAAATTAAGTGAATTACGATCAACATATTTAAGAGATACACTATCTCCATTCTTTTTTTCCAAAATATTAGCTCCGGGCCAAACATCTGGACCATTTAACACCAACTTGGTTAAATATGATTTATTTCTACTATTGACTACAGTAGGTGATGTGATATTCATGGCGATTTTCTTAGGCACACCTAATTGGCGAATACCTAATTTAGCATCTGGAGTAATAACACTTCTAGCGCTTTGGTCAACGCGTTTGCCCATTAAATTCCCTCTTACACGCCCACCCTTTCCATTTAATCGTTGTTTGATGGCTTTCAATTCTCTACCAGAGCGTTGAGCTACTGCTGCTACACCGGGTATGTTATTATCAATCATCGTTGCGATATAATATTGCAAAACGGTATGCCAATCATCTATTATTTTGGATGCTGCATTTTGCTGTATTTTTTCTTGCAAGGCTTTATTAGCTTTGATAATACAAACAATGATGTGGGAAATATCGTCTTCACTTCTCTGTTGTGCATCATGTTTAACAGATGGTCTTACAGCAGGAGGTGGGACAGGAAGAGCTTGGCATATCATAGAAGAAGGTTTAGACCACAAATGACTAAATCCCATAAAATTTATATCTTCGTCACAAATTCGTTTAAATATGGTAAGAACAAATTGCGGTGTTAATCTGAGGTTAATTTTATCCTCTACATTACCCTCTTCATTTGCTATTTTTTCGTTATTATCCCAAGTAGCATAAATAGTTGCTAAAGTAGATGTTTCTTTATAGATTTTCTTTGGTTTTATACATCCACAACCACACTCTGTTTCTTCACCACAACGTTTAATTTTATTACAAAGTGCAAATACGTGTTCCCATCGTGATTTGCTGTCTAATTTTAATAAGTTTTTATGTTTTTCTTTATTAATTAATAATTTACTACATTTTATGCATACGCATCTAAGTATTTTAACGATAGTATTTAAATATTGTATATAAAATACTGGTTTTGCTAATTCTATATGACCAAAATAACCTGGTGTTTCCATATAATTCTTTCCATCTGTTGGACAAATAAATCCGGGTTCGATAACACCCATTCTTGGATCAAATATACCGTTGATAACCGGTTTATTATTTACATATGTATCCCGAGAAGTTATTTCTGCCACAGAATTTTTCCTGATTTCTTCAGCTGATAAAATACTAAATTGTATACCTATAATTTTGGATGGATTTCTGTTTACACTCATTTTAATATTTTAATACATAATATTTAGATTGTTTTTTATCAATTAATTTAGATTAAATACTTAATTTATATTAATTGAATTAAAATAATTTAAACAAAAATTAGAAATATACTTAAGATGACTAAAAAAGATAACGAACGAAACAATGATACACCAAAAAATAACACATTAAAAAAGAAAGATATGAAAAAGGCTAAACAAGGCAAGGTTTCAAAAAAATCAGCAAAGGAAAAAAAAAGAAAAGAAATAAAGATGAAGAAGAAAAAACAAGAATCATCTGACGATGATTGTGAAAGTGAGAGTGAAGAAGAAAATGAAAAATTGAAATCTCTCGCTAATAAGCTTAATAAAAAATATAATTTGAGAAATCTGAGAAATGAGAAAAAAAAACTGATAAATGAGAAAAAAAAACTGATAAAGAGTCGTGAAAAAGAGGAAGAGACAGAAGAAGAAAGTGAAGATGAAGAAGAAAGTGAAGATGAAGAAGAAAGTGAAGATGAAGAAGAAAGTGAAGATGAAGAAGAAAGTGAAGATGAAGAAGAAAGTGAAGATGAAGAAGAATATTTAGATGATGAATATTTTGAAGAAGAGGAAGCTTTACAAGAAATGTTGGCAAATGCTAAAGAAAATATGAAATTCAATATAATATTTACGGTTGGTGATAAGAATGGTCGTGGTTTTCCAATGCCAGGTGATGAATATGATGAAGATTATGATTTTGACGAAGAATATCAATATATGATTGATAATGGTTATGAGGATGAATGGACTGAAGAAGAGGAAGTTGATGAAGAAGATGAAGAGCAACCAGAACAACATAAAAAACGTCGTAAAAAAGAAAAACCCAAAAAATTTAACAAGGAGGATAAAGTATTGGTAACTGTGGATGATAAAAAATATGATTGTAAGATATTGAAAAAACAATTAGTTCGGTTAAAATCAAAGAAAAAGGTAAACCGATATAAGGTGAAGATAACGGACTCTAAATATAAAAAAAAGAATAAGGTATTGGATAATATTAAAGAAATGAATTTATCATGGAAAGAGGAAAAAAATGATGATGAGGAGGCATTGAATGAAATGAAAGCAATGTTAGAAGAGTATAAAAAGGGTGGGAAAGATAAGATGGTAAATAAATTAGAAAAACTTATAAATGCAGGGGAAAAAGAACAGAAAAAGAAGAAGAAAAAGAAAGACCAAGTTATCCAAAGAAAAAATACTACAAAACTTAGAAAATTGCTTAGAGAAAAAGATGTAATGAATGATTTTAAATATTTTAGTACGATGGATGTTGAAAAGCAAAAAAAGATCATATCTGAATTAGAATCTATTAATAAGGTTATGAACATTGAAAAACCTTATAGAATTACGCTCTTGGAAACGGATATACCACATGAATTTAAAGCGGATGCATTGAAAAAAGTAAATTTGCTTTCCTATATGAGTCCTGAAACAGGTGAATATTATAAAATAAAGCAGTGGGTAGATACTTTTATGAGAATTCCATTTAATAAGCATAAGAATTTACCATTGAGTATTAAAGATGGCCCTGAGAAATGTAGTGAATTTATATCAAATGCAAAGAAAACATTAGATGAAGCTGTATATGGATTAGATGATGCAAAGATGCAAATTTTGCAGATGATAGGTCAATGGATTGCAAATCCTGATTCGGTTGGTACTGCGATTGCAATCAAAGGACCAATGGGTACTGGTAAGACTACGTTAGTGAAAGAAGGTGTAAGTAAGATATTGAATAGACCATTTGCATTCTTGGCATTGGGTGGTGCAACAGATAGTAGTTTTCTAGAGGGTCATTCGTATACGTATGAAGGTAGTAGTTGGGGTAAAATCATTGATATATTAATACAATGTCAATGTATGAACCCGGTAATATACTTTGATGAATTGGATAAAGTAAGTGATACACCAAAGGGTGAAGAAATCATAGGAATATTGACTCATTTAACAGATACTACACAGAATACACAATTTCATGATAAATACTTTTCAAATATGGACTTTAATTTGAGTAAGGCACTGTTTATCTTTTCATATAATGATGAAAAGAAAGTAAATCCTATTTTGAGAGATAGGATGTATAAGATTACAACGAAAGGATACGATAGCAAAGAAAAAATAACTATATCTCAGAAGTATTTGATACCTAAGATTCGTGATTTGATGAAATTTGAAGATAATTATATAATTATACCTGATGAAACCATCAAATTCTTATGTGATAATATGACGAATGGAGAAAAGGGTGTTAGAAACTTGAAACGATGCTTGGAGATTATTTATTCGAAATTGAATTTGTTTCGTTTGACGGATGGTGAGACAGAGTTATTTGATAATGAAAAATCATTTAAACTTGAGTTTCCTTTTACGGTAACAACTAGTGTTGTGGAAAAATTGATAAAGAAAAACGATGAAAATAAGATTCCATTTGGAATGTATATTTAATTTGTAATTAATTTTAATAATATATTGACTTATAATTCAATATATTAAAAAATATAATATTTTTTTTGATTTATAACATGATAACATTTTAACAATTTATGGTCGTCTTTATGTATTTTAAAAAGTCCACAGTCTTGACATATTGTTCCTCGTTTTGTTTTTTTTAAATTATGCATATTACAATATAAACCATAAGATTTTGTATTATTTTCAAAAGGGAAGAATTTTTCAGAACATTTATAACACTTACATTTGGATTTAGTGTTATCTTTAAAAATAGCATTGCCCATTAGTTAATTAATTACCTTGTGAAGTATTTAAATTAAAATATGCACAGATAATTAATTTTCCATTAGATTAATGGTTACAATAATATCGGCTTTATAGGAGGTATCGAATATATTTTCACGATTGTTTTTATAAATCCCGACATTAAAAAATTTGTAGATTTGTTTTTGATTAATTTGAAGTTCGTTTAATGGTATTTCGTATGTATTATTGCCCAGGCGGATTTTTAAATTTTCTTTTTCTTTTATATGATTCCATAATTCTTGCATAGTAATATTAACATCCAAATAAAGATCATTATTTTTACTGATATAAATATTTTTATATGACAATTCTTTGGTATCGTCTAAGTATATTTTTACGATGAGATTATTACTGCTATCAATATCATAATGTAATTCATGTTGCCATAAGGGTATATAAAATTCCTTATCAAAAATATCTAATTTGAATATTTTGCCGTTGATGATATCTTCTAATGGGGTGGTTAAAACATAAACGTTGTTGGTGGAGATTTTTTTATTATAAATAGTATTTATTTTGGTTAAAAAATCATCTGTGAATGAAAAGATGTGATTATTTTTATTGATAAAGTTATAAATCATATTGATTTTTGCATCGGATAATTGTTCAAATACATATAATGACATATTTTCGGAATGGGATAGTAAACTGTGTATGGTTGTGTCTATAAATATTTCATTAAGTTGATTGTTTTTGTCAAGGTATTTGATGATTTTTTTTAATATATCTTTAAAATTTAAATTACTTATATCTTCATCTTCTGGCCATACTTGTTTGAAGTTGCTGTGGTCATATTTTTTTAAAAATTGATATGCTTCGTTTATTTTTTGAAACTTTCCCTTTGCTCCTGGCTGATTATTTTTATCTGGATGAAATTTCAAAGATAATTTATAATACTGTCGCTTTATTGTATTTTTATCTAGACATGCCTTTTTACACGCAGTAGATTTTATTTCTAATATTTCCATAGCTCCATCATAATTCATGAATTATATTACATAACATATGCACCAATGTTTCTATATGATAAATGGGTCTATAATTATTATTATAAAACTTAAGTATAGTGTATAAATTATTTGTAATATATTTAATATTTTCTTTATTAAGGTTTTTAGTCAAAATATAGTGAGACAATATATACCAAATACATTGGTATACATTTAATTGATAAATAAACATTTCATATATTACTTCGCGAAATACAATGAATTGAGATGTTTTGTAGTTATCGATTAAATCTATTAATTTATGACATATTTTTTTCTCACTTTCTTGAAGTTGATAAATATTATTAGTTATATTTTTAATATTGACAATATTATTAATATCTGTATGTTTGTCTATTTTAGTTTTTGTAATTTTACCATACATATTTTTGGATGGTCGTTTCAATTGTATAATATTGGTTCTGGTTGTAATATTTTCTGGAATAAATCCTAGTGATTCGGTAATGATGACATATTTAAGATTTATTTTTTTACATGACGATGATTGCATATAACTAAAAAAAATATCGAGTAATTCGCTATGAATTTTGTGGAAGTTTTTGCATAAAATTATTCCAGTATGGCCAGGTCGCGAGGAAATTATATCCATTACATGATAATAAAAGTCATTCCAAAGTAATTTGGCGTTACAACCTAATAAGTTCATATCAATTTCAAAATGTATATCACTAATTTTAAAATTGTATTCTTTTTTATTTGATATAATATTAATTTTTCGTTCATATTTGAGTTTTGATTTACTATATTTTGATATATATCGCAGTGCTTGAGTATATTTACCTATACCTGGTGCTCCATAAAAAATAATATTATTACTATCGGTACTTTTATAAATATTTTTGTATTTCTTTTCTAGATAAGGATGAAGGTTTAAATTTTTATTTTTCGCCAGGTAGTCTTCAAATTTAGTTTCTAGATACTTCATAAAGTATTTTCATTACACTATTTAAATGTTTAATTATTTAAATATTTAATTTCATAGTTGATTATCCTTGTATGCCTGGTGAAATAAAAAATATAACCGATATAAATAATAAATTAAATCTGATAAAAGATTCTCATCCAAATTTATATTCTATTTGGACAACGATGATAAATAAAAAATATGTAGATTTACTCAAAACGATATATGAATGTGAAACTATGTTAGAAAAAACGAAAACAATGGATGATTTACCAAGAGAAGCGATAATAACATTAATTTTACTGCAAAATATATTAAAGAATTAATACTATATAATATTAGATATGTTAGTTTTATTAAATGATAAACAATATAATAAGAATAATATTATATTATTAGACAGGAATACAAATGCAGTAATGAATAATGGTTATTTTCACAGAATGTATTATTCCAATCAACACTTTACAATGAATGGTATTTATTTACATTATAATTTAGATAATATTGTAATACAAGAAGATTTTAACAAAATTGTCATTTTCATGCAAAATAATTATTATAATTTTATTTACGAATCCATTAAAAATATAGAAAATGGTATAGCAAACAAATATTATCCATATATGAAAAAAGTATTTGTAAGTAAGATTGCTGATTATTTTGGAAACAATAAAATTAGATTATTCAATGATAATCATATTAAAAATGGTACATATGAAGATAAAAAATTGATATTAAAGATGTCTGGTTTATGGGAAACAGAAAATCAGTATGGGGTAACATTTAAGTTATTGTTATCATAATACTATCACTTTAATAATCATCTGTGATTCTTGATTTTGTATGTGCATAGAACCAAGAAGTTAAAAAGAAACCAACAAATATAGACAAAAACCATGGATAATATATTAAAAATTTTTCACGTAATGTGGTATTATTATTACCTATAATATACTGATTATACACATAATTAATGTAAATAGTTATTTGTATAATAATAAATATAACTGCGAACAGTCCATAAATATTATTATAATTTACTTTTTTATAATTGTTAACATTTAGTTCTATTAATAATCCCAATTGTGTTAAAATGAGTAATCCTGGGATCCAATTTTGTATTGTTTGCCACAATACTCTAATGTGTGGTTTGCCTTTACGATCATTATCTTTCGATGATGATGTAACAGATTTTATAGTTTTAAAAAAGGTAACAATCATCAATGCTATGACTGCAAAAATAAAAATAAATAATGGGATAGATTTTGCATTATTAGTATTTACATTTAATGCTACAGTAATAGTAAATACTATTATTCCAATCATTGTAAATACCCACGAAGAAGCATATAAATGATCATTCATTTTCACGGAATTAAAAAAATTTTTAGCTATGTCATTTTTGTTTTCGTTATCATCCATAATTATTAATATATATATAGTATATAATAATTATGGATAAAGTGTTAATTGATAGAAATTTACCAAAACAAATAGAAGAACGTGTTATGACTATTCATTCAAATGATAGAGATATTAATAAATGGCCAAAAACAAATGAATTTGAATTAAAAATGCCAGATACAATTACTAATATTTATAGTATTGAAATTAAAGACATCTATATTCCAAAACAAATGAATATTTTTTCAGAATACAATCAAAATACTAAATTATCATTTAATTATAATAATAATACATATACTATAAATATTAGCCCAGGTACATATACTGGAGAACAATTGGCAAATGAGATAAAAAATAAAATGAATTTAGCAACATCAAAATCAGGTTTCATTTGTAAATATCATGATATTCAAAATAAATTCTGGTTTGGAAATCCAAATAATTCATTTACATTATTATTTTCTAATAAAGAAACATATGACTGTAACAATAATCAAAAAATGATGTTTAATGAAAAACAATTTTGGGGATTAGGTAGTTACTTAGGATATGAAAAAAAAGACTATGAAAGTAGTACAATTCCAACAGATAAACAATATGCTTTCACATATGATACTACGACTACTAGTGCTACAAAATGGTTATCGAATAATGGTCAGTATATTAATACAGATAATGTTGGTACCGCAAAAATAAAAGGTGAAAATGTAGTTTACCTGGAAATTGAAAAATACAATACAATGAATGAACTGACTCCTTTTGCTATGAATACATCATCATCATACAATAATAGTTACAATGGAAAAGTCAATACAGCATTTGCTAAAATAGTATTGGATGACTATGAACCCTGTTCATCAAGAAATAATACAAATAAAACAAATAAAATAGTTTACAATCAATTAGTAAAAAATATTGATAGATTGAAATTTAAATTTAGATACCATAGTGGATTATTAATAGATCTTGCAGATACTGATATACATTTTACATTGGTATTTTATTCGGTTAAACAATCCAATCATCATCTTAGATTAGATTAACTCTAATCATCATCTTAGATTAGATAGATTAAGACAAATCAAATTTATCTTTAATTAATGATTCCAATTCTTTTGCTCCACCCTCACCTCTTTCTGTATATTCACGCCATTCAATTCCTTTTAAACTGTGAAACGATGGTTTCGTCATATACTGTTTTTTATAAAATATATATTCACCTTTTTGCCCCTTTCTAATAGACATGTCTTTGTTAAATTCAAATAATACATTTGGATTTGACGATTTTTTTCCTTCTAGTATATCTTTAATATGATCTAAAGTCAAATCATCTATCGATACACTATTCAATACAGATTTAATTGAGTAGTTTTTCCCATCATGATTAGCATAATGACCAAACTTTCCATTTTTAATAACTACATCACTCCCTTTATACTTACCTAAATTTTTTCCACTTCCAGAAGGACCTTTATAAACAATTTCATCCAATGTTAACTTATTATTTTTAATGTCATCTGGATTGATATCTTTTTTTACTTTTAAATATTTTGTTTGTCCATTTTCCACATATTTAATGACTGGTCCATATCGTCCTATATAATACGTATGCTTATCATCAATTTTATACATTTCTTTATGTGATGCATCTATATTTTTTATCTGGTTATTCATCTCATTATTGCACTTTTCACAAATACTATGCCATATTTTTTTTCCATTTGAAACCTTATCAAGATCATCTTCCATCTCCTTTGTAAATTCATATCGGAACAATTCAGCTAAATATTTATTTAAGAATTCAATTACTATTCTACCCGTAGGTTGTAATACCAGCTTATTATTTTCATTTCCAAACACCTTTGAGGTTTTTTCTTCTGTTATTTCATCATCAATTAGTTCATAATTAACTACATCTATTTTCTTGCCTGGTACACTTTCCTTTTTAACATAATGTCTATCTTGAATTTTTGATATCAAACTTGAAAATGTACTTGGTCTTCCTATACCTTTTTTTTCCAGTAACTGTACCAATCTAGCTTCTGTATAATGAGATTTTAGATTTTTCAGTGTCATATTGGAGTTAATTTTTTTATAAGGCATTATTTGTTTTGTTGCAATGCTACATAAATAACGCATTGTTTCAGGGTCACTGGTAAGAGGTCCCGATATTTTTTGCCACCCTTCAAAATCTATTTGTTCAACCGTATACTTATATACTGATTCCATTGGTGCTGTAATATTAAATGTCTTTGATTCATATACAGCTGGTTCCATTAAACTTTCAATAGTGTTTTCCCATATTAATTTATATAGTCTTTCACCAGATGAACCTAAGTTGGTAACCTCTTTTGTATTGATGTTTGTCGGTCTAATTGCTTCGTGTGCTTCCTGTGCGAGGTCCTTTTTTTTAGTGCTCTTTTTCGCACCTGATGCCAAACTATCAACACTTTTAAGAATAAATTCTTTACCATAATGGTCTTTTATATAATGTTTTGCATTTGTAATAAAATCGGCACTATATGTTTTACTATCGGTTCTCATATATGTAATATGACCATTTTCATATAATTTTTGTGCAATAGACATGGTTTGTTTAGGGGAATAATTAAGAACATTACTGGCTTTTTGTTGTAATGTACTTGTAGTAAATGGTTGAGGTTGTTTTTTTATAGACTGTCTGGATTTCATTTTTATAAATTTATGTTCATGATCTACACTAGCGTCCAGGAAATCAACGACAATATCTTCATCTTTGAATTGTTTATCGAGTTTAAATGGTAGTGATTTCTCGGTGAATAGTCCAATAGTATCATACACCTTGTCACCTGGTGATTTATCAATTTCAGTTTGATTTTCATACACTAAATTCAATGCTGGTGTCTGACATCTACCTGCCGATAGTCCTGTTTTAGATTTTTGATTGATATGTTTCCATAATACAGGTGATACAGTAAAACCAACTAGTTTATCCAATACTTGTCGTGCTATTTGTGCATTAACCTTATTTAAATCAATAAACGTTGGATTTTCTATAGCACGTTTTAATGCCGGTTTAGTAATTTCATGAAATATAATTCTTTTGGTGGTTTTAATAGGTAATTTAAATTGTTTACAGATATGCCACGCAATAGCTTCACCTTCGCGGTCATCATCTGTCGCCAATATTACCTCGGTTGCTTTATTTATATTTGCTTTAAGGATTTTAATGTATTTAGCTTTATCACTGCAAACTCTAAATGTAGGATGAAAATTATTATTTACATCTATACACTTAATACCGTCACTTAATTCACGTATATGACCAAAACTGGCAACACACTTAAATCCTTTTCCCAAGTAATTTTCAATTTTTTTGCATTTAGCTGGAGATTCTACGATTACAAGTTTATACATAATATTATGATATCAAAAATCTATAATATTATATTTTCAATTTATTTTCACCATCATCTAAGGTCTTTTTGTATTCTGACCAGGTGATTTTTTTTTCATGGGTTTTAACTGTTTTTTTTGATTTTCTAGATTTTTCCCGGGCATTATCTTCACGCAAGGCACTATCAATATATAATTTTTTAAGTAAAAGACCAACATTATATGATGCTTCATGTTGATCCATTTGGTTGTTTTCTATTTTTTCAAGCATGTTAATAAATTCATTTAAAATAGATAAATCTAGATAATTTTTTAGAATTTTGTTGAAAATATTACTGTAATTTGTGTATAAGAAACTACATCGTTTTTCCGCCATAAGTTTGAATTGTTTGAAATTAGTTTTATATAACCTGGCGTATTTATGATGTAGCTCTGCAAAATTCTTCATATCATTTCTAATTTGCTTACTATGCTTCAATTCGCGTATTTTATCAGTCGTTTCTTCGGTATCATATTCTTTTAACATCTTTTTTAGATTTAATCTTTCTTTATCGTCCATAATAATGTAACAATATAAATTTTTTTAAGTATAAATTTTTTTAACTAATAATCGACATATTTAGATAGAATTTTTGGATGTTATAAAGTCTTTATATAATATATATAATGGTGAAACCGGGTGAATCTTTAACAGATAGAATAAAAAAAAGTGAAGAAAAAGATGGTTTTGCAAGTGGTCCAGTGGCTCCAGTCGGTGCATCATTGGGTGGTGATGGAGTAGCTAATACGGCATATGAATTAATGGGTGGTGGCAATTCAAAAACATCTGTTCAAGCTGCTAGTGCATCATCGGAGAGTGATAAACAAAATCTAGTAAAAACACAAGAATTGATTAATCAACAAGAAGCATCTGCAAAACACGCTAGTGGTAAAAAGAAAGAAGATTTTGCGTCTATAGGTAATGTAGGGGGGACGGTAAGTACATTGGCTTTGCCGGCAAGTACATCATTGGGTTTTAGTTTAATTGGTGGTAAAAGAAAGACGAGAAGAAAAAATAAGAAGGGTAAAAAGGTAAAAAAAAGTAAACGCACCAGGAAGACAAGGAAAAGACGAAAAACAATGAAAAAGAAACGAAAAAACAAAAACAAAAACAAAAACAAAAAGAAGAAGAAACCTAAAAGGAAAACAAAAGGAAGGAAAACAAAAGGAAGGAAACAAACAAGAAAAAAGAGTAAAGTCGGGGGCGGAAAAGCTTTTGACAATATACAGTATGATGAAAAAGAAAATAAGGTGAATTTTACAGTGGAAGAATTAAATTTCTATCTTGATTTGCTTGAAAAAGAAAATCCTACAAGTCTTAGAGGTACTGAAATAATAAATTTTTATCTTAAAAATAAAGATGAAGATTTTTTTAAGACTCTGAAAGATTTAAATGGAAAATCATTCCCTTTTCGCTCAGTTTAATAAAAGATAAAAGATTAAGCATTTGAAGAGAAAAAAAGACGATAAAAAATGATATAAATATATACTATTTAAAATTTAAAATAACTATATATTTTATTAAGACATGTTTGCTGTATCACTTTCAAGAACAATATTTATAATAATATTAATACTACTTACTTTTTTATTAGTTAAGATGTTTAGTGAAATGAGAAAAATTCAAGATAATTGGGATGAATATAGGTGTAAACCAACCGTAATGCCGTTTGCTGCTTTCTTTGGAAAAAATGCAGAAGAAAATTTTCAATATTGCCTGGCAAATAGTCAAAAAGATTTAATGGGATATTTCATGGCACCTATGAATCAAACATTTAATTTATTTGCAAAATTGGGTGATGGAATTTTAAAAGATATGCAACAAATACGAGGGGTTATCGATTGGTTAAGAAAAATGTCTGAAAAATTTGGATTCGATATTGTAGGATTGATGAAGGGTATGGTACAAATAGCAATAATCACTATAATGAAGATTGTAGACTTAATAAAAAAAGTTATTGCAATGTTATATACTGTAGCCTTGCTTTTAAAAAGTGTAATGTACTGGGGAGAAAGTTTTTGGGACAATATTCCAGAACCTTTTTGTTTTAAAAAAGATACACTGATACAATTAAGAGATGGAAGTTGGAAATCTATGCACAAAGCAAATTTAGGAGATGTAATGTTAAATGGTAGTGAAATTTTAGGTGTACTTAAATTAAAAAACGCGAATAGAGAACCATACTATAAAATATATGATTCCGACTTATCTAATTATATTTATGTCACAGGAAAACATAAAATAAGATATAATGATAAATATATTTATGTTAAAGAGTATCCTTATGCAGAAAAAACAGATATCGTAGATGATGAATTGGCCTGTTTAATTACAAATGACCATATAATAAATATAGGATGTCATGTTTTTGCAGATTGGGAAATAGAATAATTATATATCAATAATTTATATATATATGAGTGATTTTTTAAAAATGATTTATGATAAATTAAGATTTAAAAGTGGCTCTGAAGGAGTTACTAATTTATTTTATGTAATTTTAATTATTTTTGTTTTTGTTACAGTAGGATCATTTTTTTATCTGAAAAATCAGTTGAATAAAATAAAAAATAATTGGGAAGAATATAAATGCAATCCAGCTGTAATTCCATTTGCGGGTTTGATTAATCCAGACCCAAATATGACTGCTGCCGAATTTACATCTTATAATTTAAAGGTTTGTATATCTCAAGTCCTAGTCAATATTGTCAAGGTATTCACAGCACCTTTTAAAATTGTATTTGGAGGATTTAATACTTTTTTTGGAGGTGTATTGGGTGCGATTCAACATATAAGAGTGGCTGTTTGGAAATTGAAAGATGCAATACTTAAAATGATAGAAAGCATATTATCTTATTTATCTGGTGCAATGATTGTTGCAAATGTAATGTTTCATAAAATCATAGATACCATTAAACGCGTATTGGCAAATTTTTCAGCTTTAATATATGCTTTTATATCTTTTGTATTTTGGATATTTTCATCTTTAAAACGGTCATTAAAGGCTATATTATATATTTTACTTATATTAACCCTTATATTAATTATTTTATTACCTTTCGCGATCAACCCGATTTTTCCATTTATGGTGATAGTATACAATGTATTTAAAATTATTTATATTTTGTTATTTGTTCCTATGGGAATTATGGCAGCACTTATGGGAATTTATATAGGATTAATTGAACCAATGCTTCCTGATCCGGGTACAGTACAATCAGTTTGCTTTGACAAAAATACTATCATTGAAACTATTAGAGGAAACAAGGCAATAAAAAATATAAAGGTTGGTGACAAATTAAAAAAAGGTGGTATTGTCACGGGAGTATTTAAGGTTTCTAGTGTTTTTAGTAAAGAAATGTATCGATTAAACAATGTATTAGTAACCGGATCACATAAAGTAATGGTAGATGATGAAATGATATCTGTAAAAGATCATCCTTGTGCAGAATTGATTGAAGATTATAGGGAACCCACATTGTATTGTTTAAATACATCTTCGAAGCGAATTTACATAAATGGCGTGGAATTTATGGATTGGGATGAAATAATTAATTCGGATTTAGATAGCTTACGTATGTGTGGTTACTTTAATTCTAGTCAATCATATGAAGATATTCATAAACAATTGGATGGTGGTTTTGATAAGTCGGTGAAATTGGAAATGTATGATGGAGGTTCAGTAAATATTAATAAAATTAAGGTTAATGATGTATTGAAATTTGGTGAAAGAGTAGTTGGAGTGATAAAAATAGATGCAAGTGCATTGACTGATGTGAAAAAATATGATATAAATGGGTGTGAATTTATCAGTGGGCCAAATGTGATGTTGGATGATGAAAATTTAGGCAAGGTTTCTACTTTATTTTTAGAAGGTACATCTTTAATGAAACGCCCTAGATATTTGTATAGTATTATTACTGATACAGGTAAATTTTATTACAATGGTTTGTATTTTTATGATTACAATGGTGGAATTGAGGAAATATTGGATCATATGGCATATGCTAGGCAATTATCTTAATATAATTTATAGTAATGTATAATTTGATGTTAATGATAATATTGGTTGCAATTTTGATTGTATCTACCTGGGTAAATACTAGAATAAATAGTTTTAAAGTGGAAAATTTTGATGTGGATCCTCATGTAGTTGGTCATAATATAAATGACAATTCTATTCGTGGAGTAAAACAATCATTGTTAAATAATTTGCCTGGTCTAAAAAGTTATGGATATGAAGCGAATATGTTAAAGAAAAGTAAAATGAATAGTATTCATATGTTTGCTAATAATGTTTATTCGCCGAATTGTTGTAAATATTCGGGTATTAGTAGTAGAGATGGATGTGCTTGTTTGACGCAAGAACAAGTCAATCAATTAAGATAATTTAGTATTGTATAAAATATAATAGTATTATATACAATGGATGCAAATATTACATTAAGTTTACGAGATATTTATGAAGAATTTTTATATAATCGTGATGTTGGTCATGAACAAATAATGTATATCATCGAGCAGCAACAAGAATCAAAACTACCTGAACAGGTTAAAACACAACTTCAAAATTTTTTGAATGGATTGGATGATAAAAAAAAGGCAATATTAAAAGAACGAAAATCGATACCAAAATTTAGATTAACTGCATCTATTGCCAAATCCCGTCACCCTTCAAGAATTGTAAATGATAAAGTTGGAATAAATGGTATGATTTATAGAAATTTGGATGTTTTTAAATATAACAGTGAAAAATTGAATTTACGAGAAAGATATGATATAGATATAGACCTAAAAACAAATACTAATGAATTAGCAAATATAAAAGGATTTGCAAACGATTCTGTTGAATGTATTAAAGATATAATAAAATATCAAAAACCAGAAGCACAAGCATCAACATCAGACACAGCACTAACACTAACATCAGCAGCAGAAAAAGCAGCACGCATAGCAGAAGAAAAAGCAGCAGTAGAAGCAGCAGCACGCCTAGCAGTAGAAGAAGCAACAGCACAAACATCAGACACAGAACAAGCATCAGACACAGTACAAAAAAAAGAAGTACCAGTACCAGGGCCAGCACTAACAGAACCTCGTCCATTTTTAGAGTTTATTCGCGATAATGAATTGGGGAATGCACAGAATGAAAATATTGTAGCACCAATAGATGAAAAAGGAGAAAAAGAACGACTCGAAGAAGAACAAAGGCTAAAAATAGCTAATGATAAAGAATCTAAAGAAGATCAACAAGGAGAGAAACAAGTGGTGGTAGTGACTGGTGGAGGAGATGCAAAAGGAGGAGATGCGATAAAACATCTTAATGATGAAAAAAATAATCCATTCTTAAATGTAAGCAAAAAAATGATTGAAAAAGCTTGTAATTTAAAGGCAGATCTTTGTAATATATCTAAAAAAAAATGCGTTTTATCTGCTGAAAATATAGCTAAAGAATTAAATGGAGAAACTGAAATTAACATTGATCATCTTAAAAATTTTATCAGAAGACATGATAAATATAATTCTTTTATAAAATACATTTATGGGAAATATTTTACATTAAATAGTGATATTATGAATAATATAATTAATAATTCAACCAAAGATACGGCTAAATTTGCTACAAACATAGTTAAAAATATTTGTACAGAAAAAAGTAGTGGCAGTATTGCTCCATCTTTATACAATAGTAGTTATGGTAATATAAATCTAATTGCTAATTTTTTTGAAAATGATATATTATCAAAAGAAAGGGAGAGAATAAATGGCCTACGGGATATAGATGAAAATATTGAAATAATAAAGAAAGATTTAGAAAAGGTTGAAAATTACATAAAAACAGAAAAAGAAGAAGAAAAAGAAGAAGAAGCGAAAAAAAATGTAAGAAAATCGACTCGTGGTAAAACTCCCTCCCTCCAAAAATTCATTGAAGATATTAAGGTGGATGACTATGGGCTTGACGACACTGATATAATCAACTCCACAATATTAAAAACAAAAATAGAAGAAAAACTTACACAAGTGGAAGCTTCAAAAAGGGTAGATACATTTATGAATTTATATGCTGGACTGAATCTCGTTTGTTTATATGGATATAATATATTTGATGAAAAAATTGCAAAACGAAAAATAATCATTAAAAACTTGGGCATTATGATGGCAATGTATGAAATAGAATCCCTTGATAATCATGTTAGAATAGCGAGATTGAATGGTCACAAAAAAGTTGCAGACGACCTTGAAAGGATTAATCTTGCGAGTCAAGGAGATGGAGATGTAAGAAAACAAGTAAGAGTGACATTTGAAAACCATTTTGAACTATTGAAAAAATCAGTAATGGCACAATCGAAGCAGGCACAAGTAGAAGAAAATAAGCTGAAACAAGCAGAAGAAGGGAAGCTGAAACAAGCAGAAAAAGAGAAGCAGGCAGAAGCAGAGCAGGCACAAAAAGAAGCAAAAACACGAGCTGATAATACAGAAAAAGAAGCAAAGAAACAAACACTAACAACAGAAAAAAATTTGGAAGATGAAAAAAATGCAGCAAAGGTTTTAGCAAATGATAGATCAAAAGAACAAGGTAAAAAAATGGATGTTGTGAAGAGTAATGAAGAGACTAGCGACGAAGAAAAAAAGAAAGAACTTAGATATTTTAATGATTTCATTGACACGGGTGTCGGTGAAGGTGAAGGTGAAGGTGAAGGTGAAGGTGAAGGTGAAGGTGAAGGTGAAGGTGAAGGTGAAGCTGAAGCTAAAGCTAAAAGGGAGAAATTAATCAAAGAATTAATCGGAAAATTAATCGTAGAAGAAGAAGGAAATTATATTAAAATAATTCAAAATTGCTTAACTTTCAATGTAATTCCTTGGCATGTAGTTAAATATACTATTGATGAGCTCAGAGATGCAATGCTTAAAGAAGATAATGTGGATTTTTCTGGATTATTTGATGGTCTTAATGAAAAAAACTTAAAAAATGAGGGTGATGAAAAAACATTACTAGATCAGTTTTTTACGGATGCTTTTTATTGGAATACATATGAAAAGGAAAATGAATTTGTAAATGATTTTAGAATAAAAGTAATAAGAAGTACAGTTACAATAAATGATGTATATAAATCGATTCGGCAATTATATATCCAAAATATTCAACGAGTACTTCAAACTAAAACGTCTAATGAAAGTGATAAGACATTTATAGATAAATTTAAAGAAAGCCCAATGAATCCTGTGTATCAAAAGGTTTTATATGACTATTTTTATAAAAAATATATTTTGAATAAGAGTAATGGACCAAAATATTTTACTGATTTATATACTTCTTCTAGCGTAGAAGGTATAAAAATATTTTATGAAGGATTAGAAAACCAAGTTATACGAATATCACAAACAAATAATGAAAAATTTTTTATGCATGCACCAGGAGTAATGATAGAAAAAAAAGAAAAAGAAAAAAAAGAAGAAAAAGAAAAAGAAGAAAAAGAAAAAGCGGCTAAAGATGAGATAGGAGCTGAGGCTAAGTTGTATTTTTACGATGAAAAAGATAAGTCATTTATATTGGATATGATGCAAAAGATAAATATAGAAGAGATAGACGAAATACTATCGAAAGGTGATAACGTTATGTGTAACGTTTACAGTGCAAGAAAACATGAGCTACGATCAATTTTGAATTATTTTAATATTTTTATGGTAGCACAAGCTGGTAATATGAAATTTATTGGAAAAGCATACAATAGGCTTAGAAAGCAATTGGGAAGTATATTAGGTAATGGTGATAGTGAATAGTTAAAATAATAATAATTATATAAAAAATGTATAATTATTATTGATTGTTTAATTTGTTATTGCATAGCATCTATGCTTTGGTAGTTTTCTTTTTTACGACTCTTCTTTTACGCACCTTCTTAGGCTTTTCTTCTACTACTGGTGGTGGTAGTTCTTCTTCCTCTGACTCATCATTCTTAGTTGTTTCTTCTTCATCTTCACTTTGATGAGTTTCTTCTTCATCTTCACTTTGATGAGTTTCTTCTTCATCATCACTTTGATGAGTTTCTTCTTCATTTTCTTCATCTTCTTCTTCATCATCATCTCCTCCACCATATGCTGGCACATCATTCTTTTTCAATTCTTCTTCATCTTTTCTATCAAGATCTTGTTCATATTCTTCATCATCACTATCATCTTCGATTTGGCATTTACCACTACCTACCAAATACACTGGAGCTCTGCACTTAGCTTGTGCCAACTTCCAAGTGACACCCCATCTTCCACCTGCATACCAAATACCACCACTCTTAATCAAACCAGACATATGTGTACCTTTTGGAATGAAGTTCATTGGAGTCTTATCTCCTTGTGGTAGCTCACTAACATCTTGACCATCTCTTGGCGACAAATACAATGGATTACCATTCATATCAAATAGTTCAATATTGAACTTGCCATTCCAAAATGGTACCTTAACCTTTAGTGTTGGAGAGCGACTATAATCACTTTCATCACTATTTTCAATTTTAGGGTACTTAAGAATTGGCCAACACTGTGCTTCTGCTACTTCGCGACTCATCTTAGTCTTTCCAAACCATTCTTTGCTATTAGCAACAGCATCATCATATAGCTTATCTTGTAATTCTTTCATTTTATTAAGGAAAATATCAATATTCTTCTTACCACTATCAAATTGAAGGGCATAATCATATGATACTCTACCGGAGTTATCATCTACTCGCTCATTCAATCCCCAAGTAAGCATAAGTGGAAATTGAAGAACCAATGGAGCACCATTATATAGTAGACTGATAGTCTTATTGCCTCTGTCCGAAACCTTAGGCGTACCGTAAGATACGTTGGATACGTTGAAGTTTTTTGCTTTAGTAAATACTGACATTCTTATTATAATTTAATTATACGAGATTTCTTTAAATCAATTAATTTAATATTTATTGTTCATTTTGTCTGGATTTATCGTCTGTAGGTGAATTAGTTTCTTTTTTTTCCGTTTTCACCCTGGGGTTTTGTAGGGAAATATCATTCTTTAAAAATTGTCTCAAATCTTGTTCTCTATCATGTAAGGTGGCTTTAGGTAGTGGTGGTGGTTGACTGCTTGGTGCTCTTGGGATTGTTTTATCATTTTTGCCATTTTCTCCAGGATGAGTTTGGGTATGTTCTACCTTATCATTTGTTTTTTTGTTTTTGCGTTTTTTTTTCATTTGTGTTGATAATTTTCGTATATCATTATTGCTATTGTACCAAGAATTCATATGTTGTAATCTTCTTGGATGTATTGTATTTGTTTGTTGTTGAATATTTAGATTCGTTCCTCTTCCAGGAGAATACTTATTATCTAACATTCTTTGATTGCTTTGATTTGGTGTAATTGGTTCTTTTTTGTTTTTACAAGAGTATGTAACTGCTCCAATAATCGAAATAATAGTAATACCTGAAAAAATAATTATCAATGTTTGTGTAGTTTGTGATAATCCCTCTTTAGGTGGTTCTTTATTTTGGACTATATTATTGTTCAGATTACTGTTTATATTCCCTTGACCTCTTAATTTTGTGGTAGTAGATACAACTGGGTCAATCACGGGTACGGACACTGGTTTTTGTGTAGTAGCAGCAACCGGTACAAATACAGGTTTTTGTGTAGTTGGTGCACGCGTAGTAGCAATCACGGGCACGGGTTTTTGTGTAGTTGTAACAGCATGCGTAGCAGATCCAAGCGTAGCAGATCCAAGCGTAGCAGATCCAAGGGCAGTAGTTCCTTGTGTAGTTGTAGCAGATCCAAGGGTAGTAGTTCCTTGTGTAGTTGTCGCAATGGCGGTAGTTCCAAGCGTAGCAGATCCTTGTGTAGTTGTCGCTTGGGTAGTAGTTGCATGTGCGGTAGGTCCTTGTGTAGTTGTAGTAGGTCCTTGTGTAGTAGTAGTAGTAGATCTAATAATATCATTTACATTGGTAATATTTGTAATAGTGTTATTGTTATTTGATGTATTTGTAGAATTATTAGTAAAAATGGTTGGGTTTAATGATTCAATATTTGGTTGTTCTATACACATATAAATCATAACCGTTTGTTTGTTTTCTTTTATATCCCATAATTTTTTGCAATTATTAGGCATATTTGCTATACATGTTGTTATTAATAATATAAAAAATAAAATCGTTGCTTTCATTAATGATGTACTTAAAATACTTTTTAAATACTTTTTATAAACTATAAAAGATATACGGAAATAAATTAAAAAATTTTTTTCTTGTTATATATATGAACGAAAAAATAAATGTTAAATGTAAAAAAGTGAAAAGAACAACGCCGAATACCTATATTTTAAAAAAACTATATCAACCAATTGAATTTAAGGCAAAGCATAAGGTAAGTAAAGAGAATTTTAATATTTTGAAAATTAAAGATTATGAAAAAATGAAAACGAATAATTATAATACAAATCAGTTGAAAGCCATGATTAAACATTATAAAGGTAGTAATAGTAAAAATAAATCAAAATCAAGAATATTACAAACCTCGCAAGCAAAGGCAGGATTAGTTTTTCAATTGTATAATTATTTAAAATTTTCACATTTTTGCGTTAAAATACAAAAATTGGCACGCGGGTATTTCGTTAGGAAATTAAATAAATTAAAAGGTGATGGTTTATTAAAAAGAAGTAAATGTGTAAATCAAATGGATTTTTTACTATTAAACGATTTAAAAAGTATAAAATATAATCAATTTGTCAGTTATACTGATAAAGATAATTTTATATATGGTTTTGATATATGTTCACTATGGAATTTATTAAATGAACGTCAATCAAAAAAAATGAATCCATTTAATCGAAATTTAATACCTGAAAATATGCGTAATAAATTAATAGAAATAAAACGATTAACAAAAATAGTAACTGGCAATGCAATCAATATAGAAATAAATACTCAAATGGAAAACTTATCAGATGCAAAAAAAATAGAACACCGAACATTAACACTCTTTCAAACGATAGATTATTATGGATATATTACAAATATAAATTGGTTTTTATCTTTAAAAAAAAGTGAGTTGCTTTATTTATTAAGAGAATTAATCGATATATGGCGATACAGGGCACAATTAACAGAATCTACCAAAAAAAACATTTTTCCTACAACTGGCAACCCATTTTATAATGTGAATTGGAATTATTTTAGAACACTCAGTGAAATAGGATTAAAACAAAAATTATTAATTATTTTTGAGAATATAATAAATAGTGGAATAAATGAACAATTTAAACAATTGGGTGCAATTTATGTCCTTGGGGCAATCACAATGGTAAATAAAAATGCTGCGGATGCCCTTCCATGGCTGTACGAGTCTTTTTATATACAAAATGGTGAAAATGTCCAATGAATTATTTTATTTAAACTGATTTTGGTTTGAAATAAATAAATAAAATATTTATATCAGAAACAACTTAAAAAGAAATTCGTAAAGAATATTATAATGGCAAAGAAAGTCAAAAGTAAAAGCAGCGCCTCTAAAAAGGCATCTTCGAGTAAAAAGGTAGTTCAAGAAACTAAAGTGGTGGCGGCACCAGCACCAGTACAAGAGACGGTACAACAACCTCCGGCATTGGATGAAGAATTCTCCAAGTTGGTGGCTCAACTAGTAGCATTGCGCACTCAATTGACCAGTGTTACCAGTCAAGTACGGGCACTTCAAAAGCGTTCCGAACGTGAATTGAAGGGCGCACTAAAGGCAAGTCGTAAGCGTTCAAAGAAGGGTGGTCCAAAGCAACCATCTGGCTTCACCAAAGCAACTCAGATTAGTGCAGAATTGGCTAGTTTTCTAGGAAAGCCACAAGGAACTGAAATGGCTCGCACGGATGTAACGAAGGAACTTCAACAATATATCTTGAAGCATAATCTTCAAGATCCTAAGAATGGACGTCATATTTTGGCCGACAAGAAATTGCAAAAGCTATTGCGTATGAACACGGAAGACCAGTTGACATACTTCAACTTGCAAAAGTACATGAAGCCGCATTTTGCTACAGGTGGTTCTCCTCCTTCTGCTGATGTTAGCAAATAAATATATTCATAATCATACATTTATCTTATAGAATTAAATAAATAATATATTTATCCATATATTATTTATAACATTATTACCTTATCTAATATTAATGAGAACAATACGAAAACGATTTTTAGCATTTTTATTTGCTTGTATTCCTGCAAGATTATTTATTGCGTGGATTGCAAAAAAAACACCAATTGATTATTTACCATACTTAGGTTTAATAGCATTATTACCCGCAACTGGATTTTTAATGATATTTTTAAATGGAACAGGAACAACTGGAAAAACGTTTAATCAATCAGTATGGTGGAATATATTAAGACCATTACACGCATTTATGTTTTACTTATTTGCTTATTTAGCATTTAGAAAAAATAAAAAAGCATATATGGTTTTATTTATTGATGTCGTTATTGGTCTTTTTTCATTTTTAATTTATCATTATACAATTGATTCTTTTAGTAAATTATTTAATTAAAAATCATGAATAGTCATTCGAAGTGTTTTACTTAGTACATCATCATCATCGATATTTTTATTTTTTATTTCACGTATAAAATTCAAAAACTTTTTTTCCTTATACTTGTTTTCGATAAAATCAGCAAGTTTTTTTATCTTGTCATTCGTTTTACGAAATTCAAATAAATTTAAATTATTCATATTACACCAATTCATAAATTCATTTACATTATATAACAATATGGTTTTTAATATATAGTATGAAAATACATTTGTATACTCATTATATGTATTTGGTTCCTCCATAATTTGCTCATACGATAATCCCATATTATTCAATATCTTTGTCATTTGAAATACCGAGAATATAACATCGTTATGCACACATTTATTCATCAACATTTTGAAATCTTTATAATTTTTTGTATGTGAATATGCAAAAAACAAACAATTTATGATATTTGCCCAGAATTCCGCATATGCTTCATATGGTAAATTTTTTTGTTTTATTGGAAATAATTCAGCTATCTTTTTCTTCAAAAATTCACAAGGAAAACTTGAAAAATCCAAACACAAAGCATGGAATAATTCATGTATCAAAACCTTAAAATATTCTTCGCTCCGATATATAACTACCTCGATATTTGTTTGACACGAATACGTCATTGCTGTATTGCAATTAATCTTGTTTAAATAAATATTATCACCATATTGTTTTACATGATCTGTCAAATATAAATGCAGATTTATCTCATTTGGCTTTGAATTTGAATAACTTAACAAAAAATATACCAATTTAATTATTTTATTGCTTTTCGCATCAAATTTACTTAGATTTATACAGTCCTTGTCCGTAATATAAAAATTTAATTTCACAAGACAGTTATTCAATCTTGTAGTATATAATAAAATATATGTTGTATCCATTTCGATACTATTTTTTATTTTCAACGGAATATGGTGAAACAAATCACTTTCATTATCTTTTATATATGGTATTATAGTCTTATTTATTTTTATTTTTAATTTACGTATATTATCCATTATTAATAATTGCTCATTATACATTTTTCTTAATAATTTATCATCTATCTTATTTGATTTCATTTTTTTACTTATGTTTGCTATCTTTTTTAAACATTCTGTACAACTCATAATATATTATATAATAACATACTTTTATATAATATTAATTATTTCATTTTCATCTCCTCCCTTATCTGCATTGTATCATAAAATACAATCGGTGCACATCCCCGTGAAAAGTGTTGCAGCTTTGCGTCTTTTGTCGCTAACAACACCTTCTTCGCTATCGGTACCTGGTTATATTTCGCTCTTTGTCCCAATAATAACACATTTTTATGATTATCTCCATCAAAGAAATCATCATCCGCTTTCAAATCTTTTGGTCTTATTTGAACCTTCTTATATTTTCCCGTTTTACCACCCAAAGCCTTTGCAACAGCTGGGTCCATATTTAAGTTTTTAGGTATCCTTTGAAACCATTCTGGATCATCTTGTTGCGGTTTATACATCAAGGAATATGCTTCATAGAATCTAAAATTATTCTTCTTGAATTTGTTCGCATGATAATAATGCTCAACACTACTCCATTCATAACCATCCAATTCAAATTTACCTACATAAAAGTTTGATAATACCTTCCGCCAATCTTTTATCTCCGATAATTCAATAAAATCTTTTTCTCTACCTGGTTCCATCTTCTCGGATGGCTTATTTTTTCCTGGTTTTTTATCCGCCGATTTCGAGTAAAATTGAAACACTATATTATCATTATATAAATCTTTGTTTCCAAATTGCACCATACAAACCGATTTCTTTTCTTTCGCTCCTTTTGATTTATCAGGATTTTCCTCTATTACCACATTTTCTTCCAAATCAGGTAATGTTTTCGTCTTTTCAATAAAATAATTTTTGAATTTTGTTATATAATTGTAAAGAGTTTTTCCACTATTTTCCATACATCTTGTCAATATCAAATCCTTCATATCATACGGCAACTCTTCATAGTTAAATATACGTTTATTCTTATATGTTATAAGCTTATAATGATCACCAGAATGATCTGTCATAATATAATATTTTGGATTAAATTTTCTTTTTTCCATGCGAATATCTTCATCCACCATATCTCCACATATCATTATATTCTCCATATTCTTTTCCTCATAATTATCACTTGACATAATAACTATTTTTACGTTCAATTCTCGTTCTAAAAGCGATATTGTCCAGGTATCCGCCCAATAATCTGCACTTAATATTAAACCCCTGAAATCATCCAATGATTTTATATTTTGCATCATTTTTACCTCTTCTATATTATCTATTGCCATTTTCCGCTCTTTTACCAATGTTTTATATTCTAGCTTGATTTTCTGAGCTTGATCAACCATCTGTTTTTGTCGCACTCTATCCTTCTCTGCTTTCAAATCTACTTTTAGTTTATTAAATACCTTTTTCTTGTCATTTATTTTCAACGTTGTTTCATTTATCTCATTTGTATACATTTCATATAGTTTTATATACGACTTAAATTGTGCCTCTGTAGCATTCTCAGCAACCACTCCACGCAATTCATCCACAGTCATATTAATATTTATACCCAATAAACCATCGCGTATAACAGCGAAGAAACAATCACCACCACCTTCATTATCTATTAAACCATAATTATTATTTTTCATAAATTTTTCTATCCATGTCGTCTTTGAACCCATTTTAAATGACTTTTTTTCTTTCATCGCCTGTTCCTTATTCTGTGATACCTGATCACTCATTATATCATCATCCGGTAATCTAAGTGCCTTTTTTTCAGTCTCAACATCTTCCACATTAGGTTCTTCATCTTCGTCTTCATCCCCTTCTTCTATATCTTCATATAAATCTTCATCTTCACCAGATACACCTTCATCTAATTTTTCAAATTCTTCTTCATCCACATCCAATATACTTTCGTATTTTTCACCTAGGTATTTTTCATTTACAAAACTAAAGGTTAACAAATCATCTATCTTTGTTAAATCTATATCTTCATTTTCATCTAAAATATAGTCTTTTTTATCTTGAGAGAATTCAAATATACCCACCTGGTCAGTTATACGTTTATCTTCATATAAATATGCCCTCATAAACAACACATTTTGTTCTTGATATTCATAATCTATTCCACCCAATACTATGTACGTCAGATGATTTTTTACAGGATAAGTGTAAAGATAGGTTTCGTGATCATGGTCAAATTTATCTATCGTTCGCTCTTCTTTATATAAAATGGTTTGGTTTATTTTAGATTGTAACATATAATTTAATTAAATATTATATATTTATTTAAATATTCATCCTCAATTAATTCGTAAATATATTCCCATAGCATCTTTCTTCTTTCTGTAAATAAAAAATTTTCTGGATTTAATTCATATTCAATAATATCATCTATCAAATCACCTTTCTTCTTTTTTCGTGTTGATATTTTATAATATTCACATATTTTCACCAGGTCCTTTTTAAGATATTCATTATATTCTAATTCCAATGCTGTCATCGATGAAATATAATTATTATTTTCATTATTATCATTCATTTTAGACACCCTTGATGATAAATCAATATTTAAATCATCTATCAAATTGTCATAATTAAATGATTGTTTTTTTTCAATTATCTCATTTGTATTTAATTCTATACTCATTTAAAAATATAAATAATATATTTTTAAATTATTTTAATTACATTTCATCATAAATATCCATTATTCTAAACAACACTTTCTGTGATAAACTTGGGTAATCTTTCGCATTGAAATATGTCATAGTGCTAAACATGTTGTTAATTTTATCCCAGTCTTCATCATTTATTTCATCTTTTAGGAAATCTATATTTTCATACATAAGTATATATAAATTTTCAGTTACTTCTTCTACCATAAATAACTTATTTTCTTTTTCAATTGTAGTTGATAATAGTTCAATAAATTCTTTAATTATATCACTCATCTTAGAAACGTCAAAATGATTTCCTCTTTTTGCCAGATTAATAAAGAACTTGCTTGTTGAACGTCTATCTTCATTCTTCTTATTATTTTGGCAAAACAAATCATAATTTTTATCTGGGTCTACTACTTCAATGTTATCAAATGATTCAATATATTCGCCCCAATATTCCATTAACACATCTTTCATAACTTCTCCATATGTGTCTATCAAATTTTCATATAAATTACAAAATAAATCACCTACAAATGTATTTACACTACCAATTGATAAGACTATTTTTCCTACCTTTTTTAATATATCTTCATTATTTTTTTGCATAACTGATATTTTATCTTTAATCAAAGGCAATAAATCATCATACGTCTTCTTACTTAATTTATTTAAATTAGAACGAATAAAATCCATATCAGCCTCTTCACCATCTTCATGTTTCATTAATTCAGTCGCCTTGTAATTACGCAATTCTTCCCAATCCTCCGGTGTTAATTTAGATTTTTTCTTTTTTTCTCTATTTTGAAATATAGGTGTTTTTTGATATGTTGGTGCGCCCACTTCTTCTGATATATTATTAATAATTTTTATTATATCATCACTCAATTCCGGTAGTGTCACATTATTTAAATAACTATTAATAAATTGTAAAGTATAAGGTTGATTTCTTTGTTGTATTAACGAGGCCATTGTTTATTATTATCACAATCCCTTTAAATAATTACATCAATTAATTTATTACACACATTATACTTTGATCATATCTTCCAATTTTATATTTAATACATCTTTATATTCTTCCAACAGTGGATTTTCATAAACATTTCTCTTATCATCATTATCATTAAATAAGTCTATAGATGTATCTAATACCGACATTGTTTGTTAGTAGTGTCATTTTTTTAAATATTAATATAAATTAATTAATATATTAACTTAAATGCATTTAAAAACAAATGACAATATTAAGTAATGAATACAATAAATAGTAATGAAAACCAAAATTATAATAATAAAAATCAAGAATTAAAAGATTCTGAAGGTGGGGAAGGAAATGGAGGTGGAGGATTTAATGAAACAGATTACAAGGATGATTCGTCTATGATGTTTCAAAAATGGGATGATGAATGTATCGATTTAAATCCTCATTTACTGAGAGGTATATACGCATTTGGTTTTGAACAACCGAGTCCTATTCAGCAAAAAAGTATTATTCCTGTAACGAAAATGCAAGAAAATGGGTTTAGAAGAGATACTATTGCTCAAGCGCAATCAGGGAGTGGTAAAACAGGTGCATTTGCTATTAGTGCACTTAATATCATAAATATTAAGAATGAAAGACCACAAGTATTGATTCTATCCCCTACACATGAATTAGCGACGCAAAGTTTAAACGTGGTTAAAAGTATAGGCAAATATTTAAATGTAAAAACACAATTATTGGTTGGAGGAACATCTGTAGAGCAAAATAAACGCGATTTGGATGAACGTCCGGCCCACATTGTAGTAGGAACACCGGGAAGAGTACACGATATGATCCGAAGAAAGTTTTTAAGGACCGATGATATATCAACTATTATAGTAGATGAAGCAGATGAAATGTTGTCATTTGGATTTAAAGACCAAATGTTTAAGATATTTCAGTTTATGGATGAGAAAGTTCAAATATGCCTGTTTAGTGCTACATTTGATAAGGATTTGCATATATTTTCAAAGAAGTTTTTGAGGAATCCATACAAGATTTTGGTAAAAAATGAAATGTTAACACTGCAGGGGATAGCTCAGTATTATATTAAGATAGAAAATGATGAGCAGAAATACAATACATTAAAGGATTTATTTTCAAGCCTTTCTATTAGTCAAGCAATTATTTATTGTAATAGCACTAAACGAGTAGATGATTTGGAAGAGGCGATGATTGAGGATAATTTCCCAGTGAAGAAAATCCATGGTAAAATGGATGAAAAGGAGCGCAAAGAAGTATATCATGATTTCAAGAAAGGGTCTTGTAGGGTATTGATAAGCAGTGATTTATTTGCAAGGGGTATTGATGTACAGCAAGTAAGTATCGTGATTAACTTTGATATACCTAAAAATGAACATACATATTTGCATAGAATTGGACGTTCGGGGCGATGGGGTAGAAAGGGTATTGCTATTAACTTTTTAACAAGGTATGATTTGGTAAAATTGCGTCATTTTGAAAAATACTATAACACAATAATCAGTGAGATGCCTATGAATTATACGCAACATTTAGGATATTAGGTTGTCTATTACAAACATAATTAATTATAATATTTTATAAGATTCGTTTCATATAAAATGTTATTTTCTATCTTTTTTTTAATGTATAAAGAAAATGAATTATATGAATTGTTTAAATTGCCTATACAGTACCATGATCATAAAAAGATTTATGAAAATTTAAATACTGATTTGGAATTAATATCACCGGATGTAATTAAAAATGATAATAAATGTGTGCCTGGACCGCCTGGTGAACTTCCGAAAATTCTAGATGAAACAAATAATGATAAAGAAGATGAAATAAATGACAATAGTAAAAATATAATTTATAAAAATATCTGTCAACCAAAAACACAGCCAGGTGAAGTAATTTTAAACACAGTCAGTCAATATTACACAACAAATGTTGGCTTTTTAAAAGACACACAAAAATTGTGCAACGAATCTTATGATTTTATCATAGACTCATCTGGTGTAAACAAAATATGTAACATATGGAATTTTATAAAAAATGATAAAACATTCCTTGGTAAAAACCATTTCATCGAATGGAAACGGTTCTCCTGGTTAAATAACTCTGTAGTATTCTTAACCTTTGTTAGTTTTTTTCATCTCTTCTCACCTGTTATCAATCTCTTATCACCATTTTTAATATTAATTATACCATTTTTTATACTTAAAATTTTTAATACCCCTATAAACTTTGACAATTACAAGCGAATATTTTTTCAACAACTTAGACGTCACTCAATAGGTCAATTATTTTTTGAATTCTCATCTGTATCGTTTAGTAGAAAAATATATTTGCTTTTCATGGCTTGGGTATATGTATACAACATTTATAACAATATTTTGAGTTGCAAAAAATTCTACAAAAATGTATTTGTAATTACAAATAATTTCAACACCATCATTTCATACAATGAACAAACATTGAAAAACATGGAAAAATTATTAATGAAAACCAAACATATGAAAACATATTCTGAATTTTATGATAAATTAAACGACAATTATAAAAATTTATATAACTTTAACGAGGATTTAAAAAAATTACCATTAAATACCGGAATACGATCTAAGATTTTTAATATTGGGAATATTTTAAAACAATTGTATTTATTACATACAAATAATGATATTGAGAATATTATTCAATATTCTATAGGGTTTAATGGATATATTGATGTTTTATCAACTATGTCCGATAATTTAAAAACAAAGAAAATTTCACCTTGTATATTTTCAAAAAAATTAACAAAATTCAAAGATTTATATCATCCAAATATTGAACTTGACCAGGCAGTTAAAAATAACATAATCCTTAATAAAAATATAATTATCACAGGACCCAACGCAGCCGGCAAAACCACCATTTTAAAATCCATCATTATAAATTTACTTCTGTCTCAACAATTTGGCCTGGGATACTATTCAAACAAAACATTAATTAAACCATACGATTTTATTCATTGTTATATAAACATACCGGATACATCACATAGAGATAGTTTATTTCAAGCTGAAGCCAGGAGATGTAAAAATATCATTGATATTATTGATGAAAACAAAGATAAACGACATTTCTGTATTTTTGACGAATTGTTTTCAGGTACTAATCCATACGAAGCAATTGGTTGTGGTACAAGCTATTTAAAATACTTAACTAACAATGAAAATGTTAGTTTTTTACTAACAACTCATTTCGATAAATTATGTAAATTATTAAACAAAAATGATAAAATTATTAATATGAGAATGAAAGCAAATATAAAAGATAATAAACCACATTATTATTATAAAATTGAAAAAGGTATATCTAAAATAAGAGGAGGTATAACCGTACTTAGAGAATTACAATTTAGTAACGATATTGTTAAAAATGCTGAAAATGTACTTAATAATTTATAATATAATTTCCAGTTTCTTGCGTTTATTTTAGCATATTTTAATATTAATTAAATTTAATATGTCATTACCTAACTTATTAACAAGTTTAGCATTAGTCGTTTTATTTTCAGCAATATTATTTTTTTACTTTAACAGAATGTTTAAGCAATTGGATGATAAAGTAAATACATTTATGGATTTATTTCATGGTCGTTTAGAAGATATAGCTAGTCGTACATTAATGAATGGGGGTGGAAGAGGTCAATCAACACAAAACACCATAAATTTATATGATTTAAATGAAGAATCAATTCAAACACCCCATATTCAAGCGGATGGTAAAATTGTAGTATCAGATGATAGTGAAAGTGAAAGTGAAAGTGAAAGTGATAGTGATAGTGAACGTGAGGGTGAGAGCGATGGTGAATCAAGTGAAGAAGGTGAAGGTGAAGGCGAAGGCGAAGAACAAGTACAGTTGGTAAAAAATGAAGAAGGCGACAATGAAGAAGGTGATAATGAAGACGTTACTAAACAAATGGTGGAAGAATTATTATTGTCAAATGTCGGTATTGAAGATGTTGAAGATTTACAGGTAGACCCCGATGTTAAAGTAATAAAAAGTTTAGAAAAAGTAGAAGATGAAACTGTGGGTGAAATAAGTAAAAAAGAAGATGATGTGGTGACCGATGATGAAGACGATGAAGATGATAGTTTAGATGATGATGAAAGTGAAAGTGAAAGTGAAAGTGAAGACGAAGTAAATGCAGAAGAAAATGCTGAAAAAGAAGCTGAAATAAAAAAATTAAAAGCTATGACTACCAAACAATTAAAAAGTTTAGCAAAGGAAAGAAAATTAAAAAAATATAAAAGTTTGACAAAGACCAAATTAGTAGAGTTACTAGTAAGTAAATAAATGTAGTTAATTTTTTTATACAGTAATATATATTATGAATTTAAATAAATGTCACGGAAAATTAAATAATTTAAACATAAACTTTCCTCCAATGATGAGTGATAGTAGATTGTTTACAAAATATGATCCAGCAGCCGATAGAGATATTCAACATAAAAAATCATTGAGTATCCAAACATCTTATGATTACAGAAATTATCTTATCAACAATGCAGAATCAATAATAGCAAAAAATAAAGTAGCAGCTTGTGACGAATGTTGCGTATGTAAAGTAAATTTAATCCCTAATATGCATAAAAATGAAAAATATATCTATAAGTCTTGTACAGATGATAATAAACCATTTGGATACGAAAGCTCAGACCTAAAAACAATGTATCTTACTAGAAAAGAACTGCAAGGTAAAATGCGTGGCCCTATTTTAACACAGGAACAAATGTTACACGAACTATAAACTAATATTATTTTATAATACATCATAGTGTATAAAATAATAATTAAATAAATAATTTAAATATCGTATAACATTATTATTAAATGTTTATATTAAGTATTGATGTTGGTATGAAACATCTTGCTTGTTGTTTATTCACAATACAAAATAATGAATATTTAATAAGTAAATGGTGTGTCATCGATTTATGTAATGAAGAAAAACATAAATGTATGGGAGTAATGAAAAAAAACAAGCAATGTACGAAAAATGCTAAATTTACAAAAGATGGTAAGTATTTTTGTAAAACACACGCAAAAAAGAAGACGTATTTGGTACCAAGTTCAAAAGATAATATAAAGATTATAAAAAAAAAGAAATTGAGTGATATAAAGGCAATTTTCAATAATTATGGATTGTTAAGTGAAAGTTCAAAAAAAATGAAAAAACAAGATTATCTGGACTTGATAGAAAAATATATTGAAACTAATTTCTTTGATAAAATAACAAGTATATTGACCAAAAATATTTCTATGACGCAATTTGGTATCAACATTAAAGAAAAAATCTATAATGAATTTAAAGATTTTGATGTCGGATTATTACTCATTGAAAATCAAATAGGTCCATTGGCATTACGCATGAAAACATTACAAGGAATGATAATGCAACATTTTATAGAACACGATGTACACAATATTAAAGAAATATCTGCTCACAATAAACTAAAATTATTTATAAATAAGAAAACAAATTATAATGAACGGAAAAAACTTAGCATCGAATATACGAGAAAAATTTTAGAGGTAAACAATGAAAACTTCTCATGGTTGGAATTTTTTAATGAGCATAAAAAAAAAGATGATTTAGCAGATTGCTTTTTGCAAGGATTATGGTATTTTAAAGAAAATAATTTAGCAAATATTAAAATAAATAATATTTAGCGCGTCTTACTTAAAATAATAAGTTCTATATTATTCATAATGGACAGCATAAAAATCGGAAAAAGTAATGATATGGACAGTGTTTCTATAAATTTAGATAGTACTAGTGGTGGGGGTACTAAAAGTGTTAATTTCGGTCCCGGAATAGGAATGTTAATGAATGAAAAGAAAAAAGGTAAGGCAGAAGAAGTAAGTAACATATCAGTTGATGATATAAATAATTTAGAAAGTGATTTAGATTTGGGTAATATAAATATCGGTTCATCATCTCCACCAGAAGTTAAATTAAATATTGAATCTACACCAATGTCATCTACTTCCAAAATTGGAGAAAGCATGAAATGTGAAACACCTGATATGGCATCATTTAATAATATCCCTATTGATCCAATGTTGAATGTACCAAAAAAGAAAGTACAAACCAAAGAAGAGCAGTTGCGCGAAAAATTTGAAATTCTTCGCAAACTAGAAGCATTGGAAAAAAAAGGAATCCGACTAAGTAAAAAGTATGGTATGGAATCATCTTTAGACGAAATGAAGGGTGAATATGAAATGGTAAAAAAAGACATTGAAAAGAAAAATAGTGTAAAATTTCAGGGTAAAATGCTTATGGCTTGTATCACAGGTTTAGAATTTTTAAACAATAAATTTGATCCGTTTGACCTTAAATTGGACGGTTGGGCCGAAGCAATAAATGAAAACATTGATGAATACGATGATGTATTTAGTGAATTACACGAAAAATATGCGAGCAAAGCAAAGATGGCACCCGAAATTAAATTATTGTTTATGTTGGGTGGTAGTGCAGCAATGTTGCATATGACAAATACTATGTTTAAGTCTTCTATGCCAGGTATGGACGATATAATGAGACAGAATCCCGAACTTATGCATCAATTCACACAAGCTGCTGTGAACACAATGAGTAATGATAATCCGGGTTTTGGTAATTTTATGAATAATACAAGACAACAACCAATGCCACCACGTGGTTCTCCACCGGGACCACCTCAAGATATGAGAGCTGTTCCTCCAATATTACCAATGAAAACCAGTAAATCATCTAGGATTGATGTTGGTATGACAAGAGGACAAGCAAAATTCAATGATGCAGAAAACATGGATTCAAGCTATAAATCGGTACCGAGTTCTAAAAGCAAACGAAAAGAAATGAAGGGACCTCAGGATATAAGTGATATTTTATCAGGATTGAAAACCAAAAATGTTAAGGTAAAAGATACATCTAGTACAATCAGTTTGGAAGAATTAAAAGAACTTAATTCAACAAATTTGAGTATGCCAAAAAAGTCAAAAAAAAGTAAACGCACACCTAGCAATGTAGTTAATTTAGGTATATGATTTTAATAAACTAAGTTATAATATAATAATATTTTCATTAATATTATTATATGGTTTTAGGTATATTACTCTACGAAGCAGTTGAAATGGCCTATAATCTCAGTAAAATAGGTTATAATAGCGTAACTGGTATTTATAACTGGTATTATCAAATACCAAGTGAAGATATACAGGAACAAGAAAAATTAATTAAGGAATTACGTTTACTTGAAGATAGATTGAAATCACTGGAAAATAAAATCATAGATGTTGAATTTAAACATGATATAAGTAATAATATACAAAATATAGATTAATTAACCGTGAGTCATCATTAAATTAGCAGCTTTTAAAAATTCCTTTATCACTTCTTCTTCTTTTCCTCTCACTATCATTTTTTTACTATGTTTATCTTTCACGAATGTTTTATAAGAATCAAAATCAACTATGATTGATTCCAATGCTTTTTCTAATTCTCTTTTCTGTTTTTCTTTTCTTTGTGTTTCTAATTTCACCAGGTCATCTCTATTCATTTTTTCCCTTTCTTCCATAAACTTCTGCAATGTTTTAGGAACAAATAATTCTTTTAAATTTTCTAATGCTTGTCCTAAGGATGTCATTATTTTTAAATTTGAAATATCAAGAATGAATGATTCTTGTGCCTTGCATCTTTTTGTATATATATCAGCGCATTGTTCTTTACCATAAGAGCGAATATTACTAAAAAAATCCTCTTTTTTTTCATCTAAAAATTCACCTAATGATAAAGGCGGTTTTTCAAAATAAGCAATATCGAAATGCAAATGAATTGTTAAAGCGTCGGAATTCCATTTTTGATTCTCCTGACCCCCTCTTTTACGTATAGCTTTATTAAATGTATATGAATTTGCATAATCATCATTCAAATTCAAACTTTCTAATAAGTTTCCTTCACTTTCAAACATCTTTTTTTTATCATCTCCTGTAAACGGTTGAAAATAATAATTATATGCCATTACACGGTCATTCCTTAAATTTTCAGGTAACATTGATTTGCCTTCATCATCCAATGAAATAAAACGATTTAAATACAATTTAGAATTCCAATCTTCTTTATTTACAGTAATAACTTTTTTCTTTCTTTCTAATTTACTTTGTAATTTTCTTGCATTGGCACTGACATTTTCTTTCTTACAATCAAAGTAATTTTCTTCATCCATTCCGTATAATAATTTTTGTTTTTCTTCCTCTGTTCTTTCTCTTTTTTTCTCTTTCAATAAAAACATATCCTTATCATTAGTTTTTGATTGTTTTTCAAAATTTTGCAATTTTGAATATTTAGTATTATTTTTATTATAAGACGGTAAATATAAAAGATTATCAATTGTATGTTTTATCCTATAAACAAAATCTTTTACTTTTTGTTTTTCTGTGGGTTTATTTTCCCAATAGTTAAATTTGGGATAAGTGGGGGTATTTGATTTCACAAATTTAAATCCTTCTGTTCTTACTCCTAATACTTTTACTCTTTTTGTAGTTGTCGTAACATACCAATTATCTTTTAGATCATATGTTTTTTTTTTACGTTTACCTTCTGCTCTATCATAATCTGTAGCATCATAATTTACATCATACGGTGGTGGACCATAAATAAGCAAATAGTTTACATTTTTTTTTCCTGATGGCATATCAATCGAATCTATATTTTTTTTAAATTCACTGGTAAGATTTATTAATATTATTTGGTTATTTTCATGATATATGGGTTTAAATCCAGAGTCATTTTTATCTTGATTAGGTTTAAAGATTTCAAATACCATTTTACCTTCACTATTTAACTTACTAGTAATATTAAATAAATCACCATTTGTTGATTTTAAATTGTATAATGATTTTTTTTCATCTTTATTTTCTTCTCCCGTTCCTTCCTTCTTTCTTTTTCCACTTTGTTTATTTTCTACTACACATTGTATTTGATTATACTCAAAATAAGGATTAGACTGAACATAATTTTTAAATTTTTGCTCACTTTCACTTAATTTTTGTTTTTCCACCGAGTCTTTTATTTTTTTTATTAATGGCATATATTCATTTTTATATGATTTGAATTTCAATCCACTTACACTATTTGTCAATGCTATCAATTCTCCAGGTAGTTTTTCCTTTAATAAAACAACATTTTCACCAATTGCTAATTCTTGAGTTGCCGGAGTTAAAAAATCTACATTTAAATTATCTGGAGTCAAATAAAATTCTTTATCCCCGGTTAAATTTGTAGAATATTTTATAAAAACTTTATATGGTAATAGGTCATCGTCATCTAAATTCGTATTGTGACCGGGGTAATTTTCAGGAGGGTTATATTTTAAATTTTTAACTTCCATTTATTATAATCTATCAAGAGATTAATTATAATAAATTAAACTAAATTAAACAGTTTGTTTAAAAAAATTAGCAGCTTGAATTTGTTTCTTATCTTTGTCTTTATTCATTGCTTTTTGCAATATTTCCCTCGCTTTATTGATTTCTTCTTCACTGACTACACCATCACCATTTAAATCTAATATATCTTCATATACCCGCATTTGGTGTGGTATAATACAGAATTTACTTTTTTCATTAAATAAATACATAGTCAATACATGAAAAACACCAGTTAATACTAAAGCTACTATAATATCTCTAGAACCCATCCAAGCAATTGCAAAAATTAATAATTGCCTGGCTACCGAATTTTTCAAATATTGTTCTTGTGATTTACTTAATTCTACTGTAATGTATTTTGATCCGATATTTAAAAGTATCAACATCATACCGGCAAAAAAACTGTTGTTGTTTAAGTTTTTGAATCTATCGAAAAAAATTTTCATTATAATAATATTTCATTAGATAAAAATTTATTTTATTCAAAAATTTTATGATAAGATTGATTTCCCCAATATTGAAAAGGATTCCAATTCCGTGAATTTCCGCCATAAATAAAATACTCAAAAAAGAATTCATAACCTTCTCCTTCTGGCCTACAATTTCCATTGAAACAAGTACATTTTAATAATTTATTCCATAAAAATTTTACGATGCTTTGTATAAAATCAGTTATAGGTTTTAAAAATGTGGGTATTTCAATTGGTTGAATTGCAGCATAAACTATACAAAAAATGGAATATATTACAACCACTATAAGTTCAATCAATTTTTCAGGTGGTACCAAATGGAAATAAATATGCTGACCTATGTAAATACCGATAAAAACAATATAACATATTGCAACAAACCAATTGGGAAAAACAAGAAATTTAAAAATAATCCATGCAAACCAAAGTATGGTCCACGCTAACCAAAAAGATGCCTCCATAATAACAACCAACCAATGTAGTTTAATTTCGTATAGATTAATGTATAAAAAATCACGTATTTCACGTATCCAAAATATTATATCAAAAAAATCATACAAACATCTATTTTTCCACCATTGTTCTTCATTATATTTATTTTTTCTTTTCTTAGAAGCCAATGCGTATTGCATATTTATTGTATCTTCTACTTTTTTTGCATTTGTATTAAAGAATTTTCTTGCGCTTTCTTTTTGTGCGCCAGCCATCATTGGTAATTTCATACCATTAAATGACGGATTATCATGTTTTGATGGATTGGTTTTGGCCTTTTTTTGCTTCTTATTTAACCCCATAAAAGATGGCGATGATGATGTTTTTGACTTTCCAGCTCGTCTACCTTTACGTGATTTCATACCTTCTTTACTAGAAAACATTTTACTTCCTATAAAAATATTAATTGCTATGAAACTTATTAAAATTAAACTAATATACACAACATTCATATATATTATTTTATATTATATAATTTAGTAACTTTCTAAATTGTCCGGATGCATCATCTCATCTTCAAGGTGTTCTTGTAATAATTCTAATCTCGAAACTCTGTTTAATAATCCTTTTACATCATTTACCACACCATTTGTAAGGCCACGAGATTTTTGATTATTTTTCAAAGCATTAACCTTAAACATTCGGTCTTGATCAACTAGATTTATTGCACTGGCCATCATAGGACGATTAATATTACTGAAATTTTCTGTTTGATACTGCCCGCTGGAGCCACTGGCATTACCACTTGTATCGTCGCTTGAATCGTCGCTTGAATCGTCGCTTGTACCTGTATTACCACTTGTATCGTCGCTTGAATCGTCGCTTGAATCGTCGCTTGAATCGTCGCTTGAATCGTCGCTTGAATCGTCATTCCAATCACTATCATCTAAACTATCATCTTCGCATTCATTGTCCATACCTTCCTTAAAACCCTCAACAGAACTATTTAATAAAACTATGACAATAAAACTACCCAATAATCCAGTATTTAATCCATGATTCATTGCTAGATAAGCTACAGCCGAAACTAATAATAATTTACCTAGAATAGTATTTAAATGCATATGTAAAAATGAAGGTGTTTGATATAAAACTACTATCAATACAGCTACTAAAATCATTTCTAGTAAATATTTCATTTATACATTAGTATTATATTTTTTAAGTATAATTTATAAAAAATAATATGCTTTTTTTATAAGAAGATAAATGTCATTATTACAATATTCTGAATTAGATTGGGGGAAAAAAAATATCAATAATTACAAAAAGAAAAGAGCAGTAACAATGAAAAAAAATAATAGCAAATCAAAAAATTATACTGAAAAGGTACAGAAATTCCTAAATGCAATTCAACATAATAAAAAAGAAAATTTTGAAAGCATCGAAGAGGGGGATGATTTAGCAAATTTTGCACCTCCCATGCCTCAACTTACTAAATTGGATCCTTATGTCCCAGAAGGTAGTGAAAGCGATGATAAAGTAACTGAAGAAAAAGATGAAAATGATAAACCTTTAGAATTACAAGATTTTCAGGGATTAAATAATGATTTAGCCAATAATTTATATTATAAACAACACGTACCTTATTTCACACAAGCAAATAATACAAGTGAACTATCCGGACCACAAGATTCTTTAATGGAAAAGGTAAATTATGTTATCAATATATTAGAAGACCAGCAAGATATAAAAAACAATAAAACAAGTGAAGAATTGGTTTTATACTTATTTTTAGGCGTTTTTGTGATTTTTGTTGTTGATTCTTTTGCAAGAGCCGGTAAATACACCAGGTAATACAAGGATTATTGCAACATTAAAATATTATTAGACCGAACAGGATATGTAGCATAATTATATAAATACCAACCTACACGAAATGATTTTTTATATTGTTCATTTTTAAACATAACCTTTAATAATTTATTATTATGTGAAATGTTTTCAATTAACAAACCATTATAATATTCTTTATTAGTCAATTGAACCGCATATTTTAGAAAATGATATATTTCTGTTTCACTTATATCACTTTCAATATAACTTCCCATTACTTCCAGCATATTTATCTTTTTATCTGTTACCGGATCAATATGTTTAGTAAAAGCATTTTTCATATAAATCACACCTTTAAATTCATTATCAATTTCAACCATTACTATGTAGAGAACTTTTTCTTCTATGAGCTCCTTTATATTGCCGATGTAGGTAGATGAAAAACAACTGAATTTTTTATGTAAATCAATATGTACATCATAATAACTCTTAAAATTTTTAGAATTCACCAGGTAGATGTTGACATTATTATTTATTTTGTTTGGTGTTATCCAGTGACAAATATCATAATAATATGATAGGTAAAATGTAAAGGGTACAATAGCAGTTTGTGGTCCCTCACGTTTGAACAATATTACTTGATTTGATGTTGTATTTTTATGATGATATATATGTGAATGAATGATTTGTGGGGCTACATTTTTTTTCCGATGTGCTTTGTCTACACATAAAAAATCAACATAATATAAATTAAAATTTTCATCATTTAACCAAAATAAACATGGTCGTGAAGTCATTACACCAATCATTTTTTCTTTTTCTAAATTGTGATAATTAAGATATGATATATATGGATTAACATTATGACCTTTAAAATATGTATGAATTCCCTTGTCACCTGGCTGATATTTTGCCAAAGACGTTTTAAAATAATTATTTTCTATTAATTCAGTTAGTTCATTTTTTTCGGTTTTATTTAATTCATTGTATCGCTTGAATGTAACCAATGGATTATAAAATTTTTTATGTTTATCATACTTTTTTTTATTTATTACGCCAGGTGGATTTAACCAATAACCAATATTATGAAAATGGAAGACTGGTTGAATTGACCAAAACCGATATTTTATTTTGAAATATACCGTAAATAATAAATATAGAATGATAAGTATTCCCAAAACAATTATTAACATTAATAATATGATATAATTTTTAATGTTAATTTATACGAGTTATACACTGGGTTTTTGTAATACATACATAAATTGATGAGCGTAATTGCAAGTAACCATATTGACATTACCTTTTAATTCAAATCCAGTGCTTTTTGCAAGTGATAATATGTCTTTTTGTTTCCCCATATAAAGTGTATGTTCATTTTGCCTTACATTATTCGTTTCATCATCCTTTAGTATTTCTTCAAAAATGCCTATATCTTTTTCTTTTTTCAAATCAAAATTGGCCTTATATTGAAAATCTTTAAATTTAACTACACTATTCGTTATACGTTTTTTTGCATATTTTTGTGCAGAAATCATAGTAAGAGGGTCACCAGCATTAATGATTGGATTAAAATTATCTCTGTCTACTAAATGCAAAACTAAATATCCACCAGGCTTTAACCAGTGCATGCAGCTTTTGAAAAACTCCATCTTATTTTTGATATAATATATGGTGAAATATAAACAAGTTATATGCGAAAATTGACTTCCTTGAAATAAATTTTGATTTGTTGCATCACCTCTAACGAATTTTACATTTGGGTATTTATTTTTAGCATATCTAACCATTGCTTCTGATTTATCCAAACCTAAAACATCATAGTTATTTTTAGCAAATGACATCGCATGATGTCCAGTACCCGAACCTACATCCAATATAACACTATCATTTGTGAGATTGGTTGTTCTTTTTATCTCATTTAACTCGTATCTATTCTTAATGGGATCATACATTAAATCATCATATAAACTGCAATAAAAATCATCATATAGTTCATTATTCTTTTTTAAAACAAATTTTTTTGACTGTTGGAATCCTTCACGTTTTGGCATACTAACATTTATAGCTACAAAAACAACCAATACTAAAATTAATAATACGGCTATTTTAAACCATATAGTTGATTTTTTAAATAAACTGTTTATTTTCTTTATTATGTTTTTAGCACTAATTTTCATTTCTATATGTATTATAGTCATTTTTTTTATATAAAATAAAATATAATGAATAAAAATGAAATCAATGATAAAAGATTATTAGGTGAGTTCAAAGGTATGACTTTTTCTAAATATAAAAAAACAGATGTGAAAAAAGAACTTATAAAAAATATATTAACTAATAAAGTTGAAGCTGCTTGCTATTGGTCTATTGAATTTATTTGTGCAGGTTTATTTGCAGAATTATGGGAAATCATATTTTTAATTTATAGCAAGCATATTCATATATCGAATCCTAAACTACCTCTTTACATTGAAATGAGATACAACCATTTTAAGACCATATTATCAAATGGCTTTCTAGAAGATGAATTAAAATTAAGGAATAATGATAAAACCCGGAAATTATTTGCAGAGATGATTGCTGTATTATGTCAATCACCCAAAAGGCAAAACTTTACAAAAATAAAAATTGACAAAGATGATTTTAATATGACAAATTTAAAAGATAACCTTAAAGCTAAAAATGTTAGTTATGCCCAAAAAGTATTTAAACCGGATGATCCACAAGATTTATTCATTGCTATTAATGAATTTGCTTATTGTTTATATAGGAAGCAAAAAAATACTAATGACGCATGTTATTGGATAGAATGGATTTTCGAATATGAAACTAAATGTAAACGAGAGAAGAAAGTAAATATAGTATGTGAAAGACGTAATGTCCCTGTTGAAAGTCAATATCAAATGGATGTTGCCTGGCTGATTTGGGAAACAATCTTCAAATTTTCTAAAAAAAATATTGAAAAGTTAATATTATCTATGAGAAATATATATTGTTCAAGATTTTCACCAGGCGTAAAAAGAAAAAGAAGATTCGTATTGTATTTTGCTGTATCCCTTATATGTGATATGTATAATTTAAATACTAAAATAGTAACCAATCCCAAAATGCTCGAAAATATCAAAAAAAAGATAGACACGCTTTACATACAAATAAAACAAAATGAAATTAGACCCGATACAGATTATTTATTTAATAATTCTTTTACTAGCGGTAACCTGGAGAAAACCATAGCAAAACTAGAAAAAATGAACACACTTTTTACAACACTTTAATAAATTATATGGATAATAATATAAATATAATTTATCAACAAAGACCATAATGGATTACGCAGAAAATGAAAAAATGAGAGCAGAAATGCAACAAGCACAACAACAGCAACAAGCACAACAACAGCAACAAGCCGTCAGTATTCTTGACGTAGAAATCAACGATGAAAACACCGCACTTAATGTCATGGTACAATTTTTAACCATTGCACAAAAACGCGGTACATTCAATATCCCAGAATCAGCCAAAATCTACGAATGTTTACAATTATTCACAAAAAAATCATCATCATCATCATCTCCACCAGATAATGTCCTACCAGTCAATTCTATGAATCATTAACCCAAACGTTCATATAATTTTTGACATGTTCCGATTCTTCATCATCACACCACATCATATAAATACTATATAATGGCGCCTTCGTATTAATATACATCTTTCTTGTATGATATAAATGTTTCTCGTCTATTACGTGGGTCAATAACTGATAAGATGGCTCAATTCTTTCTTTATTTGAAAAATTACCTTCTTCACTATATAACTCATTAGATACAAGCTTACCCAAATCAATAGCATATGATATTTCTAATGTAGTTTCAGGTAAAACCCTCAAACTTGGCCTTAAACGATTAGCTTGTTGAATATTGATAATTTTATGCATTCTTTTAAAAAGCCATTTAGTAGTCATATATCGTAATTTAATAGGTCGTTCTATAAACTGATTACGCTCTTGAATTAAAACATCATAATATGTTTTATCTAAATATAGTGAATTGTGACCTACATATGAATAAATTATTAAAAATATACCATTTGGTAAAAAAATCATCTTATATATACATATTATTTTATGTATCGTTTTAATTTATTATATGTGAATAATGATATAGCAAATAATATACCACCCCATACTGTATCTGTTAATGTAGTCATGAAATCCCATTTTTTTAAAAGCGCATAAGATGTATATTCATAAACACCGTACAAACCAACACCCAATACGAACGCATTCATCATATTATCATTGCGTTTAACTATGAAATAATACAAAACAAAAGTAATAAATAAATAAGATAATACTGCGCCTATTGGTTTAACTTTCATAGGAGAACCTTGTATTTTTTCAATTAACTTTGAAAAATGTGTGACAGTTCCAGATAGATTTAAAAATGTCAAATCAATAACTAAAACAATTGCCAATAATAATATAAATTCAGTTATCATTTATATTATTCATATATTATTTTTAATGTAATAATGATATTATTCCCTATAATAAACATAACATCCATATCCTACTTTAAAATTAAAAAGTGTTTGCTTAAAATGACTTGTATTCCAATCTACATTTTTATTTAATTTCGGTTTCCATTGAAACGGAACCAATGGTGAATTACTCTCCCCATCGAAATAATATTGTTTTTTATTTAAATGAACATATGCTGAAAAATGATGTCCCTTATTATCTATTAATCCTACACTATCTAATTTATATTTATAGTTACCAATGGTAATGGATAGAGGTTTTTTAATATGTGGTGCGTCATCTCTATATATCTCCGCTATTACAATATGTGGTGGGTTATCAGTTTTATGCACAAACAATGGGATATTTTCAGTAAAAGATTTTTTTTCTACTACGAACGAAAACATACGAACACCCTGCTTACTATAACCATATAAATAATTAGTCAATGCCTTATAATAACTTAATGGATTTCCAGCATCTTTTACGGCAGGAGCATAATGATTATCACCTCGTAGAATTTTATGTATAGATTTAATCAATCTATTTGTATCTAAATTACGAGTTTCACTAGAATACATGTTTTTTTCACCAGTCAAGGAAACATCTACGAAAAGATTTAATAAAAACATTGGCCATTTTATCTTTGGTGGAATATTTTGCCCATTCATTCTCTTACCAGTTATCATTAATTTTCTCAGTGCTTTACTAAATTTTCTACCTTTATCACTAATAAAAAACATCATAAAAAAACAATTAAACCAACAATTCGCTTGTAATTGTTTTGGTCCTATAACATTTTTATGATTGATTTTCTTTTTTGATAACATATTTTTAATCAAAATTTTATGCAATGGTTTATTTGTCCAATGATACATTTTTCTTCCAGCCTTAATCATTCTATATTTCATCTGAATATCTTTCACAGGAGTGTCATAATTAATAGTGCCTAAATCACGATTTACCGTTGGTGAATATGAACCCAGTTTTTCTATAGATATAGACTTAGAAACGGACCGTTTTTTTGTTTTACGAAAAGACGATTTTTTCTTTTTAAGAGTACGCGGCGGCATACGAAGTATATATATTCTAAATATTTTATATATCTATTTGTATATATGAATACGTTAAGCAATGTACCAGACACCTTTAATAGGTTTAGTGATAAGCTAACAAGTATTAGTCCCGAGAATATAAAAGCACCAGAATTTACTTTATCTGAACCCAAATCATTTTTAACAAATGGATGGACAATTCTAACCATCATATTAATTTTAGGATTGTTAGGTTTCAATATTTTTACATATTTAGCAAAAGGAACAGATATGTTTGGAAACACGATCAAATCACTAACTGATATTTTTACTTTTGGTGCAAAAAATACCTTAGAAACATCTGAAAAAGGAACAGATGTATTGAATAAAGAAATTAAAAAAACAAGTGCTGAAATTGGTACTGGCATTAATCGTACTGTCGATAATTCTGCAACCGGATCTAAAACTGCTGTAGATGTAGTTGCTGATAGCGTAAAATCAGGTGTTAATTTGGTAACTGGTTCAGAAGGCTCTCCAGATCTTTACGAACGTTCTACAATGGAAATAAATAAATTGCGCGAATCCAATCACAGAGACCTGCGTTATGATTACACATTAAAAGACAGAACTCGTATACCAATAGAAGCCGATGAAGATGATAGTGATGTACAACAACGTCAACAACAAAAAGGACAATATTGTTATATAGGTACGGATAGAGGTTATCGTTCATGTGTCAAATTGGGTGAAAGTGATATTTGTATGTCTGGTGATATATTCCCTAGCAAAGATATATGCATTAACCCAAACTTAAGACATTAATTAATTAATTAATTAATTACATTCATTTTTGATACAATATGAATAAATAACAAACCAATAACTATAAACGATATACCTATCATTGTACATTTACTTGGCTTTTCATTATATGCAAAATAGCCAAAAACAACCGAAAATAAAATAACTATAGCAGCATATGTTCCATATGAAATAGATAATGGTATTTCTGTATAACTTTTTGTTATTGCTATAATAGATATTATTGCAAATACTAATGTCAATACAGATGGTGTAAAAATAGTAAAACCATTGGATTTTTTTGCTTGTACAGTGCTAAGACAACCGCCAACAATGGCTAACAAAAGATAAATCACTCCTAAATTTATGAACATGATATATAATATAAGATTATTATATATAATGATAATTAGACCAAATCAATCAATAAGATTTATTTTTTAGACTTGGTGCGTCTTTTTCCTCGTCGCCTTGTCTTACGTCCTTTGCGTCCTCTACGACTTTTGCGTCCTCTACGTTTAGAACCATATGCACTTCTTAATTTGTAACCTCTTGTTGCATCACGTATAGCTTTTCTTTCTGCACGCGCCTTTTTTCCCATACCATAATGTTTTCTTTTTGGTAGTGCAGCAACGCGTCTTGATGCTGCCACGTTGCGATAATGACTGTCGAGTTCACGTCTGCTTGCATCACGCTGTGCAGGAGTAACTCTAGTGTGGGTTTTTCTTGTACGACGTCTCGACTCTAACATTTTACCAACAGCCCTAAACGGCGTTGCAAGTGTTTTTAACAATTTATTCATTATATATATTGTAAGTAAAATATTTAAAAAGGCATATATTATTTATAACAATAAATGTCTTTACAGAAAATAATGCATTCAATAACAAAATTAAATTCCATTGGTACTCGAATACTAATGCACAATGAATATTTAAAATCTTTAAAAAACAATTCTTATATGGAACAAATGGAACAACGCGGCATCGAGTACAATATTTTAACTCATGGTGAAAAAGAAAGTGCTATTCGCTATTTATCACAAGAACAAAATAAACAAATCAAAGAGTTTAATAAAGAATTTATAATTATCACCAATAAATGGAATCATAATTTACTTGATGACTATTGGGTAAAATAATTATTTTCCCGAATACCATGTACTTGATAAATAAGGTGGGAAATTCGCTAAAGACCTATCCATTTTCAAGCTAGGCCCCTTATTTACTATGTCCATTATTTCCATCGTTGTTAATCCACGATTGAAATAACGCAACGATGATAACATTCCTAAAAATCCACCATTCGCATTCACCAACAAATCACCATAATTTTGTTTGTATACTGAATTGGTAACATGACGACCGGCGATAGTTCCATTCACATACACATCTAATGCTTTGTTTTCTACACGAACGATTAAATTAATCCATTTATTCAATGGTATATTATCTAATTCTATTTTTGCATCAGCCAATGAATCAAATGTATTCATTACCACTATCATTTTATTTGGCTTACTTGCATCATCACTTATATATACACCTGGTGCATTGTTGGGGCCTGCCATACCATTTCCATCAAAATTATTACTTCCCTTATGAAACACATGTTTATATAATCCTTTTTTATAGTCACGGACATCATTTATATACAACCAAACAGAATAAGTAAATTCTACACCTTCTTGTTCATTTTTTGAACGAAGGATTGTGATTGAATCGCGTATTGCTGGATGTTGAACAATGCGTTCATATGTTTTTGCATCTTTCATATGTTGTACTATGTGTGGGTCTGGTTTGGGAGCAATTAACCAAGATAAGAAAAGAGACCCCATTCTTAATAGAAAAATAAATAAAATAATAATCAAAATTAAAAAAGCTACTCGTGCTACTAAACTATTTGATGTAAGAAAATCTCTAGTACCTGAAACATACGAGTTATTAGAGAATTTATTAAACTGATTATTGAACTGAGAATTGGCATAATCTGTGAAATTATTGATGGGTTGATCGTTCATTCTATATATATTATTATATATATTTAGAATGTAAAATGATAAAAATTAAATTATATTTCTAAACTATTAACTTCTTTGTTATCTGCTAAAAATGATAATTTTAATCGATAACGTCCAAAAATATCTCCGAACATTGAACCAGTATGACCATCCTTGTAAATTTCATATGCATCACGAGGATTAATGGGTCTCGCATAGTATCTAAAGTTTGCTATATATCCGGAATATCCACCACCTGGCGCAATCTCAACATTACTTTGTGGAACAGGATTAGAAACTCCAGGAACAATACAAGTTTTCACTAATTTTCCATCCATGTAAATATCCAAAGCAGTATTATTCAATACAACTGCAACACAAACCCATTTTTGTAGCGGAACATTATCCACTAAACAATTCATTGTCAAATCATTGGTAGTTGTACTACCCGCACCGGAATAACCAACCTTTACATCGAGTGTATTTTTCTTATCTCCTAAACTAACTTCAATGGGTGATTTTTCGTTTGCTCCTACCTTTCTCCTAAAAATAACTTTATTTTCTGCGAATCCATAATTCCAATCATTTACATATAACCACATTGTGTAACTATAGCTTGCGGCATTTCCACCTGGCAATTCACTATAATCAATCGTGAATTTTTTATGGGCATCATGCATTTTGACAAGGGTTTTTACTTGATGATCGGCAATAAAATGAATATATAGTAGGTATAAAACTACAACAATTATAACACCAAAGATAATTCTTCGTAAAACAACGTCCATATTAATATAATATACGATAAGAAATTAAACAACAGGGGGGCTTTTATTTTTTAAATCATTATAAAGTAAATCAATTTTGAACTTTTTAAGTGGACTAGGATAAAATACTACATTTGCTATTCCACCACTGATACCGTTGTTTTCACCAGTTACTAAATATTGACCATTCAAAATAGGAACATGATTAATTTTACTTATAACTAAATCACCATTTATAAAAATATCAATTGTTGAATTATGAACATTCAAAACAATATTATTCCATTTCTGTAGTTTTATTTTTTTTGTTTCAAATACATCAATCCAGTTATTCGTGTCTCTATCAAATGTAGTTACTTTCAGTGACTGTTTTCTCATATTATACGATATTTTTTGTGCTTCACCATATTGCAGTATATTGGTATAATTACTCATTGCAGCATTGTGATTTGGTGGTTCTGGATGTAGATATACCCAACTTGATATTGCATAATTCAAATTAGGATGCACATTCGTTGCTTTATTTAATTCATAACCTTGTGCCAGTCTTATTTCTTGATCCAATGACATAGGTTTCATTAAAAGTATTTTTGCTTTGTTTGTGGTACCTAGCTCACTTTTTTCATTTTTTAATTCTTTTACACGCTGTATATTTTCATCTATGCGACTATTAATTTTAAATATTTTTGGCACATTTTCTTGTATGTATAGCACTATATCGTCTAGTGTAAATGTAGTAATACCTAACAAACCATTGTTTTTTTTCTCTTTTGCATATTTTGCAGGATCTTTATTCGTGTCAATATATCCTATTTTTTCAAGTTCCTTTTTCAATAGTTCTTTTTTTTCCGTTTTATATAATTGATCTTTCCCATTGGAGATATATCCCCAATCAATGTATTTATGTGGTTTTGCTTCAATTCTATTTTTTTTCGCACGAAGTAACATTGTTTCATGTTCAAGTGTTTCTATTTCCATATCTATATTGTTTTTTCTTGCTGGATCGATATCATTTAATGAATGGAAATATTTCACCAGGTGTGGAATAAAAATGTATCCTGCACCTAAGATGATAGCAACGCATAGTATAACTACATTTCTCATCATATTACCCGTGTCCTTAATTTCATTACGTATCATTATTTTAATAACACTATGTATCAAGCAGGGTATGATAAAGATTGTGTACATTAGTAATTTTCCGAATGATCCTAATATTGGTAAAAAGCGTTTAAGGTAAAAATATAAACCTGAAATTAATGTAATGCCGATAAATAAATTAACTATTTTTGCAGCATTAAATGTACGTGGGTCAATACTGTAGATGACTGTGATTATTATTGAATAAACAGCAATGAAAAGTAAAATTCCTACACCATAATTCATGAAAAGAGGTTTTAACCGGTCCATAAATGGAAATTTCAATTTTGATAATATACCATCATCTTTCTTATATTTCTTGTATTGTTCACTATCAACGACATTCAATGTGTTATCGTATAAAAGATAAGAAAGAAGCATAAGTACTAATAATCCAATTATATATGGTAAGAATTTTGCATTTGTATTAAGTTTTCCTGTTTGATTTAAGTAAATAAAAACACCAATCAAAATAAGACCACCAAACAGGAAAATGGTTTTAAATGGCCATTCTCTGAAAATACCCTTTTCGTTACCGGTTATCTCACTGTCTTTAGTGTAAAATAAACCAAATAAAAAATTCAATGTCGTTTTAATGTTATCTATAATCTTAATGAAAAAATCAATTACACCTCGTCTAAAAGAATATAATGTGATTATAAAGGCCAAAACAAAGATAAACGTTAATATTGTGTATAAAGCTTTTAAGGCTAAACTATCTAACATACTATATTATAATAAAATCATATAATATATTATTCATTAATTTTATTCATTACAAATTTGTTTTTGTGACAACTCACGCATAATGCGTGTAAGTTATTCACGTGATTTGTACCACCATACTGTAGATCTATTTTATGATCCACTTCAAATGTCGCATCTAACATTTTATCACACATATTACATTGCCATCCTTGTTGAGATGCTACATATTTTTTCTTTGTTTCGCTAACAGAACGACTTTTAGAACCACCTGAATTAAGCATGCGTTTATGTTGTGGTGTCATATTATATGATGGTGTTGAATATCCCGTTGGATCAGGATTGCGTAGCGAGTTAGTGATATTTGTTAAATCAAATATAGGTGTAATCATATCAACTGAATCTTTATCAATGGGAATATATTTTACTAAATCTGATGCGTGTGCTAACATAGAAGACGAATGAGTTGGGTGTTTTTTGATAAATAAAAATAATGATAGGCCTACAAAACCAAACATTGTCATTTGAACATATTTTTTATTAAATGATAACATTTTTAAGTATCTATTATCTTTGTATGCATTAAATACAAGGAAAGCCGTAATAGCTAGTATAAAGAATTCTATTTTCATATTAATATATATTTGGTTTATTTTTTATTTGTTATAGGTGTAATAACACAATCCGATAAACCCGATAATGAAAGCTACTTCGATAAATCTTTTTTTCATTTGTAACCGCTCCATCATTTTTTCATCTTTTGGTTTGTAATGTTCATAATATTTATCAATATGTTCATCAAAACTGACATAGTCTTTATCTAATTTCTTATATACGTGTGTTTTTATAAAATGAACCCACTTCATGAACGATAGTCTAGTAGAAAGATATGGTGTCGCTGGATATTTATTTAGAATATCTTCAAAATTTTTACCTAAAGGGTTCATTGGAAAAAACAAAGAAATATTTACGATAAAATTATAGTATTTTTTTATATCGGCATTAGTCGGATGTGTCGGATATTTTATTGCAATTGTTTCTAAAGTAAACCAGAAATGTTGTAACCAAACAGAATGTTCTAACGACATTATTATTAATAAAATATATTAAAAAGGTAAGCATTATAACATATAGATGAAAACTTATAAATATTGTAACAATTGTGGTAAGCAGGGTCATACATTTTATAGTTGTAAAAAACCTATTATTAGTTTAGGTGTTATTGCTTTTACTATAACACGTTCAGGTGAAATAAAATATTTGATGATATGTAGAAAAGATTCGCTAGGTTATGTTGAATTTGTAAGAGGTAAGTATCCGCTGTATGATAAAGAATATTTATCAAATATTATAAATGAAATGAGTATAAGTGAGAAGAACAAATTATTGGAAAAGTCATTTGATGATTTATGGACGGATTTATGGGGCGAGTTTCCATCATCACAATATAAAAATGAAGAAGAAATATCGCGAAGTAAGTTTGAACAATTGCAACGAGGGATTTTAGACAGTAATAATAGTAATTACAATTTAGAAACTTTAGTAAAAAAATCCAATACAAAATGGCTGGATCCTGAATGGGGTTTTCCAAAAGGGCGAAGAGATAATCAAGAAAATGATATTCCAGCTGCATTACGTGAATTTCAGGAGGAAACTGGTATTAACAAGTCGCGATTAGAATTAATTCAAAATATTCTGCCTTATGAAGAAATATTTATCGGTTCAAATTTCCGCTCATATAAACATAAATATTATTTAGCATATATTGATTGTAGTATAATGGATGAAAAATTAAACTATCAAAAGAGTGAAGTGAGTAAAGTGAGATGGATGACAACAGAGCAATGTAAAAATATTACAAGAAATTATAATACAGAAAGAATTGATATTATCGAAAAAACGAATAAAACATTATCGGAATGTTACAAAATAATTATTTAATATATTTATCTATTAATCTAATTTTATAATATATAAATAAATATGGCAAAAGAAGCAAATAGTTTTGAATTTTTTATACAAGATGGTAAAAATACTGATCTAGGTAGTTTGTTTCGATATAGATCCAAAACGCATTTTAAGGAAAAAATGGTTAGTGATAAATTAAGAGACAGTAAAGAATATAAAGCTATTGAAAATAGAAACATAAATGATCATAATTATTGGGTGTATGTTTTTGAAGATAGTGAACCTGAAATAATTAATGAAGTTTATACAGGAACATCAAGAATAGAAAAAAAAGTTAAAAATAAAACACAATGTGAATATGTCACAAATAGAGATAATAGATTTAAAATCATTGAAGAAACCATATTAAAACATACCAGATGTGGAGATAAAGGGTATATATGTGATTATGATAAGGGTAAATGTAAAAAAAATCCAAAATATAAGGATTCTGCTGTAAAGACACCATGTTCAAAGTTTTCACATTATAAAAAACCTGAAGATAAACCGTGTGGTAAAGCAAGCAAGAAATCAAAGAAACCAAAAAAGGATACTAAGAAAAAACCAAAGAAGAAAGCCAAAGAGAAAAAGAAACCAAAAAACGTAACAAAAAAAACAAGTAAAAAGAAAAAGACACATTCGCCCTCACCTTCACCTTCACCTTCACCTAAAGAAATAGACGATGATATAGGAGAATTAGATGATTCCATATTACAATTAACTGAAGGTGAAAAACAATTACAAGAAAAAGAACTATCTGAAGAGTCGTTAACCATACCAACACCTTCACCAGATATTGAACCCGAAGAAACAAATATAAAAAAACTTAAAAAAATGCTGAAAGAAAAACCAGATGTAATCCAGACCACTAAAATAAACCAAAAAATAAATAAAGTTATAAGTGAGCAAAATATACGTGAAATACAAAAAGACAAAAACAAAGAACATATTAAATTGTTATATCCATCATATGATGATATTGAATTTATAGAAAAAATAACAGGTAAAAAAGAATTTAATGAAGCAAAATATGAAAAAGCATCTGAAAAAGATTATGATAATATTGAAAAGTTAACAAACGAATTATGTAAAGAACGATTATTTGAATTAGAGCCACATCAAAAATTCGTACAAAATTTTCTTTCTTTCCAAACACCTTATAATAGTTTATTATTGTTCCACGGATTAGGAACCGGTAAAACTTGTTCTGCAATTACAGTATGTGAAGAAACAAGGACACATTTGAAACAACTAGGTATCAATAAAAAAATTATATTTGTTGCGGCTCCAAATATTCAAGATAATTTTAAATTACAACTATTTGATGAAAGAAAATTAATATTGGTAAATGGTTTTTGGAATCTTAAGAGCTGTGTTGGAAATAAGTTTATCAAGGAGATAAATCCTATGAATATGAAAGGTTTAGATAAAGCAACTGTAGTAAAACAAATAAAAAAAATTATAAGTCAGTCCTATGATTTTTATGGATATATAGAATTTTCAAAATACATTAATAAAATCATGACAAAAGTAGGTAATTTAACAAACTCTTCATCTGGCCAATTTAAAAAACAATTATTTTATCTACAAAAAGAATTTCAAGACCGTTTGATTGTAATTGATGAAGTTCATAATATTCGCCAGGTTGATGATAGTACAAGTAAAACAACAACTATAAATTTTATGAATCTGGTTACATATGCAAAAAATATAAGATTATTATTGTTATCAGCTACACCAATGTTTGATAGCCCTCGCGAAATTGTTTGGATTACAAATTTATTGAACTTGGTAGATAAAAAATATCCATTAACTGAAAGAGAAATCTTTGATAAAAATGATAATTTATTGGTTAAAAAATTTCAAAATGTGGGGAAAAAGAAACTAATAAGAAAATTGAGAGGTTATGTGTCTTTTGTACACGGTGAAAATATTTTTACATTTCCTTATCGCATTTATCCAAATATGTTGAAAGATTCAAATTCATTGCTCTATAAGTTGCAAGATAAGAAATGGTCGTATCCAAAAAAACAAATAAATAATACAATTATAACACAGGATGATGCTATTAAATATACTGATTTATATTTGGTAAATTTACCTGACACACAACAACGATATTATACAAAGATAATTGATTGTTTTAAGAAAAGTAAAAAATACGGTCCTTTTTTTAAGCAACAAGGATTGCCTTTTTATTTACTCGATAAGCTTATTCATTGTTTAACATTTATTTATCCAGATAATAATTTAAACTTAGATGATTTAAACATTGAAGATGCTAATCTGTTATTTGGTAGAAAAGGTTTGAGTAGGTGTATGTTTTTCAATGGTAGTTTAAATAAAATAAGTAAGAGTGTAAGATACAAAGAAAAAATATTAAAAGAACACGGTCGTTTATTTAAGTTAGCAAATTTAAAGAAATATAGTGGCAAACTATTCAATATATGCGATAAAATAAAAAATTCCGAAGGAATTATAATAATTTATTCAAGATTTATTTATGCTGGTGCAATACCAATCGCTTTAGCTTTGGAAGAAATGGGTCTTACACGATATGGTAAAGAATCATTATTCAATAAAAACGATACACCCCCTGTTGATTATAAAATGAAAACTAAAAAAGAAGGAGATAAAAATTTTCGCCAGGCTGGATATGTAATTATATCTGGTGAAAAAGGATTATCACCAAATAATAAACTTGATATAAAGGCTGTAACCGATAACGATAATACACACGGTGAAAAGGTAAAAGTAGTTATTATTTCTAAGGCTGGTTCTGAAGGTCTTGATTTTAAAAATATAAGACAAATTCATATTTTAGACCCGTGGTATAATTTAAATCGGAACGAACAAATTATCGGGCGAGGAGTAAGAAATCAAAGTCATTGCGCGCTTCCTTTTAATAAACGTAATGTAGAGATATACATGTATGGAAGTTTATTAAATAATGAAGATGCAGATGATGAACCGATAGATCTTCAAATTTATAGAATTGCGGAACGTAAAGCAAAAAAAATTGGTGTTATCACCAGGTTGCTCAAGGAAAATGCCGTTGACTGCTTATTAAATTCAGCTCAAACAAATGTAAGTGAAGAGAAAATAAATAAAACTATTAAACAAAGGGTTTCATCTAAGAAAGAAATAGATTTTCAGCTTGGTGATAAAAAATACAGTCCTATATGTGATTTAATGGATTGTAATTATAAATGTAATGTGGAGGGTAAAAGTGATTCTATAGATAAAATAGCAATAGATACTTCTACATACAATGATAGTTTTATTGCATTGAGTATAAGTCAAATTTATCAAAGGATACGTGATTTGTATAAGGAAAAATATGTATACGATAAAGAAGAATTGATAAGTTCTATAAATGTAATTAAAAATTATTCTGAAGACCAGATTATGGTTGCACTTGATAACTTAATTAATGATAAAACAGAGTATTTAAGTGATATGAATGATAACCTTGGTCACCTGGTGAATGTTGGAAATTTTTATATGTTCAATCCTGTACAATTCTCAGGTAAGCATATTTCAAATTATCAACGATCGAAAAATAAAAATCTAAAAAATAAAAAATTATCCATTTCATTGCCTGATAAAATAGAAAAAAGTATAAGTTCTTCGGTATTGGATAAAGATGAGAAAAAGAAAAAAGAATTAACAAAGGCATTGACGTATAAATCAGTAATCGATGAATTATTGGAAAAATTTGAAATTGTTAAAAATTTACATCTTATTACAAAAACAAATAAAAGACAGTTTATTTACCTTGCAGGATGGGCCATTAAAAATTTACATGAATATAACGATATTTCTAAGGCAACATTGGAAAAATATGCGTTTATGCATTTAATAGATGTTTTACCATATGAAAAAAAAATTGTCCTGGCAAATCATATTTATAATAAAAAAACCGCGCCTGGTGATAAAAATAAAATAGTAGAGGAAGCTTTGAATAAATACATTCATAAAAAAAATGGAATGATTGCAATAATATTACCAAAATACAATCATGTAAGTATGCAAACAAAACACTTAATATTTTTACAAAAAATTGATGAACAATTTGAAGAGATTGTTAACTTCAATACAATGAGTGATGGAATAAAATCATTATGGGTAGAAACCATTAAAAAATTTAAAATTGACAAAGAAACTGTCGTAAATAATTTTAAATTCGGTTTTATGTATTTTGTTAGAAATGATATATTTTATAAGAAGAAACATGTAAATGATTCTGGTAAAGGACAGAAGTGCGGTGAAGGAAAAATGTTAAAACCGTTTGTGTTAAAAGATTTAAACGATATTTATATTTATGCAAATAATCGTAAAAAATATACATTTGAAAAATCAAAGATAAAAGAAATCTATGGAAATGTAGACTTTGAACAACGTTTAGATAAAGATGATAAAGATACTATAGTTAATATCAATGCTTTACAATTATGTATTGAAAATGAATTATATTTGCGATATTTAGATGATAATGATATGTTAAAAGGAAAGCGCGGTTTTTTGAATTGTATTGAATTAACCTTGTCCGAATTATAAATTTGTTTAGAAAACAAGGATTAATTGAAATAAAAATATTAAATATAAAATAATTATATTATATAATGTCCAGTAAAGCGAATCGTTCCAAAACAAGTAAAAAAAAATCCACAGGAATTTACGTAAAAAATATACTTTCTAGGAAAGTTACATTACCGTTTAATATGGTAGGTAATAATTTAAATGAAATAATTGGAGATTATTTGGTAAAACACTATGAAAATAAATGTATTCGGGAAGGGTTTATTAGAGAAAATTCGATAAATGTAACAACTTATTCATCAGGTGTATTAGAAAATAGTAATATCGTATTTGATGTTGCATTCGAGTGTTTAATTTGTAAACCAGTAGAAGGAATGACAATCCGTTGTAAAGTAGAAAATATAACAAAGGCGGGAATTAAATGCTCGTATTATAAAACAGATGTAAAATCACCATTTATAGTATTTGTTATCAGGGAACATAATTATAATAATCCCTTGTTTGCAGAAATCATTGAAAATGATGATGTTATAATCCGGGTTATTGGAATTCGTTATGAATTAAATGATGAGTTTATTTCGGTTATTGCAGATTTAGTTTCAAAGGTTTCTACAAAACCACAACAAAAAGATAAAATAAAAATTTTAGATACTATTGTAGATAAAGAAGTTAAAGGAAAAGGAGAAGAAGAAGAAGAAGAAGAAGCAGAAGCAGAAGCAGAAGCAGAAGCAGAAGCAGATAAATAATTAAATAGTATAATTATATGTTTTTTAATTTCATCACTTAAAAATAATTGAGTGTTATTAATTATATGCAAGTATATTGTGAAGATGAAAAAAAATTAAAAAAAATTAAAACTAAGATAGAAAATCTTAATAAACAACAACAGGTAAAAATAATGGAAATATTCATGAAAAAGAACATTCAATTTACTGAAAATAAAAATGGAATTTTCATTAATTTAAATAAAATTCCATTAAACATAATGGACGAAATAAGCAAATACTTAGATTACATCAGTTTACAAGAAAAATCATTAAATAAACTAGAACAAACTAAAAAAGAAATTGAAAAACAATATTTTGAAGATGTAAATTCAACAGCAACATCTGTATCCACATCACCAATGTAAATAAAAATCATTTAAAGACAACTCTATAAGATAATTAGATATGATGACAACAAGTAATGAATTTACATTGAATAATGAAAATATTGATCATATATTTAATATATATAATCAATTAACTAGGTCAGTCCAACATAAAATAAAAGAAAGACAAAATTTAAATAACGGAAAAAAGAAGACAATAAAAACAAATAAATTTATGTTTTTTAATTCCCATGAAGAAGACCAATTGTTTTGGTACTATTATATTACAATGGAAAGTAAATACGATTATGAAAATATGAAAAATAAATATATTGTTGAAAAAGAAACAAAAATCAATTTAATAAATAAAATAAGAAAAAATAAAGAAGTATTAAAACAATTTAAATGGAAAAAATCCGAAATAGAAAATAATTTAGTTTATGATAAAACAATATCCTTAACCACATTCATATGTATATGTTATATAAATGAAATCAATGTGATGTATGTGAATAATAATACCTATTATGAGCTTAATAATAAGTTTGATAATTATATTTTTATAAAGAAATTAAATGATAAATTTATTTTCTATGAAAATAAGGATAATGATATATGTGAGAAAATGGATGAAGCAAGATTAAAAAAATGGAGAATTGATAATATTAATAAACCTTTAAAAAATATTACAGCATATAAATTAAGTGAGCTACAAAAAATAGCTGAAAAATTCAACATTGCAATTTTAAATATAGGTGGTAAGAAGAAAACGAAAAAAGTTTTATATGCAGCAATTTTAGAGAAAATAGATTAATTAATTGATTTAAAATATTTTTACTAGTTGTATATTATATAATGAGTCGCTCTCCACAAAAAGAAAAAACAAATAATAATGAAAAATTTAATACTTATTTACAAATTGTGCAAAATGAAATCGCTTCAGAGGTAGAAAAAGAGTTAGAAGTAAGGTTCGGTACAAAATCAGAAAATCGTATTACAAAAATCAAGTTTAACAATGTTATGGAGAAATTAAAGTCTTTAGGATTTAAATGTCTCAATGATAGTGGTGAATACCATTTAAATATAAATAATCAATATTTCAATAAACGTTCTGGAAAAAATAGAATATCCAGTATAAGGACTCAAATACATGGTTTAACTGCAATAAAAAAATATTGTATTACCAATGCTATAGCAGACGAAGAAGGTGATTTATTACCTGGTGTTGTTATAATGGATAAAAAAAGAGTAAAGATAAAAAAAAACGAAGAAGAAGAAGAAGAAGATGCTCATCCGATAGATTATCATGATTTCGGTTTCCGTGTAAATTTCAAAGCAGAAAATTTTATGACTTCTAGATCACCATTGGTAAAGAAAATGATTAAGGATTGGGGTAATACAAAAAAGATTTTCCGCTATATAAAACGTTTTACATTTGAAAGAGATGATGTTCCATATAAGATTGACTGTAGTATTGTAAAAGGTTCACATACAAAAGGTAAGTTTATTATACCAGAGTTTAATATTAAAGAATCGGAAGTATTTGAGAGCGAAGAACATTATGAAATTGAATTAGAGATAATTAGAAATAAAGTTAGATCTATTGCTACTCCTTCTGCTAAGAAAAATATATTTACGGGTATAAAATATGTACTAGCTGGAATGCAACAGTCAAATTATCCCATTTCAAATAGTGAGATACTCGATATTTTAACCGATTACATAAAACTTATTTACCAAAGCAAAGAAATTCCCGATAAAAAAAGACATAAAAAAATGAAGGATAAAGCATATGTCAGTTCTGGTGATTTTGTTGGTCCATCATCCATATCCCTTGAAATGCATCATATTGTACCCATTAAACATGACGAAGTAGATACAATAAATATACGTGAAAATTACGTAGTTACTGATAAAGCAGATGGAATAAGGAAACTTTTATATATTGCACCAAATGGAAAAATATATTTTATTGATTTAAATATGAATGTTCAATTTACTGGAACCATTTCAAAGAATAGTGATGTATTTAACACGATATTTGATGGGGAACATATTTTAAATAATAAAGCAGGAAAATTTATTAATTTATTCTTGATATTTGATGTTTATTATGTAAATAACAAAGACTATAGGTCATTTCCATTTATAAAAAAGGAAAATCTAATGTATTATGATCCAACAATGGATAAAACGATATTTCGCCATAGTATATTAAACGATACATTAATGAAGATTAAATATGAGAGCATATCCAGTGGTAAATTTGCACCCCTTAAAATTAAACCAAAAAGTTTTCGTGGGAATAGTAATATATTTTATGGGTGTAAACAGATATTAGACGGCATAAAAGATGGTAATATGTTTGATTATGAAACGGATGGTCTTATATTTACACCAATACATAAAAGTGTAGGATTGGAAACATTGGGTAATAAAAATGGCGATAGAGTAATACCTAGAAAAATTACTTGGTATTCTTCATTAAAATGGAAACCACCTGAATTCAACACTATTGATTTCTTGGTTTCCACTAAGAAAAACGAAGATCAAACAGAGTTTATCGGAAATATATTCGTTGATGGAAAATCATTTGACCACACCAAGCAAAATCTCAAATACAAGACACTTATATTAAGGGTGGGATACGATGAAACAAAGCATGGGTATATCAATCCGTGTGAAGATATTTTACAAAACAAACTACCTGAATTTACTATAGATAATATAAATAATTATCGTCCTGTACCATTTCATCCTACAGACCCTGTGCCACAAACACCTGCTCATTTATGTAATATTAAACTACAACAACACATTGATGGTTATCACATGCTTACAGAAGAAACCAAAGAAGAATTTAGTGATAATACCATCGTAGAATTTAAGTTTAATAAAACCAATAAGGAAGGTTGGCAATGGGTTCCTATTAGGGTAAGAAATGACAAAACAGCTGAATTCAAAAAAGGAAATAAAAATTTTGGAAACAATTATACAACCGCACAAAGTGTATGGCGGTCTATTCACTATCCAATTACATCTGAAATGTTATCATCGGGAGATGATATACCCACGCAAACAAATGATGATGATATATATTATACAAAATCAGGAAAAAGAGATGTGAATTATTTAATTAATCTTCGTGATTTTCACAATAAATTTGTAAAATTGAAATTGATCGAGGGTGTGTCAAGAAGAGGCGATACATTAATGGACCAATCTGTGGGAAAAGGGGGTGATTTATATAAATGGATTTCATCTAGATTATCCTTTGTATTTGGAATTGATTATGCCAAGGATAATATAGAAAATAAGTTGAATGGTGCTTGTGCCCGTTATTTAAATGCAACAAAGACCTTTAAAAATATACCTCGCGCAATATTCGTTCATGGTGACACAAGTAAAAATTATAGAAATGGTGATGCGTTATTTAGTGATAAAGGGAAAACAATTATGAATGCTATAATGGGTAAAGGAACTAAAGAAAAAAAAGCATTGGGTGAAGGACTATATAATGTATTTGCCAAAGGTTCGGATGGTTTCAATGTTGTATCAAATCAATTTTCTCAACATTACTTCTTTGACACAAAAGAACGATTGATGAATTATGTTAGAAATGTTAGTGAAAACTGCGCGGTTAATGGTTATTTAATAGGATGTTGTTATGATGGTAAAAAGATATTCAAAGCATTAAGAAATGTAGAAACAGGTGAGAGCATAGGTATAAACGACGAAGGTAAACAGATATGGCAAATTATCAAAAGATATGATGAGACTACATTTGAAGATGATGAGCGGTCTTTGGGTATGCAGATAGACGTATATCAAGAATCTATTAATAAAACATTTCCGGAATACCTTGTGAATTTTGATTATTTTACAGATGTTATGGAAAGCTTTGGTTTTGTACCGATGGAAAAGAAAGAGTGTAAACGCATAGGATTAAATACGGGAATCGGTAATTTTAAAGATTTGTACAACTTGATGAATCAAGATATTAAAAGAAATCCAAAATTAAAGCATAATTATGGTAATGCTCCGAAAATGAGTAAAAACGAAAAATATATATCATTCATGAATAATTATTTCATATATAAAAAAATAAGAAATGTTGATAACAAAGCAATTTATGATGAATTGGTAAAAACAACCGTGAAAAAGAAAAAGTCAGATAAAAGGGTCAAACGAAATAAATATATAAAAAAAATCAAAAAGGTTAGGATTATTGTGAAGGATGACGATGGTGGCGCAGAAGAAAGTAAAAATAAAGGTTAAATATCATATAATAATCATATAAATACATATTTTTATTATATACTAGATGAGTTATTATAAAATAAATAAGCAAAATACCAATGTAAATGTTAATAATATAAAAATAAAAATAGAGCTTAAAAATTCCGATGTTTATGAAAAAAGCCATTTAAGCGAAACCGTTGAAAAATATCTTACAAAAATAAAAAATAATATTAATAAATATCCAAATCAATGGGATAATTTTAAAAAACAGTCTAATCCATATGAATATATACATACCAATATACCAAAATTTAAAACTGCAATTAGTGAATATATTCCAGTATCTCGTGCATTTTTCAAATTGATAGAAATATACAATCAAAATCAATTAAACGAATATTTTTGTAAGCCAATAAAAACATTTCATTTGGCCGAAGGACCAGGTGGATTTATAGAAGCCATCAATCACGTTAGAAACAAAAATCCACGTGATATATACTATGGTATAACCTTAATTGAAGACAATCAAAATATACCAAACTGGAACAAATTAGAGCATATAATAGAATCTCAGGATAATATTATAATTGATTATGGCGTGGATAGAAAAGGGGACTTATTTAACCCCTTAAACTATAACCACTTAAAAGAAAATTACGGTGGAACAATGGACTTAATTACTGCTGATGGAGGATTTGACTTTTCTATTAATTTCAATCACCAAGAATCTCAAGCATTGCGATTATTGCTAACTGAAGTAATTTATACTTTCATGTTGCAGAAAAATGGCGGTGTCTTTGTTTTTAAAGTTTTTGATACATTCAAAAAATCATCCATAGACGTATTATATTTACTTTCTTGCTTCTATGAAAATATCACTGTAGTAAAACCAAATACAAGTAGATATGCAAATTCAGAAAAATACGTAGTGTGTAAAAATTTTAACTATGAACATAAAAACTTACAGGAATTAAATCAAAAACTGTATAATATACTTTTTGTCATTAACAAGATGGATTTTGATAAATTTTTTATTTACTCTATTTTAGATATAGAATATAACTTGTACTTTAAAAATCAGATAGAAGAATTAAATATTATTCTTGCAAATCAACAAATTGAAAATATTCAACATACAATAAGACTAATAGAAAATAGTGAACGAAAAAATGAAAAATTGCAACAACTACAACATAATAACATACAGAAGTGTATTCAATGGTGTTTAAAACATAATATTAGATATAATAGACTCACTCAAACCACGAACATTTTTAAAAAAAATTTATTAAAAGAGTGATTATAATTAGTACATTTTACTTATGATTGCTTTTTGTCCTATAAATCCGACTAAACGTTGCAACATAAGCTTTGTTAGATAGTTATTTTTTTGTTTTAAATATTCATCTAACATATTGGTAAAGTCTGTCTTGTGAAAATTTATTTCAAAGAATTTTTCTATTCTAGTCGTAAATTGGGCTAGTGTACTTTCTACCAGTTTGTTTATTTTATTTTTTTGTAAAAGGCTAATCATATTTTTTATTTTTAGCGTTCCTATGTATTTATCAGTTTTATAAAATACGCCAAGATTATACCATATTAGTATTGGAAATATAAAGCAAATACCGTAATTATCACCTGCTTGTAAATTAACGCCAAAATAGGTATTTTCTTTTGGATTGTATAAGACATTTTTCCCAGTATATTTTTTGAATGCAATTAGTAGGTTTTTAATCATTGCAACATCAACTATATCATCAAAATGATATGTAGTTACTGTTGTTGTATCTTTTTTATTTATAAGCAAATAATCATGATATATTTTTGAATCTTGTCCGTGTGGATTGATTAAATTCATAACGTATTTTTTTTGTTTAATATCATAATGAAACAATAACATTAAACAATGATGTCCGTATGTGGGAACAGGTGTTGATAAAACATAAGTTAAATAATTTTCAACATCTAATATAACATATATTGTTTTTCGTAGTTTCATATAATAAGATATACTGTCGAAGAGCCCCCATTCGCAAAAGCTGTATTTCTGTTTGCATTCTTCATTTGCTCTTTCATTGTCGTGTTCATAAAATCCACAGCGTAATGTATTAAAATAATTATTTTTGTATTTCAAAGTGACCAATTTTGAGAAACTTATACTAGCTTCCAATAAAACGAGGTTTTTACTACCTTCCTTATCAAAACAAGTATCTTTAATTATATTTGCCGCATAATGGGTATTATTATCCAATTGCATAGATAAACAACCAAGGGTTTGTGCTTGTTTTATCAATGATTTTAAATTTCGTTTTGATTTAGAATCATATAGAGTTTTAATAGTATTAATAGTATTTCGCTTATTTTTACATTTCATATTTGATGGTGTGATTATTAACAAATTTAATAACTTATTATAAATCAATTAATTTAAAAAAAATTATAATATGGCTCACTGACCTTGCCTCTTGTTTTAGCATTGTATTTTGATTGGGCTATTTTTGTTCCTGATCTATCTGCGCCAGTCATTCTAAATGGTTTATTCGGAGTTTTATATATCGGTTTAACAGAACAGCATTTACGATTATTTGAAAAAATAAGGGTATTGTATTTATTTTTTGATGTTGCCTTGCAACTTAATTTTTGATATGCTTTTCCCCCGTGTGCATATTGATTAGTGTGATTTTCGCCTTTATTTATCACAATGGATGATTTAATTTGACCATCGTAACATACACTCACATTACATTTAGATTTTGGGTCACGTAAAATAACCTTATTATCACATTTTTCTTTACAAATTATTTCTGACATATATTTTATAACTATATAATTACTTATAAAATATATTTAATTGCTGCAAGCACATTGATTGGTAGAGTAACTCTTTAAATCTTTTCCAGGAAAACCAGTAAATGATTCCTTGTCTCCACGGTAAAATTTCGTATTTTGATCTCGAACATAATATTTATTACCATCAGTGTCTTCTACTTCAACACAACACGTTTTCTTTTCTTTACTAGCACGGTCTCTTAATATGTTTTCCATTTTTATTCTTTCAAGGCGCGAAGATGATGATACGGCGCCCTGTTTCATGTAGTTAACATTACTAAATTTATGCACTGTTAATTTATCACAGTAGTTTGCTTCATTAGGATCACAATTATCTGTTTTTATTCTGTAATAAGGTACATTTATATTAGCGTCAAATGGTGTATTTTGACTTAAATGTTGTTTATATGTTTTACCTTTTTTTCTTAAATATTCGCGATAACTTCTATTCGCAGTTCTTTTTTTATATTCAACCTCTTGCTTACCACTGTAAATACGATTATCATAACATTTATCATTACATTGACTATGATTATCCTTTATTATTTTTTCAACGTTATTATTACATTTTTCGATAGTAGTGCGCCAACCAGCCACAGGCCTTCTAGAGTTACTTGCACATCCGGTTACACAAGTAGAATCATATTGATGCGAAGATGAAGGTTGATGTTTTTTATATACATGGGAACGACCATAATAGTTAAATAACATTTATATTATCAAGAGAAAAAAATAACAATAGTATATAAATGATTAAAATGATGAAAAAAGTGTTTGCAAAACATTTACATATGATTTTATTAGTAGTTATAGTAAGTTTTATTGTTTTTATGGGATATCGTTTATTGACAAAAAAAACTTGCGAGGGTTTAGAAAATGATAGTGCTGGAGATGCTGGAGATGCTGGAGAATGTGATGAATCTGTTTGTGTAACAATACAGGAAAATAGAGAGAATTTAAACGCATTGGAGATTGTATACAATGATGTCAAAAAAATATATGAGGGGTTAAAAGGCAAAGTGGTTGATAATGAAAAGCAAATATCATATATGTATAACGCATTACACGAGAAAGAATAATTATATTCACTATTAATATATGAAACATTTTGTTTATTTATTAATTATTTTAGTTTTAGCATTGTTAATTTCAAATATTCTTTCTTATTTCACCAGGCAATTGGAAGGAATTGATAATTGTTCTGAAAAGAAAAAAGCGATGGTTTCAGATAACAAGGCGAAAATTAATAGCATGACAAAGACTCTTAATGAAATGAAAGTGGCTTATGAAAATCTTGATAAAAAGGCGGATAAAAACAAAACAATGAATCAAGCCAATAAACAAAAACAAAATGAAAGGGCAGAAAAAGATAAAGCCAAAGTTAAAAATCAAACTGGTATTGATCCAGAAAAATAAATAGTATTAATCTGGTTCTTCTTCTTGCTCACTGCTATATTCCTGCTCTTCGTGTTCATCTTCAACATTTTGATTTCTAATATCAATATATAATTGTTCTCTTTCTTGATCACTTAATTCTACTATATTATTATTTCCCAATTTAGAATTTATTATAAATACAATATTTTCATGAATGCGAATAAATATATCCCAAATAAAAAAATTTAATAAATCTATTGTGTCATTTCCATATGTTGATATATCTTTGATATTAATGCCAAAATTTGTTAAGTTATATATTACTTGTGTATGTGTTATAAATGCAAAGTAAAGAAACATAGGGAAAAACATTTCATTAATATATGTTTGTTTATTATTTATTTTGTGGCGAATATATTGAATATGATAAAAAAGAAATATATAATCTAATATAAGAATACTTATACTTTTATAATAGCTATAATGCATAAAAGGTTCAATTCTTATATATTTTTGAATTATTTGTGTATTTGAATTGTAATTAATTAATTGCAATGATAAAATATCATCAGTAGTACAATCAATCACGTAAACAAAAAAATATATCATTGTTATTAGAAATAATTTTATAATAGTTGAGTGATGAATATAATGAAATCTAAGATTGAAAAAATAATAGGCTTTTTCATACTTTAAATTTTCAATTTCAAACCTATATTCAAAATGACATTCCATGCAATGAGTTTTAGAATAATTATTTTCAGCACATTCGATCCATTGATTTAAACAATTTTCATGTATATATTTACTTGTTCCTTTACACATACAAGGTGATATAAATGGATTATCATCTGTTTCCTCTGTAAAACATATTCTACATTCTTTTAGTGTTTCTATCGTATTTTGTTCTAATGTATTTAATTCTAAATCTATATCCATATAATTATTTACAAATATAAATTTATATTATAATATATATATAAAATATATGTCAGCCAAAGACGAAGTAAATTATTTCGATGAGGACGGGTTAGGTTATGATTATATTCACCATATTAACACACCAGAAGAAATGGGTGGAGGGTCAGATGATGTTAACCTTGAGGCGAATTCACGTTCCATAGGTAATTACATTAACACTATAGTTGCGGGCGGTGGTGGTGAAAAATATACTGATGCTACAAAACATACTTATACAGATAATTTAAGTGTCAATCCAGATGGTTCTGATGCATCAAGTACAACTCGGCACGCATTAGGAAACAGATATTTAATTAATTGGGGTACTTGTAAGAAATTTAATTGTGATATTAGTGGTGGGGAAGAGTGTGATGTTACCAGGGCAAAATTAGTAGATAATATTCCAAAAGGTGATGCAAAAGGACTATTATTTGGTATTGTAGAAAATGTATTTGCTATGCTTCCCACAAATTATATAGATGCATTTAATTCTGGTCAAGGAACATGTTACCCCTGTGAAATAAGTGTTACAAATAACGCAACTGGTAAATTAGGAGATACAAAAGAATATAAAAAACAAGTATGGGTATCTGAGACTGATTTTTGCAATTATAAATGTAAACGAAATTGGCCGGATGCTTGGGATAAAGATGCAACTGGATTCAAAGTCGATGGTAAGCTAAAAAAAGGCGGGGATATTCATACAGATTTGGGATGTAAAGAAGATTTTCAAAACATGGGAAGTTTTTTAAAGGCTAATCAAATACTAGCCAGTAATGTGGATAATCATTCTAATAAAAAAATAGATTTAACTGTTAACGATCCTTTTGCAAACGCTTATACATTGGGTGTAGGGTTATTGATATTATATTTAATTTATGAAAATCTTCAAAAATAATTACATAACAATGATAATATAAATAATATATTTTATACGATATATTATTTATGACAGACGGTTGTATAGTATATACAACTCTTGTGATATTTGTAAAAAAGCTATTACCAACATAAAAATACTAATAAAAATAAGTGTTTTTCTTACTCTGCTATTTGGATTTAATATATATCTTTCTTCAAGTTTTTCTAATTGGTTTGAAATCATTAATAGAATACTATTTTATCGTTTAAATCATTTTCTTTTATTTTTCTTCTTCTTCTTCTTCGTTCCCCTTTTCTTTCTTTTTCCTCCTTTTTGTTTTTTAGTTTTTTTGCCTTTTTTGCCTTTTTTGCCTTTTCCACCAACTCTTGCAAAACCTTCATTTTCATTCATGGTTGGTCCAACTCTTCTTATATCATCATCTTTAGAGGTAGGGTCCACGATCTCATTCTCATCTTCAGCATTTGCGGCAGTATCGGGTTCTATATTTTTAGGTTCTTCTGGTTTTATATTTTCAATTTTGTTATATTTATTACATAATTTATCACATACCGTTTTTGAATACATTTCAGATACTTTTTTATTATTTTCCGTAAATGCATTCTGTAACTCTACCCTTTTAGCATCTACTACATTTCTTACATCTTCAGTAATTTGTGACCTATTTTTTTCCACAAAATTATCCATATTTTTTAATCCTTCTGCCATTTTATTTGCAGAATCTTTAAAAAATGTATTCACTTCACCAGTTATATTTTTTATATTATCTCCTGTTTTGTTTGCTTCACCGTCAATCATTTGTTTCGTATTTTCAAAAACATTTGTTAAGCCTGTAAATATTCCTTCTGCAAAATCATTTAAATCACCCATTACCCTATTGTCGTTTGATGATGTACTTGTAAAATCTTCTTCTTTTTTAAAACCAAATAATTTATTGAAAAAGTCCATATATTATATGATATTATTTAATATTTATCAACAATATCATTTATTTACAATTGTACACGTTTGTGTAATTCTAAAGCAGCTAAGCCTCCAACAATTTGCGCAATCAAATATGGCGCCAATTCTTTCATTGGTAATTTGCCAGCGGCTGTCATCATAATAGATACAGCAGGATTGAAATTTCCACCAGATATTTTACCACCAACCATAATTGCAAGCGTTAATGCTAAACCAATAGCGATGGGATTTCCCGTTGCTATGATAACATACAAGAAAAACATGGTTCCCAAAAATTCTACAATATATTTTTGCATCATTATACTATTTTATTAGATAAAATTTATTTGCGTCGATAAAATTATTGCATAGATAATCTATGAAATGCATTACTAAAATAAGTTTTTTGAGATGAATCGGAATGATTTTGTTTTTGATTATTCATCTTGTGTCCTGCTAAATGAGTTACACCTACACGTGAATGAATTTTCTTCAATCTTGCTACACGACTACTAGTGTCCGCAGTAGGTGCGGGTTTCGAATAAGTGGATTGTATTTGTTCTACTTGTTTTAACATATATATTGTATAAATATTTTATTATCTATCCAAATGTACTTTCACAACTATAATCGATATACAAAAAACCATCATTATTTTTATGATCTTCGTAGATAGCGGACATAAGGGTTGTCAATGTAACCATATTTCCATTAATAAACAAATAAATAGATTTTTCCGGTGATAATTTCACCCTTTTCCGTATAATATACATAAAATTTGCAAGGGATAAATCTTTTGGAACTAAATATTTTTTGCGATCGATTTCCGGTGCATCTAAAGTTTTTCTCTGACATATGACTGGAATTCTATCGGGATATTTATCAACTATTCTACGGGCTTCCTCTTTTCTTTTTTCTAAAGTATGGACTGTTTTAAAATCGGGTGCAAGACGTCCGCGATTGATATTTTTATTATAAAACACTATTTTATTCATATTCTTTATATTAATTCTTGATATTTTCTTAATATCATTTTATAAATTAATTGATTAATAACAAAAATATTAGTAATAATTAACAACAATGAATTTTATATTAATCGACGGTAGTTACTATTGCTTTTACAGATATTATGCCATTTTAAATTGGTTTAAATTTGCACACAAAGAAATTAATTTAAATGTACCTATTGAAAACGATGAATTTGTGGATAAATTTAAAAAAACATTTGTGAGTAAAATAAAAGAAATTCCTAAAAAGTTGAAAATAGAAAACCCTATTGTATATGTCGCAAAAGATTGTAGTAGAAAAGATATATGGCGCAATTCTCATGATAATAGTTATAAAGCAACGCGTGTTTATGATGACAGTTTTATGGGCGGACCATTCTTCAAATTAGCGTATGATGAATTATTTGAAAGTAGTGGTATACTCGATAAGCATATTTTATACTTGGATACACTTGAAGCAGATGATTGTATTGCAATTATGGCAAAAAAATTAATTGAAAAAGACCCTAATAATACAGTTACAATTATAACGAGTGATACGGATTATCTACAGCTTATTCAACCGGGTATTAAACTTTATAGTTTGAAACTTAAACCAGTTAGAACTGAAAAAAATTCAACAGGTTGTGCTGAGCAAGATTTATTTTACAAAATAATTTTAGGTGATAAAAGTGATAATATACCAAAAGTGTTTAAAAAATGTGGGAAAAAAACAGTAGAAAAATTTTGGAATGATAGGGCATTGTTGGAAGCTCAATTTGAGAAAGAGCAAGGTTCAAGAGATAAATTTAATCATAATAAAAAGTTAATTGACTTTAATATGATTCCTATGGGTTTACAAGAAGCCTTCATTGAAGGATATAAAAATTTAATTTAACTATCATTTATTTAATAATACATTAATCATTAATATTTTTATCGGTAATCATCCTCGGCACAATATTCATTGTCATTAATTCATGGAATAGTAACTTACACGCATACGGTATATTACATATTGAAAAGTCCGATCTATTATTACACGTATTACAGATATGTATGTGTTTTTTATTATTGTATACGGCAATCATACCACATTTATTACATACAGGTACTGAAAATTTATCTGATGCATAATAAGTTCTATCTTGTATAAATCTTGTAGCACCGTGTGATATCATACAATCACGTTCCATCTCACCAAACCTCAACCCTCCATCTCTTGATCTACCTTCTGCTGGTTGATGTGTTAGTCTTACCATCGGCCCTATGCTTCTAGCGTGCATCTTGTCATTTACCATATGTTTTAGCCTTTGATAGAAGCAAGGTCCGAAGAATATAGATGTTTCTAGTTGTTCTCCTGTCATACCATTTGTTAATACTTCATTACCATTGCGTTCGTATCCTGATTTTTCTAATACATCACCTATCTCACTTAATGGTAAATCACTAAAACTAGTACCATCGCCAAATAATCCAAGTTGTAATAGAACTTTACCAAGTAAGGTTTCTTTTAATTGTCCAATTGTCATTCTCGACGGGATAGCATGAGGGTTGATAATAATATCCGGTCGTATCCCATCCTTAGTAAATGGCATATCAGAAGCAGGTAACACTACGCCTATAGTACCTTTTTGACCGTGCCTTGAAGCAAACTTGTCTCCTATCACTGGTTTACGGAATGTTCTGGTTCTAATTTTGGCAAATGTATAACCATCTCCATTCCTATTAATATAATTTTTATCTACATATGTTTCTTCATGTGTTCTGTACGATCTACTTAGGTCTTTATATTTAATTACTTTTGTAGGATCATTTTTATGTTCTCTTATAGGTAATACCTTACCATAAATTATATCTCTATTTTCCAATAACGTATTTTCAGGCACGACTCCTTGTGAATTCAATTTATCATAATTTGCAAATTTCATTCCTTTGGTTTTATTAGGTATTGGTTTACATCTTATTTCTTCATCACCGTGTACTTGTTTATCTTCATCTTTCTCTGTATGATATAAGGTTGCGCACATCATTCCGCGGTCCAATGCATCTTTATTAAATATGATACTATCTTCCTGGTTAAATCCAGAATAACTCATAATCGCCACCATTAGCATCTCACCTGATGGAATTTTGTGAAGATTTAAATATGACATTAATCTAGTATCCACCAAAGGTCGCATCATATATGATAATACATAAGATGTTTTGTCCATACGATGATTAAAGTTTGTTGTATAAGCACCTAACGCTTGCTTACCCTGAGCACATTGATATGTAACTCTGGGTGATTGATTATGGTTAGGAAATGGTATACAATTAGCACAAATTCCCAAAATAGAACTAGGATGAATTTCAGCATGAGTATAATTAATTTCACCATTTATTTTGGCATTGTCCATACTAATCATCGTCGAATTTTGTTCAGCAGGATCAATATATTCCAAAATACTTTCATCTAATATATGATTAGTGAACAAATCATCCCAAGAAACTTCATTGTTTTTTATTTTACTTGCTATTTCACCAGTATAAAGGATTTGATTGTTTTTTACTTTGAAGATTGGCCTCATAGGTCTACCAGCTTCATTGCAAATAATAAGTTCCTTATTTTTAAAATCAAATAAAATGCTTGTATATATATTTAAAATACCCATATATTTCTTATTCTTTAAATCCAAATATAATTCGTATGGTTCCTTTGATGTTCCAATCCAATTTCCGTTTACAATAATTTTAACCATGCCGAATAATTCATTAGGTTTCATATCATCGATTGGTATAACTTTGTCTTTAAGAACGTCGTATATAATACTAGATGATGATTTAATAGTAATATGCGTCAAGTAGCTGATGTTTTTGACTACACCAACGGATTGGCCTTCTGGGGACTCGCTTGGACATAACATACCCCAAATAGTATTATGTACTTTTCTAGGTGGAATTAATTTACCACTTTTATCAATAGGTGTATTTACCCGTCTTAAATGACTTAAACTAGCAACATATGTAAGACGGTTTAAAACTTGAGCAACACCAACTTTGTTTTTTGAATTGGAATTAGTATTTTTAATGGCGAAATCTCCAGTGGCCAATGCTCTTTTGAGTCCATTTTCAATTGTAGTTGATTTTACAATTTTATATATGTTTGTTTTATTAATAATATTCATATTATTATTAGTTGATCTCCAAGAACCATTATTGATTTCTTTAATAATTTGTTTCTGCATATCCTTAACAAGTTTATTAAAGTAATTTCTGAAAAGATTATTCAGTAGAGTACCCGTCAAGTCAAGTCTTTTATTACAATAAGAGTCTCTGTCATCGCATTTTCTCCAGCCATAACTAGTTTGCAATAATTTATTGGTCATATATCCCAAGAAATAAATTTTCTGTTTTTTTGTCTTGCAGTGTGGAAATAGATCATTTTCAAGAACGTTTATGGTAAATTCGCGTTTCTTTTTCTGTCCCATTTCTTTTGTCATATTAATAGGAGTATACATAGCAGACCCCACAATAAAATTTATACAATCTTCGTATTCAGTAAAATGTTGTGATTCTACAATAGACGCCTTTAAACCAAATAAAAGCCGTTTTCTTTTTTCATCATTAATATTTAATAATATATATTCGCATATTTCTTTATCAGTTTCTATTCCCAATGCGCGAAATAGAGTGAACAATGGGACTGGATTTTTAATTCTTGGTATGTTTACATAAATTGGGTGTCCATAACCATTATTTTTTGTTTTTATAGTCATATTAATTTGTTTTGGTGAGATACATTTCCAATCTGGTACCGATTTAATTTCTGCAAGCCACGACCATTTTGTATTTGTTTTTTTTACATTAAAGCAATACACAATATTTTCAGCTGCTCTTTCTTGTGCTAATACCGTTTTTTCCGAACCTGAAATTATAAAATAACCTCCTGTATCGTGCTTACACTCGCCTGTTATATTTGTATTTAAATGATTATTTTGTGTTAAAATACATATATTTGATTTTAACATTATTGGTAATTTACCTATGTGAATTTGATTCATTTTTTTATAATGAACATTTTCTTTTTCTAAGTTGTCACCATAACGCTCTACAATTTTTATATTTAAATCAATTACCATTTGCGATGAATATGTAAAGTTCCTTAAACGCGCTTCTTGTGGGAACATCAACTTTGTAGCACCATTATTTTCATGAATTAATGGTCTAAATATAGTTAAATTTTCAAATGTAATAAATAGTTCGAGTGCGTATTTGTTTAAGTTAGGATCATAATCGTTTTCGGAATGAATTGTCACCGGGTTAAACATATTAATTGTATTATTGATTTCATTATCAACAAAATTATTATATGATTCTAATTGGTGACGTACTAATCGTTCGAGGTGTTGTTTTTTAAAATATGATTCTATTAGAAACCAGATATCTTCTTTGTTAAATGACGACATTTTATCATAATTCATATTAAATTAAATGGAATCAATTAATCTTTAAATTATTTGTATTATTATTAATAAAATCATATATATAATGCCCAAAGACAATTCAAATAATGCAATAGATAACTCAACAAATAAAATAAAAGATAATTCAAATAATCATCATGATATATCAGATAATATAAATGAAATCTCGTTTTTTTTTGATAACCTTAAACTAAACAGTGATTTATCTGGTAATAATGCAGAGAATAAAAAAATAAACAATATAAATAATTCTTTTGATGATATATCAATGAACAATGACGCGAAAAATAATAATCAATTAGTAATATTTAGAAACACCTTGGATAGTGACTTTAATTTTTCCAATTATATTAAAAATAAACCCCCTAGATCAAAAACTCCACCTGGTGAAGGTGAAAAAAAATCTACTGAAAATAACAAAAAAATGAATGAACAATTAAAAAAGATATTAAACGAAATTCATGACGATTATAATAAATTAATTAAGGATAATTATACTTCTATTTTTACTGATAATCGCAAACAAGACGAAAATCAAAAATTGACTTTACCGGGTTATAATTTTTCATGGGAAAATTTACATAAAACTACCATACCACCACCATTAAAAATAGAAAAAAAGAAAATAACTATTTCTGTAGATATAAATAATATTAGTGATCTAATTAAATTATCCGATGATTACCCCTTAAAAATGGATGTTGAATATAATATTGATATGGTTGCAATTCATAATATTAAACCTTCCCTGGTGAAATTAAATAAAATGATTGGAATGAACAAATTAAAATTATCAATCTTGGATCAAATTATTTTTTACGTTCAGCGTCTTCATATAAACAAAAATAATAAATTTACAGATTTTTTGCATACAGTTATTAGTGGTCCACCAGGAACAGGGAAAACCGAAGTAGCAAAGATTATGGGTACTATATTTAGCAAGCTCGGGATACTTAAAAAAAATAAATTTAATAAGGTTACTAGAGCAGATTTAGTTGCTGGGTATTTAGGTCAAACAGCAATAAAAACAAAAGAAGCAATTAAAAATAGTTTAGGTGGTGTTTTATTTATCGATGAGGCCTATGCATTAGGAAATTCAGAAAAAAGAGATAGTTTTGCAAAAGAGTGTATTGATACATTATGCGAAGGTTTAAGTGACCATAAAGAAGAATTAATGGTTATTATAGCTGGTTATGAAAATGAATTAAATAGTTGCTTTTTCTCTTATAACCAGGGGTTGGATTCAAGATTTACTTGGAGGTTTAAAACGGATGATTATAGTTATAAGGAGTTGAATTTAATTTTTCAAAAAAAGGTAGATGAAATTGGATGGAAGTTTAAAAAACAAATAAAAGATAGATGGTTTGAAGATAAAATGAAATATTTTAAATATTATGGTCGTGATATGGAAACATTATTAGCAAAGGTTAAAATAGCACATAGTAGACGAGTATTTTGTAAGAATGAAGATGATAAAATGAATATAACGAGGAAAGATATGGACAAGGGATTTGATATGTTTATCGATAATGAAGAGGTAAAAAGTAGAGCTGATAAATCAATGACTGAACTAATGTCTTCTATGTATGTATAATTTCTATTACACGTGAACATTTAAAACATTATTTAAAGTAAAATACGAAAAATAATTATATTTGTATTTATACAATTATGAGTACATTAAAAAAAAAGACGATTCAAATCAATCCAAATTTTTTTAGTTTAAATAAAAAAACAAAGAAAAATAAAAAGAGTAAAAAAAAAGCCAGGAGAAATTTAATATCAAGTACTTTAAGACCTAATAATGTGAAAAAACAACTATTGGAACGTATTAAAAAATATCAAATTAAGCAAAAAATAAATGGAGAATTACCGGATCCTCAAACAAAATCATTAAATAAATGGCAAGATTCATTTACAAAATCAATGGAGCTGCTGGATAATGTTATAGAAAAAAACAAAGAAAAAAAGAAAAAAAAGAAGAAAAAGGAATTAGCACAGAAGCATCAACATCAACATCAACAACCTGCGCAACATCAACAACCTATAATAAATATAAATACAGAATCTTTTGACACCGAATCAGCTAATAATTTGGGATGTGTACCTATATCTACACCTATACAAACACAAGCGCCTATACAAGTAAAAGTACCTACTCAAGGGGCAGAACCCATACAAATACATGAACCTCCAATTAAACAGAATAGAATACAAGCGAGTAGTTTAAAGGCTGCACCTCCCTGGGGAATCTTAAAAAAAGGAACCAAACCAACCTATTCACAATATAAAAAGTCTTTAAAAAATAAATCCAAACCTTCACTTATAATTGAAAATAATCACCAGGAAGACAAGGAAAAAAATCTAGATACTATAAAAAGACAAGAAAAATTAAAAGAATTAAAAGAAAAAGTACATAAAATGCATCATATCAATATCAGTAAAGATGTAAAGAAGAATGACAACCCCGATAAACGTTACGTACATCAATTTAAGAAAAAATATACACTGGGAAAGCATAAAAATAAAGTGGGAGTTTTAATAAAATCCAGAAAAAAACGCAAAACACTCAGAAAAGAAACCATAATACTTAAAAAAAGACCCATCATAGACGTAAAACAGTATTTATTTAATCACAACTTAATCAAAAAAGGTTCTTGTGCACCAGAAAAAGTTATGCGCAACATTTATGAATCCGCTTTCCTTACAGGTGACGTCTTCAATAAAAATCCCGAAAACTTAATTCATAATTATTTAAATAATTAATAAATGTATTTAAAGACCTTGACAATTATTATATAGTAATGAAATCAAACAGTAATAGTATGGTTGCTACGTATTTTAAACAATTAAAAATATATCAAAAAAAATATGGACCAAAAGTAATTTTATTTTGGCAATGTGGTAGTTTCTTTGAAATATACGGATTATATGATAAAACGACACACGAAGAATTAGACAGTACCACATTGTCAAAAGCACAAGAAATATGTGATTTGACAGTATCAAATAAATCAATGAATATAGATAACTATAGTGTTAAAATGGGAGGGGTTCCTATATTTTCAGATTTAAACAAATACATAAAAAAATTAATAAATAATGGTTACACTGTGCCTGTATGGGTACAAGATGCAAAAATGAAAACACATAGACATGAAGAATATGTATGTACACCAGGTACATTATTTGTTGAAGAAGAAGAAAAGCTATCCAATAATATAATGTGCATATGGATAAATGTAATTAAAAAAAATATTATATTTAAAAAAGATAGATTAGGATTTGGTGTAACTATCATCGATAGTTTCACAGCCGATGTAAAAATATTTCAATATGTTATTGATTTAACACACGATTCTTGTACATTTGATTCTATCGAGCGATTATGTTCTATTTATAATCCAAACGAGATATTGATAATTCATAATTACGAAGAGGGTGAAAAAGTAAATGATATGATAAATTTTATTTCATGTGATGCAGCAAAAATCAATGTTTATGATATTAATGATAAAGAAGGATATAATTATAAAAAATTAGCAAATGTACAAAAACAGAATTATCAAGAAGAAATCTTACAAAAATACTATCAGATATTTAATATTGACGGATTTAAGGAAACCCTCAAACTATTGGAAAATTGTTATATGACCAACTCTATGTGTTTTCTATTAGATTATGTATGTAGTTTAAACAAGTCTTTAATTAAAAATTTGAAAATACCGGTGTTTGAAAATGTAGGTGAGAAATTATTATTGGCAAATCATTCCTTAAAACAATTAAATATCATAGATGATAAAGAAGTGAAAAACCAATACAGTAGTATAGTAAATATGTTAAATAAATGTGTAACTAGAATGGGAAAAAGACAATTATCAAAAATGCTATTAAATCCTACTACAAATGTAAACACATTAAATAAAAATTATGATTTCATTGAATATATTATAAACAATTATGATACATTTATAAGTATTCGCAAATTATTTACAAATATGAAAGATATTGAAATTTACAATAGAAAAATCACATTTTTAAAACTAACCCCAAAAGAATTGATATTTTTAAATAAAGGATTGGATAAAGTGAGATTAAGCTTACATACTGAAATTGAAAATGCAACCATTCAAACAACTAGTAATATAATAGATTATTTTGACTATTATAACATTGACCTGGTTGAAGTTAAAAAAAATATTAATGAAATATCAAAAAAAATTAACGAAACCGTTAATGCAGATGCAGCTATAGAACAAGAAAATCTAAATTTTGAAAATAATTTTATTAAACCGGGATGCTATACAAATTTAGACAATTGTTGTTTTGAAAAATACGACAATCGCGATATTATTAATGCAATTGTAAAATATCTTGCCCAATTCATTAAAACAAGTAAAAATACCAACCCATTATCAGGAGTAAAAATAATGAAACCTAAAGAAACCCCTATGTATTTGGAATGTACACAATTGCGGAAGAAAATGATTGAAATAGGATTAAAAAAAGCGGAAAAAATTGACGGTAAAATAAAAATTCAATATCAAAGTACTGTAGATAAGAAAATAAAAACGTTTTTACTCGATCCTAATTTAAAATTCATAAATAAAACAGGTAAAAGTGCCAAAACCAAAATTGAATCCGAACAACTTAATAGTTTATATTTAAAAATATTCAATCACCAAAAGATTTTTGTAGAAACACTTACAGGTGTATACAAAGACTTTTTATCCACCACTATGAGTTGTTACAACAAGAAAATTAATTATATATGCAAATTTGTCGGACTTTTAGATAGTATTATAACCAATGCATATAACGCAACTAATTATAATTATACAAAACCAACAATAGATGATGATCATGATTGTAGCTATTTTAGTGCGGAACAATTAAGACACCCGATTATTGAAAATATACAAAAAAACAAAACCTATATTGCCAATGATGTTAGCCTTGGAAAAGATAAGAAAGGTATATTATTATATGGAACCAATTCAGTTGGTAAATCAAGTTTAATTCGCTCTATAGGTATATCAATTGTTATGGCACAAGCTGGTATGTATGTGCCAGCATCAAGTCTTCTTTACAAACCATATACTTCTATTTATACGAGAATCATAGGAAATGATAATTTATTCAAAGGACTTAGTACATTCGGTGTAGAAATGACAGAATTAAACAATATCCTTAGAAATTGTGATGAAAATAGTTTAATACTTGGTGATGAACTTTGTTCGGGTACAGAATCATCTTCAGCTATGGCAATTTTTGTTGGTGGATTACAGCATTTCAATCAATCCAAATCTAGTCATATATTTGCAACACATTTTCATGAAATATTAAAAATGGAAGAAGTTAAAAAATTAAGTAACTTAGTTATAAATCATATGGCTGTAAAATACGATAGGGAAAAAGATGTATTGGTATACTTTCGTAAATTACGAGATGGTCCGGGTAATAATACATATGGTCTAGAAGTATGTGAATCATTACACTTACCTAGAGATTTTATGGAAAAATGTTATAATATTAGAGGTAACTTAGAACAAAATGATGTATTATCAAAAAGACAGTCACATTATAGCAGTTATAAAATCAAAGGAAACTGTGAGATATGTAATAAACCTGCGGAAGAAATACATCATTTAGTACCACAACATTTTATGGTAAATGACCATTATTTGCATATACCAAAAAATCATCCCGGTAATTTATTAAGTGTTTGTAAAAAATGTCATAATAAATTTACAAAAAATGATAAAAAACATATAAAGATTGATACAACAAAGGGGCGGGAATTAATGGAAATATAAAATATTATATATCATTATATCTTAATGGATAATAATTTCAAAATTGATAAATTAGAACTACCTGGTGAATTGGGTTTAGGAGAGATAATTAAATTTGTTTCTAATAATATCTACGGTATTCTTATTGTTATTGTGATGATTATTTTGGGCACTATTTATGTAGTGTATAATAATATTAATGAAACCGAAGGTATGACTACATTAAAAAATATACATAATAGTTCCCCTGAACATAAAAAAATAGAATTGTTAAATAATTTAGAAAAACGCGAAGACGAAGATGATAAGACTTGTAGAAAAATAAAAGATACATACGATAAAGAATGTAAATCAATAAAAGATAAATTTAATTGTAATTCCAAATATTGTTGTATATGGAGTAAAATGGATAATGGTTTTCAGTGTGTTGGTGGAAATAAAGATGGTGCTTTCAAAGGAGAAACAGATGAATATTATTATCGTAACAAGCTAATGAAAAAATAAATACAAATAAATTGAATATATATAAATATAAATATTGATATTTATTAAAGATATGATTATTCCAGTCAAGTGTTTTACCTGTGGAAATGTAATAGCGGACAAGTATTTATACTATGTGCGCGAAGTAAAAAAAATGAAAGAAGACCAATCCATACCAATTGAAGAAGTAATTTATTTTAGTCCCGAAAAGATTAAAAAAACACCAGAAGCGATTATATTAGATAAATTAAATATGAATAATATGTGTTGCCGTCGTCACTTTCTTACGCACATTGATATTGAATAGATGATTAATCGATAGTCTCTTGATAATAATAATTTATTATATAATTTTTATAAGAATATATAATATATAATGAAAAGTAAAAGAAATTTAAAAAAGACAAAACAAAAAAGAAGAAGTAAAAGACTAGGTAAAAAGGTAATTAAATTAAAACTTAAAAAAACACGTAAACCAAAGAAAAATAAAAGAAGGACGTCAAGAAAATCAAGATCAAAATCCAAAAAGGTGCGTTTAGTGATTTCGGAAAAGAAAAAAAAGCGATTAACAAAAAGAATTAAAAAACGCAAAAATAAATTAATGAAAAATATACGTAAATCGATGAAAAGCAAATTTTTAATAAACAAAGACGAAATGCTCAATGTCAGTCGCCCAGACATGAATAATCCGCAAATGGGTGGTCAATCAGGTGGTGGCATATTAAGTAAAATAGGCCTGGGTGATATACCAATTCATTTAGATAAATTCGGTGGTGTATTTACAAACGCGTACAAAACCTATATGGGAGATCAACCAAATATTAATCCACATCCGTTACATCAAAATTTAAAAACCCAAACTATGGCACCAGAATCTGTAGATATAGGTAATACATATCAAGGAATAATGACCAATATTTAATTTAATTAATTTATAGTAATACTATATATGAAATTAAATGAGTTAATAAAAAAGATTAGAAAATTATGTACACCTGCTTTCCTTTATTTAGCATTATCTATGCTAACTATTTTAGTATTGCTTTTTCAAAATTTAGGCAATAATAATAAATATTGCATGGGATCATATCAAGTAAAATGCAAACATAAATGGAGTGTTTTTGCATTTAAAATACTTTATGTGATGTTATTTACATTGTTATTACAATTCTTATGTGAACGTGGTTATGCCAAGGTGTCGTGGTTCTTAGTATTGTTTCCATATATTTTAATGTTTTTAATGCTTGGTATATTTATGATTATGTCTTTGAGTAATTAGATAAAGATAAAACATATTTTTTTAAAATTTAAAAAAATATGCTTTTACTATAATATAATGGATTATGAAAACATTGCTTGGAAAATAATTGACATTTATTTTAAAGACAATCCAAATTTAATAGTCAAACATCATTTAAAATCATATAATGATTTTTTTGATAATGGAATATATCAAATATTTAAAGAAAACAATCCTATCACTTTTTTTAAAGATGCTGCTAACAAAAAAACAAATACATTTAAATATAATTTCAATATGTATCTTGGTGGTAGAGAAGGAAACAAATTGTATTTTGGGAAACCAGTAATATATGATTTCGATGATTTAAACGAACGTCAACACATTATGTATCCAAATGAAGCTAGAATACGGAACATGACATATGGAGTATCTATACATTATGATGTAGATGTTGATTTCACAATCTATATCGAAGATGATAAACCAATTGAAAAAACAATTACACTATCACAGATTTTCTTAGGGATGTTTCCTATCATGCTTAAGTCTAATCTATGTATTTTAAATAAGTTGAATGGTGAAGTATGCTATCAAATGGGGGAATGTAGAAATGATCCTGGTGGATATTTTATCGTAGATGGAAAAGAAAAGGTAATATTAACTCAGGAAAAATTTGCCGATAACACATTATATATTAAAGACAAAGTAAATGAATTATACTCACATTCAGCTGAGATTCGCTCTGTATCCGAAGATACATCTAAACCTACTAGAACTTTATCAGTTAGAATAGTAGCCCCTCAACCTACTCTAGAAAATAAACACATTATTGTAAATATACCAAATGTGAGGAAACCTATGCCACTATTTATTGTTATGCGTGCTCTAGGAGTAATATCAGATAAAGATATAGTTACTACTTGCTTGCTAGATATCGAAGAAAACAGTGATATGCTGGATTTGTTACGTCCATCTGTCCATGATGCAGGTAGTGTATTTACACAGGAGGTAGCATTAAAATACATTGCTACACAAACAAAAGGTAAAACTATCAGTCACGCCATAGATATATTATCTAATTTTTTATTCCCTCATATCGGAGAATTGAATTTTAAACAAAAAGCGCTTTATCTTGGTTACATTGTAAAAAGATTATTAAATGTTTTTTCAAAAAAAGAACCACCCACAGACCGAGACAGTTATACATATAAAAGATTAGAGACACCAGGTATATTAATAAGTCAGCTATTTAAAGAATATTATAACCTACAGTTGAAAAACATCTACCTGGTGATGGACAAAGAATTTTTCTATAACAAAAGCAAATATCAAGATATGGATTTCTTTGATTTGGTTGTAATAAATGAAAAAGAAATTTTTAAGGGTCGCTTGGTTGAAGATGGATTTCGTAAAGCATTCAAGGGAAATTGGGGTGCTACAGAGCATACTAAAAGATTGGGAGCGCTTCAAGACTTAACCCGATTGTCTTATTTTGCAACTTTATCACAACTTCAAAAAACAAACACACCTATTAATGCTGATGGTGCAAAAATTATAGCACCTCGTCTTTTACACGCCACTCAATGGGGAAACATGTGCCCAATCCACACTCCGGATGGCGGAAACGTTGGTTTGCATAAGCACCTTGCACTTAGTTGTCATGTAACTACTGGGTGTTCAGGTTATCCGTATATCAAATATATGAGAAAATTAGGAATGGTAATGTTAGAAGAATGCAATCATAAACAATTAAATAATTATATTAAGATTTTCATTAATGGTGCCTGGGTAGGAGCAACTAGTGAGCCTAGGAAAATTACAAGAATGTTTAAATTACATAGAAGAAATGGAAAGATAAATAGTTTTGTTAGTATACAATGGCATATTGCCCGCAAAGAAATAAATATTTTTACAGATGGTGGTCGCCCCTGTCATCCCGTATTTTATATGATGAATAATAAACTAAGTGTGGATAGACCGAATGTAATGGGGAAAATAGATAATAAAACTTTATCATGGAACGAATGTGTGAAAGGATTTAATCAAGATAATGTTGACCCATGTAATATAAATGAGTTAGATATCAAAACACTTAAAGAAGATACGATGATGAAAAATGCTGGAATAGTTGAATATATAGATAGTCAAGAATCAGAATGTATTTTATATGGTAAATACAAAAAAACCTTCAAAGAAATATATGAAAACAGTGGAACACATTATGAAATTCACCCCTCAATCATACTAAGTTTTATGGCAAATCAAACTATTTATCCAGAAAATAACCCATTTCCACGTAACGCATTTTCTTGTGGTCAAAGTAAACAAGCTGCATCTGTATACAGTACTAATTTTAATAACCGCATCGATAAATCATCTCTGATTCTTAATTATGGACAAACCCCCCTTGTAAAAAGCCGTTATTTCAGTCATATCACAAAAAATGAACATCCATATGGGATTAACGCAATAGTAGCCATTATGTGTTATAGTGGATACAACGTCGAAGATGCTATTATTGTAAACCGTGGAGCATTAAAAAGAGGTTTATTTAATACGACATACTATAATATTTATGAATCGGAAGAGGAAAAACAAGAAAACGCACTTGAAAATATTGTGAAATTTTTTACATCCTTTGACAACAAAAATATTAAAGGTATGAAACCTGGTTATGATTATAGTAATTTGGACGAAGAAACTGGATTAATTAAAGAAAATACACCAGTTGATGATCGCACTGTTATGATAGGTAAAGTAATGATGGATAAAAATAAACCAGATACATACAATGATGTTTCAGTGTTACCAAAAAAAGGACAAACAGGATTTGTTGATAAAGCATTTATCACTGTAAATGGTAAAGGTAATAAAATCGCAAAAATTCGTTGTCGCGGTGAAAGAATTCCTATGATAGGGGACAAATTCTGTAGTCGTGCAGGCCAAAAAGGTACAGTAGGTATTATTATCGATGAAGAGAATATGCCATTCACTAAAGATGGAATTCGCCCAGACATTATAGTCAACCCACACGCCATGCCATCAAGAATGACAATCGGTCACCTTGTAGAATCACAACAAAGTAAAGCCTGTAGTATGTATGGATATTTTGGTGATTGTACTGCATTTGTAAATGATGGTTCCAAATATAAAGTATATGGTGATATGTTAAGAGAGGCAGGATTTCATGGTTCAGGAAATGAGGTTATGATGAATGGTATGACAGGTGAGCAGTTGGAAATGTCTATTTATTTTGGACCGACGTATTACTTAAGACTGAAACATATGGTAAAGGATAAAATAAATTATCGTGCAAAGGGACCAAGAACACAATTGACCAGGCAAACAGTACAAGGAAGAGCTAACAATGGAGGTTTAAGGATAGGTGAGATGGACCGTGATGTATTGATTGCTCATGGGATGGGGCAATTTATTATGGATTCAATGATGGAGCGTGGTGATAAATTTTTAATGGCTGTATGTAATAAGACGGGTTGCCTAGCAGTATACAATGAAAGTCAAAATTTATTTTTGAGTCCAATGATGGATGGCCCAATACAATATAGTACTAATTTGGACAATACCTTAAATGTAAAAAATATATCGAAACATGGAAGAGATTTTAGTTTAGTAAAAGTTCCATATTGCTTTAAATTATTATTACAAGAGTTGAAAACGATGAATATTCAGATGAGAATCATTACAGATTCAAATATTGACCAAATAATGAATTTGAAAAACAATAAGGAGATCTTTAAACTAACAGAAACAGAAGATTATGATAAACTGATGGAAAATATATCAGAAATTATAAAGAAAAATACGGATGCCTTTTCAAATACAAATGAAAAATTAAATCGTATGCAATTTGAATTGACGCCAGGTGAAAAGGAAAGAGAACAAGAAGTAGAACAAGAAATAATGCCACAGCAAACCAATCCATTTGGAGCTATACCACAATTAGGTCTAGAAGAGCAAGAAGCAGCAAGGAAGAAAAATCCAATGCGATTTAATGTTAATCAAGAAATCGTCTTTAAAAATAATCCAAATGATAAATTTACAATTGTAGATTCATTTTACGATGATGACCAAGATGAACTTATTTACTTTATAAAGAAAAGTGATGGACCGGATGAAAAGAAATACGAAACTACTGGTGATGAAATAATGACGCCACCATCATCACCACGGTCACATTCATTTGAACCAGAATCACCGGATTATGACCCTAATAAGCCACCATTTGAACCAGAATCACCGGATTATGACCCTAATAAGCCACCATTTGAACCAGAATCACCGGATTATGACCCTAATAAGCCACCATCACCATTGATGGCAAAAGATCAAACTACACCACCAGGACTAAATATGTTAGCACCAGAAAAAGAAAAAGAACAAACCGATAGTAATGAAGGTAATATAGATAACCCAAATGAGGATGGAGATGATGATGATGATGATGATGATGGTGATAGTAAGCAAATTACTGGAGATATAGGTATTATCAAAAAAGTAGGATAATTAAATAATTAATTGAAAAAATATAAAATCTTATTATTATAAATAAATAATAATGAGTTTATCTGTAAATAGTACAACCGTCTCAAAAATATATAAATCAAGAAAAATTATTCTAGAAATACTAGAAGAACGTGGCTTTGATGTCAGTGACCATGGAGGATTTTGTACAAATCACATACACACACTGTTTATCAATAAGCAATTGGATATGTTGTTAGAAAATCCGGAAACAAAACAAAAAATATATGTGAAATATAATTTAGCAAAGAATGGTGGATTTGGAAAATTAAAACCCCAGGATATACAAGATTTCATCGATGATGCATATGATGTTGAAGAGTTATTGAACGAAGGGGATGAGTTTATTATTGTGACAAAAGATAATTTCAATGATACGATAAAAAAACTGATGACTACGATATTCAATAATAGAAATATTTATTTTAATGTTTACAATATGCATTTATATCTTTATAATTTGTTGGAACATGATCTGGTACCTAAGCACGAAATATGTAGTGATGAAGAAAAAAAGGAAATTATAAAAAAGTACAAAATTATGAGTGACAGCCAATTTCCGGAAATTTCCAGATTTGATCCGGTTGCCCAAGTTATTGGATTAAGACCAGGACAATTATGTAGAATAACTCGTTCATCTTCAACTGCTATACAAACAACGTATTATCGGTTGTGTAAGTAAGTAATACAATCGTATGCAAATAAATTATTATTATAGTATATATAAATGACCAGTTATGAAAGTTTGAAAAAAGAATTGAACGATCCAAATCAAATATTTTTAAGAGGTAAATTTATAGATTATTGGTTGAAACTAAATACGAAAATAGTAGAAACAAATGGGGCATATGATTTAGACCAGATTGGAAAAAGTGCAAAGATAAAATATGAGGGGGCGTTGAAAGATTTCTCGGACAATATGAAAAAGTACAAAAAATTAATTGATGAAATAGAAGGTAAAGTAAGTGAGAGACTTTATGATGCTAGTAATAATATTTCTAATATTTCAAAGTCAATTTATGAAAAAAAACAAATAATTAAAGATACAGAAAATGAAAAAACAAAATATGCCACATCAATGCCCTTTATTAAAGATCATTATATTCGTAAAAATTATACTTATGTAAATTTAGGACTAACTACTATAGGTGTTGGTGCTTTATTTTACATTTTATTTAGACAAATAAAAATGGAATAATAAAATCATTGTATATAATATATTATATACAATGTCAAATTCAAATACAGAACAGTTATTATCAGAATACAATTTTTATTTAAATGAAATGGATACCCTTCGTAAAATGGGAAAAATCGAAGACGGTGATAGAGGAGACTTAAAAAATACAATACTTAAAGAGGGTAGTGGAAATGATATATCTTATTATTATTTGAATAATCAGGGTATATATCGAAAAATGAATGATTATGCAAACAAACACCCTAGTTGTAATTTAAGTGAAAATACTAGCAAGTTTCAAGATATAAAAAATAATTATTACAGTGGAAGCGATATGGCTAGTGGCGAACCATGTATAGACAACATACAATATATAGTAAATGGTAATATGAAAACTGGTTTATCAAAGAGAATAGTTGGGACCAATAATGGTAATTTTTGGATAAATGCAGAAGGAAAAAAATATGAATTAATAGAAGGTGGCATGACATTGTTAAGAGCGAAAAGTGACTGTAGTGGTTTAATTTTAGATACTGATATTGGAGCAAATATTTTAAATAAGTTGGCAAAAGCAGATAGTAAAAATACAGATGGAATTAAATTTTTATCTAATTTTAATTGCAATGAAGAATCCAAAGATAAATTCAATGCTAATACGCTCTATAATCACTATAACAATCAATTAAAAACCTTGCGTGAAAAGATAGAAACGGATATTTGTGGTAATATAGCAACAATTGATGCAAATCAAAAATTGAATCGTTTAAAGGCTCAATCATTGAATAGTAATATTAATAACGTTAATTCGGGCAATTTAGAAAATCAAGCACAAATAAAAACAAATAGTAGTTACGAAACACAAATAGAAAACAATGAACTTCGTGCCGGTGCTTTACAGTTAAGATATTTACTATGGTTTTCTAGTTTGGCACTTATTGTTTTCATGATTTTAAGTGGTTATAGTACCTCATATATTAAATTAGTAATCATTGGAGTTATTGTAATTAATGTATTTACATTTTTGGGCAATAATATTAAAAAGTTTTTTAATGATTTGGCTAAGAATTTCGAAAAAAAGGTGAAAAGTATAACTGATGTGGAACAAGAATCATTTGTCAATTTACAAGAAGGTTTCAATTTTTTAAATTGGGATTCATCACATAATAAATTGATAAGTAATTTATCTAATAGTTTAAATAAATGGTCCAAAACTAAAACACCCGAACAAGAAGAAGAAGTAAAAGGAAATTATGATAAATTAAAAAAAAGTTATCAAGAAATGGCAAATGAATTAAATAACCAAGAAGAAACCCGCGAAAATACAAATTTACAGGCCGAATCGGAAATGGTAAGACTAGTAAATCAAATAAGGGAGGAGCAAGGACAACAACATTATTTTTCAAGAGACTTTAATAATAAACTGTCGGTAATGGAGAAAAGAGAAAATGACAAGCAATTGATAGGTAAAGCTAGTAAGTTTAGAACATCGTTAATGTTCGGTGGAGTATTTTTAGGTGCAGTTATCATTGCTGGTTTATATGACAAATTCAAGTAATTATATATTTTTAAATATAATTTAATAATATATGAGTGATTTACAAACTAAGTATACAAATGTATTAAATGACATTGAGAAATTACAAACAATAGAAAAACATATTTGGAATTCCAGTACCAATGGCGATAGTGAAAGTGTCCAGGCACTTGAGAGAATTGTTGATGCTAAGAAAGCAAAATATGATGAGCTTAAATCACTATGGCAAGCATCTATTGAAAATGTAGAAACATCCGAATCAAATTTAGGTAATACATTAACAATGAATGAAGTTTTAAAGAAACAAATTGGTCATAATGCATTGTATATAGATTCATTGAAGGAATCAGAATCAAACAAAAAACGAATGAGTGAAATAGGTACATATGAATATGAAAGATACAAGGAACACTTAGCAGTGATAAAATATTTAGCATCTGGCGCATTAATTATATTTTTAACTAAAATGATAATGCGATTTGAATGGTTTCCTAATATTTTAGGTATTGTAATTATGGTAATGACCATATCATACTTAGTTATTCATTTAGCTAGTAGGCTATATTATAATTTTTATAGGGACAATCATGATTATAACCGGTTTTCATTTCCTGTAGATCCAACTTTAAATGAACAGAAATTATTAAATAAAGAATACAGAGCAAATACATCATTTGACGACAATAAATCATCGGTCAGTACTGGTTCGGTTGGAGATAATAATGCATCTGATGCTAAAATAGCGATGTTGGAATCACAATTACGCCAGGCTAGAGAAAATTGTGCGGCAAATGATTAATAAATATATTATCTAATAAATTATTACTATACTATATATGAATAAAAATGATTTAGTAGATTTTGGAAATGGAATAATAGAATTAAATCAATCATTAGAGCCAAATAATAATGTAATTGATGATGAACTTCAACCATTAAAAACAAACTATGAAAATTCAGGAAGTGATGCAGATTTATATAAATTTTTGCATAAGAGAAAAGAAAAAAATAAAAATAATAAAGAATTTGAAACTATTGTAAAAAATGAAGCGAGTGATGTATTTGATAAAATGATTACCTCAAATAGGGAATATATTGATAGAGCTAATAATAGATTTACAAATATAAAAAATAGCTATGACATTTCTAATAGATTAAAATCAAATACAGATGAATTTTTAACGGAATATGAAGATATGGAAAGTGCCGTGAAGCAAGATCTTAGTGATTTGAAAAGAAAGAAAAGTGTAAATATTAGGATGGCAGATTATTATAATAAAAATTATGAAGTTGCTGCATATATACTGCAAATACTGGAAAAAATATATTATTATACTATTATTGTTTTAATCATAATAACCATCATCAAAGGTCAATATAAAAACATGATGATTGTTGGAAGATTAATACTCATGATTGTATTACCATTTATTGTTCGTTTTATTATTCAGAGAACATACGAGCGCTAAATAAAAATTATAAATTATAATTTATATTTAGTTATTATCATCGTCACTATCACTTTCGCTATCGCTATCATATTTAATAGCATAGCCTTTCCATCCTTTATTATACTTACCAATCTTCTTTTCTACCTTTTCATAAATTTCATTAGAAGAAGGCTTCAACCTATCACCATCGGCCTCGTTTTGCCACCATTCATCGAATGCTCTTTTCACAGTTGCTTTAGTGATTTTCTTGCTAGCGGGATTTTTAACAATGCGTGTGGTGATAAATAGGTTGAGAAGATCCATTTGATTTCTGTAGACATTACTCCTTTCCATAACAGCTTGACATTCTTTGACTCTACCTCCAGTTTTGTATGCACGTTCAACTAACATAGTTAAGAACACTGGTACCCAATGCGGAAACTTATCTTTTAAATTATCATCTTTTAAGAATTGATATTTTTTAGGATTTATCTGTTTAACATAACCATTCTCTTCTGAATTCCATTCTTCTTTACTCAAGAATTTAGATGGAAAATCAACAACCTTAATTCTTCTCCAAGTACCACCATCATTTGAATCTATCTTAGGTAATATATTTGTAGTTACAGCTAATTTAAACTGGGGTACAAATACGATTTGGTCTTTAAATAAATGCCTGCCTGCGATTGGGTCACCACCAGTTAATTCTTTCATGATACCTTCATTCAATTTCACACCCGCCTTAGGTTCATCTAGAACGCCCAATCTTCGACCTTTAAGTTGAGCTATTTCACTGGTGGGACCACCTATAGCCACACGGTCTTTAGTAAGTAATGCTAGAGGTACTTTGTATTTATAATCACCAAGAGTTTTAGACATCAAATCCATCAACACTGATTTGCCATTAGCACCACTACCTAAGAATATAGTAAATGTCTGATTCTTAGTACTACCAGTTAAACAAGAGGCTAAGTAATCTAATACGTATTCTTGTACTTCTTTAATAGGCAGAATCTGGGCAAAGAATGTTTCTATTTCTTTTACAATTTTCATTTGTTCCTTATTTTGTTTATCCAACGGGAAGTAACTAATACCTGTGTTAAAGCTGATATAATCATCGGGTGCACCTTTTCTAAAACATTTATTTTTAAAATCGATGACACCATTATTAACACCCAATAAATCAATATTACAATCTAATTGAGATTCAAAATCTTGATTATGAAAGTATTCTTTGCATTCTTCTATCAATCTGCCTTTGAATTGCTTTTGTTTCAACTGATTGGATACTTGTATGAACTTTAAAATTCGCTGCTTGATTTGAGTGTTTTCTGCTTCATCGGTAGTTTGTTGATCTGCCATATGATGTACTAGTTTTTGCATTTCAGAATTGTATAGCAAGTGAATTTTATCACTAAATGTTTTTTTTAACTCAATCGCACCTTCAATATGATTGAAACGCATACCATTAAAATGATACCATATACTTTTACTAGCACTAGAACACACGTACTCATCACGATATACAGCATGAACTACAGCAGCGACATCGTTTTCATTAGTTGGAGTTTTAGACGAATCAGAATAAGGAGTCGACTTGGGCACACTTGTATTAACTAAGTATACAACCGAATTGTTTTTTATTGTTTCATACATATCTGGATTACACTGTTTAGCATAATAAAATATTGTTTTCTCTGTTACACTGTTTCCATCACCATTTGAATGTGCCATGTTCTGCCACCTGCCTATCATATCTTCAATATTCAAATAATCAAACTTATCGGATTTTGCGGAAAACGCAACCCAAGTAGGAAACAACGTATTGGATGCGTAATGCAATGCATGACCAATCATTAACCATTTATCATACGGGTCATAAAATTGCTTATCTAACAACATGGTGTAATCGTGTATTATTTTCATATTGTATTCATTCATCTGTATCATAGTTTCAACATACTCGGAAATATACTTATCCAATTGTTCTTTATTTTCAATTGCTAGAATATCACCCAATAATAATTTATTGTGTATATATGCTGATACAACCTTATTTTTTTTGTTTGTCATTTTTTTTGCTTGTTGATTCTTGTATTCGTTATACTCTTCCATCATATGCTCTTTCAAAGGGAACTTATAATTTGTTGTATTTCTAATTAACATATTTTCTCTGTACTTTTTAACTGATTTTTTAAGGTTTATTTCGTCATAATCAAATTCATCATCATCTATATTTAATTTATATAATTTGATAATTTTATAAGGTATATTGTTCGGCTTTTTACTCCCCAGCAGTTGCCATCCTGTAACCCCTTCTATTACTCTATGATCCAAAATATCTTCAAATGAATTAATATTACCATCATCTTTGAATAGCTGTGGTAATACAGATAGTAATCGGTTATAAAAGATTTTACGTTGAAATTTATCTAAGACCATAGGTACATAAATATGTATACCATCCTTAGTCAAGGAATCTGTAATGATAGGGTCATCTTTCAATGCTATATATACGCACATACCCTTCATATTTTCAACTGGTTCGCTTATGTCAAACATTTCATTTAATATTCCAATTACATGTTCCAATAATGCAGTTAGTTGTTGTTCTTTTACTACTCTATTAATTACCGACTTATCATAGCGAAAATCCAAATCAATTCCTAATCCACCCATATCAATATTTTGTTTTTCAACCAAATATAATGGCATTCCATTATCGATTGCTTGAAAATATAATTTATAAAATTCTTCGTTTTTATTATCGGGAATATTATATTTGCCACCATATATACTCTTTGTTTTGTCTCCTATACTTAAGTGTGTGATATTTGCATTGTCTTTGGTTTGATGTGTTCGTAAAAATTTCTTTAGTTTATCTTCACTTGTTATAGAAAGATTGTTCATTTTACTTAGTAATAAGATAATTATTTTAATTCATTTATTTAATTCAATTAAAAATTGTGAAATACTTTTTTTCATAAAGAACTTAAATTATTATTATTATGCAGTAAAAAATATTATATAAATAATATAAAAGTATAAGGCTAAAATATAATAAATGGCGTCTATTGCTAATAATAAAAATAAAAAAAACAACAATGCAAAAAAAGAAACTATTAACCCTACAAAAAGAATATTAAAGGATGTAATTGATATATATAAGAATCCTTTAACAGAAAATAATATATATTATAAACACGATGAAACAGATGTTTTGAAGGGATATGCTATGATAATCGGCCCTGGGGAAACAATTTATGCACATGGTTTTTATTTCTTCGAATTTAAATTTCCCGAAGATTATCCATACACTCCGCCAAAAGTAACTTATTTGACTAACAATGGTAAAACAAGATTCAATCCAAATTTATATAGGAATGGTAAAGTATGTGTATCTATAATAAATACCTGGTCTGGTCCAAAATGGTCATCTTGTCAAACAATACGATCTATATTACTATCATTTACAACATTATTTCATAATACGCCACTAACAAACGAACCAGGTGTATCAGATCGCCATAAAGATAATTTACCATATAATGAAATTATTAAATTTCAATCGTTGAATACTGCCGTATATAATGTATTAAAAGGTAAAATAGATAATAAACCAAGAACAATATTTAGTAATGAATATAAAAAATATTTTAGAGAAAATCATAAAAATATTTGCGAATTGATAAATAAATATCAAAAAGAATATCCTTTTACCGAAACAACATTGAGTGTATCAATATACGATATGAAGGAAAATATTAACTATGAAAAACTGAAAATAAAAATAAATAATCCTGATATATTAAATGAATGTAATATACAAATTAATTGATATAAAAAATATTACCTTTATACATATAAAAAATGAAATTTTGCAGTAAGTGTGATAACATGTATTATATAAAAATATCAAATGATAAATTGGTAAATTATTGTCGTAAATGTAAAAACGAAGAAGATATGCCAGATGATTCGATCAATTCTATATGTGTATCAAAAACACATATAAAACATAAACAGGGTAGTTTTAAGCATTTGATTAACGAATATACCAAATATGATCCTACTTTACCACAGATAAATCACATTAAATGCCCTAATGACGATTGTCCTAGTAATGTAGGAAAAACACAAGGAGAAGAATCAAAAACCGGCGAAACAGCTGTGAAAGCAAAAAATAAAATTTTATATATACGTTATGATAGTGATGATATGAAATATTTGTATTTATGTGTAAATTGTGACCAAGTTTGGGAATCTAGTAAAAAAGACAAATAATTTAATTGAAATGATATAAATATTAATTTTTTATATTAATATCTATATATGAGTGAAATTAAAACCCAACCAGAAATAATTAAAGGTATTATTGAAAATGACGATAACATGTCCGCAATCGATGATATAGCAGAGGAAGAAATAGAACAAGAAGAAACAGGTGATAAAGGTGAAGCCGAAGCCGAAGTGGAAGGTGAAGATGAACAAGTAGAGCAGTCCAGCAAAGCCGATGATGAACAAGCAGATGAAGACTCGCCAGAATTTATACCTGGTGTTACAAATATGCCAGCAAAGAAAGCTGAAGAAGATGAGGATTCACCGGAATTTGTACCGGGTGTTACAAATATGCCAGCTAAGAAAGAAGGTGAAGACAAGGACGAAGATGAAGGTGACGAAGGTGAAGGTGACGAAGGTGAAGGTGACGAAGGTGAAGGTGACGAAGACGAAGATGAAGGTGATGAAGATACACCAGAAGTTATTCCTAATAAACCAGCCATTCAAAATGCCACTATTGTAGACGTTGGTCCAAAGGCAATTACATCATCGTTACAAGAAGATGTATCAGAAGATGATTCTGATGATGAAAATGAAGAAGTATATCAGAAATTAGACAAATTTAAAAATAAAGAATTGTTATTAAATTATCATCCGGAAACAAAACAACTTAAATATGCTGACGTGATGGCTTTAACTAGTATTGCAAGAGATAATGAAAATAATATCATTGATCCTATGCATAAAACAATACCTATATTAACTAGATATGAAAGAGCAAGGGTATTGGGTGTGCGTGCAAAACAATTAGAACATAATGCCATTCCAATGATTGATATACCTGCAAATATGATTGATAGCTATTTAATTGCGTGTGAAGAATTAAAACAAAAAAAAATACCATTTATAATTAAACGTCCTATGCCCGATGGAACGAGTGAATATTGGAAATTAGAAGATTTGGAAATCGTAGAATATTAACGCAATCGTGTGCCATTTGTTCTAGCAAATAAAGAATATATTTCGCTAGCCGTTAGTTGATATGCTGTTTGTTTAAAAATATTACCACTTCTTTTAATTACAAGGCTACCTGTATCTGGGTCAATACACTTAGAAATTATAGGAAATAATTTTTCATTTGTTATACTGTGATTAAATCTTCCGTGCGGAAAATGCTTTGCTTCTGCAAAACATGTAAAAATATTTAAAAACGGTGAAAATTCACTTTCTTTTGTATATTTAATATTTTTATAAAAAAATACATATACAGCGCGTATCTTATAATAATAAAATTGTTCTAATTTTATTGTTTGGTCCTTTATAGACAATTCATTATTTTCTAAACTTATTGTTGTATTATCATATGTTTCACCGGGCTGATTAAATGTTATTTCTACAACCTTTTCATAATCTCTATTAAACAATGATCTAAATAATTCATAGCGCACTTCGGCAAAACTAATATCAGTAGTTATGTTTTTATCAACATTATTTATCTGCCATTTTATTTCTATTCCACCAGGATGCCCATTATCTTTAAATTTGGTATTTACTAATCCTTCTTTTTCACTGGCTTCCAATCTCAATTCTTGTGTTATTCTAGGTGCCGAATATTGTATATCTTTAAAAAAGTATTCACTCCATGCAGACAAATATCCTCCGTAATTAACCCTAACCTTAAACCTATAATTAAAGCCTATATGATTGACATCAAAAATATATTTAGTTGTTCTTCCTTGCTGCCTGGTGACACCTTCATAAATTATTTGAAAAGGATCCATTTCAACCTCAAAGAAATCATTTTCATCTATATGAATATCCTCGATAGTGACAACAAATTGATTCGCATTAAATTCTGAAAATGACAAGTCAACACTTATAATACTAGATGGTCTAAAATCTATTACTGTTCTAATATTATTTGATTTTCTGGAAACCAGTGGGGGTTGAAAAAGAGTATTGATTCCTCTTATCTGCGCGTTATAAGTTCCATCTGTTAGATGATGAATCGTTGTTGTATCAATATCTGCTTTTATTGCCCTAGGTTCATTATTTATATATAAAATATACTGATTATATGATATATCAGTTGGATCGGTCCAGTTGTATGTAATATGACTTTGTTTTAAATATTGATCAGGAGGAGTGCCAAGTAAATTTTCACTTAAATCCAATACTGGAGCTGGATAAAAAAAGTTATAACTTTTTAAAGGTGACCAATTTGTTCTTCCACAAGGAAAATTAGCCCTGGCTCTTACATTATATACTTTTGGTTTTACGTTTAAAATTACATGTTCAGTTGTTTTTTTTGAATAAATAGAATTATTTATTTCAATATCATACCATAATATTTGATTATTACCTAGTTCTTCATTAGTTGGATCTGTCCAGAATATAAATAGTTTATTTGTCAATGTTTGAAAATTCAATATATGGTTAAATGATATATCTACATTATAATTATATGACATTGTATATATAATTATAATACTTTAAATTCTTCACGTTTAAATGTAATACGACCAATAACAGAACGTTTCATATTACTTGTTTTTACAAGCTGACTATATCGCATATTGAACGATTTATTTGACTTTGCACCATTGGATTCTTTTCCTGTTAAATTAAATAATAATCCAGGTTTGCAACATTTCTTTTTTTGATTTTTATCTTCCGTCATATAAACTAGTTAAATACTTAATTTTTCTCTAAAATTTTTGAATGGTTTTTCATATATTTTTAAATAATTTCTATCACTTTCTATTTTAAATCCATCCGCTTTATATGCTACAATATAAAAAGTATATGGTCTATTATAATGACACTTTTCTGGCCATAATACTTCTTGTTCTAGACTATTTGATATTCTATTATTAAATACCATTGTTTTATTAGTATTTACACAAACAATTTTATATCGGTAAGCATTGTTAAAATGAAATTTAAATATGGGAACAAATAAATAGTGATTAATGTTATTAATGGTGTTTGTAAATACTTGTGGTTTTTTTGGTATAGAAAATACAACAATATGTGGTTTCGATTCTTTATCACCGTTGATTGCATTTATGGTAAGTTTCTGTGGATTATTGTAACTTAACGAAAATGGCAATGTTGTTGTTTCTGTTTGTTTTATTTCTCCTTGGTCACCTGGTGAAACATCTAAAATATATTCATTCTTCAACCAATTTTTTATCTTATACTTCAAATATTTTGGTGGCTTAAAAAAAACATCACTGTAACATAAATAACTTACAGTATACTCAATATCACATAAAAAATAATTATCATGATGCTGTATATTTTTTATTCCAATTATAGAAGTAGGTTTAGGATCAGTATATATTTTATAATTTTTACTAGATATAATTTGTTTTTTTTTCTTTTCAATATAATATTTTTTATATGTTATATCAAAAAGTAAATTATCTAAATTTGTATTTATTACTAACATAGGTAGTATAACCTGTGGTATTTTATCATTTACAAAACTTTTTAAATCCGAATGATTTAATATAATTCTGCGTTTAGTAGTACCGTTATCGATTATCTCATATTTCATATTATATTTTTTATTGAATGTTTCTTCGTTTAATTTTTTATCATCCCACGCAGTGGCAATAATATAGTTAAATGCATCGGTATTTTTAAATAATATAGGCTCCTCCATAATTATAAAATCTTGGCTCATTGTTAATATTATTATACTAGTAGATTTTAAATTAAAATCTGGCTATAATTTATATGGGTCAAATCTCATCACCTACAAGAACAAGATTACCTACAAAATTAAATATTGATTCTATATTAAAAGATTTTAAAGATTTTAAAGATCAAAAAATGATAAATAAAATACTTAATAACCTTGTATCGCATATGAATGCGTTGATAAAAAAAATGGAAGAATCTAATAAAAAAAATGATAAAACAGTACTTTCAAATTTCAAAAAGCTTTTAAAGAATGATGGTAAAAAATTTGGATTAAAAATGAAACCTGAGGGAACAATTGAACGCACGAATATGAAAATGCAAAAGGGAGGCTCACCTACACCCTCAAATGATGCTGATGCTGATGCTGAACCCGAAACTACTTTAACAACCGTAGAAACCAATTCAGATATTATGACAGCAGCAGAGGGACATTTAATGGAAAAAATTAAAAGTGAAGGATTTACACGAGAGAATTTAGCAGCACTTAAAGAAATAGCATCAATTCAACAACAAATTGCTCTTCGTGAACAACAGCTCGGTCATAATGAAAGTTTAAATGAAATGGAACGACGACACGCTGAGACTTTTTTTAGAGGTAATGTACTAACACGTTCAATGGATGCTATATCTAGATATATAGTTGGTGTTGCGGCATATTATGGTGCGCATAATACTTTACAACTAGCAAATGGGCTAATTGAACCTATAACAAGTCTAGTAGGTAGTTTTTGTAGTCTTATATTTATATCTTTCTTTGGTGCAATTGCTGATGGTATTAATGGCATAACAAGTAGGATTCCTTTCTACGGTGGTGATGCAGTTCCACGTCCTCAAGACATTTTAAATGAGATTTTAGATGAAGCGATGCTCAATGATAATGCCGAAGGACTTGCAAGAATAATACAAACGTTAGAACGAGCAGGTGAAGGGGGATATTATTTAAGTTTAATGATATTATTTTTTCTTTATCTTGGTATTTTTAGTATAGCTTATCAAATTTGGAATTCGGAAGATACTACTATCTTCTTCGGATTTTTTAGAGTGCGTAGAAACGTACAGCAAGGACCGGAACAAAGTATAACTAGAATGACTAGAACAAGATCTAGGTCTAGGTCTAGGTCTAGGTCTAGGTCTAGGTCTACGCCATCAAATGAAGGAAGAGGTTCTAAAAGAAAAAAGAATAAAACCAAAAACAAAAAGCGAAAAAATAAAAGAAGAAGCAAAAAATTGCAAAAAAACAAAAGAAGAAGCAAAAATAAAAATCAATCAAAAAAGAAGAAGAGAAAAGCTAAGAAATAATTTTAGCGATATTATATGTTTTAAAAAATAAAAATCCTATTACCAAATATAATATAGGAAAACTTAATACTACTTTTATTCCTTGTAAGCCATTTAAAAAATAACCAATAAAAAGAGATATCAATAATAATTTTATCCATGTGACATTGAAATTTAAATAAGGAATATTAAATATAGAATTATTTAAATACCAAGATATAGGATTCAATTTTAAATCGTCGTACATTTTAAAATTATCATATTTTTGTAAAAACTTATATATTTATACAGTATATGGTTGTTATAATTACTTTTGGAACTTTTGACCTACTACATATAGGTCATATTAATATGTTAAACAAATGTAAAAAATATGGAGATAAACTAATCGTTGGGGTTTCAAGTGATAATCTAAATTATAAAAAAAAAAATAGATATCCAATATTTAAACAAGAGGATAAAATTAAAATTATAAAAAATATTAAGTGTGTTGATGAAGTCTTTTTAGAAGAAAGTTTGGAGGAAAAAGAAAACTATATACGTAATCACAAAGCAGATATATTCATTATAGGTGATGATTGGAAAGGCAAATTTGATAATATGAATTCTGTATGTAAAGTTATATATTTAAATAGAACCGAAAATATATCAACTACCGATATAATATCAAATATTAAATCATATTTATAATTAAATTACAAGTAACTAATTAAAAATTATAATATAACTTTTAATTATTTAACATTTCCATCGGTTACCACAATTTAAACATGTAACAAAGGTTGTCATCGGTTCATCTGCTGATCTTGTTTGCAATTGATAATACGTACATTTCCTTGTCTTACATTTATAACAAAAGAATTCATCCGTTGACGAAGCCATATTCATGGTAGTAGCATTTTTATCTCTTTTTATCTTTGCATCAATCAGTTTTCTCCACACCTCTGGATTCATTTCTTGATGTCGCATAGATGCTAATTTCACAGCTTTAATTTCTTTATTTTTAATTTTATCGAATAAAACTTGATTAAATGTTGAATAGTCCTTTGATATATTTTTTATAATGCTACGCAATTTATTTATATACAGACAAGTAAAATACTTATTTTCCCATTTTCTTATCACATTTTTTTCCTTTGCTTCATTTATAGCAGAATTATAAATAGCTTTCTCTAATTTGACAGCATATTTTTCATCTTCAATTATCTTATTCAACTGTAATTTTATATTTTGACGAAAGGTTTCTGGTGATTTAACTATCATTTGAATTGTTATTTCATAATATATTTATATGTTTTCAATTAATATTAATCTAGTTGCTTACACATTCATCTTCGCTATCCGAAATTTCCTCTTCTTCCAACTCTGAATTATCTACGTCACTATCCAATACTTCTTCTATTTCACTATCATTATCATCTTCTTCTTCTTCATCGCTTTCATATTCTTCGCCTTCATAATCATCACTATTATAATATTCACCATCCTCCCCCTCTTCCTCTTCGTCGTCATCATCATCTTCCGTATATTCTTCTTCATCGTCATCATCATCATCTAAAATATAATCTTCATCATCTTCTGCACTTTTATCAGAAACTACAAAACCATCTTTCATATAACCATCTTTTGTCTGTTGATCTTCTGGAATTTCTTCTTCCTCACTATATGAATCTTCTTCACCCAAATCTTCTTCAGCACCCATTTCTTTTGCCAAAAAAGATTCCCACGTGTTTTCCGTAGCATCCAAAACATTATCATTTGTCAACTCCGCTTCACTATGATGTACTACCAGCAAGGAACCAAAATATAATTCTTCATCTATAGGTCTAGGTAATTCGCATTTATTTTCATTATTTGCCCTACCATTATCCTTTGCAAATACCGATAAATAACTATTGTTATATTTCCAAGTATGCCGGCATTTAAAATGATCTTTTGATTTTAAATTGCATTTTTTATACAGAGTTTCTGTTGTAAAATTATTAACCTTGCTTTCTTTAATGTTATTTTTCTTATCAATTACTACTACTACTGCTTTAACCATTAGTAAAATAGGTCTCAATTTTTTATATTGTTTCTACAATAAATAATTAATCTATTTAAAAAAACATCAATAATATATCTAATGTATAAAATTTGGTTACAAAACATAAAATTATCAAAAATTAAAAATACTAATAATTTTTTCCAAACCCTAAATGCTGTAAAAGATAGTGATACCATGTTATTACTTGATACTGGTGTATTTAAAATAAAAGATACATATAAATTGTACAAATTAGATATAAAAAATCTAACCACTGATACTTTAGATAACTATTGTACATTAGAAAATAATGAAAAAATTAATATTGTTTATCAAACTGAGACATGGAATCAAATAAAAAATCACGATGCCGATTATTTTAATAACCATATTATTAATGTTGAACGATATATCATTCATAAAAATCAATTAGTTTCACTTGTATTTGAATATTATAATAATAAACTACACGATTTTTATTTTATTTCAAAAGAAGCCCCGTGTCACGAATATGTAAAAAAAGATATTAGTTTGTATTTATCATATATTTTATAATATATATATAATGATTTTTTGGACTGTTAAACACGTAGTAATATCACTAGTCTTTATTTTATTAATACATTACATTTATAATTTCTTTAAAAATAATTTGACCATCCCGAAAGTAAAAGATTTAGTTTCCAAGCCACAACAACAATATAATAAAATTTTCGATGTGATGAAAAATAGTAAAGAAAATCAATCTAATAATAACAATAACAATAATAACGTAGTTGAAACAACATCATCAACAAATATGAAAACAGAATTAAAAAAATACTTGAATAACCTTCAGAAAAAACAAGACGATATCCAATCAGTAGGAATGAATTTTGATAATTCATATGACACTTACAATAAATATTAATAGAAACGGTTTAAAGACTACTATACAAATATATTAGTAATATGTTAAACAATAGTGAAAAAAAATACCTTATGAAAAAACTTCCAAAAATAGAACTTTCTTATGAAAAAAGATTACATAAAAAAGTTCATACAGATCTATATCTTATTATACCGAAAGGTAAAAAATATTTTGCGTGGTTTAGACGTTTTAATGATAAATATCAATGTTTATTCTTTACTTTATCTAATAATAAACGCTATGTTCAAGATGTAATGGTATATAATTGCTGTTTTGATAAAAAATTAACAATATATACCGGGACAATAATATATGGTACTATTTTTTTAGCAAAAAATATTCGTTTTTTCAGTGTGGAAGACGTTTTCTATTACAAAGGAAAAAACGTTAGTAATGAATATACATCAAATAAATGGAAAATATTAAAAAGCCTTGTAAACAATTATACAAAACCACAATATTATAGTAAAAATGATATTATTTTTGGATTGCCAATGTATGAAACAAAAAAAGAACTAATAACGAGTCATCTGGCAAATTTATATTACCAGGCTTATGCTATACAGCACCGTATATTAAATAATTCCAACCATAAACAACGATATTATTACAATGAGTCAATAAAAATCGAAAGAAAATATGAAGCTGTATTTAATGCGAAAGCAAGAATAAATGATGATATGTACGATTTGTTTGCAGAACATGATAATAAAATGGTAAACATAGGCATCGCGTATATATCTAATTATAATACAAGTGTTTTTATGAATTCTATTTTTAGAACTATAAAAGAAAATGTAAATTTAGATGCACTTGAAGAAAGTGACGATGAAGAAGAATTTGAAAATATATCACCAGATAAGTTTGTAAATTTAAAAAAAGAGTGTAAAATTAAATGTGAGTATATTATAAATTTTAAAATGTGGAAGCCCATAAAACAAGTAAGTAATATAGAACCACTATCCAAATTTAAAGATGTTATGTATTTAGTAAAATAATTATATTTCTTCATCTTCGTCTTCATCCATAATTAAACATTTTCCATTTCCTACCAATTTAATTAAATCATTTACATTAGAATTACATCTACTTGCGCTTTTTTTACTTGATTTTTTATTATTTTTCGCCCCTTTTTCATATACTACTACCCATTTATGTTTCTTAAAATCATCCACTGATGTCTCAACGATTTTATAATTTTGTTTTTTATAATATCGTTTTCTTTTTAACCATTGACGTTGAAACAAATCATGTGAATCTACTATATCGATAACAAGTGCTTGTTTATGTTTTTGTCTTAAAATCCGTCCAACTGCCTGCCTTACATCAGTCTTGGGTGTGGCCATTAATAAGGTACTTAACGTTTTAATATCAAGCGCTTCTTCAGCCATTGCATAAGTTGCAATAATCACTTTTTTCGTTTCAGATATTTCTAAGTCTATTGCTTTCATACCACCTATATAATATCCAACTGATGCTATTTTCCTATCTTCAATTGCATCGTGCAAATACTTCAATACATTTTTATTATGTGCTAATATCATTATTTGCTGTTCTTCATTATCAGCAAGTGTTTGTTTAAGGACTTTTAATATAAACTCTGTTCGCCTATTAAATTCACAAAGCTTTTTAATCATGATACTATAATGCACCTGACCTTTAAAATTCAAAACAACTTTATTGAAATCTTCATCATCGTGCGTATAATTAATACATTGCACCAATACATTATCATCTCCCTCTCGCTTTTTTGAAAATACTATAGGACCTATAAATTGTTTAAATACATCTGACAACCCGTCTTTTCTTTCCATTGTAGCTGATAATCCCAATGTATATTTTGTTACGATTCTAAATAATGCATTACTAAATACTTCTGCCGATAGATGATGACATTCGTCAGCTATTGTTAAACCAAATTCAGCAAATATTTCTCTAGGATATTCTTTCATCGATAAAGATTGTAACATACCTATTACTATATCTTTATCATCAATATCTATTACCTGACCTTGAATTCTACCTACCTTTGCATCCGGTAGAAACTCTTTTATTCTATCCACCCATTGCCTTAATAAGAATTCTTTATGTACAATTACTATTGTTTTCTTTTTTAGATGAGATATTATGCGCAATGCCATGATAGTTTTACCAAAACCACAGGGAACTTCTAATAAACCACCCCCAATTTCTTTCGCCTTCTTAACATATGTCGCAACTATTGGTTTTTGATAATCCCTTAATTCGCCTTTGAATTGTATATCTATATCGATTCCATCTGATAATTTTACATCATCGGGTTCGCCATAAGTATTTATGCCATAATGCCTTGGCAAATAAAACTTTAGTCTTGATTCCCTATAAATAGGAAACGGTTTTGCTTCGGACATTGAACTTTTAGGAACAAATGGCTTTGCCATTAACTCATTGCGGATTCCTTCTTGATCATTCATATCCAACGCATCTTTATAAATGGTATAGCCCTTTTGACCTAAATAAGTAGATATATTATCACTTTCTGTATTCATATTTATATTTAGATAAATATGATTAATATTATATCAATTAATTTACCAAACAAAAAAATAAAAAATATAATAATATGATATATGAATACGAAACAACTTCTTGAAATGCTTAAAAAACCATTAAAAATGATGAAAGGTCAGCAACATCATTATTTATTGGCATTATTATTAGCAGTATTTATTGTTTTTGATGTTGATATTCCTGATGGTGCAAAGATGGCAATCGATAGTTTACCAGGTAAAATTGTTTTAGCTGTTGTTGCCATTCTATTGGTTTATATTCATCCATTGGTGGGTGCCATAGGAATTGTTGCGCTATACTTATTGATGAAACGTTCAGAACGATTGTCTGGTCCTGTTCATAGACATGTCCCTTCTGAAAATAGAAAGAAACAAAAGATGCAACACTTTAATAAAATGCAAAAACGTTCGTTAGAAGAAGAAATCGTCGCAAAAATGATTCCTCGTGTGGCAAAAACAATTACGATACCAACTTACAAGCCAACATTATGTAAACTACATGAAGCTGCGCGTTTGTAATTTACACTTGTAATTTAAAATCACATAACATAACACTTTGTAAATAATATTATAAACATTTACCATTATAATATTATTAATCTATTTTTCCTGTATTTCCTGTTAAACCACCTGTTAATTTTGCTACATAATTATTATCATTAATCGCTTCCAAAATATTTTTCATTATTGCAAAAGTTATTAATGCTATCAGAATTCCTAGAATAACTGTAAAAAAATCACTTTTAAATATCTGTTCATATACAGTCAAGAAAGAATCTTTTTGCATATCCGCATCCGTTTTATCACTTTTAGGTTCAACTGGTTCACCGTCTATTTCAATCGCTTCACAATCCAATTGTTGACTACTATATTCAGTTAAATCTTCACTTGGTATACCAGTATTACTATAATAAATTTTATTAGTATTATTAGATAAATTAACTGTTACATTTCCATTTTTATTACCAACTGCATTTCTTAATTCTTGTAATTGAGTGTTATTAATAGATAATGGAAAATATCTATCAAAAAATATATATTCTTTATCATTTCCAGCATCATGAACATAGTAATATGGTGTATTTAAAGGAACAATATCATTTAATGTCAACTCCGTGTTTAAAGATATTTTTTTGTTTTTCGTAGAATCGGTATATAATATATTATTAAACCACATTAAAGAATTGTAATAGCTATTATTTTTCTCAAATGGTATATGTATCTCCATCATTTTATTTACTTTGTTTCTATGATATAAAACTAATGAAGCTACAATATTTCTTGCTGTAGAAGCATAACTATTACTAAATAATTTAGCTTTTTCAAATTTATATGGTTCCCCTCCTAATACGACCCCTGAATTATTTTTATTTACACCATCAAACTTTATTTCTAAACCGGGATTCGTACTGGATGAAGGCTTATTGAATTTTATTACTTTACTACCTTCAAAATTTATGGTTGTTAGTTGTTTGCAATTATCTATATGATTTTTACATAATGCTTGTCTATTATTTTCTAATGTTGTTTCTAATTTTTCTACAGTCATTAATATATTTAAATAATAAAAAAAAGTATAATTATATGTATATAAATTAAATGGTTAAATTAAATAAAAAAAAAGGTAGACGAAGTGGAAAACGTATTCAATATAATTTGGCTCGTAAATCATTAAAGAAAAAATCAAAAAGAAATAATAAATCTAAAAAACTATTAATTGGTGGTTTCATGTCTAAAAAAACGAATCAATATGATAATGGTGCTACTATATCATTTAATATTACTAACAACTGCAGTAGTAATGTTAGTAAAACTCAAACATTAAGATTCAAAAGTCAAGATAATATGAGGGATTTAACAAAGGAGGATGAAAAAAACTTTGTTTTACTAAAACATAGAGTATTAGACGAAAAACAATTAACTTCATCATTTAAAACACCATTATATGCAGCTTATTTTAAAATACCGAAAATAATTTTTTCATTGTGCAAACAAAAATCAAAAGGTGATAAAAATAACTTAAAACTTACTGTACAATATAAAGAAACAGGAAAAAAAAATAGTTTTGATATTAGTCATAATTGTACTCCAAGTAAGTTTGGTAATATGAATAATATGGTTAAGAATCAAGTAGAAACAGATGCAAATGATGTAAAAGAAGCATTTAAAACTGCATTAGAAAATCATACATCTTACAATGACCAGATTAGTGATTTTTTAAGCAGTTATAAAAATAATCTAAGTGAAGAAACAGTTAAAAAAATAAAAAATAAATACGGTTCAAATGAAGAATATGTAAAAGAATCAATAAAAAAAGCAGCAATAAAAGCAGTAGAAGATGTGCTGAAAAAGAGAGAAACACATGTAGTAAAGGAAGAATGTGATGAAACAAAGCAATTATTAAAGGGAATGACTATTAGAATTAATCCGGATGGAAGTGTTCAATTTAATAAAAGTGGTGAGAATACAGAAAAGGATATGCATAAAGTGATAAATGATATAAATCGCGGTATAAACATGACCAAAAAATTAAATAGTGAAGCAGGTATAGTAATAGCGGAGTCAGAAAAAAATGAATCATCGGTAAAAACTCAATCCCAAACCAAAGAAGATGCCGAAAATACAGTCAAAGGAGCAGCCAAGGGAGTAGTTGAAAAAAAAGTCGAAGAACAACAGCAAGGCGCAATCAGTGATAAAACAACAACCAATGCAGCCAAAGATGCAGCCGCCAAAGAAGAACCCGAAAATACAGTCAAAGATGCAGCCAAGGAAGTGGTTGAAAAAAAAGCCGGTGTTGGTGCTTTATCAAATGAAGTGAAAGATGCTGCGGAAAAAAAGGTAACTGAAGAACTAGTAAAAGTGGCAGCTATAAAAGCTGTAGAACAAGTTGTATAAGCGTAAATTAAAATAAAGAATAAATTATCATTTATTTTAATTAGTATTCAAAGCTATTGCTTCTAATTCTGTTTTCAGGATTTTCGATAACCAACCGATGTATGGATTCTAACGATTGGCACATATTAAATTGATCTAATTTACTTCGTTCTAGTTTCATTTTCATAATTTTACTACTTTTAGTTTTAAAATCAATCAATACCAAAATTATGCTGTCCACTCTAGCCAATATATCCGAATAATCCGGATAAGTTTTTTTAATGGAATACAACCCCGGAATTATTTGATTAATAAAACTAATAGTATTATTTGTAAATTTTTTTACATTTTCATAATCTGAACCGGATTCCAAACAAATTAATAAATTATCTAAATCTCCAGCAAAACATTTAAAATCAGTTTCCAAATATTTACAACTTTTGTATCTATCTTGCCCATAATACAACCGTATAGCTCTTTGTAGGTACCCCGCTTCAGTAATAAAATATTTTTCAAATACGGTACCACGTGATGTTTCAATATCATATTTACCAAATTTTTCATCCTCTTTTAACCGCGTAAAAATATCAAGTTCCTTTATTTTCAACGTTACATTATTTTTTACTTCTGAAAATAAAATTATTTTTGCATTATCATAACTCATATATATTATATAATATAGTTTTTTTATATTATAGAATTAAATGTAAGGGATATATCTAGGACTATCATTTTCATAGATAGTTACTTTGAAGGCATCTTGGTATCCTTCAACATAAACAGTATCTCCATTAAATAAATCATTGCATCCGTATTCACTTGTACAGCTTTTTCCATTTTTACTTACTGGTAAACGCACAGCATTAAATTTATCACTCATACAATAATACTGCCATTTACTTCTATTTGCGTGTAATGGTCGTCCCATCAATGGTAAAATTGTTTCCTCCCCATTTATTCTAGTAAGTATTCCAACTTGTGAATAATTTGTATCGTATCCCCGCGTTTTAACATTTATAGGAATACCGTGTACAGGTGGCATACCACGAGGATCACTGGAATTCTTTGGATGATACATTCCGTCTTTCAAGGGTGGCATAAATGGGTTACTTAATGATGGAGGAAAAAACATATTTCCATTGTATGTTGGTGTTAAATAAGAAGAATGAGATTCGGTAATAGTGTTTTCCTTGCTGCCTGGTGAAAATTCAAATTTAAAGGTTGATGTTTTAAAATATTGTTTAAATAAAAAATAAAACAATCCTAAAATAAGAATAATAAACAGCAATGTAACGTTTTCAATACAAATTACGCCAGGTGCACATTTCTTAGACATATATATTTATAGGCTATTTATTTTTTACCCTTTAAAAAACCGTCAAGTTTCAAGTTTTCTAATCCACCCATGTCTTTTACTAAACCCTTTACACTTTTCACCATTGGTGCTATATCTTTAATAGAACCCATTAAACTTTTTTGCTGGTTGATTAAATCCCTTGTTTCACTTGTTAATTTTTGAATACCACCACCACCTAACATGGATTGTAAATTATCATAGGATTGTTCCAAAGTTGCTGCCTGGTCAATTCGTGAACCTACCGCACTGTCATCGCCGTCCAATGATTTGGATGTACTCGATGGGACATTTCTTTGGCCGAATTTTTCTTTCTTCTTCTTCTTCTTTCCTCCTTTCTTCTTCTTCTTTTTCCCGTGACTCATACCTTCTCTAAAACGCAAATTGGCATATAACAAATTCGTCGCAACCAAAGCAGTAATTAAGATAACAGACATATTTTTCGTGAAGAAATTGGCTAAAAGTGCAACAATGACAAAGAATACAACTGAATTCCAATCATTTTTGGCAATAAGTCCTACAATATTGGTTATACCTAAAAACAAAGCAATGTATAACGTGATTTTACTCTTTAAAAACGTGGGCATACTTAATTTCATTTTATATATATAATTTATATAAAATAAAATAATTAATCATCTATTTAATCAGATTTCTCTTTCAAATCAGGGACCATTTTTTGTAGCTTACCCATCATTTCACCTACATTAGATAAATCCAAACCTGCTTCTTCTTCATCTTCTTTTTCGTTTTCCATACCTTCTTTCTTTTTATCACAACCACAGCTCATGCTTTCTTTAACCTTACTACAGCTAAATACAAAGTTAGCAACAAAGATGGCTACCAACAATGCTAAAGCATTATGTTTGGTCAACAAATGAACAACTACAGCTGTTCCAGCAAAAATTCCTAAACAATTGTACGAACGTACCATCGCATATCCAACAACATTTAGTACGGATAATAAAACGAGCGCGATGAATACAAGCTTGTGATTAAGCACTTTCATCAACATATTTTGCACTTTCTTCAACATTATATATTTTAAATAGAAAATAATATTTGATTAGATATTATTTACTCAATAGAGATAAGTAAATCATTTATTTGCGGCTCTTCTTGCTCTTGCGACCTCTCTTCTTACCCTTGCGGCTCTTGCGACCACGACGAGCAGTTTTACGCTTAGAAACCTCAGATTTGCGTGCAGTCTTGCGACGACGACGACGTTTTCCACCAGTTAGACTTAGCATATATTATATGTTAAGATTTTTTATTCGCAAAGACAGATTTTTACGCATATTATCTAAATAATCTATTTCTTTTTCATTCCTTGTTATTTTAATATCGGCTAAATCATCCGTGTTTTTGGCACAAGATTTTTTTAAATTTGTATTCATTTTTAATAAATAATTAATGATTGTTTCTATTTGATTTTTATTTTGTTCCAATTTATGTACTAAATTCATTCTTGTTTTAAGCAAATTTTTTAATGCTTCTTCTAAATATATATTAGTTTTCATCTTTTTTCTGGTATCGGTGATCATTGATATTAATTGTTGCTCGTATTGGTTTTGTATTGTCATATAATTTATATATTTATTAAAATGTCCCTATTAACTCATTTTCATGATATTTTACCAACCAAGTAAGATTTTCAGATGTAGAAGAAAAATCACAAGCACGTAACATAGACCAATCAGTTTCTTTTTCTAAATCTCCGTGTATTGTTAAAATATACCCTAATAAAGCACTGCACCAAAAACGACGCGTAGTTTTAATATTGTGTTTTCCCATAGCTACTGATATCCAATCACATATATTTATATCATAAGGCATATCATGAACTACATCAAATACCTTTTTTAAAAATGAATTGGTAAATATTGGATTATTTTCATCACGACGCCTTACATAAATTGTTACTTTGCCAGGATAATCATTTAAATAATATTCTATTGGGGTTATTTGAACACCAAATTTGCGTTCATTACGAGGTTGGTTTCCATGATAGGATGATTCCCATATATAAATTCCTTTTTTATTGAAGGGATCCTTTAAAACGAATGCGCAATGAGAAAATATTGAATGTGTCCAACATTTAATGAGGGATGTAAATGATTTGAATGCGCAATTTGAAGGATTTTCGTCAAATAGTAAAATATCGCCTGTTTTTAAATTATTTATATTCATTATATTCATTAATTAATTATTTTTTATGTTATAATTATTTTATGTTATAATTAATTAAAAAATTGTTGGTAACATTATCTAAGTATTTAAAATCAAAATTAAAAATTATGTAGGACTTGTTCATCGTCATATAAATATATTTATTGAACATATTTAAATCTATCCTGATATTATTTAGGATGTCAAAGAACACAGAACCGTTGTTAACAGAAAATCCAGATAGGTACGTTATGTTTCCTATTTCTGACCAGGATATTTGGGGTATGTATAAAAAAATGATGAACTGCTTTTGGAGGGCCGAAGAAATTGATTTTTCGAAAGATTTGACCCATTGGAATACATTGAATGAAAAAGAACAATATTTTATTAAGATGGTATTGGCTTTCTTTGCCGCATCGGACGGGATCGTTTTGGAAAACCTAGGTATGCGATTTTTAAGCGAAGTGCAATTACCAGAGGCAAGAGCTGCATATGGCTTTCAATTGATGATGGAAAATGTCCATAGTGAAAGTTATAGTTTACTAATTGATACATATATTAAAGATGAAAAGGAAAAAACAAAGATATTCAAAGCATTGGATAATTTCCCTTGTATTAAAAAGAAAGCAGATTGGGCTATAAAATGGATAAATGATAACCGAAGTGGATTTGCTACAAGATTGGCAGCATTTGCGTGTGTTGAAGGCATATTTTTCAGTGGTAGTTTTTGTAGTATTTATTGGTTGAAAAAACGTGGATTGATGCCGGGATTAACATTCAGTAACGAATTGATTGCAAGAGATGAAGGAATGCACACTGATTTCGCTTGTATGTTGTTCAAGAAGTTAAACAAAAAACCGAAAAAAGCAAGAATACACGATTTGTTCAAAGAAGCGGTGGCAATTGAAAAAGAATTTATTTGCGAAGCGTTGCCTTGTAAATTGATAGGTATGAATGCGAAGTTGATGAGTCAATACATTGAGTTTGTAGCGGATAGATTATTGTCGCAATTGGGATATGATAAGATATGGAATACTGGAAATCCATTTGATTTCATGGAAATGATATCCCTTGAAGGAAAAACAAATTTCTTCGAGAAGCGTGTAGGTGATTATAGCCTGGTGAGTGATCAAAAAACGGAGGAAGTTTTTGATGAAATTGATGATGAAGATTTTTAAATATAATTAATTAATAATTGATAATTAATTATATAACAATTATTTTCTTAATGTATCATAATTGGTTTTAAACCATTCATATGAATTTGCCAATCCTTCACTTAATTCTGTAAATTCATACTCTGGATAATATCCGCGAAATTTTGCACTGGTTACGGTTTTTTTCATACACCCATCGCTTTTACTTGTGTCCCATATAATTTTATCTTTACTTAATTTCATAGTATCCATCAAATTGTCTACAATATCTTTTATTTTATATTCTTTATCATTGCATATGATTAATGGTTCTGCTTTGTCATATGTATTTTCAAACAATAATTTTAAAATTATTTCGGCGAAGTCAGGTGCGTATAAAAATTGACGCAAAGGATTACCAGTACCATATGCAATCAAATCTTTATTTTTCTGTGAATCTAAGTGAAACCGATGCATTAAGCCAGGTACTAAGTGACTATTTTGTAAATTGAAATTGTCGTAAGGTCCGTATAAGTTAACAGGAACAACGCAAGTGAAATGTGTTCCGTAAGCTTTGTTATATTGGCGACATTGCAATTCTAACATACGTTTTGCGTAAGCGTATCCTTCATTTGATGGATGAGGGGGACCTTCGTGAATCATAGACTCATCCATAGGAAATTTACTAGGAGTTGGTGTATAAATACAAGATGATAATACGAAAATACCTCGTTTAATATTGTATTTTTTACACATGGATAAAACGTTTTCGTTTATTGCTATGTTGTTACTGAACATTTCGGCATTTTTATCTAAGTTTTTGAAAAGACCACCAACGTCTGCTGCCAGGTGAATAATATAATCAAACTTATCATGAAAAAAAGAAAAGAATGATTCTACATTAGTTTTGTTTGTTAATTCTACTTTATTGGATGAGTTGTTGCTGCTTCTAGAAGTAAAAACAAATTCATGTTGAGGATATTGATGAACTAGGTCTTTAATACAAGAACCCACCATCCCGGTACCACCAGTAACTAATACTCGCATATACTTATGTGATAGTATTAACTTTAAGTAAAGATACGTAATATATTATAATAGTTGCATTATTATTTAAATATATAAATATTATTATAATAATGGTAAAAGTTGGTTTAATTATACCGTCTACTTCCAAAGGGCGAGATTGGAAAAGCTATAAAGAAACATATCTTTTTAAACACACGATTAAGACATTTGTATTAACATATAATAGCGAACACAATTATACTTTTTATATAGGTATTGATAAAAATGATAAAATTTATGACAATGAAATTGTAAAAAAAAATATTAAACGGTTTGTTAATGTAATGAAAAATATAGATATTGAATTTATTTACATGGATAATATCGAAAAAGGACATCTTACAGTCATGTGGAATAGATTATTTAAAAAAGCATATGATGATGGTTGTGAATACTTTTTTCAATGTGGTGATGATATTGAATTTAAAACAAAAAATTGGGTTAATGACTGTATAGATAGTTTAAAAAAAAATAATAATATTGGTATGACAGGTCCCATTAATAATAATTCCAGAATATTGACACAATCTTTTGTTTCCAGAACACATATGCAATTATTTGGATATTATTTTCCACCAGAAATAATAAACTGGTTTTGTGATGATTGGATAAATATGATATATGGACATTTAAAATGTTTTTTTCCTTTAAATCAGCATTTCTGTGATAATATAGGTGGAAATCCTAGATATGATATTAACAATAATAAAGAATGGAATAACAATCACCAGGATAATTATTTAAAATTAAGAGAGCACTGTTATCAAATAGTAAAACGCGATTTAAAAAAATGTCTTAACCTTTAGGAATTTAACATCGATAATAAGTTTAAATAAAATATCATTTATAAAACTATATATTATAAATGACTATACCAAAAATTATTCATCAAACATACAAAAATCATAATTTACCAGAAACATATAAAATGTGTCAAAGAGAAATAAAAAAATTACATCCTGATTTTGAATATCGTTTTTATACAGATGAGGAAATGGATTGGTTAATGAAAACAGAATTTCCAGAATATTATGACAAGTTTAATGAACTGCCAAGAATGATTATGAAAATAGATATGTTTAGATATTTTTTAATGTATAAATATGGAGGATTATACACAGATATGGACTATTTAATGCTTAACCCTTTTGATATGTTAAATGAATATGTTGTTATACCCTGTAATAGAGAAGACGAAAATGGTAATCCTGCTTGTTTAGGTAATTGTATTTTTGCCTCTCAACCGAACCATCCATTTTGGAGGTCTTTAATGGATACGTTATTTACAATTGACCGAACAAAATTAGATTATGCTACAGACAAAAATATAGATAGTAATGTATTAGGAACAGGACCTTTATTTGTTTTTGCTATGTGGAAAAAATATTCTAAAACAAACGATGATATTTGTGTTAGTAAGAGAAGTTTATTTCATCCACCTACAAAAAATAATAATCAATATATAGAAGGGTTAAAAAAAGATGGGTGTTACGGAATGCACATTTGTACAGGATTATGGCGAAATAATAGATTATAATATATTGTACTATATTTGGTATATTCAATAATAATTAGTTTAATAATATTTTTTTAACTATTTCTTGCATTCTTTTTTTCCAATCCACAAATCTACAATGTTTCATATACCATTCGTGAGCCTTTCTACTCAATTCTTCGCGATTCTCCCAAGCATACCTTAATATTTCCTGGACATATTCTACGCATCCGTTTTTCTCTAATCCAATTTTCATTACACCTTTGGAAATTTAACACCGATTATTTTTTTAGAGTTGGAATTAAATTATAATCACAATGTCCAGCTAAATGAATAAAATAATTTGTATCATAAAATTCTTGTAATGTTAATGATTGATTTTTCATGGTATTAAAATAATACTTATTGTTTGCCCATAACGCATTCCATTTCATATCCATAAAATAATGCATATTATTTTTCTGAATTTCATAACCAATAACCGATTGCTCATAATGAAACCCTACTGGATTATTTATTTGTTTCTTAAAGTATGTTTTAAATATTTTTCTTAAAAATACTTTATGTTTTTTAGGTTGTATTACTAGAACACCAGTATTTATTATATGGTCTGTTTCAATAATATGGTCACACTTTAATTTATAATAATCTTTTGCTGTCACTTCATAGCCTTTATGTATTTGACCTTCTATTCTTGCTTGAAGAGTAGGTTGGGATTGGTTTACAACACCAATTTTATCACCAAAATTATATTCATTGTGTATTGTTGGAGTATTTTCATTTATAATTATATCGGCATCTATAAATATAATAAAATCATATTCTTTTTTCCAATTATAATCAAAAACTAAAATTTTGTTAAAAGAAATTAAATGCGGGTGTTTTGGTCCGTCTATATAATCTGTAATTACTTTGAAATCATAACCACATTTTTTAGCATATTTTTCTTGCGATGGTCTAAATAATCTATTATACCGTTGTAAATATTTTTCTCCTATGCATATTGTTACTAAACAGACTTTCATATCAGTCATTATAATATATATATATTTAGTTATTTAAGTAACAATTATATTATTATATATATTTTACTATTTCATGCATTCTTTTTTTCCAATCCACAAATCTACAATGTTTCATATACCATTCGTGAGCCTTTCTACTCAATTCTTCGCGATTCTCCCAAGCATACCGTAATTTTTCCTCTACATATTCTACATCCCCATTTTTTTTCCAATCCAATTTTACAAAACAATCTTCCGGAACATCTCCGTAAAATAATCCAACATTTGAGGATACCACAACCATACCACATAATAAAGCATCCAATGTCGCATATGAATTTCCCTCACTATTCGATAATTGCAAAAATATATCATTTTGCAAATATATATTTTGCTTTCTTTTATTAAAATCATTTATATTTCCATTTTGTATATATACGTTCAATTGAATAAAATTAAAATCAGTAGCACGTCTCTTTAACATAGGCATTAATCTTTGACCCTTTTTCAAACCTATCCAATTACCCAATACTCGTGGTTTATCATTAAAAGTTGTTTTATATCTATTCTCATCCAATTCACTTGTATGTAATACGTCTATTCTCTTAAATTTTGTATAGTCTCCTTTAAAATATCTTGTAAAATCATCTGTGCAAGATTTAGATATACTAATTATTAAAGTATTTTCTGGTTTTCTATATAACAGCATTTTATTTTGCCCATTCGTACACAATGAACGCCAAGGTTCACCCCAATCTGGATTTCTATTCGCAGTTGTAATTGCACACCCATGATGTACCAATATAGTATTTATATCAGTTGGAACATGACACGCTAGATGATTATCTGTAATAACTAATATATTATTCTTGTGTATTTCACAAAATTCTAATAATTTTTTATCATGTTGTTTAATAAATATTCTTTCTGGAAACGCTAGCTTAATATGATAATCATATCTAGCAACGCCCCCGTGATTTCCAATATCATAACTACCACAACAATAATGAACTATAACACGGCCAGTATTCTTATAATTGTTTTTAAAATGTTTGTACAGTTTTAAACAATTAACGCGTCTTTCTTTTATTTCTTCATCGCTTATATTTTTCAATCTCTCATATAGGGTGTCCAAATCACTTTCTTTTACTCGAATAACTGATTTTTCCATTAATTCATGTTTCGGTAAATCTAATGTATCCGCCAAGACAATTGGAATAGAACCAGCACCCAAGCTTTCCCACAAACGTATTGAATTTGGTCCACTTCCACTTGGACATAAACTAAATATACTTTTCAACATATATTCATTATATTTACTCGTATTTTTTTTATGATGATCGTCTTCCATTAATTCACCATTGGCGTTTTGTTTTCCACCATATACATCTTTATTGAAATGCCATTCACCTGTATTTATAATGACAACATCTTTAATATTATTTTTTTCCCAAGTTTTACCAATATCAAAAATACGTTTTCGTATATTAGTTAAATAGTCTCTCTCCTGATATCCACCTATAAAACTTAATAAATATGGTCTTTCTATCTTAGTCAAATTAACATTTTTATATTCTTTATTTCTTGATTCATCTTCTATATTTACAGCATACAATGGACAAGCTATGATCTCAACACCTTGTATATTATCTTCACCAATAATTTTATGTGGTGTATATACAACTTGAATACCCAAATATTTAAACAATGGTATAAGTCTACGAAAACTTATATGTTGACAACAGCTATATACCTTTGCGCTTGGTGTTATTATTTTAAATGATGTCAATAATTTGGCAATAACATTTAAATTATACCTTTTATCCAAGATTGTGGCCCATGGAATAGCAAAATAATTATAATTATGTTTATTTTGCTCAAAAAAAGTTTTTTCCGTTATAACAGGATATTGCCAAAATAATTTTAATTTGTTTATTACTTCAATAAATTTACTCATATAGTTTAAAAACGATACTTATTTTTATATATTAACTATGTATAATTAATATATTATACGATTAAATAATAAAAATAAATTATATTATTTAATCATAAATGAATATAATATTAATACCATATAGAAACAGAGAAAAACAATTAGAGTATTTTATAAAAAATTCATATCCATTGTTAAAAAAAATATTGAAAGAGTTAGAAATAGTAATAGTTGAACAAACAGATGAAAGATTATTTAACAGGGGAAAATTATTGAATATAGGATTTACATTATATAAAAATATAGGTATGAATTTTTTTACACATGATGTAGATTTAAATCCAAGGTTGAATACAATCGAAGAACTATATACAAAAAGTATAGGAGATGATGAAATAATGGGAATATATACTTCAGTGTGCAATACATTAGGCGGAATAATAAAATTTAAAAAAAATAGTTATACAAAAACGAATGGATTTCCAAACGAAATATGGGGATGGGGAACAGAAGATAAAGCTTTACAGAATCGTGCAGAATTCAAAAGTATAAAAATATCCAAAAATATATTAAGTAATGATCCCAAAAAAGATAAATACTTTAAAATATTTGACGATGTAAATGATAGAGAGAACGTGAATATGAATAAAAATTGGTTTTTACATTATAAATTATTTGATACGTTAAAAGATGATGAAAAAGAAAAAGAGATAATGAGTAGTGGTTTAAATAACTTAAGCTTTAACATAAAAAAGATAGAGATTATAAATGACGATATAAAAAAAATAATAGTGGAAATATGATTTTATGTTAATATTTATTTAAATGTAATATTTGAAATATTAACATATGGATACGAGAAATATATTTATATATTGGGTAGGGAAAGAATATAAATTAATTAGGATTCTAAGAGATTTAATGACTTTGCACTCAAAAAATGGGAAAGGTTATAAAATGAATTTTATTACAGATAAGAATATAAGAGAATATATGAAAGATATACCAGATTATTTTAATAGTTTATCACCTGTTCATCAAGCAGATATTATAAGAGTTCATGTTGTGTGTGAGTATGGTGGAATATGGTTAGATAGCGATACAATAGTGATGGATAAACTGGATAGTTTATTTGATATAATAGATAGAAAAGATGGATTTTTAATGAAAGAAAATAATCTTTATTTGGTAAATGGAGTATTTGGAAGTAAAAAACGAACACCCTTAATGAAAAGATGGAAAAAAGAAATAATGGATGTGTTGGATAAAAAACAAGGAAAAAATATAGGATGGACAGATATAGGAAGTAGTATTTTAAAGAAGATATATGATATAGATAAGAATATTTATGATAATTATGAGATTTTTAATGGATTGGATAATATATATCCAATTTATTGGATACATTGTGTAAATGAATTTATAAAAAAACCATATGATAATTATAAAAATATAATTCGTGAATATCAACCATTAGTTGTTTTGGTAAATTCTGTATATAAAGCATTGGAGGATAAAACAGAAAAAGAGATATTAGAAGGAAATATGCCTATCAATTATTTTATTAATAAGTCTATAGATGTCCATAAATTATCTTAAATAAATTGCATAATAATGCTTTAATTTATAATTATGGAAAAGATGATTATATATCAAATTCATTAGTGAAATTTGGAACATGGGAACCGAATATTACAAGTATTTTTTATAATATAATTGAAAAAAATGGAACAAATAATACGATCATAGATATTGGATGTAATATAGGTTATTATTCTTTAATATGTGCAAAACATAAAAATGTATCAAATGTTTATAGTGTGGATGGAAATTCAAAAAATATAACTATGATGTCTTTGTCCTGTAAGCGAAATGAATTGTTTAATGTAAATTTATTTAATAAGTGTATTTGTGATAAAGTAACATATTACAAGGAAACTAATAAAGAATTTGTAGAATCAATAGGTAATATAGGTGGAATGTCTTTTGAAGAATCAAATAATATAAATGGGATTATTTCAACAACAATTGATAATTTAATTGATGAAAATAAAATAAATAATGTACTAATTATGAAAATAGATATTGAAGGGGGTGAATTGAAAGCATTAAAAGGTGCTGTAAAAACTTTAAATACAAATATAGTAAAAAATATAATAATAGAAGTGACCCCAAAATTTAATAATGATGGTGGGAAGATATTAAATATTTTAAAAGAAGCGAATTATATTATGTATAATATACCACACAAAGAAACAGGTAAATTAAATTATAATAAAGACTATTTGAAAGAAATAATGAGTAATCCAATAGATAATATAAATATATTTTTAAATACAATAAAAAATCAAACTAATGTTCTAGCTGTGAAAAGTATTAAATAAGAATGCGTATATGATAAATATTTATTTTATAAAATTATTTATATGGATAAAATAATTATTGTTGCTGATTGGTTAATAAATTACATAACAAAGGAACCGTATATGTTCTGTAAAAAATTAGAGAGTGATTACGGGTGGAATATAGTAAAGTTAAGTATGTTGCATTTAGAAAAAATAAAAGAAATAAGAAAAAGAAAATGTATAATTTTGTGTGTAACTTATGATAGTTTTGATATAACAGTATTAAAATGTGAAAATACAATTATGATTTATAAAATAGATGATTTATATCCTTTTAAAGATATAAGAAAAAAATGTATTGATAATGCCGATTTATTAATAAGTCCATACGAATACCTTTTAAAAGAAAAACCAGTGAGGATGTTATATCCATTAAATAATAAAGAGAGTTTTCATATACCATATTCAGCAGTTAGTAAGTTTTATAAAGATATTACTTTAAACAATAATCCAAAAGAAAAAATATTAGTATCTGGATCGATTACACCTGTTTATAAGTTAAGAAAATATATTTTAAATTTGACTGATTATATAGATATATTAGAACACCCAGGTTATAAAAATCTAAAACACAAAATAATAGATGAAAAATATTATAAAAAATTATCAGAGTATCTATGTTGTTTTACAGATGCTTCGAACTATAAGTATATATTATTAAAAGTATTTGAAATATGTAGCGTAGGCACTTTGTTATTGTGCGATGATTTAATAGAAAAAGAATTATATAAGATGGGATTTAAAAATAATGTTAATTATATATCGTGCAATAAAGAGAACTTAAAATCAAAAATGGAATGGATTCTAAATAAGGGAAATAGAATAAAAGTAGATGAAATAAGGTTAAATGGTATGAATTTAGTTAGAAGCTATCATAGTACATCACACAGAGCAAAATTATTTAATATAATAATTGATAATAAATACTATAAAAAAACACATATTGCGAGATTTAATAACGATTTATATTTTACACCTGATAAAATTCAAGTGGATTACATAAATTCTGGAAGAGCAGAACCTTACAGTGGGAATATAGATATAGTGAATGAATATATAAGAAAAAGAAAAAGTAATAGGACATACTTAGATATAGGAGTAAATATAGCAACACATTCAATTGTATATTCAAAAATATTTGAAAAAGTAATAAGTTTTGAACCAGATAATTATAATTATACTCAGTCAAAAGAGAACTTATTAATAAATAATGTAACCAATGTAAATCTATTACATAGAGCACTAGGTAGTAAAAGTGGATATGTAACAACTGAAAAACATAGTAATCATTCAAATGGTTGTATTTTTACAAAATTAACAAAGGATAAAACTAACATAGTTCAAGTAAAATTAGATTCATTAGAATTAGAAAATATAGATTATATGAAGATAGACGTAGAGGGTCATGAATTGGACGTGCTAAAAGGTTCTATTGAAACGATAAAAAAAAATAAACCTATAATTGAATTTGAGTATAATAATCTTGGTTATACACTATTTAATGTAAAAATTGATGATATAGAAAAATTTCTTAATAATTTAAATTATAAGAAAGATAAACAATTCGGACCTAATTACTATTTTATTTATGATTCCAAATCAATAATAACTTAAATATATAAATATATTAAATAACATAATGAGTGATAATAAGTTAGTGTTTGAAAATATATATAAAAATAAAATATGGAATGGTGGTAATGATAAAATACCTTTATCTGGACCGGGTTCATCATTAGAAAATACAAAAGAGTGTTCAACAATTTTAAATAAATTTATATATAATAATAATTGTAAATCAGTTTTAGACCTAGGATGTGGTGATTTAACATGGATTTCAAAAACACAATTTTTTAATGACGACACGATAAAATATACAGGTGTTGATGTAGTTGAAAGTCTAATAAGTTCACATACAAATCGTTTTCCAGATAATAGTTTTCTTTGTAAAGATGTTGTAAAATATAGTAATATGAATAATTATTCGTTTGTGATCATTAGAGATGTAATATTTCATTTAAAAAATGAGGAAATACTTTCTATATTTGAAAATATAAAGAATAAATTTGATTTTTTATTAATAACATCATGTAAAAATGAAATTAATACAGATAATTTTGATAGATGGCGTTTTTCGAGAAAAAATATACATAAAGCACCATTTAATAAATCAAATGAATATGAAATAATTATAAATGAAAATGTATTTGATAGAAATGTTTATATATATAAACACGATAACTTTTATAATTGAAATATTTTGATGATATAAAAAAGTTAAAGATATTTTATTAATATTAATTAATGAAATTAGCATTAATAACAGGTATTACTGGTCAAGATGATCTTATTTATCCGAATTATTGATACAAAAATACAAAATTTATAGAATACTAAGAAGAAATTCTATTTTGTTTAATTGGAAAGATTGGATCATATACGTGAAAAATTGATACTACATTATGGGATATGACAGATGGTGCTGGATTAAGTAATATTATAAATAAAATTATAGAGAAGGATATGGCTTATTCGCTTGTAACGGTAGTATATTTAAATAATTTCAAACATATCATTTATTAAACTCTCTAGATTATATTCTCTACTCCATCCTAGTTTTTTTTCCGCTTTTGAAGGATCTCCCAACAAATATTCCACTTCACAAGGTCTAAAATATTTTGGACTAATTTTAACTCTTATTACACCATTTTTATCTCTACCGATTTCATCCAAATCCGTTCCCTCCCAACTTATTTTATCACCTATATATTCAAAACATTTTTCTATAAATTCTCTTACTGAAGTTGTTTTTCCCGTTGCCAACACATAATCATCCGGTGTTTCTTGCTGCAACATCAACCACATACCTCTAACATAATCTTTTGAATGTCCCCAATCTCGCAAACTATCTATATTTCCCAACTCCATATATTCTCGTTTACCTGCTTGTATTTCCTTTATGCAATTTATTATCTTCATCGTAACAAAGTTTTTTCCTCTTCTTGGCGATTCATGATTAAATAAAATACCATTACACGCGAATAAGCCATACCCTTCTCTATAATTTTTTACTATATAATGTGCATATACTTTTGCACACGCATATGGTGATTGAGGATTAAATGGTGTTGTCTCTTTTTGTGGTTTTTCCAATACATCTCCATACATCTCACTTGTTCCTGCCTGGTAAAATTTGCATTTTTTTTGTATTTCTACAGGTAGTGATCGTATAACTTCCAATATTTTCAATGTTCCTATACCATCCACAACAGACGTGTATTCAGGTAACTCAAAACTAATTTTTACATGACTTTGTGCCGCCAAATTATATATTTCAAATACTGAAAAATCATTATTTTCACTCAGTATTCTAAAAATATAATTTGATAATCCTGCACCATCTGTCATATCGCCATATTTCAATGTTATTTTTTTTCTAATATGATCTATACGTTTATTACTATACAGTAACGATGTTCTCCTCACTATACCATAAACTTTATAATCTTTTTCTAATAATAATTCCGCCAAATAAGAACCATCTTGCCCCGTTATACCGGTTATAAAGGCCAGCTTCGACATTATATATTAGTATGTTACCTATTTTTTAATTACTTTCAAAAATATAATATTAAACATAAATATCATATTTTATTAATGTTGTCCAATTGGACGCTCATATCAAAAGATAATTTATATCGTTTTCGACCAGAACTCGCAAAGTTGGAAGTAGCCGAATACTTTCATTCTTCAATATATCAAATGTACAGCAAAATGTATTTCAAATATGTTCAATGTGAATTGGTCATTTGTAAAGCAGCTACCATCATGGGTAACTATTCTTTTATTCGTTACTGTTATACCGACAACAGCGAAACTGTAAAAAAAGCACTTTTAGATAGCGGTTTTACTTTAAGAGGTAGTGACATAGAAAAAGGCACCAAAGACAAGTTCGGTGACGAATGTATTTATAGCACTGATGAATGTATTGAACTTAAAGGAAAACCTTTCACCAGGTTTCGCAATATACTACGCCGTTATAATATGTTTGAAGACACCACTATCCAAAATGGTTACGATACAGATATTGATGTTGTTGTGCATAAATGGTCTTTTGAACATAAATCTAAACACCAACTGAAACTTCTTGAATTCATAAAATACAATCTTGAATTAGTTCAAATCACCAGGATATACTATAAAAATACTATTGTTGGTTTCTCAGTAGTAGAACGACTGAATGATACCAATGGTGTAATCATCCAACGACTTATTAATCCCGATATCAAACCATTAATCATAGAACCAAATATTCTTATACACTACGCCGACTGTTATTCCAATCCTGGTATGTTTTTAAATATCGGAGCTTCGCGCAATAAAAAAATTAAAGTCGCAAAAGATAAGTTGCGACCATTCACTTACTTGAAGATTAGACGTAATATAGCTCCAGTGAAATTAAATAAAGGTGATTGGCAACATTTCAAGGAACATTTGTTAATCGATTGATCAATTGATAATGTCAGTCATATCAAAATGATCATCATACAACTTACATTTATCATATTTTTCAGTTACCACTTGAATTTTTCTGAGAGTCTGCATTTCATCATACCTATTTTGATGCTGTTTTAATGTTAACCCTCGTAGTTTATTTGCACAAGGACAATGATTGTTATTTATAATTTTACTACAATCTTTTATCTTGGTCATTTTCATCCATTGTATTATTGTCTTTGAAGTTGCTCTCATTTTACTTTGATAACTTATTTTTTATATTAATTAAATCAATTAATATAAAAATAAATAATATGGTAACATATATGATATCCAGGCGAATAAAAAACGAATTGGCGATACAAAGGAAAAGTAGTTGTTTAGATTATTATTCCGACTATAATTCACGCACAAAAAGTTTAAATGTCATTATATATCCAGATAAAATAGAATGGCCCATGAAAACATCAATGATCACACTACAATATCAATTTTCTAATGAATATCCCTTTTCACCACCACAATGTTTTTTACTATACCGGGATGGTAAAAAGGAAAATATATTTAAGTATTACCGAAATAGTGGTATATTTGATAAAGAATATAAAGAATTGAAAGGTAGAGAATGTTTATGCTGTTCTTCAATTTTATGCCAGGGTAACTGGGGACCAACACTAAATATGACAGACATCACAAAGGAAATAGTAAAAATTATAAATTTTAAAATAAGAATTTACAAAAGATATCTATGTAAAAAAATACAAGAGAAATACCTAGTAGATTTGCCTATACATAATTATATTTAATCATCTTTTAAAATTAAATAAACCACCCATAGTGCGCATTCTATTCTGTACTCTAGTAAATGTTCTATATTGTCTGAAACGTGGCGGTGGTTTTGCTTGAATCATTGTACCTGGAGTAAACAATGTTGTAAAACCTTTTACATTTATCATCTTTGCATTTTTATCCATCATTTCACTATCATCAACATCATATTGCAACAGTTCTATTTTACTTATACCGTCAAGGGAATGATTTTTAAAATGTTGATATGTACGCGTAATATTAAAATTTCTACTATCTCCATGATAGAATAATATAGCACGCTTGTCGGTAAATGGTATAAAAGATGAATAATCTATTTCACCACCAGTTTTATTCCATCTAAGCTTTAAAGCATTGTCTTCATAGCCCCATCCCCATATATTTGGAAATCCGTTTATTTTTTCAAAATCACACCCTTTAAAACATATTATACCTCCAAAAGCTCGTTTAAATCCAAATAAATGTTTTGCTTTGCCGACTACAGTATCAAATAGGCAATATGATTTGTCGTGTATTACAGTATCTATGTCATGAAATACAAATGTTATTTCTTTATATGATTCGGGGTATGTGTCTTTTGCATAAACAAAGCCGATGTTTTTCATCGCACCTCTGTTAAATGGACGTGTATCTTCTTGATGTACAAATATAAATTCATAGTCCGATTTTTGCATATTGTCTAACATAACATTCATATGATTTAAAAAAACATTTTTATGAGGTAACCTATCACGATATGGTATAATAAAAATTATTTTTGGAATAGTCATTGATATATATTATATACTGCTATATTTTTTAAGAATAACTGATGGTATTAAATTTGTTCTCATTTTATTTAATTTCTTATAACATTTATTGATTGTAACCTCGCTTATTTCACTTACAAGGTTAACATCCCTTTTTGATACGTTTAATTTACAAGATTGTGATACAAAATATACTATACCTGCCGCAACTGAATGGGGTGTATTTTCAGGTATTATTTTTTGAGAATCTATTCTAAACGCGACAAATTGACAAACTTTTGTTAATTCCTTGTTCATATTTAATTTACTACAGAATCTATCAATAAATGCTATAGGTTTTGTATCATCAAATTTTGTTTTATTATTACTCGCCATATTTGTCTCTAAACCATTTAGTAGATGTGTTGCTATTTTACATCCTTTTGTACTATTTGTATTATCCAAATTAAATATTGTAGCTATTTCTTTTGCTGTTCTTGGATATTCATTTATCCTACACGCTAAATATATAGATGCTGCGATAATACCATTTCTGTTGCATCCTCTAAATGTTTTAAGTGTTGATATTTTTTGATATTGAACTAAAGCTTCATCAATTATACATTTGGATATTCCGTGAGTTCCTGCTAAAATACGAATTTTTTGAAATTCATCGTATTTCGACTTTTCTTCATATGGCATCGACTGCCATTCCGTATATCTTCTTATTTTACGCATTTCATAACTCGACCCATAACCGCATATTACTCTACAGCCGTATGATGATTGTTTTAATAGAGGGTCAATTGGCATACCACAACGTGTTGGGTCACTTGATTTATTGTCATCTGCTCCATAATATCTCCATTCAGCCGAAGCATCTAACATGTCTTTATAGATAATTCCACATTGTTTGTTTGTACATACTAGAAATCCTTCTTCGGAGAATGCCAATAGATTACGACACAATTCACAATGTGATCTATTTTCTGGTTTTTGGTTGCTATATAAACATTCGATACGTTGTTGTTCTTCTTCTTCTTCTTCGTCTTTTTGAAATGTTTTATCAAACGAATCCCATAGTTCTTTTTTTCTTTTTAAGTTGTGATTCTTTTTTTTTTTAGTTTTTTGCATTAGATATTAATACTATATTAATAACGTTTTTTTAACTCAATTAATTTATTATATTATATATATTAATGGGTAATACTCAAAGTACCGGAAATACAAAACAGCAATTAAGAAAACAATTACAAAATTTAAATAAAGTTGCATTTAATTATATTATACATTCTAATCTTGATAAGTTGGATCAAAAAGAACATTGCAATGATTTAATAATACTGACTTCGGGTATAATAGATAAAGCATTCAATGCACAAGAAGTGGAATATATTTATCAACATACGCAAAGTGGTAACGTTGTAGATAAAAAAAACAAAGAATTGTTGATGTATTTTAATAAAAATACAATGGATAATTTTAAGAAATATGATGCTGCATCCAAAAAACAAAACATGTGTAATAGTATTGCGAAATATTATGTGAAAATAGGACACGTACTAGAAGCTATATCTAGCGCACTAGATTATCAAACTTCTATTTGTCATAAAAGATTAAATTCAATAAAAATAAAGGAGGAAGCGAATAATGTTGTGGATATAGCTGCTAATTTTGACTCGGTAAATAATCCTTCAACTAAACAACCATTGCAAAAAAATATCGAATCTATTGCAGCGAAACCTGAAGCGATGCCTATACAAGAAAAGCCGATGATGCCTATACAAGAAAAGCCGATGATGCCTATACAAGAAAAGCCGATGATGCCTATACAAGAAAAGCCGATGATGCCTGTGATGGGAAATCAACAAGGTGGTAACGATAAAATTATTACTTTAGCTGATGAAATTAGTATTTCAAATTTAGACCGATTATATAATTTTAATGAAGAATATAATTACACAGATACTGAAAAAAAAGAACTAAGTGAATATGGTAAACAAATGAAAGAATTATACAAAGCTGATTTGCTTACATTTTATAAAGCTTATGTAGATAAAAATGTATCTAAATTACCAGATAATATTACTACTTTCACAGATATAGAAATGGCTTCTCCAAACACAGAAAATTATAGTAAAAAAGTAAACAATGGTGGAAATACACTAGGGGAATTATCAAATAAACTAAAAGAAATGCAAGAAAAAATGTTAAATAACGAACTTAGATTAATGGGTGAACTTCAGAAAATTGTAACATATGAACCCATATCCAGAAAGACAAAAGAAGGGAAAATAACACAACAACGATTTATCGAATTGAAAACCACATTAAACGATGAAACATTGACTAAGAAAATCATTCCAAATTTAAGAAAGATATTAACTGAATTATATACAACATGTCAAATCGATTATAGTGAAATTCTTAAGATTTTTGATAGTGCAAAACGTAACATAGATGCCCATCAACTGGCTATAAAAATCAATGAACATTACTGATCAGTTAATTTATTTACTGGTTCAAAATTAATTTTATCACTTATTTCCTTTAAAATTAATTCTCTACTTCGTATCTCTGCGTTTGTTGAATTTTCTCGCATAAGTTCTTGTACCATTTTATACCATTGTGCTAACAAATGATCATTTTGTAAGTAATTTGGATTTTGTTTTTCCCACTCTTTAATAATTTTAACATGTTTCATCTTTATGGTTGAAATTGATTTATCTATCTTTTTTTTATCATTATCTTCTTTCCAGGTATCTCTATCTTTTACATAAAACTGTAATTTTTTATCATCACAACAGTGAATAGGTCTTTCAGTTGGTTTTAATCCTTCTAATTGTCTAACAAATATATTACTTATTCCTTTTGTATAACCTTGTTCAGTGGCAAAATTTAAATCATCAATAGATATATTAATATTTTCCAAGAATTCCGTGAGATTCATAGCATCTTTACAATGTGTATTTAAATATACATTTATCGACATTTTATTATAGGTATTTCCTACCTTTGGCACCAGGTCATCAAGGGTTTTATTTACAGTATCATTTGTTTTTATAACTACATCTTTCATATCATTACACATTGTCATCAAATCGAATACCTTTTCTTCCAAATTTTTAATTGTTTCATTTTCATCTTTTTTATTCTTACTTCGTTTTTTTCGTTTCTCCTTCTTTTTATCTATTTTTATATTGTGTTCATCATTTGCAGTATCATATTTCATATTATCTGCTTCATGTTTTTTTTTGTGTTTACTTAACCCACTCTTATATTTATATGTTTTATTGCAAATATCACATACAAATTTTTTCACAGTAGGATATTTTTTATGTTTTTGACTTTCTTCATGTCTTGAAAAATCATATTTATTATTAGTCCCAAAAGCGCATTTTATACAATAATACTTCCAGTTTTGTGAATTCATATTATTATTATATTAATATATAAAATATAATGCTAAATGGTTTTGCGTATTTTATTATAAAAAAACGCATTTTTTGTGACCATTTTTTTGTAATTTTGTTTATCTATCTTCACATAATCAAACATTATATGCTTTGGGAAACACTGTTATCCAAAAGTTATCCAAATTATGCGAAAATGGATAACTAATTGGATAACATTTTTACGCCTTACCATACATTTTTTTAGGGCATTAAAATTTCATTTTTGTTACCGTTTTCATCTAGCGTTTTTTGCGTAAAATTAACAATTTAGCTCTTACTGATATGCTTTGATTTGCCACCCACTTTGACTCGGTTGTTACGACGTTACTGTGTTGTTATCCAAAAGTTATCCAAAAAGTTATCCATTTTTTATCGTCACAAACTGTTTTTTTACTATATATAAATATTAGCTTTGCGGTTTATTTTTTTCAATGCGATTTTTTGGTTTTTTTGTCCTGGTCACAAAATGCGTAAAATAATTTTCGGTTTTGAATTTTTTGAAAAATAGGGCCGAGGATGCGTTTTTACCCTTCTTTAAGTATATCCACTAAATACTTTTTTTTGATACTTAGAAAGAAAATATTTTTTTTGATTTTTCCTAAGCTGTTTTAACATTAAATACTTTATTTTTTGAATACTTAGAGTGTTTTTTCAAAAATGAAAACGCATCCCCCAATTTGGACCGTCGTCAACAGAAATTCGAAATTTTGGATTTTTGAAAATGAAAAGTTAGAAAATAAATTCCAACGCCAGCAAAAAAAAAACCACCCCCTTTAAATCAAAAAACTTTTATCGCATTATATACTTAAAGACCTTTAAGTTTAAAAATAAAAACACCTTAAATGTTCAAAAATTGAATATGGGAGTAACTTTGGGATACAAATACACAACTCTTTAAGTATTTTAACAGTTATTTCATTTTCAATATAAAGAATGTTGTTTTCTATTCAGACACAACATTTTTTGTAAAATATTATCGCGAGGTTTTAGAATTTAATGTATATTTTTTTCTAAACTTTTCATTAATTCATCACTATAAATAAATTTCCCCGATGGCTTATATTTATCCAATTTTTTATATTCTTGCTTATTTTTTTTAGAATCTTTATCAACGGATGGGTGTAGTATTAAATCATTTGGATTTTCTGGTATGCCATTATCTTCATTTTTATTTGATGGTTTTACATTTCCAAAACCATCAATTATTACCCCTTGTTTCTTCTTTATTTCCCTTCTTTGATAGTCTGGAATATAGTGTCCCCATGAAATAAATAATAGATTAGGATGTGTATATTTAATTTTAAAACCATTGTCACTTAGTTTCTCCATTAAATACGATGTACATACATTAACGTCGTATGATGGCACACCAATTATAAACTCAGGAACTAAAAAAAATATATGTTTATCACTAACGTTTCTTGATGCTAATCTTATTTTTTTATGAACCCTTGTCAATATTTTCTGAAATGTTTTAATTTTATTATTTTTTACTTCTTTTTCACGCGTATACAAATCATCTAAACTTATTTTTTCATTAAAATAATCGTCATCCATTTAATCATTTAAAAGAAAAAAAACATTTAAAAAATACGATACATTTATATTATGATAAAATGTTTAGTATTAGGAGGAGGATTGTATCATGGTTTAAAAACTCTTGGTATTATTGACGAATTAATAAAACAGAATATAATTAATAAAGAAAATATTCAAGACGTAGTTTGTAGTTCGGTAGGATGTTTAGTTGGTTTTTGTTATCTTCTAGATATACCTTACAAAGATTGTGTCGAATTTTTCATTAAAAGACCCTGGCAAAAAATATTTACGGATTTACCAATAATGAATATTATACTTAGTAAAGGCGTATTTAATATTACAATATTTCAAAAATCCCTTGTTAATTTATTTACTGCAAATAGTATGTCTATTAATGTTACATATAAAGAATTTTTTGAACGTACAAATAAACCGTTTAATTGTAGTGTTTATAACACTAAAACACAAGAATTGGAATATTTCAATCACGAAACAACACCAGATTTAAAAGTAATTGAAGGTATGTATGCTAGCTGTAGCGTACCAATTATTTTTGAACCTCTACTGTATAAAGATACATTTTATACAGATGCTTTGCTATTAACAGCATATCCAATTGCATACGCACTTAAAAAATACGATGAAAATGAAATACTTGGGGTAAAGATATCAGGAGTCAAAGAACATGATTTCATTGTAAAAGAATCGGATAACATAATTTTATTTTTAGTAAAATTATTTTATGGTTATAAAAATAAATATCAAAAAATGAACCCGGAAACACACAAAAACATGATAAATGCGTGTAATCCAATCGTTTCATCTGAAATATATGATACGTTGCATAGTGAAGAATTCAGAAATAAACTTTACGAACGTGGAATTGCATTAGCAAAAGAATATATAGTAAATCAGAATTTAGAGAGTGATACAAGTGATTATAAAGATATTTCAACAAATTTACTTAATGATTCATAATTTGGTTTTCCGTCGTATTCTAAAACCTTATCATTTTTTACAAGGAGAATTGTAGGATAGCCATCAATCTCTTTTTTATATTTACTTTCAAAATCATTTATAAAATCCTCTTTTTCATCACCATTTACCATCTTAAATGTTAGCACACTGTCGTGCATTATTTTACCATCATATTTATCTTTCAATTGATTCCAAATTGGTTTAGCTTTTTTACAATGAGGACACCAGTTGGTATGGAAAAAATATACTTCTGTATATGTTTTTGCATTTGTATCAATAAATTCATTGTTCTCAACATAATTAGGATCTAACATACCAGCAATGTAATTATTATAAACATATATTGCTAAACCAATAAATATAGCCAATAAGATAAATATAAATATTAATTGCTTATTACTTTTGAAAAGCTTATCTTTTACAGTACCTAAGGAAGACAAAAAATTCATATATATATATTATTAATAAATGATATATAAAGTAATTTAACGAATTATATTAAAGATTTGTAACTAGATTATATAATATGTTTATTCGCGATCATAATGGAAATTTAAAAAAAATAGATATTAATACATTCACAAGTGAAAAAGAATTGTATACTTATATATGGAAAACGAAATACAATATAAATATAAATAATATTGTAGATCCTGTAGATATTATAGTTGATTATATTCAAAATTAATATTATCTAAATAATATATAAATGGGTAAAACATTGAAACGAAAAAAAAAGAAACAAAAAAACAAGACCCTAAAGGTTTATAGTAATAAAGATTTTAAAAGTAAAGAAGGTATGTTAACAACGGTATGGGGTCCTCCTGCCTGGCATTTTATTCACACCATTTCATTTAATTATCCAAATAATCCAACGTGTAAAGACAAAAAAAAGTATAAGAACTATATATTGGCTTTGGGTAAAGTGTTACCATGTAAGTATTGTAGGATTAATTTTTGTAAAAACATAAAAGCCGTACCCTTAAATAATGCCGCGTTAAAAAATCGCGATACATTTTCAAGATGGGCTTATAAATTTCATGAACATATTAATAAAATGTTAGGGAAAAATTCAGGATTAAGCTATAAGGATGTTCGAGAACGTTATGAACATTTTAGGTCTAGGTGCACAAAAAATAAAAAGACATTGAAAAAATCCAAGAAAATAAAGAGAAAAACCAGCAAGAAAGAAAAGGGTTGTACAGAACCATTGGTTGGTAAAAAAGCTCAATGCGTATTAAAGATAGTACCTAAAGATTCGCGTGTAAAAACATTTCAAATAGATAAGAAATGTATTAAAAAAAGAACTAAGAACTAAGAAATAATAATTTATAAAGTTTGTAAATTATTATTTAAAATTGATTAAATGAATTTAATCGGGGTAGGGGCAATCCTTCTTCGCGTAATACTCCAGCACTTGGAAGCATTGAATTATGTGCAGATGAATAGTTAGGAACTTTTTTGCATTCAAATGCTGGTTCAGGACATCTAGCACAAGGTGGGCAAGGAGGACACTCTTTTTCACGTGGACACGCCTTAGAATCAGGACATTTAGGACATACTGGGGGTACAATTTCAGACTTTTTAATGTATAAATGTCTTTCACTTTCAGGTATTCCTTCAAAACCTTCTACTACCATGGATGCTAAAGGAGCAAGTAAAAGAGCCAATAACAAAATTAAAAATAAGTGAAGTTTTTGCAATTTCATCTATAATTAATAATAATAAAATAATTATTCATTAAAGTTTATTACTATAATATATATTTATGACTTCTAAAAATAGATATTTTTTTGCACAATATAATGAAGATCCATTAAGACATGATGAAATTGTTCTTGGTATAGGAAGATCAGTTGGACTAAAAAAAAGAGTTAAAACACGGGGGAATGTTCTAACAAAAAGCACTAGAATAGCACAAAAATATCGGATATTTCTTGAAAATAATCCGATACCAGTCAAATCGGCACCTATCATAACTTCTATTAAAATAACCAATGACAATCGCAAACTAATTAAAATTAAATTTAACAAAAAAATTAGCACACCAACTGATTTAATAGATAAGAATGATTTTAAAGTTACAATTGATAATGACATTAAATCTATTAAAAAAGTAAATAATATAAACGGAGATTTATTTTTAATACTTGATAATTTTATTTATGACCATAATAACATTGGTGTTGAATATACAAAAGATCTTGCAAATTTAATCGATAATGTTTATCATTATGACAGTAGAATTGATACTTATAATTGGGAATTTGCAAGAGCAACGCCACCAGATGACCCGATATCTAATGTTGAAGATTTTGATATTTCAGCAAGTAATTTAACTGATACAACACCGCCTATATTTACATCTATAAAATTACATGAAACAAATGTAATAAAAATTACGACAGATGACGATATAGTAAACAATAATATACAACTAGAAAACTTTATCATAAAATTGGATAATATCCCCCAAGATATTTCTGCTATAGCTTTTTCTGAAAAGGAAATTTTAATAACATTAAAAAACGATATTTCTCCAAGTGAATCAATCGGTTTAAGTTATATCAATAACATAATTCTTTACTATTTAGATATAAATAAGGATATAACCGATTTATCATATAACGATACAAATAATTTATTCAATTCTAATATTACAGACGTATCTGGTAATTTAGTAGAAAATATTTACGATACATCTATTGTAAATTATCTGGTGAGCAAACCTGTTAATGCTGTATACGATACAATATATAATAAATTTACAATCAATTTTGATAGTCCATTATCTTCTTTGCAAGATTTAAGTGGTGTAGATTTTAAAATTGAACGTTATAGCAATGATTTTGAAATTTATACTGAAATTGATGATGTAGTAGCATTAACAGTTGATGATAACAACCTTATATTGGATACAAAAGATGGTATTTCCAGTAACGTAAGAATAAGTTATGATCCTGGTAGTATTCCTATTTCGAGAAGATTATTAAATAAGCAAAGTGTGGAAGTTGAAAAGTTTGAATTGCCAATTTATGAACCATTACAATTTACATCATTTTTATTAGAAGACCGTTATAATATAAAATTAACAACCAATATTGATTATTTACATGCAAATATTAACAAGGAGAATTTTATAATTAAAATGGCTGATATTACAAAAGATATATCATCAATAGCTTTTAATACAAAAGAAATAAATATTCGTTTATTCAATCCAATTATTGCAGGCGAAGTTTTAAACATTACGTATTTGAACAATATGGTTATCTATTATGTTGATTTAAACCATGACAAAATAGATTTGTCTTATAATACCCAATATGAACTTTTAAATTCGAGTTTAAGTGATTCATCGGGAAATAGAATTTTAAATATTTTTGAACAACCTATAAATAATCATTTAATTACTGAACCGATAAATGCAAAATACGACCATTATTATAATAGAATTACAGTATTTTTTGATAGTAATGTAAAGGTAAATTCAGATATAAGTGGTAATGATTTTATTATAGAACAATATGATGCTGTGAATGATAGTTATAATAGTGTGGATCAAATTACGAATGTAGAATTTGACAATATTGAACTGAAATTATTTTTAAGAGATGGGATTTCTAATAATATCCGTATTCGGTATGACCCAATTGGTATTCCTATAGAACGTCGGTTGATGAACAATTTAAATGTGGAAATTGAAGAATTTACCTTAAATATTTATGAACCTATAGAATTCAAAACATTTGAGTTGGTTGATGCAACAACAGTAAAAATTACTACAAATAACAATATCATCAACAATAATATCCAAACATCAAATTTTATTATTTATGTAAACGAACAAGTGAAAACGATATCAAACACGAGTATAGTAGATAATGTTATTACATTAACACTACAGATTCCAGTAATATCATCTGACGTTGTTACATTCACATATACTAGTAATTTTGTAATATATTATGTAGAATTAAATCATGATAGAGTTGATTTATCTTATAATACAGCTGACGAAATAATAAATAACAATTTGGCGGATCAATCGGGTAGTATTATAGAAAATATATTTGAAATGTCAATTACAAATAACTTGCCTACAAGTACTCAAACAACCATATATGAAAGCGGTAGTCAACAATTACGTGTTAGATTTACAGGTGATTTACAAGAGACTAGTGTATCGTTAGATGATTTTATTATTTTACGAGCTGTAACCAATTTAGATTCTATTCAACAGGGTGATAAATTATTGATGTCTGCACCAGTATTAAATGCAGGTTTATTTGTAGAAATAACAGATAAACGATATGATACATACGCTGGTGGATATAATCAATTAAATATTTATTATAAAATTTATAGAGAAAATGTGCGCGGTGCGTTGCTTAATACTCCACCAATCCCCATGAACTTTAATATATTCAAAATTGCGTATGCACCTTTTTATCGTGTAGTAAATACAGTGACAGGAATAACTTTTTCTGAAAACGATGTATTATTAGATTTATCGACAAATAATATTGAAAATACTTCGTTGCGCCATTTAGTTTATAACTCTAATGGAGTATATATAGGAACCCCATTGAGAGCATTAAATGGTAATTCTATAGATAATTTTGCAATGCCAATAATATATCCAACCAATATTATTGTTTCTAGAGCTGAAGTATTACGAGACGAACCAAACAAGATAAGAATTTATTTTCGGGTAGATGATTTAATAGAAGAAGAAAACATATTACAAGAATACACGGATTATAAGGTAAGTAGGGGAATTTATGATATTGCTATTAATTCTTCAATGCCCTTGGTTCCTGGTGATTTTACAGTTACGAGCAACGGAGTAAGTCAAAATATTATAAGTGCTTCGGTTGGCCAAGTTGAAAATAGAATAATGATTTATCGTTATAGTGGAAGTGATTTCACACTTGATAATAATTATGAGGATGTAAACAATGCTTCTGGAATAAATTGTATTATTTTGGAAGTAGATGACTTAGTGTCTACAAATTATGATGATATAAAAATATCATATACTTATAATACAGTAGAAATAAAGGATATATCTGGTTCATTTATTCCTGATATAACGGATCAAAAACTGACAAATGTGTTTAAAAAGGGAGAAACGTTTGTATGTCCTATACTTTCGTTGAATTTTATTGGTCAATTTTTATATGAAGATTTAAGTATATTGTATCCTCATTCATCAAGTAATATGGATATTACTGCATATAATGAATATATAAATAATAATTCACAATTTAAAGCAATTAACTGGACAGCATTATACATATCAGGCAATACAATACCTTTGTCTTTTTCAACTTTATATTTAACAATATTGAAACCGGGCTGGGGGACGAGTGTTTTAATGGATGATAATAGTGAAGATAATTTATGGGGATTTCCATTCAATGTTAAATTAATATAAATATTATTGATTATCATTAATAATATTTATTAATTTTTACGTTTTGTACTACGTTTTGATTTACGTTTTTTTGTACTACGTTTTGTACTACCTTTTGCATTTGTAGATATTTTTTTATTTTGTTTTGATTTTCTACCTTTTTTTCTAGACGCAGTTCCCTTTGCCTCTGCCCCTGCCTTTGTTTTTGTTTCTTTATTCAATAGTTTATACATGTACCATCCATCTCCACCAAGATCGTGAGATTCGGTTGCATACTGAACTCTATTTGATGGAGACCGTGTAATAAATTTATCTTTTTCTGGATCATAAAATGTAACTCTACGCTTCATTCTTTTTTTTTGCTTGCTTGTAATACGGTAATCATAATTTGTATTAAGTAGTTTATGATGTTGTATACTATTGATGAATTTAACCCATTCTTTTTTCTTAAATGATTCTTCATCTGTTTTGATTAGCGGTAAATTTTCCACGTCCTGGTTGATTTGTTGAAAAATACTTTCATCTTGTATATTTTTTTCAAATGACTTGTTTGGACTATTTGCAAAACGATAGCCTAATTTATAATAATATTTAACCACATAAGTTAATGCTGCTAATTTAACGGCTTTATATTCCTTGCTTTTATCGGCAATTTTTTCTACAAGTTGCATTAGCATTCTTCCTATACCTCGTTCCTTTGCACACAATCCTTCAATATATAAACATGGTTCTTCTTGAAATTTCATGTAATCTTTAAAGTCCCCAATATCACCATATTCATCAATTCTTGATTTTGTTCTCATTTTTTTCAAAGTTTTATGATGTAAATCTCTAGATAGTAAAAATCCTTTCATTTTTGTTTCATTATCTATTTTTTTGATGTATAAAAAAATGATATTTGTGGTAGAATCAACTTTATCGTCGTCGAAAAAATCAACAGTGTCAATAGCGGGGTAACAAGTATCAACTTCAATTTCATAACCATCTTCATCTATTATGGTGTGCACAGTATTTGTCATGGTTTCTCTTGCCATTTCCCATAATTCTTCTCCATCGTAACCTTTGTATTTTTTCCTTGGATCGTGTACTTTAATAGAAAAGCCATTAAATTTTTTAGGAATATTTTCGTGTGTGTGATTATAGGTTGAAATGGCGTGTGGATTATAAATAACATGAATACCTATAGGCAAATTATCTATATCGGTAAAATCTCCGGTTAATCTAGGCATAGAACTAGAACTAGAACTGGAACTTGAACTGGAACTGGACGAGTAACTCATATAATATTTGATTAGATAAAATACTGGATGCTAAATAAATTGATGAATAGTAATATAATTGATTATTTACAAAATATGAGTAATAAAAACGTATATGGACTTCAAAAATATCATGAGAAAGACATCTTAGAGGTAGGAATTGATGAAGCTGGAAGAGGACCTCTTTTCGGTGGTGTTTATATCGGGGCAGTAATATTACCACAAGATGATGATTTTAACCATGATTTATTACGTGATAGCAAGAAACTTAGCGAGCGTAAACGTTTGATAGCATATGATTATATCAAGGAAAATGCAATAGAATACAATGTATTTCATCATGATGAAAAGTTAATAGATGAATTAAATATAAGGGCTGCTACATTAGATGGTATGCATCGCGTGTTATGTGATATGAAATTATCACCAGAACAAATAGTAGTGGATGGTGATGCGTTCTTGCCGTATTATTGTGAAAAATCAAAACAGTTCATACCTCATATAATGGTGAAAGGGGGTGATAATTTATATACACCGATTGCAGCAGCTTCTATACTAGCAAAAGTAGAAAGAGATAAGGCTATATTGGACCTTTGTGATAAATATCCATTATTAAAAGAACATTATTCTATACATACAAATAAAGGATACGGTGCAAAGAAACATATGGAAGGAATACGTAAATATGGAGTAACTAAATGGCACAGACGTTCTTTTGGTTTATGTGGGACTGCGCCAGTAAATAAATTGATTTAATATAATAAGTAATTTATGATATTAAATATACTATGAATAAAAAAGAAAAATTAGTTTACTTTGATGTAGAAACGACTGGATTGCCAACACATAGGAATTTAATACCTACTATGTTAGATAAGCAACCCCATATAGTTCAAATGAGTTGGATTATTGTTGAAGAAAATCAGTGTGGATTTCCCGATTCAGAATCACTGCATTATGAGGTCAAGGATAACGATAATACGACAAGAAAATATACTGAAAAAGATTATATTATTAAAATGCGACCAGGTGTAAGCATTCCACAAAGTTCAACAGACATTCATAAAATTACAAATGAAATATCCCGAGATAAAGGTGTAAATATCGAGGTAGTATTAAAAGAATTTCTTGAAGATATAAGTGATGCAAATGTTGTTAGTGCTCATAATTTAAGTTTTGATAAACAAATGGTACTTATTGAAGCATCTAGATTGGATTTATATGGTGAAATTGTGGTACCATTTAAAAAAATTAAAAATTACTGTACGATGATGAGCGGTATAAATTTATGTAAAATACCAATTTATTTTAAACATAGTGATAAATATAGTTATAAATGGCCAAAATTAAGTGAATTATATAAGCATTTATTTAACGATGAGGTGGATGAAAATGTTATATTGCATAATGCAATTGAAGACTGTCGTGTAGGATTAAAATGTTATTTAAAGATGCAAAGCTGTAAAAGTTAAATTATGCACCACACATAAGACAATCTTCTTCATCATCTACTTGAACATTATTATTACTACTATCATTTTTCATATCAGGATTTATTGTAAATTGTTGTGGAGCAGCTTTAGCCTTTGTTCTTAAGTAATAAATACCCGTTTTAAGACCTAATTTCCAAGCGTGCATATGCATAGCAGTTAATTTTTTATAATTAGGATCTTTCATCCAAAGATTTGTACTTTGACTTTGGCATATATACATACCCCTATCACGCACCATATTTAATATATCTTTCATGGACATTTCCCATACAATTTTGTATTTTTCCTTTAATGTACTTGGTATTCCATTGATATTTTGAATGGAACCATTATTTACAATGATTTGGTTTTTCAATTCTTCATTCCATAAACCAATTCCAATGAGTTCTTCCATTAAGTATTTGTTTACCATAATAAATTCACCTGCAATAGTTCTTCTTACATAAATATTACTTGTAAAAGGTTCAAAACATTCATTATTACCAAGGATTTGACTAGTAGATGCGGTAGGCATTGGTGCTAACAAAAGTGAATTTCTAATGCCGTGCACTTGAATATCTGTTTTTAGTGACTCCCAATCATATCTAGTGCTTGGTTCCAAATTCCATAGATCAAATTGTAGTTTACCTTCTGAAGTAGGCGAACCTTCAAAACTACTATATGCACCTACGTGTTCTAGCTTTAATTTTTTGAATTCTGCAAATACCGGAGCTAATAATTTTACCTGGCTGATATCTTCTGTATCAACATTTTTTTTGAAAATATATTCTCTACAATCTAATTTTGAATTTTTAAATGTCCAAATTTTATCATCATACAATTTAATTATATGTTTTAGTTTTTCTTTTCTATCTCTTGCAATTTCCATACTACATTCAATTGCTGCGTGATAAATAGTTTCAAAAATATTTTTATTTACTTCTTTTGCTTTTTCACAAGTAAATGGGATTCGCAATTTTGCAAACGCATCTGCCAGTCCTTGCACACCCAATCCTATCGGGCGATGAAGATAGTTGGACCGTGATGTTTTTTCCGTAGGATAAAAATTAATATCAATTACTTTATTTAAATTATATGTAACTATTTTGGTCACTTCGTGCAATTTGTTATAATCAAATGTTGGTTTTAACATTTCATCTAAATTTGTATAATCTCCAATATAGAAATCATTATCGAATAGTTGTGGAACTGTTTTAATTTCAATTTTATGTTTTTCTTCCAACTGTGTTAATATTTTATTTCTATTTTCATCATCATCTAACACATGTTCTGTATACGGAATACAATATTTTTTCAATAAAAATTTTGCCATTTTACAGTAATTACATTTTGTTTTACTATAGATTGTTAAATGTGTAAATGGATTTTTAGGTTTTTTAATGAATCTTGATAAAGCAATGCTAGCTAAATTACAAACAGCAGTTTCTTTATCATCACTGTACTCTATTATCTCGGTACAAAGGTTACTAGATTTAATTGTTCCAAGATTTTTTTGATTACTTTTACGGTTGCACGCATTTTTATAAAGCATATATGGGGTACCTGTTTCTATTTGACTATCTAAAATTTTAAACCAAATATCACGTGCCTTCATTGTTTTATTGCCACGATTTTCACTTTCATATTGTGTATATAAACTCTCAAACTCATCACCATATACATCTGATAATCCTGGACATTTATCTGGGCACATCAATGTCCAATTTAAATTATCTTTTACTCTTTGCATAAATAAGTCTGGAATCCATAATGCATAAAATAAATCTCTAGCACGCGCCTCCTCGTCCCCGTGATTTTTTTTCATATCCAAAAAATCTTCTATATCGGCGTGCCAAGGTTCCAGGTACATAGCAAAACTACCGTGTCGTTTACCTCCACCCTGATCAACATATCTAGCTGTATTATTGAATACTCTTAACATTGGCACTAACCCATTACTTGTACCATTGGTTCCGCGAATATGACTACCTGATGCACGTATATTATGAATATGAAGTCCTATTCCACCAGCCCATTTACTAATTTTAGCGCAATCTTTGAGGGTGTTATAAATACCATCGATACTATCATTTTCCATTGAAATTAAATAACAACTGCTTAGTTGAGGACGAGGAGTACCAGCATTAAAAAGTGTAGGTGTTGCGTGTGTAAAATATTTTTGACTCATTAAATCATAAGTTTCTTTCACTTTTTCAAGGTCTTCACCATGAATACCAATTGCAACACGCATCCACAAATGTTGAGGACGTTCTATTATTTCACCATTATATCGCATAAGGTACGCTCTTTCCAACGTTTTAAAACCAAAATAATCTAATAGATAATCTCTCTTGTAATCGATCATTTTATTAAATTCATTTTTGTGTTTTTTTGCAGTTTCCCATAATTTTTTGCATACAATTGGATGGTGTTTGCCATGAATGTCTTTAAATTGATAAAGTGTATTCATTACGCGATAAAAATTATCACTTGTATTTTTGTGATGATTTGATATTAAAATACGACTAGCTAATTTATTATAATCGGAATGGGTTGTGAATAATGATGCACACTGTTGTGCTGTTAATTCATCTATTTGTGTTGTAGATATTTTATCATAAAGTCTATCTATAATTTTTTTAGTTAATTGGCTATAATTAATAGCAGTTAATTGGTTCCCTTCTTTACTTAACACTTTAATGCGTTTTAAAATTTTATCAAAAGATAAAATTTCTGTTTTTCCGTTTCTTTTAATGACAGTATCTTCGGTATTCATTGATAATATTAATAAATATTTAAACAATTTTAAATCGTTTTTTTAAAAAATTTATGGATATATAATATTAATTATTAGTATAATGAATATTATTAATGTAATTATCATAACAGTTTTAGTAACAGCTATAATTTATATAATGCCTGTCGAGAAAGAAGGATTTACCCCTAAAGAATATAGTATAGCTCATTCCACTAGAATATTGGATGATAAACCATTTTCTAACAAAGAATTAAATAATGACACTTATAATGATTTATATATGTTAAGACCAAAAACAAAAATGGGGTCATATAAACAAATAACAAATAATAATGAGCAATATATGACACCGTGTATAGGAAATTCAATACGTGCTAATTTTTGTAAAAGCATGTATAGTGATTATATGGTAAAGACAACACGTCCTGAAAAAAAATTTAAATATCCCGTGAACATTTGCCAACGAGTAAATATGCATTGTGTCAGTTAAGTACTTCGGTATCAATTTTAAATATACATGAATTCTGTTTTTTATTTTGTTTTTTATTTTGTTTCTCATTTTCATCCTGTGTATCAGGCTTATCTTCAATAAATATTTCTGGTGTATAAACAGGAATATTTTTTGGTTTTGGCTTTGTATTACGTCTTTTTGGTTTTCTATGATCGTATCCAGTTATTCGTTCTTTTTCAATTATTTCCCAAGTGGATCTAAAATATGGGAGTGCAGCTTGAAACCATTTTTTATTTCGCGTTACTAGAATACAAGATACATCATCTAATTTCCAATAAATATTTTTCATCCAACTGATAGATTTCTTTTCGTACTCGTCGATTTTATTTTCTGACCATTCATCAAATTCATTTTCATCATAATTAAATGGGCAATATTCGTATATGAAATTTTCAAATTGCATCATTACACCTTTTAATTTTCCGTCTTTTGTTTCATTAAATGTACCATCTTCATCTGCTTCTTTTTTATTTTCATATTCTTTAAATACAGTTTCAAGAAAATCAACATGATTGATTCCCCATACTTCCATTTGAAGTTGCATTTGTACCCAATATTCTTTTTTGGGTATACCGGATAATTTCCTACTAACGGGATTTTTGATTTCTAATAGTCTACCATAACGATCGTTATCGTAATCAACATTAATACCGTCTGGTGAGGCACCAATGAAACTATGTTCTTGATGTGCAATACAACCAACTTCTTCTATTTTCGTATTGTATTTTTGTTCATACCATAATGTGGAGAGAGGTTCATATTTATGACCATGATGAAATGCTGTATTACTACCACCACTGCCGAATATTTTCAATGGTGCACATTTTTCAAATATAATTTGATTTACATTAGAATCGGTGTCTAATACTTTCCAAGCATTGCTGGCAGTAAAACGATTGTGTCTGAATTTGTACCAGGCATCTGTTTTTTGTTCAGGTTGATTAATATTAAGTAATTTGTTAAGATGATTTTTTGTATTTTGTTTATTGTATTTTTTACCAATAAAGGTTGTTTTATATTGTCGTGGATTATTATTTATTTTAAAATAAATATCGATACCTTCTGAAATAATATTATCAATATTTATATTTAATAAAATATCTGATATGGGAATGTAAGTCATGTTTATTACATCGGTTACGTAATTATTTAATTCAGTATCGAAATCATAATTTTTCATAGATAATACGTTATTATCTATATAATCCTGTGTGATGTCATATATTGTTTCCAATAGGTCTTCTTTGTCTTTTTCTGATAAATAAAATTCTTCACTATCAGAGTCATTTTTGAATCCGTTAATGTTTGCTTCTGCTACAATTACATCACCAACATCGTCCAAAATAGGAAGCTCGTCAAAATAATACATAAGTACTAATATAAAAAGATATTTATATATTTTCAATTAATTTACCTTTATTTTTTTTTAATTTTTGGGGGTTTTTTGTATTTTTTGATGTTTGGGGTTTTTTCTTCTTTTTTCTAATAGGAGCTAGACTATTTTTTAACGTTTCTTTTTTTTTATCGACTCTTTTTAATGTAAATTTGTTACTGGTTTTATTTACCGATAATCCGGGTATGCTTTTTATTTTTCCTGTTTTACTATCATAAACAATATCTTTCGTTCTTTGTAATTTCTTTTTTTCTAAAGATGATATTAAAAAATCAATCAGTAATTTACTTTGAGATTTGGTTAATTCTTTTTGTTTAGAATAATCGTTTGCAAATATTTGAAGTTTGTCTAATTTTACTGATTTCTGTAGTCTAGTCCACGGCTTTTTGCTATTAATTTTTTTTTCTTTTTCTAAGAATTGTGAAATATTGCCGGATGATTGTAGATTGGACTGAATTGTTTTATTGTGCTGTAACATTGTTTTGTATTTGATATTTTTTAGTTCCATGCATTCGCCGTCCTTATTACTCATATATACTATAATATAATATTAAGTTTATATTATTTTTAATATATATTTAAAGAAATGAGTAGATATATATAATTTTGAATATAATAATATATTATTAAATGAAAAAAATAATTATACAGGGAAAAAAGAACGAAAAACGCAAAATACTTGAAAAACATACTAGTGATATTTCAAACAATGACCTGGCGAATATAAAGAAAAATTTTGATTTGGTCAACAAACTTTTCATGGATATAGATTTTTCAGGGAGTTCAATTGTAAAATCGGAAATTAACAAAAAAATTCGGAGTTATAAGAGTCAAGATATTAAAAAGGCCAGGCTAGACAAGGAAAAATTTATAACATATGATTATGTTCTGGAACAAATGATTGTATGTAAGATGAAATGTTACTATTGTAAAGATAACATGAAAGTTTTGTATACAGATAAACGGGATAATAAACAATGGACTGTGGATAGAGTTGAAAATCATATAGGACATAACCTGGGCAATATAGTAATTTCTTGTATGGAATGTAATTTAAAAAAAAGACGACAAGATAGTGAAAAATTTAAATTCTCAAAACAAATGCGGTTGATAAAAAGCAATTAAGAAAATTTTAATATAAACAAACTGTAATTTTAAATACTATAAGATGGAATATTCAACACAAAATACCATATTATTAAATAAACTATTAAATTTTTATAATGAGGATAATAATTTAGAGAAAATACTTCCCATTATCAATGGTGAATCACAAATATCATTGCGATTGATTGATTGGTTTGCAACTAATTATGCAAAAAAGCAATTTACTATATTACAAATACAAAATAAACGGGGTGTTACCAAACGTTTTAAGGTGTATAATGATTATAAATTGAAATTAAAAGCTTATTCTAAGAAACGGTTTGATCCTTTTTGTAGATGGGATAGAATTAATATACCTTACAAAGAAGACAATTATATTCAAACTACAATTGGTCAATTAAACTTTTTTAAGTGGATATTGGAAAATGATATTTTGAGTTATGTTCAAGATAACTTTAAGCAAATACAAAAAGATATGGAGAATAGAAATAGCACTGTAAAACATAAAAAAGGTAAGAAAACTAACGGTACTAGAAAGAGAAGAGAAGAATTGTCTATATCCGCATCTAGAAGTATAAAAAAAGAAAAAATACAGATTACTGTTGATTTCAAGTAAATATTTTATATATAAAATATATATGAATCTATATATTTTATTTATTTCTTTATTAATAATTTTAACCATATGTATTTTTTATTATTTGAATAGTAAAAAGAAAGAACCCATGACCGTTAGTGAAAAAAGGACGCGTATGTTAGAATTAAAAAATAAAAATGGTAAAATAACAAAAAGGTTAGATAGTTTAAAACTAGAATGTAATGCAGTTAGTAGTTGTTCTGAATTAACTGCAATGAATCAAAAATATAGTGACATTGGAGGATGTGGAAAATGTATTGGGCCAGGTGGCAAGGGTACATTCCATTATTTTATCAATGAAAATAAGAACGAACCAGCTGCTGCTGTATGTCTATCGGACTCGTTATATTCGATTAATGCAAATGATTGTCAAATGTATACTGACATTAGAGATTGTTCTAGTTATATTTGTACTAGTATTTCAGATAAAGCAAATTGTGGTTACAATAAGGGCACTGGTAAAGTAATTCCTATTGCTAATGGCGAAGCAAAATATCCTTTTCCATTGTTAACTGATAGTAGCGGTTCTGGTATTTTTGGAAATTTAATCACTAATCCTGGTGAATGTCCAGTAGGAGGAAATGATAATTGTTATAAAAAAGAAAATAGACGCGGACCACATAGTCCAGAATGTTATAATCAATTGATATATGATATAAGTAAAAATAAAAAGAATTGGGTAACAAAGGATAATAGTCACAATTGGCTTCCATTTATAAAAGATAAAGGACTAGAATATAATAATTATACTTTTGATAATAGCGGTGCCGATCCAAATTATAAAACTGAATTTAGTTTGAAGGATAAATTAATAGACATTTACAATAGTGTAATGGGTGATTTGACTGGAAAAGTACTTACACATGATTTATCAAGAAACTATAAATTAATTCATGGTGGAAGTGCAAATTATTGTGATTTTAAATTTAATGAAGATTGTGCGAAAGAAATAATGAAGAAGAAATGTAACGGCGGACTTAAAAGTAAATATTATAAAAATCCAAAAATAGCAAAGCAATGGTATGATTTTTCAAATAAAACATTATGGGAAAAGTATGTTAGTGAACAAGAAAACTTAGCATCAAAAACAGATGAAATAATGGATTATAATAAATGGAAGAATGCAAATTATTTTTGTAAAGGGGATGAAGAAAACCATACACCATTAAAATATCAAAATGGATGTAAAGTAAAATATCATAAACCAGTTATAGCTAGAAAAAATTACATAGATCCAGCGATTAAATACGGCGAACGTTATGAATTTTATGGTATTGTTTGCGGTAATGATAGTGGGGGCGTTCCAGTAATATGGACACATATTATATCAACTGATTCTAGTAAAAAAAGATATGATAGAAAAGATTTTCTTAGTGCTCAGGTACAACATGATATTTTTGGTAATTGCAACTTCTTTAATAATGAATATTTTGATTTGCCTAGTAAAGTACCAACGGGGGAACTTACATTATTATCGCCTTGTATAACTTCTGGCGTCGAATTTGAAGAAAAATATACAGAAAAATATACAGAAAGTTTTCAAACTATAGCGGATAATGCTAGTGCTTGTAATGATGGTTGCAATCAAAGACAATTGGCTGCAAAAAAAGATATTCGTAGTGATAAAAAAGACGGTGGTTGCAAAAGATATATGATAAAACGCGGTTCTGATTTTTATTGTGTAAATAAAAAAGAATATAGAATTCCACCATTAAATACAAAGCAACCAGATTGTAATGTAATTGAAAAAAAGGACACAATACTATATGAGTTAAAAACAATATTGAATAATAATAAAGATACATTTTTGGGTTGGAAATTATTTCAGGGTCCAAAAGGACATACAGATTGGCACACACAAATTCATGAGATTGATTTGAAAGGCACCTATGTAATTACAAATTTAAGTTTAGGATTATTTCAAGCAACACGTCAAGATTGGGGTAATGCAAATTATATTGATTTTTATGGAGTAAATGACAAAACAAAAAAAAGCAATTATTTAACTAGTATAACCTTAAATAAAAATGGTGAACGATATTCATTTTCAAACGTTAAAAAGAATACAACAGATGATGATGTAAAAAATAGTAATAATTATGTAACTCATATTCAAATAAAGGTAAGACATCTTGGAAATGGTCCAGGAAAAAGGGTAAAAAAATGTTCAAAAGTTGATTGTGATTGGTGGTGTCGTTTTTGGGGAGGCGCCACCGAAAAATGTAGTACTAGTGAATCAGCACCATATGGAGCATATGTTAAGTATGGGGGATTTACCAATTTTACTGTGAAGGGTTATGAAGTTAAATTTCCAGAAGAGACTGATATAAATAAGTACTGTGAAGATTCATAAATAAAATAATAACATATATTATTAGTAAATGTTATTAATTATTTTGTCATTTTTAATAATTGTAGTCATATTTTATATATATTATCAAAACACATTAAAGAAAATAAAGACCATAGAAGGATTTAGTTATGATGAGGAACATAATAAATATTTAGTACAGTCAAATAAGTATTATGATAATAATTTAAATCCTGTTTTAGATGGATTAGAAGATGTTACAGGGTTTGTTAACGTAGTAAATAAAAATAATAACTATACTGTTGAAGAAAAAAAATATAGTAAGCCAACATATAATGAATATACTGAAAAATTTAAGGTAGAAATAGAGAAATGCAAAGCATTGAATGGTGATACTTGTCCATCATCGGGTATGACCAATTGTGGTTTTTGCAATAGTGATGGGAAATTTTATTATGAAGATGGTAGCGGTAACATACATTTTGATTATGCTGGTAAAAAGGATTATATACCTTGTGCGCCCGGTGATTGGATAGGAAGAGAACATACAGATGTGAGTAAAAATCATCATTGCAACCGTCAAAAAGAGCAGAAACTATGTAATGATGCAACACAAATGTGTTTTCATGTAAGTCATTCTGATAAGGTAAAAGCTAAATGTGGATGGTGTCCCGGTGATGGTAAATTATATCCCACAAATGAAGGAGAAATAAAATATAAAGTATCAAGTTATCCAGGAAGAACATTTGGTAATACTTGTAATTATTTAAATACGAAAAAGGGAATTTACGTTAAAGATGAAATACAAGATTTAACAGTAGACGGATGTCAAAGTTTTGCAGAACAAAATCCGTGTTTAATGGACAAATTGAATAAGAAACCAATGGGTGAAAGATGTATCGAAGACTTGTGGAATAATTCACAGCAAAAACGTAAAAGAACAGACAATTATGTAAAGATTTTCAATAATTTAAATCATGTTACAGACATTTGTAATAATAATTTGCCAGGCATACAAGGTAGAAGTATAAATAATATAGAACAAGTAAGAAAGATGCAACGAAAAGAAGGGTCGTCATCGTTTTCATTCCAAGAAAAGGTATTTAACTTCTTCAAAAATATTTTTACGGTAAGTGATGGTATACTTGATAGCAGTCAAAATAATTTGCAATATGGTATATTTGGAGGATATGGAAAAGCTGGTATAGGAAGTGAAAATATAGATAATAGTTTTAATCCTTGTGCTGATATATACAATGATGATCCAACGTCATTAGATTGTATGAAACGAATTGCAAAAAAAGAAGATTGTTATAAACCAGAAGGTTACGTGTATCAATTTTTAAATAAGAATTATAAAATGACGGGACGGGATCAAAAAAAAGACTCAAATACGGCATATATTGACAAAAATTTTTGGGGAATGGATAATTGGAAAAAACAAAGTAGAGGAAGAGTTGAAGACGAGCTTAAAAAATACAATGCTAATATTAAAATGAATGAAAAGTTAAAATTTGAAAATTATTCAAAGTATAAACAAGGAGTAGTTATGTGTGGAAGAGAAAGTTTTGTTTCTAATATGAAAGACCATTCAGATTTAAGTGATAACTATAAACCTTGTTGGGATGATTTTAAAAATATGGTTTTATCATTAAAAAATGATGATACGGGAAGATATGATAGTTATTTTGCTAGTGGAAGACCATATGTAACATTTCCAAAAGATTCGAAATTAAGTAGTATTATGGGATTAGATTATTATGCCGAAATAGATTATAATACAGATTCATATATTATATATAAAGATGTATATGAAAATCCAAATTTTCCACATTGGGATTTTTTTCATGTAATTAGTACTCATTGGACAAAAAAAAGATTTAAAGAAATGTTAGTTAATAGCAATGATTTTACACTAAACGGCGATATATTTACAAGAAAAACATTATTCGGTATCTTTAATGATGGTGATGGGGAAAAAATAGATATATCGAGATATGAAGATGAGGATAAAAATAAGAAATTTAACCAGTGGTTTCCAAAATATTTTGGATATATTAAAGTATATTGGGTAGATAAATAGTTAAAATTATATTAATTAAATATTTAATAAATATTAGATTAATATGGGAAATACACAATCAGTTAAAAAAGTAAATTTTGAAGATGTTCAATATGTAATAAAAAATAAAAATAAATATTTACTAATAAATACATTGAATTCAAACGAACAAAATTGTTTAATTAAAAATACAGTTTCGTGTCACGATGAAGTGTCTATCATTAATCAGCATTTAAATAATAAGCAGATATACATAATAATATATGGTAGAAATGCGTGTGATGATAGTGTTAGAAAAAAATATGTTCAGTTAATGGAATTGGGTTTTCACAATGTTTTTATTTATCCTGGTGGAATATTTGAATGGTTACTATTGCAAGATGTATATGGTGACGAAGACGATGCATTTCCTACAACGGTTAAAGAGATGGATATATTAAGATATAAGGGGTGTAGTGAATTAAATAAGCTTTTGTTAACTAATATAGATTGATATTGTATTTATAGTATTACATATTACATATTACATAAATGGATGATCCATAATAATTTTCATCATTTCATTGGTTTGATGTTTATCATCAACATCGATGAAATTTAACATAAAGGCGTGAACAGCTAGAATATGGTTTTCATAATCGTCGTTTAAATCGCGATTCCCATTTAATAATAATATATTTTCCTGTTCGTCCAAGTTATTTAACCATTTTTCATGATAATTATAACACGATTGTAAATATTCTTTTGGTATGTTTTTTTCACCTGGACGTCCTCTAGTAACAATACGTTGCAAGCTATATTCTATATCAGCTTTTAAGTATATTATACCATCAAGCTTAACACCTTCTTTGTATGCATCAAACCACTTTAAATAAATATTATATTCAATATCGTTTAATTTTCCAGAATCGTGTAACATTTCTACAAATATATTTTTATCGGTGAATATGGAGCGATCAAGAATGATAATGGATTTTGGATTATCTTTGATAGTCTTAACTAATAATTGTATTTTTGAAATGTAAGCCATCATTTGGAAAGGAAAAGCATACTTAACATTATCATCATAGAAATGCTGTAAAATATTTTTTCCTTTATTATCTTGTATTGTTTCCCATACTTCAACCGGTTCTTCAATAAATAGGATAGGGTATCCTTTTAAATTTGAGGTTTCTTTTAAATTTTTAAGTAGGGTTGTTTTTCCCGCTGCGATATTGCCTTCAATAGAAAATATATATGCCATTTTATAATATATTGTATATTTTTTAAATATTTTAAATTCAATTAAATTAATTGAATAGATATAAATACTGATTTACATTAATAATATAACAACAAAATGGACTTACATCAAACAAAACTTACTAAACGTGAATGGGAAATCTTAGAGATTCCAGTATCTAATAAAGAAAAACGTATTCTAAAGTTAATACAAGGCGGCATTGATAATATTGACTACAATGATAATTATACTATAAGTTTATTATCATTTATGAAGATAAGTGATAATGTCGAGTATTATTTTGACTATCAATTTGATAAGTATTTCAAAAAGATAATTGAAAAAATGTGTAAAAAGTACATGGTAAATTTTAATTATGAAAAGCCTAGGAAGTTGAAGAAGATAAAAACCAGTGATAAGATTCGCATGGAAAATGCGGAGATGAAATTGAGTGATAACAAGGAAAATATATTTGAATTTATCTTATTGGATATAGCAAAGAAAATTTTGAAGGATAAGGAACTGCATTTTAATTATTACACGCTTACACAATTGTTAACTCATAATATATATTTATTGAATACGAATGTGATTAAATTTTGTAACCTGGTGCTTGAGAAAACAAAAAGCGATATTCGTAGAGAAAAATTCATAAAAAAATCTCACGATATAATTGAGCGGAATGAATTATTATACAAATATGCGGATATTAAGCTTTATGATCATCAAAAAGAGATATTCAGCGCAATTAATGCTCCTGGATCTAGTTTGGTATTGTATAAGGCACCGACAGGTACAGGAAAAACAATGACTCCGGTAGGTTTACTTAAGAAACATAGGATCATTTTCGTATGTGCAGCAAAACATATTGGCTTACAATTGGCAAAGGCTTGTATATCACTAGAAATCCCAATAGGCATTGCATTTGGTTGTAAAGACCCGGGTGATATTAGATTACACTATTTTGCTGCTAAGGAATTTGTAAAGAATCGTAGAACGGGTCATATATTTCGGGTTGATAATAGTGTTGGGGATAAGGTAGATATAATTATAAGTGATATACAGTCGTATTTACCAGCTATGAATTATATGATGGCTTTTAATAAGCCAGAGGATTTGATATGGTTTTGGGATGAACCGACGATTACATTGGACTATGAAGATCATGAATTTCATTCAATATTAAAAGACAATTGGAAGAAAAATAAGATACCAAATGTAGTGTTATCATCTGCTACAATGCCAACAAAAAGCGAAATATCATCTTGTATAATGGGTCATATGGCAAAATTCAAAGGAGTACGAGTGTATGATATTAATAGTTATGACTGTAAGAAGACTATACCATTATTGGATAAAGATAACAATGTAGTGTTGCCTCATTTGGTATATCCAACATATAAAGAGTTGAAAAAATGTTTAGATTATGTGAATGAAAACAAAACGATTCTTAGGCATTTTGATGTGAACAGTATAGTGACATTTATACTTTATGTGAATAAACGGTCATATTTGAGAGATAGATATAAATTCGACACATATTTTGAAAATATAAGCGAAATGACTGTGATGGGTTTAAAATTGTATTATTTGAAATTGTTGAAGGCTGTGAAAGACCATTATGCTGATCTGTATTTGTATTTCGCTGAAAAAAAAGAACCGTTGTATAATAGTACAATTAAGATTACGACGAGTGATGCGTATACGTTAACAGATGGACCGACGATTTATTTAACGAATAACGTGGAGAAGATAATGAAGATTTATTTACGAGTTTGTGGTATTCCAGAAGTAGAATATGAGGTTTTAAAGAAAAAGATAGAGAAAAACAATGAGGTATATGATGAGTTGGATAAAATAGAGAAAGATGAATATGAGAGGACTTGTAAGTTAGAGGCGTCAAAAGGTGATAAAGCGTTAGATAAAAATCATACAAATATAAATAGTGATGAGTATAAACATGTGGAGAAATATCAAAAACGCAAAGAAGAGTTGAGAAGACAGCTGACCAAAATTGAATTAGATGAAGAATATATTCCAAATCGCAAGTCGCATTTGAGAAAATATCATGATAAGGTGTATGCTCGTGCATTTACGTGTGATATAGATGAGCAAACAGTAACAGATATAATGGGATTAAAGGTGGAGGATGAGTATAAGATATTATTGATGTTGGGCATTGGAGTGTTTATTAAAGATGAGAATGTGGATGTGAATTATTTGGCAATAATGAAAGGTTTGGCAGAGGCACAAAAATTGTATGTAATATTGGCGTCAACTGATTATATTTATGGTACAAATTATCAGTTTTGCCATGGTTATATATCAAAAGACTTGGAGAATATGACACAAGAAAAGATGATACAGGCATTTGGAAGGGTAGGTCGTTCAGATGTATTGAAAGATTATAGTATAAGATTGCGTAGTGATACTTTAATTCATAGGTTATTGGAAAAGTCGTATAACAAACCAGAGGTAATAAATATGAATAGGTTGTTTGGTTAATGATTGAAGTGACTTAATAAATAAAAAGTATTAATTATAATTTTTATTTATGATGGGATGTTTATGAATAGTGTCCTTCTTTAAAGTGTTTTTTATTTGTATCCAGTAGTTTGTTATATATATTTCCGCCAGGTGCATATATTTTTTCAATCATAATTTTTGAATATTTTTTGAGTATTTTTTCGACTCGTCGTTTTGCGGTGCGATATGTAATTAGGTGATGTATTAGATGATATTCGGTTTTAAAACAAAGATCTTTATAATAGAATGTTAGGAATGCTCTTTCGCTACCGAACTCTTTATTTTTAAGAGAATCAACAAAATCGCAAATGATTGTTTTCAATTGTGGTTTTGTGAAATCGCGCAACAGTTCTTTATAAAGCAGTTTGTTGACGTAATAACGTGAAAATGTAATGTGTTGATACATTAAATCTTTTATTTTTGGTATATCCATATGTGATATTTCGTGTAGGAACATGATTGTTTTGATTAACGATGTTTAAATAATAAGTTTTCAAATCAATTAATTTTTCTTTTATTTATGAAACGACTAGCTTTAATGTTGTACAGTATCCTTGGAAATAATTTTCTTAAGTTTATATCTAATTCTGATTCTATGTATTTATAAAATTCTGGTGGTGGTTTATAATTTTTGCTCCATTTTATAAACCATTTACCCTTGCTAGGATCGGATAAATATTCAAAATTCCAGTAATTTGCTAGATTCTTTGCACCGGTAAAAGTTAAATTGTAGCGATAGATAGGTTGATGATGACGTAGTTGCCATAATTGTTCATCTTCAATGTCTGTAAGTGTTACTACTCTAAAAAACGGAGTACAATCTTCCAATTCCTTGATTACTTTGTTGAAACAAAGTCTGAAAGTAGGATCGAATTCGAATATTTTCTTTATGATAAATCTAGGTAGGTGAAACATTATTTTCTAATGTACTACTTAGATTTATTTTTTTAATATAATTTAACAAACAATATAAAAAGAATCAATAATAATTGTTATATGCAAATATTTGTAAAAACATTGACTGGTAAAACAATAACTTTGGACGTAGAGCCAAGTGACACGATAGAGAATGTGAAGCAAAAAATTCAAGATAAAGAAGGTATTCCTCCGGATCAACAGCGTTTAATTTTCGCTGGTAAACAATTGGAAGATGGGAGAACATTATCAGATTATAATATTCAAAAAGAAGCAACTTTACATTTAGTATTAAGACTTCGTGGGGGATTTATTGAATTTTAGAGATTAAATATATTTTTTGATATATTTTAAGAATTAAAGGATAATATGTTTTAATAATTATAAAAATATATTATCATATATATATATATTATGAGCAATCAAATCATATCTTGTTTTAATAATGGAAAATATATGTATGGGTCTACTATAAAGTTAATAGCAAAAACGAATAGTGGTGTTAAACCAGATTATTACAAACCATATGGTAGTGATCCAAATAAAGTATTCTCATTAAATAAAAAAACTAATACGATTGAAATAACAGGGATAGGTGTGGCTAGATTAACAGTTGTTTTTGGGCAAACAGATAATTATAATATGGTACATAAGACAATAGAAATAGAAGGTGCTAAGGTGAAGCCAAAAATAAACGTAAAAGTGGAAAATAGGTCATTAAGTCTTGGGTTGTCATCAAAACTATCATATTCTGTTGTTAACATAAGTACAAATAAAACGATAAATATACCTATACGTATGGAATTTGAAGGAAACTCAGTAGAATTTAATGTTGCTGAGCAAAAGTTGATCGCAAAGAGATATGGTTCAACATCGGTTATATTTTCTACAGAAGAGACAATATATTGTGAAAAGGCCGAAAATGTGGCAATCAAATATTTAGTAGATGATGCATTTAATAATGAAAATAAAATGACGTTTAAACCGAAATTAGACGGGGAATCATTAAGAAATAGTGAAGATGCAGAAAATGTAGATGATAAGACGTTTATGGAGATGATGTTGGATAATGGGGCTTTGGAAAAAAAGACGAAAGAAGATATGACGAGGTTGATAAGTATGGGTGGAATTAAAAACATGAATAAGAATCAATTCGGTGTACCATTGGTTAAAAATACAAACATAAGAAAAAGACAAGAAGAGTTATGCAATAATATAACAAGAACTGAGATGACACGAACCGGTGATAGTAAATTTAATATATTTGTGGAGGATATTACAACACCGGAATTGGATTATATTTCGGTAAGTTTAACGGATATAAAGGATTTGGATAGTATGGGATTTGATGACGAGGTGGTGGAAACGTTGAAAAATTTGAATAATGCGACGGATATAATAAAGATAGATGGGTATAAGTTTGATATATACAGTGATTCATTTGAAAAAAAGCACAAGTATATACCATTGAAAATCTATCATCCTCATGATACGTTAACCATGTATCATGTAGATGATGCGGGTAAGATGAAAGAGGTGACGAAGGAAAGTTATCCTGAAAGTTATATGGTAAGAGATTTGGTAAATCCGAATTATTGGTATATTAATGCGATGTTTTCTTATTTGGTTGGCGCAACAAATAGTGGTTCATCATCAGGCGATCCACATATTACACCGATTTTTGGTCCAACATATGAGTTACCAAACAAGGTGGCAAATTACCGTTTTTTGCAGGGGGATGATATGTTAATGAATGTATCTACTCGAAAAATATCGGGTAATGAGAAAGAAATAATAAAGAAATTTTACGATGTTGCTGGGGGAGAAGCGCCAGGTAGATTGGTAATGAACGGTGTATTTATAAATAAAGTGTACTTATCAGCTGGTAAGAATGTATTAATTTATGATTTTGATAGTAAGAAGTTACAAAAAACATCGGGAGATTATTTTAAGATAACGTATGTAGATGATGTGAAGAATGAGTATTATGAGATGTGTAAGAAGGTGAAGAGTATTTGCGTGGAGTTTAATCATGAATTGTATGGGAGGGTAAAAGTAGCCTTGAAACATTTCTCTAATCCACAGGTAATGTATGGTGTTAGTACTGTTATAGAAAATCAGGGATCAAAATGCAGTGGATTATTGGTGCGTGAATATAAGGCGAATACGATGGAGTTGTCAAATATAATGTTGAAACATTACATACGAGGGGTTATTCCAAGGACCAAAGGTCAATGTCAGAATGTGTTTATGTGGGGCAAAAAAGCAAATTAATTGAACTAATTTACATGTAAAGTATGTAAAGTATGCCTAAAAAATGATAGGTAAAAAAACGATACAAAACACTACTGAAACAAATACAAAAATGACAACAAAAGTATATGACATTAATATGGGTTATGCAGAAGCGAAAGCCAAATTCGATGCAATGAGTAACAGCGAAATAGCAGCGTTAATGGAGCGCGAGCGAATGTCCTTAACTATGGCGCCTGGGGGCGAGAATAATAGGGGTATGGAGATAATAGGACGAATGCCGTTTAAGGGCGAGGGCTTTACAGCGAGCGACATTGAAGGGTTGGGTCCTTATTTTAAGGGTTTATGTCCTTTGATTAAGGATGTCAATCCCGTGGCTGTATTGGACCTTAATGCATTAAGTTTAAACGATGATATTGACGGACTAGAGAATGATGCTGACCAAGCGCGCGTCTTAATTTTAAGGAATTATATGGCGAACTGGCACGGTGCACAGGGCTGGACGCAGGAGGTGTATAAGGAATTGGCCGCGAAAAGATGGGATGCGGAGTATTTGGACCCGAATAAGTATAGGAAGGAGATAGTGGACGGCCAAGAAGTTAAGGTGCGAGGTAAGCGAATGAATAAGCGAGCAAGAACGAATTTGTGCTTTGTCGATGATAGGGAGCAAGCGCCGGCAGTATATGAAGGCAAGGGTACTATTTACGACCTTAAAAAGATAAGTATACTACGTAGTGGCGTGGAAGCCTTAAAAAAGCAAATTGCGGAGGGAATAATAGCGATTGATAGTAAGACAAAGGTAGAAATCAACGTAGTTGAAGGCAACCGCTATTATGACCTTAAAAACACCGGTATAGGCTATCACGGCGATACAGAGCGGGTAGTTGTAATATGCTTTAGTATAGGGGGTAGCAACTATCCGATGCGATGGCAATGGTTTAAGGATGGTATGCCAGTGGGTAAGCCAATCCAGATCGCGCTAAATGATGGTGATGTGTATATAATGAGTGAGAAGGCCGTTGGGGCAGATTGGAAATTAAGGAAGCCATATACCTTAAGACACGCTGCGGGCGCGAAACAGTATATTTCCTTAAAAAAGTGGGAAGATAGAGCTGCAAAGAAGGCGTTGGCGAAGCCAGTTAAGGAGCAAGCGAAGCCAGTTAAGGAGCAAGCGAAGCCAGTTAAGGAGCAAGCAAAAGAGGAAAAAGCCTTAAAAAAGGAGCAAGCGAAAGCAGCTAAGGAGCAATTAAAGGCAGATAAGGCTAAGAAGGTAGCCGAGCGTAAGGCTAAACAAGCTGGGCGTAAGGCTAAGATAGAGGCCGACAAGCTAGCCAATCCTGAGAAGTATTATAAGCGCGACCTTAAAAAGCTGGATTGGGATGAAAGTGATAGGGGCTTTTATAGCTGGCTAGCAGTACAAACAGCCCACGAATGTGCCCCAAAACACGAATATTTTAAGGAGTTTGAAGCGATTTGGACGGGAAAGGCGCCTGATTTTAGTAGTAAAATGGATCCTGAAGAATTTGATAGGAACAGAAAGTTTTATGATAGGCTTTGCGACTACGGCAAGCTTATGTAGGTAAGTATAAAAATTGAAAAATAAATAAGAAAATAAAAAATTGAAAAATAAATAAGAAAATAAAAAATTGAAAAATAAATAAGAAAATAAAAAATTGAAAAATAAATAAGAAAATAAAAAATTGAAAAATAAAAAACAAAATAAATTGAAGAGTGGAGATAGCTTTTTTTATTTACAAACAAACATTATGTCACAATCATGGACGAATTCAGATTCTAATACTATCCCCATGAAAGTTGTATCCGTTACAGAATACAAAACTGTGTTTTATAACAGGTTTTCATGCAATCAGTGTTTTTTTACAACTACTGCCTGGTGAAATAAATAAAAATAAAGCAATGAAACTCAAAAAATATGATATGTTCATTTTATTATTATGATGTTGGGTTTTTAAATGGATTTTAAATAATATTCATAACTTATATTAATGATATTTAAATAGATTTAATTTATTTGATTTTCTTAACCAAGAACTATAGCATTGATCACTGCAAAAATAAATATGTACGTTAAATATCTTTGCCACATTCCCCGGTGGTCCCAAAATTTTACTCACACATGTTTCGCATTTTACAGATAATTTTTTGATTTTATCGTCTTTGTATCTAGGCATAGCACATAAACATTTCATAATATATAATATAGTCATTATATTTTAATATGTTTATAGTATGTTAATTATTGAAAATCAACCGTTTCCAGGGTCTGCCTGGTCGCGATTTATTTAAATAGTGTGGGGAAGTAGTAATATTCATATCACTAAATGTGAAAAATAATATAAATGATAAAATGGAAATCAAAAATATCCAACCGAACATCATAATATAGATTGTGAAATTTTAATTTAAAAGTATTCTATTTATATTATTAATTGGATGAGCGAAAAAGCAGTTGAAAATGATAATGTAATCTTGGAAAAAGCAACAGATATATCTTATAAATATCTACCCGTTTCTGTTTTTGATGTCGAAAAATGTGGAAAATCTACAATTCGGAAAAATCAAAATCACAACAAAACATCATCTAGAAGTTCATACAGCCCGTTTCCAAAAGATGTCGCTGAATGGTGTGTAAAATACTTTTTAAGAGACGCCACTCTTGTATTTGACCCATTTGCCGGATGGGGAGAAAGAGCACAAGCAGTGCAAAATGCAGAGAAATTATATTTCGGTTATGATATATCAGAAAAGGCAATTGCATATGCTAAAGAAAATTTCAACGTTGTAAATAATCTAGGTGATTCACGTATAGATGAAATACCTATGCATAATGGATTACTTACATGTCCACCTTATTGGAATCTAGAGAAATACGCAGATGAAAAAGGATTAGATAGAATAAAAAAATGGGATGCATTCTTGGTAGATTATGAAAAGGTATGGAGAAGAGTCACTGAAAAAGCAGAAACAGGCGCAAAATATTGTATAGTGGTTGGTGATTGGCGGAAAAATCACAAATATTATGACTTTATTTATCAAACTGAAAAAATTATGGATAAATGTGGGATGAAACCTTTTGATAAGGTAGTATTATCTGTAAAGAAACAGAGTAAAATTAAAATTATGTTACCTCAAGCAAAAAGATTGGGTTATACTGTAAAAGTTCACCAGGTGTTGTTAGTTTATGAGAAATAGAAAAAAAACAATATAAAGTATTGTCTCATAATATAATATACATATGAAGATTTATTTATTAAGACACGAAATTAGACCCCTGGCGGATAGCACGCTTTTAACAGAATTGTTTGATATTGGAAAAGAAAGGGCATTGGGAAGCTTGAAAGAATTATTATTGAAAGAGCCAATAGATGAAATATATGCATCACCATTCCTTAGGGTATTGCAAACAGTAAATCCTTATAGTGAAGCAAGTAATATAAAAATAAAAGGTGAATTTGCGATAACAGAGTTTGTTAATGAACCAATGTTTGAAAAAAAACCGAATTTGGTATTGTCGGACGATTTAAAGGCTCAATTTAATCTTGATAAAACTTATCAATCAATGTGGAATCCTTCGTTGGTTAGACATCCTGAACCTATGCAAAATTTAGTAGAACGTACCGAATTATTTGCTAGGTACTTGGAAAATACATATAAACATACTGATAAATCTATTTTGATTGTGAGTCATATGGATCCAATTCAAGTATTATTATCATATTTTACCAAACAAGAATACGGAAGAACATATTTATATAAAATGGGTCGTGTAGTAAAGATAGATACGTGTATTCCTGAGGTATTATGTGAGGGTTATGAATAAATAAAATTATAAAATGTTTTAATTAATATTTTATAATTTAATCAATGATAGTTATTTATTTTTGTATAATGATATTGATATCAACTAATAAACTTAGTTGGAGTATGCAAGACCACCCATACCACTCATAACACGAAGAACGTTGTAGTTAGTGGCATAAACACGTACCTTGGCAACAGAATCACCGCCAATAGCATTGGTGGAGCAAACTAGTTGAAGAGTTGCGTTGTCGATACGACTGAAGTTACAGGTTCCAGATGGCTGGTGTTCTTCAGGGCGAAGAGCAAATGAGTAAACATTGATACCAGAGTCTGGGTTACGGGTGTGGTGTTGGTATGGCTGAACAACATCGAAGTAGGAACCTTCACGTTCACTGAATCGATCTTGGCCATTAAGTTGCAACTTAGCAGTAACAACTGGATTTTCACCCCAGCAGTGCATGTGCAAAGCGGTTTCAGCAAGAACGAATGCACCTGCATCACTGACACCGGAGTCACGTTTGTCACCAGTTTCGGTAACCATCGAGCTAACAACATCAGCATTAGGGTCTTGGAACAAACCAGTATCATCACCGGCGGTGTTGATAACAGCACCATCTCCCTTCCTTGCGCCAGCGCCAGAGAATGCAGCAAGAGCATTTGGAAGAGCATCCAAAGCATCAGTGTAGTTAAATGGCTGAGCACCCATAGCAGCGTGAAGTGCTTTATTGTGTTCGAAAGAAGCACAGTAGTCAACATTGGCGTCAGGTTGGCATACGAAAACAAGTTCCTTACAAGGGTGGTTGAAGTTCAACTTAATTTTGTTGGAAGAGGAACCAATGGATTCATCACCAGTGAATTGAAGTTGTTCAATCAAATATTCGTGTGGGTTTTGTGCCATACGTCTGCGTTCATCCGTATCAAGGAAAACGTAGTCAACGTATAGAGATGCAGCAACCAAAGAGTGGTTGTATGCAGAGGTGTCCTTGGCGCCCGATTCTAAACTGCTAGAAACAGCCCACAAGCATTCATCCAAAGGACGCAATTCCAAGTTAATCTTAACTTCGTGGTATTGAAGGGCGATCAAAGGAAGAGCCAATCCTGGGTTGCGACAGAACCAGAATTGAAGAGGAACGTACAAGGTCGTTTCAGGAAGAGCCTTGCGAGGAGCGCAAGTTGCAGCTGGGACAGTGTCGCTAGAGCAAGCACTGGCAACGGCAGCATAACTTGGGTCCGTGGTGTAGGTAAGCTGACTGGTGTTACCAATCATCTTGTTGTAACCACGTTCTTGTTCCGAGGTAAGGGTAAGTTGATTCCAGATGTGCATCCAGTCACCATATTGGCGATCGATGCGCTGTCCTCCGATTTCTACTTCAACCATAGAGATCATTTGTTCACCGGGGCAGTCCAACCAGCGAGCATATCGGCCAGCAGTGGTTTGGCCAATTTCTGGCAAAGTAACTTGCAAGTAGGTGCGGTATGCAAGATCACCATTACGGGATACAGTACATTGCACACGGCGACCGAAATCGGCTTGGCCGTTAAAGGTTTGTTCAATAGATTCCATTGCGAAATTAGTGTGTCTTCTGTAGGTCACCTTCCAAAAGGTGATTTGTGGGTTACCGGTTAGGTAAACATCTTGAGCGCCATAGGCTACGAGTTGCATTAGTCCTCCTCCCATTGTTATAATATTGCTAAAGAAAAAAAATTTTAATTTAAACCTAAATTAAAATTAATTAATTAAAAATTATTGATTATCTGAACGGATTTTAAAGTTTTTCTTTACAAAATGCGTAAGGAAATCATCAGAAAACACCTCTTTTCTCCCTTCATGGTTCTTCGTAAAAATATACAAACCTTCTTTCTTTTTTACTTCCCAACCATCGTCTAAAGCATTATCGATAAAATTCATTTTTAATATAAATTTTGTATCCTCATTTAAAGATTTTTCTGTAGTAATAACATCCATTGTAATATCAATACAAATTAAAACATTTATTTTAACATAATAACTTAAATGGTATAAACAATTAATGGTATTTATAATTAAAAAAACAACAACTTATACATTTATATGCCTGCGTTCAAACCAAAGGCAAATAAAAAATTTTTAACTAAAAAAAGTAATAATATAACATTAGATGGAAAACATGCTGAAATAATGAAATCATTTCAAAAAAATGAAAATGTATTAATTCCCAAACTTAAACAAGAAAAAAAAGATCTAAAAGCATTACTCGGAAATAATATATCAATTCAAAAAAGACTAGAAATACAAGATCAAATTGATACTATTACTAAAGAAATAACAAAACTTAAAACAAAGAAAAAAGAATATTTATTAGATAATTCTAAAAAAGTGTTTAATTATTTTGAAAATAGAAAAAATGTATCAGAAGGTGTAGTTTCTAAAAAAACAATCTTACATTCATTTTTTAATAAAAATACTGTAGTAAAAAAGAAAAATGATCTAAACGATGTCCAACAATATCTTATGCAGGTAGATGAATCATTAATTAATATGAATGATTTTATGATTAATTATGATATGTGCAAGTATTGTTCTGGCGAATTAATATCAGTTGAACACGAAGGTGTTGTTATTTGTAAAAAGTGTTCCAAACAATTTTCTACTCTGATTGAAAATGAAAAACCATCTTATAAAGAACCCCCTAAAGAAGTTTGTTTTTATGCTTATAAAAGGATTAATCATTTCAGAGAAATATTAGCTCAATTTCAAGCAAAAGAAACAACCCAAATACCAGATGAAGTGCTTGATAATATAAAAAATCAAATAAAAAAAGAAAGAATAACATTGTCGCAAATGACAAATGCTAAGGCAAAAGACATTTTAAAAAAGTTGGGTTATAATAAATATTATGAACATATACCATTTATAAAGGATAAATTGGGCATAAAACCACCCATTATGACACATGAACTAGAAGATACATTATGTAATTTATTTATGGAAATACAGAAACCATATGCAAAACATTGTCCTGATAATCGTGTAAATTTTTTAAATTATTATTACGTTCTGTTTAAATTATGTGAATTACTTGGAGAACATCAATTTTTACCCTTTTTTCCTATGCTAAAAGACCCATGGAAAAAAATAGAACAAGATGAAATATGGAAAAAAATATGCAAAGAGTTAAATTGGGAATTTATACCAACAATGTAATATAATTGTAATACGTTCACGATAAATAAATAATATTTATAATTTTATTATTTATTTACATATATTTACATACCCATTCGTGGGAAGCCTACCAAGTTTGCACCAATACCGAATCCAGCACCGGAACGGGCACTTACAGCCATACTTGGGATATATGTGTCCAAAATACTAAAGGTTGCAGCAGCAGTCAATGCAATCAAAGCAATTTCTTCTAAATTCAACGATTTCTTAGGGATTGCAAATGCAGCGATGGCAACCATCAAACCTTCTACTAGGTATTTAATGACACGTCTCAATAATTCATTAGGATCGATAACTTCACGCAATTTATCTAACATATTATAATTATTATGCAGAAAAAAATAATATATTTAATGAAGATTTATACTTAAAAATAGTTACGCTAAAATTACTATAATGAGCACATATCAAAAAAAAGTAGTAGATGGACAAGTAAACCCAAAATATGTTGATTTGCTTGATGAAGATAGACCAATTTCCGGTCAAAAATTTGTTTGTGTTTCTTTTGTTTCACCTGAAAATATTTTAAAACAAAAACAACATTTTCTATTTGAACAATTCCTAAAACATTTTGATTTTAAGACCTCAATGGATAAATACAATCAATTCTTAAATTTCATTAGTTATAAATACAATCTAAATCACGACAAATTGAATGCAGACCTAAGAGAATTTGTTGAAGCAGAAAAAGATAATTTAATTGGAAAACAAACTGTAAAAGATGAATGGAAAAACTTTTTAGATGCAAAAGAAGAATCACTAACAAATGAATTTAATAGCACATATGACTTTCAAACAAATACAAGGGGTTTAAAGGTACGAGGTTCATACCCAACACAAGAAGAAGCTGAATTAAGATGTAGAATGTTACGTGAAGTAGACCCAAATCACAATGTTTATGTCGGTCCAGTAGGTATGTGGATGCCTTGGGAACCAGAAGCATATAAAACGGGTCGCGTAGAATATTTAGAAGAGGAGTTAAATCAATTGATGCATGAAAAGAATCAAAATGAAGCATTTGCAAAACAAGAATTTGATAAACGTATTCAAGAAGCAAAGAAAAATGCAATTGAAGAAAATGTCAAATTGGCAAAAGAAACGGGTAACAAATTAACACAAAATATTACAGAAGAAGGAGAATTGGTTGGTGTAGCAAATACAAGTAATACAATTGAGAAATCATTTACAGGAGATAATGAAGAAGTTTCATCTGCGGATATTCGCAAGGAATTGTTCGAAGGTGATAATATTATTACTTCGGATATGAAAAAAAAAATGAAAAAGAATTAAATATTTAGTTAATATATATTATGAGTAAGTCGCGTTCTGATTCCGTCGAATATCATACAACCGATAAAGGCATTGTTATAGGTAAAAAAAAAGGTGATGTAGTAGTACAAGCACAACTGTTACCAACTTACGAAAAAAATGAAATATTAAAAACTACACATAATGTAGAGTTTGGTAAAGTAAAAAAGGTTCATAAAGATGGATTATATGATATAAAGTTAAAACGTCATAATTTATTGTTAGAAAGAATACCAAGTCATTTTATTGATTTTTATAGGGAACAGGAAGAAGGTTTGGGAAAAAAATTAAACCCGTTAATGAAAGAGCAAATAGATAATTTTATACTTCAAGCTCAAGCAAAAAAAAAGGGGAAACCTAAGGGTCGCGGACGTTCAACAAAAAAAATAAAAAAAGCGAAAAAATCTAAAAAGAAGAAAACAAGAGGTAGTAAAAAACGCCGAAAACGGAAAGTATCTAGAAAACAAAAACAAAAACGAAAATCAAAATAAATTGATTAAATTATTTATTACAATATAATAAGTAATTTAAAAAATGAGTGATATAAAAGAAAATACAATTAAAGATAATAGTGCAACTGAAATCAAGGTTGAGAAAAAAGTAAAAAAGGAAAAAAAGAAAAAGAAAAGTAAAACAATTCGATGCAATCACCCAGAATGTAGAAAAAAACTTACTTTTGAAGTTAACCGACCTTGTAGATGCGGTAAAGTATTTTGCAGTAAACATTTCCTATTTTCAAATCATGGTTGCAATATTAATTATTTTCAAGCAAACAAAGACGTCCTATCTAAGAATATGGGTGGAGGAAATTTTCAAAAAATAAATAGTATATGATATCTTTTACTTAAAAAAAAGCACCAATATAATATCATATGGAAAACCGAACATCAATACTATCAAAAAAATATACAATAAGCGTTGAAGATGTAAGATATAGTATAAATGATAAATACAATAATGATATTGACTTTATTTATATGAATGATAATAATCGTTTTTACAAGCAAAGATGTCATCCATCGCGTAATAGTTGGTTGGTAAAGAAAAAATCATATAAAAATATTTACGATAGAAATAGTGAATTTAAAGGGGTAATATAATTACCATTTATTTTTCTTTACATTAATTCTAGGTCCCCTCTTTTGAGCATTGGGATCAAACATATCTCCTTCATCCCCATCACCATCACCCATCTCCCTTGATATATCCCAAAACTCTTTTGCACCAAGCTTGAAATTTTCATGTCCTGAAGCCTTATACCAGAAAATTTGATCCGTTAATTTATTTGATTTCGCGTTATTACTTACCACTAGGCACTCATAATTTTCCGTACATTGGTCCATCACCTGGCAAAAACTTTCAAATGTAGGAAACATTCCTGCAAAATTTTCATATATACGTTTTCTATTTGCAATATATGGTTCCCTCAAAATAAACGTATAATCAATGTTTGTTCTTAAATTTGGTGGAACCCCTAATGGATATTGCATGGTAATGATAAGCATTATTTTCCAATGACGACCGTTCATAAATAACAATCGCATCAATTTATCGCGTGCCCAAGTATTATCATATAAACAATCATCCAATATAACAAATGTACGTGGATCTATACCAGAACGACCATATGCTTTTTTTTCTTTTTTAATCTGATTTAATACGATTTTTTGCCGCTTTAATACATTCTCTATAATTGCTGTATTATATTCATCATGAATAAATAACTTGGGTACCATACTAGAATAAAATCCATTTCCAGCTTCCGTCCCCGACATAACTGTACCAATAGGAATGTCCTGGTGATAATACAATAGGTCTCTTACTAAAAAACTTTTACCCGTATCACGACGACCAATTAATACAATAACCGGACCAGCATTTTTGTTAGGATCAAAAGAAATATTTTTCATGTTGAATTTCTTTAACTCAAGATTCATAATAATATATTAAATATTAAAAAAAAAATTTATATACGCATATCATTATGATGTTTTACTAAATATTTTAAGTTAAAAAGCAATTATTTTAGTATATTAATTAGTTAATGTTTAGTATAAACTATACAAAAAACGATACTTCACAGTTAAAAGAAACATTAAGTGAAAAAACCGAAATTCATAATATTCAAAATTATATACCTTTATATGAAAGATTTTTTACTTTTAGTAAAAATAATTTTAATAATTTTAATCTTAATAATAAATTCCACTTAAAAATGATTAATGAAAAATTTAACACCAACATTTATAGTTGTAATCTTATAGATAATTCAAGTAATATAACTGATAAATTTTCATTTTTTAAGTTTTCACCATTAATCGATCCAATCAAATATATGGCTGGAAAATATGATCTATCAAATAATACTAATATACTACCGATTTATAATGAAACAAATGATTTAAATACCGATAAAAAAATATATGAAAAACTAAATGACTGTAATAATTCTGCATACATAGATAGTTTTTTTTCCTATCTATCTAGTCAATTATTAAATAATTATGGTTTTATTCATGGTATTGATTTTTATGGTTCCTTTTTGGGAAATAAAAAAGACTATCAAATCAATATTTATGATGATGTAGATTATTTAAATGATAATGAATTTTTTTATAAAAATAATGATGTTTTATTTAAAATTGAAGATATAAAATCTGTTAGTATGATTAACAACAATACAAGAAATTATAAAAGGAAAATTGATATCAAAAAAAGCCTTATCAATACTATGGATTTATGCGAAGAGTTAAATGAAGATTTATTTGATAATCTTTTTGTCGAAAATAACGGTGAATTAAATGAGGAAACTTTACAATTGACGATTGATAATGTAAGCAAGTTAAATTTGGAAAATAATGAGGCTATATATGAAAATAAAAAATTATTAAAGAAAAAAAGCGAATCAAGTACCAGTTGTTGCTCATCGAGGACATCCAATACCGAAGAAAGTGAAGAAGCTAGTGGAGAAGATGAAAGTGGCGAAGAAGAAAGTGGCGAAGAAGAAAGTGAAGATGAAACAAGTGAAACAGAATCATTGTTATCAGAACCGGAATTATTAGCTACAATAAATAATTTCCCTGTACAATTAATCGCACTTGAATTATTAGATTGCACCTTAGATAAGTTAATTGAAATTGACGAAGATGATTTTTTAACTATTAATCTTCCTAATAAAAAATCTATACGTGTGAACCCCTTAGAAAATAAGGAATTATTATCTTGTTTATTTCAAGTAATAATGACACTAATTACTTATCAAAAGGTATTTGATTTTACACATAATGATTTGCATACAAATAATATAATGTTTAAATTAACAGACAAACAGTATATTTACTATAAATACAATAATACTTACTACAAAGTACCAACATATGGTAAAATTTATAAAATAATAGATTTTGGTAGGTCCGTTTATAAATATAAAAATCACATATTTTGCAGTGATAGTTATAAAAATAAAGGAGATGCCGCAGGTCAATACAATTTTGGTCCTTATTTTAATAAAAACAAACCAGAATTAAAACCGAATAAAAGTTTTGATTTGTGTAGACTTGGTACATGCTTGTATGACTTTTTTGTTATAGATATAGATGACGAAGAATTATCAGAATGTGATGATGAAGACTTCACACAAGAAGATAAAGACGTATCAAAATTAATTAATGATTGGTGTTTGGATACAAAGGGGCGTAATATCGGTTACAAGAAAAATGGTGAAGAAAGGTACAACGATTTTAAATTGTATAAAATGATTGCTAGAACTGTAAATAATAAAGAACCGCATAAACAACTTTCAAATCCACTATTCCAACGATATAAAATATCAAGGAAAAAACTTAAAAAGAAGCATAAAATAATAAATATCGATGTAATGCCTAAATTATATGATTAATAAATTAAATATTAGTTTTATTATTAATATTTAATTAAAAATTAGGTGAATTAATATAAACCACTGGTTGACCATCTTCACTTAGCTTACCAGCAAATTGTTGTAATAAAAATAAACCAGCAACAACACTCATATAAGTAAATAATGTATCCCTGGCCAATATCTTAAAAGGGCGTACTTCCTTCAATATGACTTTTTGTTCTATCAATTTAAATATCAAATAAATAATTGATATACATAAAGCAGTTAAGAATACAGAATGCTCCATTTAGTATATAAATAAAAAAAAATGAGATTAATTTACCGCAACTTATAATAATTCAACTTCCCCTAATAAAAGTTCTGATGAATTTATTGGTTTTAATGATTCTATTCCTAAAACATCTGGTTCAAGTTTAATAGTTTCATTATCTTTAATCACCAGGCGCTCATTCTCAAAATCATCATCTTCATCATCTTCTTCAGCTTCTTCTAATTTACGTTGCTCATTTCTTTCTGTCGCTATTTGGTCTAAACGTTCGGGAGTTTTTGGAGCATTAACCAATTTTTCTTCATTCGTTCCCATATCCAAAACACTATCATTATCATTGAACTTTAATAGTGCTCTTTCTGGTGAATAATCCATTTTTTCACTTACTACATCATCTAAGTCTAAATCAGATAAAACTTCTTCGTCTTCAATTTGAGATGCTTTTTCTTCTTCTGTTTTATTAGCTTCTTTTGGTTTCTCAACAACAATCGTAGTAGGTTCACTGTTTTCAACTTTATTTTCTTCTTCTTTTTCTTCGGCTTCCCGTTTAGCCTGTTCTTCTTCGATTTCGTCAGTCGTTTTCTCTACTATTTCTTCAACTACTTCTTCGGTAATCGTTTTATCCAGGTATGCTCTCAATATTTGTTCCACCGGCATATTATCACGTACAACTTCCAATATACTTTCTCTTATTAACAATTCACATTCGCGCATATTCTTTTGATATTGCAGTGGTGGAACATTTTTTTCAAACAAATAGATATTACTATAAAGTTTCCTTGCAAATTTACAATAAACTCTATGAACAAATTCTGATAATTTTGGTATATCAATATCTATCTTTTTTTGATTATCACTTACTCGCATACTTGTAAGTATTTTTAATTTTGTTATATGAACACAAGTTAACATATCTTCTAAATAACCACATTGGCTATCGCTGATAATACGGTCAGTTTCTTCTTGAATAATAGTATTATTCCATTTTGGAATTCGGGCTAAGAAATTTTGAAATGTCATTAAATATTTTGAGTATTCATCATTTTCCTCACAAAGTGTAATTGCTTCCTTAAATATAGAGTGCACGCCACTCATTATCAAAGGAGTTAATATGCTTACCAGGCGCGCCGACCATTCACCTTTTGCTTCGCTCATTACATTCATATTGAAATCATCCATTTAAATATTGAGGATATTTTCTAAAGATACATCTTTACGCAAATAAATATTATATAATGCTATAAACAATAAAGTTTTTTCATCTCTAAATTCATTTTTTATTTTACTTAAATAAACTAAATGTTTGTATTTGGATGTAATTGTTTTTGATTTTTCAATATGATGCATCATGTCTAAAATAGAATACCCTTTGTTATATAAAGTATCTGTAAATAATTTAAGTCCGGTTAGATTTTTTAAATGTTTGTTGTTATTTAATTTTTTTTTAAGCCAGGCACCATTTTCATTAATGCTAAGCTTATGGTAATCATACAAGGTTTGGCATTTATTATCAATTATTGGTTTTGGTACATGTATAATGCAAAATCTTGATAATATCGGTTTTAACAAAACATTTTTATCTTCCACGATAATAAAAAATCTAGTTGTATGACTAAACAATTCAATACATCTTCTCAATGCTGATTGAGCATCGATGGTAAGTTTTTCAGCATTATATAAAATGATGGATTTAAAATGATTTCCATTTTTATTATTAATATTTTTTTTTGCAAAAAATTTTAATTCATCCCGTATAAAACTAATTCCTTTACCATGTGCGCAATTTTCATCCATTACATAATCTTTGATTTCGTCAGGTGATTTATAAATATTTTGTATCAAATAATTCATTAAATATCGTTTTCCTACGCCCAATTCACCATGAAAAATAATATGAGGTATACGTTTCTTTTCGACAAAATAATCTATTTTATTTTTAATTTTTTCATGTATATTCAACATTAATAATTACAATAATTAATTATTTAATTACTAATTATTGTAAATAACTTATTTATTTATGCAACGCTATATAGCGACTTAGTATAAGGATTGCTATTAAATGCCGTCAAAATATCACCTTGGTTTCTTTCACTACTCATATCCACCTCTCTACCATTTTTATGACTTACAGAACCGTGCGTGTTTTTATTTGGAGTACTACCTGGCATATTTACTGACATATACCCAGGATTAACTCCTTCATTTTTAAAGTTCTGAACATGAATATCTCCATTAAACAATTGCATATTGCCAACATTTGGTCTATTGAAATTTGCATTTATTTCTTTCTTTTCATTTAAATGTGCATTGTATTCAGTTGAATATATACGCGCATTTGAAATTCCCGCACACGCATTCGGCATATAACATTTATTTGTCGTATCTCTTTGGTTAGCTATAGGTTGATGCATATTAACTGTGTATCCATCTGTACCAGTTAAACCACCCATCAACATATATTTCGTGTCCTCGGTCTGTTCTTTAATAGTAGTTTTTGCCTTATCACGAGGGTTTTTCACAAATGTTTCACCACGACCCTTCACATAACCAACCGGATTCAAATTACCGATCATATTCTCTTTTCTAGATGGTCTTAACATATCTAAAATAGGTGCTACTACAGCCATCGCACCACGACCAACAGGGCCAAATAAATCCACTTGCTTACCATCTGTTCTATTATTAGTTACAATTTTATATCCCTTTTTACCATAATCATCTTTTGCATCTGTCCATTGTGCTTTTACATTAGGAGCACCCATCATCTTATTTTTTGTAGCTGTTCTTGCCGAAGGTTCATAATTACGATTGGCATAAATACCCTGTTGAGAATCTCCAGTCAAACCATAATGTTCACGTGATGTAGTGGCGCGATTTTCTTCTGGCATAATATGTTCAGCTCGTCCTGTAGGTGCCTTTTCAGCACCAGTTGTAGTAAACCACCTAGACGAATCATTAATGAAAAATGTATCTGGCCTATTTTTTTCGATCTTTCCATGAATACCACGATTGACTACGGCAGACTTACCACCTAAAACAACACCTTCATATGACTGTTTAGGATTGTTCTTAGTTCTCAAATCATCCACTGTCTTTGGTGCATATGTATCACGTTCCATTAAAGCAGAGTTAAATCCACCACTACCTTCCGTACCATAACCCTGATTTATACCAGGTGCAACTTGAACCGATTCAAATGGCTTCGAGTTATTTTGCTTACCAGTAATATTCATCTTCATTCTATCTTGAATAAAATCATTTTGGTTTGGCATACCTTGTTGCCAATTCATATTTATTTCTGGTTTAAAAAGAGGAGCACGTTCTTCTTTTTTATAGTGTTGTGATGCACTTCCAGAATAAGTGTCTAAAACACTTTCATTACCATTGTAACCAGTGGTGCGCTGTGTAACCTTGGACCCAAAAAAAGGCACCATATTATTGTGCTTCATATCACTGCGAGTCATTGTATTTCCTGTTAATGATTGGAAATGAACATTATTTTCAGGCTTACTTTTGTCATTTGCTTGATTTTTGTATGTTTTGGATTGAAAATATTCGTCCGTAACAGATGTTTCACTCGGATATTTTCTAACATTGCGTTGAAGATTTACATTAGTGTTGTCAGCAGGATAATTTCTTTCCTGTGATGGTACTAATTCTTTTCTATTTAAGTTTTCATAATTTTCAACAGCGCTATAGTTTTTACCCTCATCATAATTTTCAGGTTCCTTTTCTTTATTTGATAAAATATACATAATACCTAAAGCAATACCGGGAATAGCAACTTCCATTATATATAAGTAATATATTTTCTTATAATTTTTATAAACAAATATATTAATTTTTATATGGGTGTTCTGGTATGATTGGTTTATGTGTGTCCCTTTCTAACAATCGTGTATTTAAATTATTGGTAAAACCCATTTCAACATTTGCCTGGGGATCCAAGAACAATGGTTGTTTATGATTTTGTTCTAAATCTAAATACATCCAAGCAGGGTGGGTAGTCCGTGATTGATCTGTGATATTTTGTGTTTTGAATTCGTGTTTTCTATTTATGATAGTTTTTGATTTACTTGGTACCCTCTTTTCATTGTATTTACTTAAATTTTTGTTTAGTCCAATCAAATCACTGTCAATATCAATAGGATGGCCATTCAATACATGTCCTAAATTTCCACCCCATCGTTGTAATCTATAATGTGGGTCATTGTTTGCAACTAAACTATGTGCTGGTCCTGGTGTATTTAACATATATCTACCCGGTCCAGTTGCTTCTTGCAATAATTTATTTGTTCTACATTTGTCATAATTAAATCTAGTATTCGCCATATTAATATATAAGTATATTAATATTTTTTTCTCAAATCTGTCACTGAATAACATTGTAGGAGTTCTTGCATAGCAACATTACGATGAGTACTACATTCGTGATCAGCAATATGACCATCTGTAACTAATTGTTGTAGTCGTTTGACAGCATCTACGTTTTTACTATTTAAAATAATTACTTTTTGAAGAATACGTGCAAGTGATGGGTAATCTGTTGACTGTTCTTCTATCATATGGATTGCTAAATTATATAAATTATTGGATTCTTTTAATTTTAAATATGAAGTGTAATCACTATATTGTTTCCTCTGTTCCGTCATATATTAATAAGATACATTATTTTATATTATGATGTCTCATTGCCCAAACTATGTCTATAAAATTCAGGCGGGGTCGTCATTCGGTAAACGGCTAACATCAACCATTTCATTCGTAAAATTCTCAGCTTCATTGCCTTGTGCATCATATAAATTACTTGGATCACCAGCACTTGCTTTTGTATATGTAATAGAAAACTGTTCGAGATATCTTGCATCATCCATCAACTCAATTATTATTTGACCACTACTATCAATTGTTAATGATGAAATATCGATGTTAGGTCTATGTTCCAAATCTATTGTATTATTTATTCTTCCTGACATATCAATAACAAATGTATTTTTTGAAATGTCCGCATTTGGCTCTATTTCTTCATGAAATTGTAATACAATTATATTTTTCTGGTGTGGTTCAATGAATGCACCGCTATAATCTGGTGTGTTAATATCAATAGGATATGGATGTATCTTGAATTTTTTCTTACGTGATAATCCATCAACATATTCTTCTTTTTCATATGTTTGTTGAAAATATTCTATTCTTTGATTAAATGTACTATTTGGATCATTTTTATCATAAAATGCTATACGCTTCTGTTCTGTATCGATGGAAGAAACTACAAATGTCTTATCTTCAGTATTAAATTCTCCAGATACACCTATTGTCGGATGAATATTTATAACTATATTATCTGTTTCATATTCACCCGTTTCAAAACTTTCTACCATAATATTGGATACGTCTATAATATTTTTTGTGAAATTTGAATCATTAAAATAATTGTACTTTAAATGTTGATACCAGTTTAAGCTTGCATCTAGTGTTAATATTATATCAGCTGTTTCACCGTTATTTACTATATTAGTACTAACTGTTTGTAATACTTTTTCAGTTTCATCTTCAAAAGTCGTAGTAGTATTTGTTACATTCTTTACCATTCTTCTAAAAATATTTATTAAATTGCCACAGATATCATTATTAGATAAGTCTCTCGGTGTATTTAATGTAAATGTAATCAGATTTTCTGGCAATCTATCAGATAATCGTGTATAATCATATCCATTTGTAGCTAATACAGAAGAGAAAGTAGGACGTGTCAATATCCTATTATCGATTATAATATCTAAACTTATTGCTGAATTTCCATTTTTATCAATAATATTTTTATTGCTATTATCTGGATTGGGATCTGGTTGATATTTTAGCACTATAGTTGCACCCTCTTTAATATAGTGTCTATTATTAATGTCGCGGCTAAGAACAATTTTTATTTGATTATTAATTACTTCTATATCATCTATTTGAAAATAGTCATTTACGTCATTATAACTTGAATCATATATATCAAATTGATATTTGTCTAATGTATTAGCATTATTGGATAAATCAACATTATAAGTTAAAAATATTTCATTTTCTTTGTTAAAAAAGTCATTTCTTACAATAGAAGACTGGAAAGTTGGTTTGACTAAATTAGATACAGATAAAACAGATTCATGACTTTCAAAATAAAATATTTCACTAAACCTAATATTATTAAATCTAAATTGATTAATTTGGTTTACAGGTTTAATATATTGTAATTGTACTACTTCGTTTGATATTATCGGTTGCTTTAATTCGAATATCAAAATACCATTACTTAATTGTATGTTACTTATATCCGGTGTTACATCATCTATTGTAATATTGAAATCATTACCACATAGATCTGAAATATTATTACTAGTAAATGCTGGAGAAAATACTAATTGTATTTTACTAGGTTCGTTATCTGCAACTAATAATGTTTGTAATTCTGGTTCTATTTCAACTAAAATTGGCTGACCTTGATTACCAAAATTTTCAATACTATTTCCATTATCATCTTTAATTTGATTTGATGAATTACTGGGTTTTGTATAAGAGACTACGATCAGATCATTTATTTTTGGGTTTCCATTATTAGTGGTTGTATAATTAAGAATAACATCTCCATTAGAAATATCAATGCTATTTATGGTAGGTGATAATGTTGGTTGATTATATAATTGTAATGAAAAGGAACTCGGTAATAAATTGTTGGTATTATATGTATTATTTGTCAATGGGACGTTAAATGATATTCTAATTTTGAATGGTTCTGCATTTGTAATTCTGGGTGGATAGACAGGATCAAAAAATGGTGGTATTGTATTTTGTATTGTTTTTCTAGCTGTAAAACTAATAACACTATTTCCATTGTTATCTTTCATGTGACTCGTTGAAATCCCTGATTGGATGTATTTAAATGATATATCTTCCATAGATACGATATTATCACTTGTGGTTATTTGCACCTTGCCATTTACTATAGAGATACTATTGATACCAGGTGAAACACCATCAATAGTTAAGTCAAAATCATTGCCACATAAATCAGTATCGGTATTTTGTGAAATATCAACATCAAATGATAACTCAATTATTTTATTATTAGTTGAATTACCACTATAAATAGTCGTAGATGATGTATATACAGGTGGTATTGTATTTGTAATGGATATAGGATTGGGATAGTGTAAAACATTGCCTAATATATCAGATACGTAAGGACCGTCTTTTTGTGTAGCGTCATATGTTAACTTGACGTTTTGCATAGATGTGATATTTTCATGAATAACTATTTGTATATTACTACCATCAATTACCACACTGCTGATATCAGCAAGAACTTCATCAATATGAATATTTAATATATCATCATTAATATTATTCTCTATAAGTGGTTCGTTTAATTGCATTGAAATTGAATTTGGACTTGTTGTGATAAGTGAAAGTATTTCTGGTGGTGTGGAATCAATCGTATTAATTATATTAGTTTCAGTATCGAAATCTGCTATGTCATTTTGATATATACCCTGAATATTATTGGAAGAATCTGTTGCGTCTCTAGTATAAATGACTTGTATTGTACTTTCATCTGGTATTTGATTTTGTACTTTTATATATATTGCATTACTGTTATCAAAAACACCAGCTTCTGTAATATTTTGCGAGATATCATTGATTTTAACAATAAAATTACCTGGTGAAATAGTTTTACTTGCGAGTGTTGCATTGAATTTTAATATGATTCTTTTGAAATCTGCATTGGTTGCTTCACCAGATGAAAATAAAGGTGGTAATTTGTTAATAATAGGAATACTATCATTAATTGCTGTAACAATTAATTTATCAACGTTTGTATTGTATTCACTCATATTGTATTTACGATAATTAATAAATTTTTGATAATCAGTGTAGTTTATATAGTTATTATTGTTTGAATAATACTTTAATGATAAAGTATCGTTAATAGTATTCTCGTTTGACATAATAATCAATAAGGTTTTTTGTGGTGAATTGGTAAATCTTTGGTTGGTTGTTTCAAAAAATATATTATCGTCTATGCTGCTACTGGTATTCGCATTGTTTACAAATATTTCATAAGATACAGCATTACTTAAGTTGTCTATGCTATGTGGGTTAAATTTAAGTATTATGCCTTGATAATATTCTACTCCAGTTTTTTCATTTACAACATATTGTACTATTTCTGCACCTACTAATTGTGGTTCTACCTTATTTGTGATCCAATTATATGGTTCTGTTGGATGATAGGATGGATATATTAATGAGGTTGTTATTACATGATTACCACATAAATCAGTTATTTTTTGGGCACTGTTATCACCCGGGTCGATATATTGCACATAACCTTCTGCGCCTGCTGCTACGGTACCGTCAAAGGACAATACAACGTCGCCATTTACTATTTGAGCACCAATAATATTAAGTGTTGATTGTGAATTTGTGCTATATTCTATTATTGGAAAATTGGTATATTTATAACCGTTTATATTTGTTTGAAAGTTTTCAGGTTTAATATTTATACATGTAACATCAACATCGAATTCTAATGTGATATTATTAGAGGTATCATTTTCTACTGTTTTTTTTATTAATACTGGTGCTACTTGATTTTCAATATTTGCTGTAAATGATTTTACAACAATATTCTGGTCGTTGGTTAAATTTTTTTCGGTTGCGCTATTATTTTTTAAATATGTTATGCCAATGCTCTGCATAGAAGAAAAATATTCATATGTAGTAATAATGACATATCCATTTTGCACTGATATTTCTTTTATTGATTTTTCTTGATTATTTATGTATAATGTGAAATCAGTAGTTAAATCAAGTTCTTCCGATATATCTTTAATATTTGCATTGAAATTAATGGTAATTATATTGTTTACTTCGTTTGTTACAAATCCGTTATCAAATATTGGAGCGAGTAAATTTTCTATGATTTTATCATTAAAACTATCAACAGGGTTGTTATTTTCATCAACTATATTATTGGATGAAATATTTGACTTGGTATAAGATAAAATAACAGTTTGATTGGTTTCAACATTATTTTTTAGTGTGATTTCTATGTTTTTCTCATTGTTTATACCAATTGATGATATATCAACGGTTATTCCTTCAACTGAGATAGAAAAATCATTCGTATTAAATTGAGTTGTACTTAAAATAGCGCCATCAAAATCAATAAAAATTTTATTAGGAAAATCATCATTCACTACACCAGACTTATACAATGGTACTACTTCATTTTCCAATTCTTGATTTGTAAAACTAAATAATTCATTTCCAACTAGGTCAGTTAGATTTTCAAAGATATTGTTTGTTTTTTGATAGCTAATTAATATTGATTGTGTAGATATAATATTATTGAATAATGTAATTAAAATGGTATTATTATTGATGGTAATATTTTTTATATCTACTTCTTGTCCACCTACTATTATTGTAAATGTATTTTCATCAAAATTAGTATTGTTATTCATAGATTCTGTAAAAAATAATTCAATTGTATCTGGTGTTTCATTTTTAACTTCCCCATTTGTAAAATAAGGTGGGGTAGTATCAACCAAATTAACAATTTGCACAGGACCAAATGAAACCAGTGTATTGTTATTTCTATCAGTTACATTATTATCTGTATTAATAATGTCGCGGACATATTGTATCGATAGTGTTTTTCCTTGACGCACATCACTTGATAAATGTAGTAATAATATACCACTTGAATCTACAGAAACGTTCGATATTTGTTCATAATTATTATTGATAAATACTTGAAAATCATTTGGTGAAATATTATTGTTTTCTTTGATTGCTTCGTTAAATTCTACCTGTACAATATTTCTTAAATTTGTAGTTACTTTACCAAATTTAAAAATCGGAGGAGTGAAATCAATGAGATCTAGATTGATATTTGAATCATCTATATTTAAATCAGCAATTTTATTGTTTCTTGTTTTTAATTTTGAAAATGCAACTTTTCTAAGTTCGGTTGATTGTTTGGCTGTTATTTTACCATCATCTATCATCTTAGTTAAACTGTCACTTGAATCAATGTTATTTTTATTTATTAATAAAGCCTGGTGATATAATATTGCAATGTCTCCATAAGTTTGTTCTACGTTATCAAAGTTATCGTCTAATTCTTTAGCATTATTGAAATATAAATCAGATAAGCGATTGCTTTTATAAAATTCATAATCCAAATATTGTTGTTTTAAATACATATATAATAGTATGTTATATATTTATCTTCTAAAAATAACCGGACGTTGATTACCTTCAATGTGTAGTGGTTCTGGTAGTGATACATAAGTGTCTTCAAAAAATTTAATTTCTCCTAGTGTATTTTGGTTAGGATTTTGGAAAGATTTCTTTTCCACTAAATTGCTAAGACCTATACCAAACAATGAACTTTCAACATCTGCTGTATTATTGGATAAAACATTATTATTGTATCCACCTTTCATGACACCACCATTTATACCAGAAGTAGGTAAGCGACTTGCGTCGGGTATAGCTTGATGTCTTGCTGTTTTGTATTGCATATGATTGTTATTAATAGAGGTTTCTTGTTTGTACATACCGGGTAAATTTTTTAATCTTGTGGAGGCCATATATGTATTAAGGATATAAAATTATTCCCTGTTTATTTAATTAATAAATTACATTGAGTTTTTGATGGTATTAATAATCTTATCAACAAATTCCTGATCAATAGATTTGTGGTTGTTTTTATGTAAATTTTGCATTAATTTATGTGCATCTTGGAATGTGTCATATGAAAATAAAAATAACATTAAATCTTTGTCTTCGGCGTTGAACAAAGGCATTCGTTTAGACAAATTTTCTTGCAATTCAGAAAATACTGGTTTAATATTTTCAAATTTAATTAAATTATCATAAACACTATCTAAACTTTCAACCACAACACCATCATCAAATTCTTTTAAACCAAATACATCTAAAAAACATTTTCTAAATTGTTTGTCTGATTCATCTTCGTCCTCAATATCTTTATAAGCTACATTTACAGAAATATCATACATTTATATTAATTTATCACTTTATTTTCAAATGTTTTACGTATATTAATATTAATATGGTTTCATATTTATATTAATTTATTTATTGTGCAAATACACGGTCACGATTTATTTCACGAGTGGATGTTCCTCCACGTATCCAATTGCTATCAGCACTTTCTTCAATAAGATTTTCCGCTTTTTGAACATTATTTTTTAAACTAGGTACCATTTCCATGTATTGACAATTAAAACAATTTTCAGTTAGGATTTTGGCATTCTTTTTGTCCATAGAATATCCAGAGTACAATAATTTTGACTCGACATCTGGTTTGTGTTCTCCTTTTCCTAAATAAGGAACAGAATTAAATTGTCTTTGATGTAAACTGATGCGACATTTTGGATTGGTTTGGGTGGTCATTATTTTCAATTGACTATCCACATCAACATTACATCCGTTGACATCACAACAGTTGCCAACACCACCTTTGTAAAAAACATTTGGTTGACTAGTGGCGAAATCAATAGGTTTTTTCATACCACATTGGTGTGCAAAAAAGTTAGTAGTTGTGTAGCTACCGAATTGATTATTTTGCATATCTTCTTCATTTTCAGCTACAAAATCAGCGCCAAGTCTTGACATATGATCAAATTTAAAACTATGTGTAGACGACATTAATATAATAATTATGAAGATAATATTATTTTTATAATTATTAAATAGAACATTTTGTGTTATATGTGTTTTTGCAATATCCTGTATCACCATAGCAAAATTGTCTAAATCCTTCACGGTCATTTGGAATTTGGGTATTTGGCATGGAATGGAAATTTCTCATTGAGCGATTAAAACTAATATTATCGCCTAAATCAGCGAACAATCTTTCATCTTTCGCAGCTTCATTAATCTCTTTTCTGACTTCTTTATTAAATGCCGGTGCTGCTGGCAACCTATTTGGTTTTTCATTTATTTCAGGTAATAATACATTCATCATCGGATTTTCTTTTGTTGGAGTCGTGTAATTGTGTTTTTCTGCTTTATAATTGATTTCATTTTTTCCTGTGAATCCTTCTGATGGTTGGACCGAGTTAAATTTTCTTATTTTAAATGTTTTATATAAGACGGTCATTACAACTAAAACAATAGCAGTGGATACTAATAATTTATTAGAGTGTGTGAAAAAATATCCTAAAATAGTTAAAAGAATTAATAAACGTGTGGCTGCATTTAATTTGCGTTCGAGTGATAAATCTCCAATGGGAAGTATTTCAAGGATACGATGTTCTTTAAATAGAATATCAAAATGGTCGGACCAAAATTTATCATTAATGGTTTTGTACGGCATTATAATATATATTTACTAAACATTAATTATTCTCCGACGTAACTGTGTTATCTGTTTTTTTCTTTTTCTTCTTCTTTTTCTTCTTCTTCTTCTTTTTCTTATTTGTTTCAGTGTTTGAAGTAAAATTTTCAATTTCATTTACTATTTCATCAATTTTTTGTAAATGTTGTGTATTGGTTGATTCTTGATTTTTTCGGACTCGTGGTGTTTTTTTAAATGATTCATCTTCAGGTTTTTTGCCAGTACGCGCTTCTATTAGGGCTTCCCTCCTTTTATCTAATTTTTTTCGCATGCGTTCTTTTCTGCTCATAGAATCCATTTTGTTTTGAAATGCACCCATGTTAAATTTTGCGTTTTTCGGCATACCAGGCATACCGGACATTCCAAATTGACTAAATATTTTATTCATATCCATATTTTTCATTCCCGGCATACTTTTCATTTTTGTCATTAGTTCAGACGCTTCCTGCATTAATTCTTTTTCATCTATTTCACCCGATTTAAGTTTTTTATCAATTTTATCTCCAATATTTTTAACCATTCCCATTAGCTTCCCTGGATTTTTAAACATTTTATTGAAAACATCAGACATGGAACTACTATCATTTATATCAATGTTCATTTCTTTAGCTGTTTCGTCTGCTATTTCTTGTGCTAAATTGCCTATTTTCCCCCCCATTAAATTATTTAAATGTTTGTGTAAATCGTCTCCATCTGGTAAATCGTCAAAATTCATATTTGAAATATCATTAAAATTAAAACTAGCTCCAGATAAATCATTTTGTGAACCATCTAAATTAAAAATATTTTCCATTTCTTTCAAAGTATCATTAATTTTGGTTTTAAACTCGTCTTCATTTATAGCTTCAAACAATTTAGCCGTATCTCCAAAACTATTTTTATCTTTTACATCATTAATAACAATGAAAATAATCATTTGAAGATATTTCCAGATGATTTCCCTTGTTTTATCACTTATGTCCTCTTGCCACAAATCTTTAAATTCGATATCTGGTAAAAACATTGTATTTTTACTAGCGTCTTCAAAAATGTCATTATTTTGATATAAGATATCAAAAAACATTTCAGGGTAAATTTTTAAACAATAATTGTAAAGTGTTTCAACCTCTTCACTATAATTTTTATTATTTAAATCATTTAACAATTCAAATGTACAGTGTTCTTTACACTCGGGAAATGTAGTTAACATATCTTTATAAAAATCTGTCATAACCTTCATAAATTCGTCCTGGCTAGATGTTTCAGTTGGTTCCATATAAAGATTATAATTTTAATTGTTTATATTAAACTTTTGATAATTATTATAATATATCAATAATTATCAACTATAAAAAAACTGAGCGATTTTTATAAACAAATATAATACTAAACCAGCTAGATTATCAGACAAGCCTTCTTCTGACATATTACCATTGACCGAGCAACAACAACAACAAATCCCAAATAATACTAAAATTGATACAATTATCAACCCTCTTAATATCATGATTCCAATATATCCTATTAGGGTGTGCTTGGGGATATACTCAAAAATATTGAATAAACTAACGATATATCCAATTATAAAAAATATTAATGTATATATCATAATTATTGCTGTAACTTTTAAAAAATTTAATATAGATAAATAAATACAATCACATATATTATTACAACTACAATTGCATTTGAATTTCAGTTCTTCTTTCTCATTTTCAAACAAATATTGTTCAATAATATTCATTTCTATAATTATTGGATTCCAATCCGTGCGTTTACAAATAGGGCATTTTTCGTCAAGGTCATTTTCTATTAAATTATCATAACACTTATAACAAACAACTCCTTCTATACAATGGTTACAAAATATCGGGTTTTTCACTATTTCCATTTGACATGCTTTTGCTTGGACTGTTTTTGCTGGTTCTTTCTTTTTTGCATTTTGCATTTTAATATCATTTAAATTTTCATAACATATACAACACATTTCTGAATGTGATAACGACATAATACTACAATTACTATATTTATCTTTTTAACTTGTTTCGCCAAAGTAAAGTTCGGATAAACGATTTAAATTTTGCCCATATTTCAATGCATTCATTTTATTTTCTTCGGAACTATTTTTAACACTAGTTCTTATTTCATTAATTACATTTAATATTTTACTTGTCACTGAATTTTGTGGATCAAAATCATTCCGATAATCTTTGTCTTCAAAAAATGCAAAATCATTATTTTGCATTTGCTCTTTATATTTGGAATAAATTTTTAAATGCCACATTTCAATAATTTTCCTTGGATTATAACGCTTTAAGCTTTCTAAAAATTTAGATGCAGTTTGAAGATTATAATTTTCAGGGAATATTTTAATTACTTCTTGACAAAAGTCCATCAAATGATTATTGAAGGCTGTCATTATTTGTTGTTTATTCATAGATAATATATATTTGCTTATTTCTTTATATTAAAATACATAAATATATTGCATAATATTAATAATTTGCATATTGACCTGGTGGATTTGCATTTGGGTGACCGGGTTTATTACTCCCTTATTGTTTTGCTATTTCATGTAGCATTTGTGACCGCTCTCTTTGATATTTTTCCAAATCATTTCCACCAACCTTGTCAGGTATATAATCTTCATCTGGTGTATTAATTTTTATAACTGAATCTATACCGACATAATTATGCATTTGTTTTATACCGCCATTACCTTTGGCTAACATTTCATCGCTTTTTAAATCAAGAAAAGAATAAGTATCGGATATAATATCACCACTCATAAACGTAAAAGGGTCTGGTTCTTCAAGATGTGACACTGGCTTGTCTAATAAATTTATAATACGTAGTATATTGGCACCAAACTCAGTAGTATGATTATTTAAATCATATATTGCTGGTACAGATTTAATTGTCGGCGGTAGCAATAATTTTTTACCTTGTTCCAAGATAATATATATTTTATTATCTAAAGCTTCGCGATTATCAATGGAAATAAAGTGAACTTTATCATCTAATTTTTTTTTCGAAAGTGATTTTATAATTTTTTGCGAATGCTTGCAATAATTGCTATAGTATAAAATGTAGCTCATTATATTACAATTAGCAAGTTTTATATTTCATTTAACTTATATTAATTGAAATAAAAATATTAAATATTGTTTATGTATAAATATAATGAGTAATCAATATAGTCAATCCCCACAAGAAGTAGAAAGAATTGTTACTAAAATAAATATTCCCGAAGTTACTAATTATAGAAATGAAGATGGTATGTTATTATTTACCCTAAAAAATACCAATGTAAGTATAGCAAATGGATTAAGAAGAACAATTTTAAGTGATGTTCCTACAGTTGTCTTTCGTACATTTCCATATGAAAAAAATTTAGCCGATTTTAAAATCAATACTAGTCAATTAAATAATGAAATTTTAAAACAACGTTTGTCATGTATCCCAATTCATATTGTAAATGATAAATTTGATATAAATAATTTAGAAATTGTTGTTGATAAAAAAAATACCACAAATGATATGATGTTTGTTACTACAAAAGATTTTAAAGTAAAAGATTTAGCAACGGATAAGTTTGTTACGGAGGAAGTTAGAGATGTAATGTTTCCACCAAATAAAATTACAGGCGATCATATTATATTTGCCCGGTTGCGTCCTAAAATATCAAGTGAATTGCTAGCAGAAGAAATATCGGTTCATGCTAAATTAACTTATGGAAATGCTAAAGAGTCTGGCGCATTCAACGTTGTTTCAATATGTACATATCAGTATACACCCGACCTAGTTAGACAAGATGAAATGATGAAAGATTTGTTTGATGATGTAGAACAAGGAGAAGGAGAACAAGACAAAGATATTGAAAGTCAAAAACTTAACTGGAGGAATCATGATAGTGAAAGAGTATTCATTAAAGATAGTTTTGATATGAAAATTAAAACGGTTGGTGTATTTAAAAATGAAATAATAGTGAAAAAAGCTTGTGAAATTATTGTAGAGAAATTAAAATTGATTAAAAAAGAAATCATGGATAATGAGTTGGTGGTTGAAAAAAGCATTAGTACTATACCAAATTCATTTGATATTACATTAAAAAATGAAGATTATACGATTGGTAAAATAATAGAATATGTTTTGTTTAAAAATTACTTTCAAAGTGGTGAAATTTCATACAGTGGTTTCAGAAAGAATCACCCACATGATCCCGATTCAGTTATACGCATAGCATTTGATGAAACTGAAATTGAAACAACCAAAATTTATAATATTATTGATAATTGTTGTGATATTGGTATTGAGATATATAATTCAATCAGGAAAGATATTATTATCGATGTTTAATATAACTTGCTAATAAATGTATCACGATAAATAAAAATTATAAATTATCATTTTTATTTATTTAATATAGATTTATCTATTAATATATATGTGTTATTATACCGTATTGAAATCAATTTCTTCGGGTTTGGGTTGTTTTTCCAAGTCTTTTTCAATTGCACTATCTCTTTCAACATTGCGCATTTCATAGTTTACAGAATACATTAATCTGGCTGAAGGTAAATCATTTATATAATTTTTTACAAATCCCCATTTCACATATAATTTATTTGGTTTTAAATCAGTTAAATAAGTTTGATGAATGTTAAACATGTGTCCTCTAAATTGATACGGAAACTCTTTCAATGGTTTTTGGTGCTGAATATAACATTTTACATAATTTTGATATAAATAATCAGTAAATTGTTTCACTTTGTTCCAATAACCATTAAATATTTCTTTATGTTCAGGGAAATAGAATAAATATTCGATAATCTTATTATTTTTTCTTAATTCATGAAATTGGAATTCTAATTTAGGATTATTTCCTTTTAATTGTCTCACCTTCTCATAAGTTGGATTCCTGACTTTAAATCTTGTACCTCCATTGTAAATCATCCATCCAACCAACTTGTATTGATTTACCATACCGTTTTGGACGATTTCTTCATTAAAATGATCTTTAATATATTGTTGTGTCACCATACTATGTTTATTTACTTCTTTATAACCTTTTACTTCCCAGTTGTCCAATGATTCATATTTGCCAACTAAAATTAATTTAGCTTGTTGAAACGGAATTACCAATCTATTCTTCGGATGTTGTAGTACAAAACTATAACTAAATTTCTTGTCTAATTTGTTAAATGATGCTGAATAATCATTATCAAACTCTTCCATTTTATTTATTGCATCCAAATAAAGATAACGAAATGTGTGTTCAGAATCTTTAAAATATTTACAACGACCACCAATATTACTTCGTGTGGCTATATTCCAATCTTCTATATCTTCATCCCAAAATACATTGATCATTGTCCCTTCATGATAGAGTTCCAATACAAATAACTTAAACCCTACATCGTCAATGTATTTATTTGGATTTTGCATCCACTCTTCATCTTTAGAATTATATGACTTTGGCGGTGCAAATGAAATAATTTTTTTACCATCTGTAATAATAGAACGAAATAGACCCAATGTACTTGTGTTACCTATTGTTACTTTAGATTTATCGTATTTGATCAAATATTTATTTCCTATATGTTTAACTATAAGATGTTTTGATTTTGCATATTCTTCATCTGTTACTACTTTTCCTATATCTGCATAAGCAGATAAATTAAACGTATATGTAAGTGTTTGAAATTCGGTTGTATCGGTCATTATTTTAATAATGTTCATTCTTTTAAATAATTTATATAATTCAATTAATTATTAATATATAAATTATATGTTAATAATATAAGAAACAATGGCATCTAATAATACAATGGAATTAGGAGATATTATTAAAATTATTTCACCAGGTAATGACGCATTACATAACAAAATATTCTTTATTTATTATCTTGATGAAGAAACAATGACGATAATAAGCAAGGATGATTATAGTGAGCACATATTAAATATTGAAAATGAAGAATTAATGGATGAGAGTATTGAGAATATTAAGATATTAAAAAAGAATGATGAAAAGGGATTCGCCAGGCAGAATGACCTTGTAGTGGGAAAAAATATTTCCATAGAATTTGGCGGCCAAGTTCCATTTTTTATCAATGGTAAAATCACAAATTTAGAAGAAGACATGATTGAAATAACCACATATAGTGATAGTAGAGTATTATATATTGATTTTGAATACAAGGGTATACCTAAAAATTTACCCATTGTTAGTATTAAGGATTTTATACCGCCAGATGTAGAAAAAGAACCCGAAGATGAATCGGTACTCATACGCGGAAGAAAAGAAGACGACGGTGATGATACACCGACTGATGATATAGAGCAATTGGGTCAATTGATAGATGAAGATGATATGGAAATTTATGATGATGATGACCTTAAATTAATGGTCAATGAAGATTTTGTAAAAGTAATGAAACAAAATAAAGAGTTAATCATTGAGGGAGACGATGTATTTAGTGATGATATTGGTGCAATTGAAGTACAAGAAGAATATGAAGTAAAAGAAGGACAGAAAAGATATGACCTTGAAGCACAAACAAGTGATATTTTAAATGACTTGCTGTCAACAATTCCAACAGATAAACAAAGTCCAAAAGTAATGGAAAAAATAAATACACAAATTAAACGATATATTGAATTACGGGATGAATTTTCTGTTAAAAATTCTGAAAACAATATAATTAAAAGCAAAGTAAACGGGAGACATAACAAGCCATTAAAACAAAAATTAAAAGATATGGATAGTCAATTAAATTGGATTATACCAATCGTATCCAATATTAAAAAAATATATAATATTGATGTTTTTGATGACGATGCACCAGAAGACATAATTGTATCAGACTTGGAATTTGATTTATTCGATGATTATCGCAATAATCACGTATCAAGCGAAGAAAATAAAACCAATTATCTTATTAACAAGATTCATGATTATTTGAATCCTATAGAAAATCCAGAAGATAAAAGAAATATATTAAATGAAGTTGAAGTAAATAACAATATTGAAACTATTGTTAATAATAATTCGGTCGGTAGTATCATTGAAGATAATGCTGCTATATCCACAACCATATATAACGAAGAATTACATAAAAAAGAATACAATATTCAAAAATATATCACCAGTGGTATGATGACCGAAATGGACCCGAACACTAAACGAAGAAAATTGGTAAAAACAAGAAATAATGAAACCATATTTATAAAGGGGTTTTTAACTGTTCCTACCAAATTAAGAAAAATTTATGATGTAAATGGCATAAGTAATATGTTACATAAGTCACAGGCTCATTATGAAAGGGCTAACTATAGTAATTGGAATCTACTTGGTAATATGGCTATGCAAACGCAAAATTTCAACGAAGATTATATTAATGACAATGATAAACACGATTTAGATAGTGAAATTCAATTAAATGATAAGTATTTTAAGCAATACTTATTTAATGAAAAAATAGAATACTCGGATAGAAATACGGAAAAAACGTATGATAAATTCCTTTATGCTATGATTCCTGATGTAGGCACCGTTATAAATAAACATTTGCAAAAAAATGAAGGTGTATCAATTGATAAAATGTTGGAACCTTTGGAATATTTTGGTATTGATTATTCGGAATTACACAAAAATGATTATAACGACCTGGTGGAAAAAGTAGAAAAAAATGTTTCATCATTCATTAAAACTATAAACAACCACTCAAATCTAGCCAAACGATTTATTCGTCAAAACAAGAATTGGCGAATTAATAAAAATGTTCTTTCCTTGTTGCTTCATAATAAACATAGAGAATTATATCAACTTTATGGTTTAAAAGATACAGATTTATTTTCAGAATCAATCTTTAAAATTTTCAATCAAGATAATGGACGTCTTTGGAATACGGCAATAAGTTATAGTTTATTAGATTTATACCAGGATGTAGATATTGATGCGGTTGTTGAAAGAGAATTGGCAGAAACCAAAATAAATGTAGAAACGGAACGAGAAAAAGATACTGAGTGTACCGATTTTCAATTGGCAAAAAGATACATTGAATTAGACGAATTAAAAGCTGATGATGGTGTAGATGATGTTTACTTTGATAAAAAATATGATACTACTCCATATGAAATTAAAGAGGAATTTATTGAATTTGAAAATTTACCTATTGATGAATTTAAAGGTATAATTAAAAAACATTTGATAGAGAAATTAGCGGTAGATGTGAAAATGGCGCAACGTGATGCAGAAGCTATAGTAGATGGTGCAAAAAAAATAAGAGAAGGTGATTATGCTGTACTTGAAAAAGATGATAAAACAACATTTTACATCCGTAGCAATAATAAATGGAGAATAGATAATGATATGTCAAAAAAGAATGCGGATAATATTAGTTTTTGCAATACAAAGGCAAGGTGTTTGAATATAAAAGAAAATTGTGATAACGTAGAGACGAATCGTAATAAAATGAAACAGCAATTATTGGATCAAATAATGAAAAATTTTGAAAATACGTATACCCAAAATATAAGTGAATATAAAAAGAAAACACGTGAATTGTTATCCCACTATAAAAATAGACTAAGTATATTGAAAAACATGAATCAAAAAAGAGATTATTTATATAATAATAAACAAGTGGATATAGCAAAACAATTAACCATGCGTGAAATAAAACAATCACCTTACGTAGAACTTCGTGATAGAGTATTGGGTGAGCAAGATTTCAGCAAAAGACAAAATTATATACAATTATTTGTACAAAATTACTGTGTTTATCCAGATTCTACAAATAAAGACCAATCCATATATTGGTTATATTGTAAAGAGACTATGTTACCTCTTTTACCCAAATTTTTCATTGACTTAGCAGAGGCATTCGAAGATAATATGTACTTAGACAAATTAGAAGAAATTCAATTACGCCAAGGTGAAGAGAGTGCAGATGGAGATAAAATAGTAGACAAGTATAGTGGTTATACTATTCGTAATATAGATTTTGATTTGAATGAAGGTTATGATAAAATGGGATTTAAAATATCAACCAATGCCGAATTAGAAGAAGATTATCTTACACGCGAAGATTTGGATATCATCGACGAAGCAGGAGATCTTGCAAGCGAAAAGGAAAAACAAATGGCAAAAATTAATAAGTATGAAAACAAAGATGCTGTGATGATAGCTAATATAGTTACTACTTTAAATACACAAATGAAAATCAGTGTGGACGCAGAAGATTATGTTATTAGTAATGTATTATTAGGTTTGGAAAATGATTTGATGGACGAAAAATTGTATGCTCGCCAGGTAGCAATTGCCAAGAAAAAAAAGCGCAAAATAAAACCATATGAATATATTCATGACGAGTATTTACTTTTATTAACAGTTGCATACTATGCTATTAAAGTACAAACGAAAATACCATCGGTTAGTACAAGTAGAACATTCCCAGGATGTAATCCTAAATCATTTAAAGGATATCCATTAGAAGGTGATGATGACACTTTTATACGATATTTGATTTGTGTTATTGCGAGTATTCGTCTCGGTTCTAGCGACCGCCCCTGGTCAGTTATCCCAAAAAGTAAATCAAAACGCAATGATATAATTAAAAAGTATAGTGAAAAGATAAAAGATTATATTGATAAAAAGGTGTTAATCCGATCTTCAGTGCAAGAATTATTAGCAGATAAAAGAGAATATTTAAAAAGTAACGTTGAAATTGAAATAAATGAAGAGTTTGATTTGAAATCTTGGAGTACATTTTTACCACCATTAATAGAAATTAAAGTAAAGGAGTTAACAAGTGTCGATAGTTCATTTTTCACCAGGCTGAACAAGGCTGTACGTGAAGGAGATATAAAACAAAGAGACATGTATCATACATTGTTGGGAAAGATCATAAAGAATTCATTTTATATGCAAGAATTGATAGAAAAAGTTGTTAAAAAAGAAACATTGTTACTTAGTACAGTAGGAAATGCTGTAATACAAAATTCTTGTTGTAATGTAGGGGAAAAATACACAATTGATTATTTTATGAATAAGGATGGCGACATAGCCAAATATAAAGAGATTGTGGAACGTCTAACAATGGAGAAGTACCGTTATAAAAATAACACGATGCCATTTATTAATGATAAAGTAGATAGAAAAACACAATATACTGAGGTAGGTGGAGGATTTGACGAAGAATTAATTTATACAAATTTTATTAAACATTGTCATTTCAATAGTGGTTTAAAATTGAATGATGAATTAAAATTATTGTGTGGAAAAAATACATCAAAATTTACACGATTTCAATCATTAAAAGAGAAAATAGATATAATGAAAAAGGAAAATTTGAATTATAGTGAAGGGAATCTAGTAAATTTGTTAAACTACATGAATAAAAAAACTAGAATAGATATGGATTTAACTCTATCAAAAACCCCATGTGATGAAGGATTTCTAGAAATTGTAAATTTATTGGAAACTAAAAAAGTTAATAAAAATTATTCCATTGAGATATTAGAAAAAATCAAACAAACTATAATTGGTGTGAAAACAGATAGTGAATTTAAAAACACAGACCGATTGCAAATAGAATTATCTAAAGAAATTGAAGTATTAAAAAGTTACCTGGTGGAAAAAATGAAAGTAATAGGTGAGCAAAGAAAATTAAAAGAAATTTTGGATGATATGGTAAATTGGGAACAAATATTAAATGACATTACATTAACTCCTTTGGATAGGACAAATCATATTGCTTGTGATTTTTTAAAGAATAATATTTTATTTTTTATCGATTATTTACCAAATATGATTATTAACAATGCTGATTTTCGTAAAATAAAAGGTGAAAAGGGTGATAAAAATGCATTACTTGTACCAAAACACTGGAATTTAAGTGAATATCATAGAGGTGATATTGAAAGCTTTATTTTCAGGGAATTTAACTTTTTTACAGAATTCCATGATGATCCGTTGTTAGATGAATGTATGATATCATTATTAAAAAATTGTAAAGATATAAAAGATTTTATTAAAAATATCCCTTATTATTGTCAATATGTTGACAACGAAGGCAATGTCGAGGAAAGAAAGATTCCCAGTAATATAATTATGATGTTGTATTATCATTCTTTATTAATTGTTTTTTCTATGTTTATTAATTCAGAAACGATGATTGACCAGGTATTGTTAAATGATTTAAACAAGAGGGCATTGCAAGTTAAATTAAGAAAAATAGTGTTTCAATGTACAACCCTTATGAAAAACAGAAAATCAATGGTTGATATGAATCAAGAGACCATAAAAAGCAAGGTTTCTCGTGTTAAAGAAAAAGAAAAGGAACAAATAAAAGAGCGCCTGGGCAATTTATCCAAAGAAGCTAGAAAAATTGAAGATGTAATGAAGAATCTTAGTTTAGGTGACTGGGCAGTTGGTAGAACATCTGCAATTTATATTTATAATGAAGACCAATATGACAAAGAAAGACATGAAATAGAGCAGAATGCATTGAGAGAGCTACAGATTGGTGCTGTTATGGATGATGTCTCGGATATGCATCGGGATATTTATATTATGGATCATATAGCAGACCAACATAGTGCAAGATTGATAGAAAGAGAAGAAAATACGATAAATATGGCCGAAGATGATGATTTTGGTGAAAACTTTGATGGTGATGAATATTATTAAATTATAATTAAAATTTATAAAATCTAATTATAATTTATTATGAATTTAAGAATGTTTATTAGAAATAATCTAACTTCTGTTGCTATTCTTGTATTTTTCAGTATTTTTGCAGTAGTACATGTATTGAAACCATCATTTTTATATAATAACGATGGTACACTTCGTGACTTTGGATTGGGTTATGAAAAGAAAACTATATTACCTGCCTGGTTAATTACATTTGTATTAGCAATATTATCTTATTTAGTTGTATTGTATTATTTAGCAGCTCCTAAAATAATGTATTAATCAGCTTCTTGTCTATTAGAAATTTCTCTTAATTGCTCTGCTGTGTATTCACATTCAACACTGCTTATTGTGTCTTGTGTTACATTCATAACCAAAAATCCAGCGAGTAAAAACCAAATACACTGTGCAACCAAATCCTTCCTCATAACGTATTGATATATACTTTTAATGCTATTGTATGTTTTTTCTGCCTTTTCAAATTGTCCTTTATTTTCAATATCGACTACTTTCATTCGGGCATCAGCATTTAAAGCAGTGATATATTCTATATTATCTTCATTTTTACTTATTTTTTCCATGTCAATTATCGTTTGTTGATCCGGTTTTTTTAATAAACCCCCATCTTCAAATGCTTTTCTAAAGAACTCTGTAAAGTTTTCTTTTGTTATTTTTTTAATGAATTTAGTACTTTCTGTACCAAATGCTTTTGTCCACACTTTCATAAATAATGATATTTTTTCACCAGGTTTTGTTGCTCTTCCATCTGCGCGTAGCCTTTCCCACGATTTTCTAAGTTTTGAACTAACCATACCAAATACATATGAAAATGGGTATTTCCAAGAAGGCATTAATGTAATAACAAAGTAAATGAGTCCTAATATAAGTACATTCGGTATTATTGTAGTACTAAATAAAACACCAATGGGTTGTGTATAACCTTTACATTTATCTAAAATGGTTTGGGAATTGATTGATATTTGTATAATGATTATAATTGCAAAATAGGCAACTGTCATGATTGCATCCAATGCACCTTTTTTACCTGGTTTTTTATCACCCCCCAAAATATATTTTAGATTATCGACACTATATTTTTTATCAACAAAGATATATTTAGCAGTAAAAAAGATAAGCGTAATCACAAAAAAAATAACAGTAGAAGCAGTTCCTTTATCAGTTGTAGTAACAGTTTCACTCATATAATATTAAAAAACATTATTATTTGTTATTATATTAATATTATTAAATTAAATATTAATATATGAAATATTTTAATGATATACAAGCACCTAAACTAATTGAACCTGGTGCCAGATATTTTTTTTATAATACATTGAAGAATATAAATATGAAAAAAAGTGCATTGCAGGAATTATCATTAAATGTTTTTTATTTAGCCTTATTTATAAGCATTTTGGGTATTTTCTTGGTTTATAAATATAAAACAAAACTTACACCAGAAGAAATTAAGAAAAAACGTGATGACCAGCGCGTATATTTGATTAATAAAATGAAAGATTTATCATACAAAGAACAAGTGAAGCAAAATAAATTAATAACAAATCTACCAAAATTTGAAAGTGATTTTGTTTTAATGCATAAAAATTATTATAATGTTTAATTATAGATGGACGATAATTATAACGATGTTTTAAATACATATTATAAGTTTAAGGCAAAATATGAAGAAGGTTATAATCTTGCAAAAAATAAAATCAGAAAGAAGAAAATAAGCAATGAAGCGAAAAATGAAATGATTAGAAATATAAAACGTAAATGTGTTAACTGTGATGCAGAAGGAGGCATGCTTTTTACGAATGAAGGGCGTATATTAAAAGGTATTTGTAATGCAAAAAAACCTTGTAAATTTAATATCGAACTTAATGTTGAACGATGTGTAGATATAAAGTTAGATTTGGAAAAGGAACGTGATAATTTGGAAGAAAAAATGAGTGAAATAATTGTAAGAAAGTTACACTTATTATTTGAACTAGAAAACGAAGAAGTTACGATAGATGAGTTTAATAAACTTAAACCAGAATATATTGAAATAAAAGCACTTATTGATGAAATAGAAGAAGACTTGGATAATAAAAAAAAAATGCGTGATCCGGAAACAAATGACTTGGTTTATCGCAGTGAAATGTATAAACAAATAAATACTCAGCTTGCAAATAATATTGCAGATTTCAAGGATAATTTGAAAAAATCTTACTTAACAGAGGTACAAAACCAAAAAAAAGCCTTTTTAAAGGATGCTATGGATATATATGTTACAAAAATATTAAATGACCAAAAATTTTTAAGGGATATCAAATATAAATATTGTGCGATTGAAAAAACTCCTGTTGAAATAGTAGATAAAATTTCAGGTCAGACGGTTACCAAAGATTTCAATATTTTAGTACAAAAAGAATTTTTGCAACAAGACAATAATTATAATGAACAAGAGGGAGGCGTGGTTTCAAATATATATGATGTTGCTATATAATTATATATGATGTACATATAATTATATTGTAATATTATATATGTTTAAGTTATTACATTTACCGGCATTTATCATTAGTCTTTCAATAGGTTTATTTTTAGTTTATATTACTGGTTCTAAACCAGAAACAATATATTTATATCCCAATCCAGATAATGTAGATGATTTATTATATAAAGATCAATTGGGAACATGTCATAAATTTAGTGCTGAAGAAGTAGAGTGCCCAAAAAATAAAAAACTTATTACGGAGTATCCAGTGCAGGTAAAAAAGGTTACCATGGAATAATATTATGTAATAGTATATGAATATTAAAAGGTTTGTAAATAGTGATTTCGGTAGAATAGCAATGTCGATATTATTGGGATTAGGACTTGCAACATTATTTAGAAAAGTTTGTAATGGTAGAAATTGTATTGTGATAAAAGGCAGTCATTTTGATAAAATTCAGGACAAAACATTCAAATATAATGATAAATGCTATAAATTTAATAGTGAAGCACAGACCTGTGATGCTAATAAGAAAATAATAGATTTTGCGTAAATATATATAGTTAGAAATATTTATATTTACTATAATGGAAGGAACAACAAGTATTTCTGCATTGCCAAATGATAATAAAAGTAAGCAAATAGTTTTAGAAAAAAAAGAGATACAACAACCGGGTTCGTCATCACAAAGTACAAATCAAGTTGTTTCAAATACAGCACCAATACAACAAAATTATTCTCCCCAGGTGCAACAAAATATACCAATGCAACAAAGTGGGAATATCAATCCTGGATTGACAAAGGATGATATAAGTCAAATTGTAGCAGGCATTAAAGAAGCAGGTGCGTTAAATTTAACTGGGTTACCATCTAGAGACATTCCTATGACAACTACAAATATAACACAAGATGAGCAAGTTAAACCAAATTTTATCCCAAAAGATGGTAAATATGATTATATTAATAATGATGACACCTTGAATAGTATAATGAAGGAAAGAAATGAAAAAAAGACGAAGCGTGAAAATATAGATTATGTCTATAATGAAATGAATGTAAGTGTTTTTATTATGGTATTGTTCTTTTTGTTTAATTTACCATTTATTAATAATGTGATGATGTCTTTTTTGCCGAAGTTATTCAGTAATGATGGTAGTATAAAAGTACAAGGATTGATGTTAAAAACAGCATGTTTTGGTGGTTTATACTATTTATCGTTTAAGCTAACAAATTATTTGACAAATCTATGATTATTGGCATATATAAATTAATTGAAGTGATTTAAAAATAAGTAATTAAATAATAATAACAATATGACTACAGTATCTACACAAACACAGACCCTGAATACAAAAATCATGGTAGACAAGGGAACAATGACTCAAACCAAAGATGAATTGGTTTATAAAACGCCACATCACAAAGAATTATATAGATATATAAAGGATAATTATGTGATACCCAGTGAAAAGCAAATAGTTGAAAAAAGATGGTATGTCTTTCAGTATATGGAACCAACATATCCCGATAAAATTATTCAGTGTTATAGTACTGGAAAGTTGGGACCGATCAAGAAAATACTTTGTGTAAATTGTGGAGGAACAGATCATTTTAAGGTGGATTGTCGGGATGATCTGAATGGTTGTAAAAAATTCAGCTTTAACTTCTAAGATGTAAATAATAATGTATAATGATTCATTATTATTTATTAAAAATTAAATATTTTTTTAAGAAGGGTTGTCTTGGAAGATTTGCGTTTTTTTGTTTTTCGTTTACCATTTTTCTTACGTTTTTTTGTTTTTTTGTTTTTGTTTTTCTTGGATTTTTTTGGTTCATCAACAGGACGATATTTTAAAAAATACCAATTCCATTCTTTTGAATCTCTATCACCTTTTAGTTCCTCATATTTATCGCTTTTTTCTTTTCGCATATCTTCAATCATCAATTGTTTTCCATAACAATCAATACTAAATCGTCTTAAAATACCCTTTTGTTTTAATCTATTCTTTTGCTGAACTTGAAACAAATATTGAGCCATACATAATATACGCTGGGGGTCATAATATACTCTATCTACGTAAACAAATGCTAGATAAAAACTAAGCATAGTATCAATTGTTGCAACACGCATTTTTTTATTCTTTACTCTAATAACATTGTAACTGTGACAGGCCAAAGGTTCATAAACATATGCCAATATTTCTTCATTCACTGAAATTTGGTAATGTGGTGCTATAACTTCACCTACACCTTTTCTAGTTACTATTTTTACATTTTGAATGTTGTTATCCGTTAAAAAGTTTTTTAGGTTTTCAGCTGTTTGTTTTGGATTCTCAGATAAAACATCGAAATCAGGTATTTTTGGTATTTTTTTATTTCTAAGATTGGGTAGATTTTTCAAATACATACGGTTGGCATATGCACCAAAAAAGATAACATTTTGTTTTATTAAATTATCTCTTACTAATTCAAACAGTCTAAATTGAAAATTTTTATTTACTTTCTTTGTTTTTGGATCAATTGTATTTGATTCAAACAATCGTTGTATATCTTCTACATTGCAATTATTGACTTTTAATGGATAATTTTTATTTAATACCGTAATGCGTTTTAACACTTTTTCCCACCGACTAACATCACCTCTCGGGCGAGAAAGTTCTAAAAACATAAGCATTCTTAAATAATTAGGTGGGGAATATAAAATACCATCTACTTTGACTGCTGTAGTTTTTACTTTCTTGTATAACTCTGGGACAATATAAGTAATATCTGCAACAGGAATATAGTTTACAAACACTTTAAATGTACCAGCGTGTACACCCGATTTGGCTTCTACTTCTTCGAAACCTTCTTTAAAATAAATATCAGCAAGCTCACGAGCGTGTTCTAAAGGCTTGGGTGAAAAGAAATCATAATCAGGTAATTCAATAGTTTTATCATAAAATTGATCTTCTGTTGGTAATATATTATTAATAGCTGTTCCACCGTAACAAACCAACTTTTTTTTCTTTAAAAATGCTTCTACTATACTGATGATTTTGGCAACATTAGGATCGCTTAATTTACTTTTTCCTATTTTTTTATCGATTTTATCTACCGCACCTCTAAGTATAGTTAGTTCACATTCTTGAAATGTCATGTTTTTTGTACAACTCATTTAATATATATATTGTACATATTAAATAATTACATTAGTTCCCTAACAACGCATTAAATTCTCCAACAGGATTTTGTATATTTTTTGCTAACGAAGCCTTAACTTGACCACTAACATCACCGGGTTTTACCTTTAATATTTCTCGTCTAAATTCGGCTGGTTTTAATCTAAATGCACATTGATGAGCGTGGTCATAAAAATCATTCATATATTTTTTTACATATTGAACATGGTTTTCCTTTGAATATGATAGATTTCTTAGTACAATTTGAATACCATATTTGGTATGGAAGTCTGTTTGATTAAAATTAAGATGCATACCTTTTTTCATTTGGTCCGGGATCACAATGATAGTTTTTGCCCTAGAATCCTTTATTAGCTGATTTTTGTCTGCTTCACTAACAATATCATTTTCACTTCTATAAGATACAGTATCAGCATCATTATTAGACATATTAACTATATTGTCATAAAAGTTACTTTTCTCTAGTATTTTTTCACCACAATAACTATCATTGGCTACAATGACAACTTTATTTATTAAATCCTTTAATTTAACATCGTTAATATTTTTTCTATTATTACCTGTAAATTTGGGTAATAACCGATGATTAAAATATTTTTTAACTCCATATTCTAATTGCTCCAATACATTTTTGTTTTTCGTTTTTAATCTAAATTGTAAAAATAATGGATCATTATTACTACCTTGAAATGCTCTCTCATTCACTCTTTTTAATACTGTATCAAGAGGTAAATGGTTAAACGATCCGGTTTCACGACATGATGTTGTATCATTGACCGCTATTACAGCTTTGTCATTTATTGAATAAATTTCAAAATCTAAAAATCGTGCTCCAGTATCAATCATATTTACTAAAATGTCTTCATCTACCCAATCATTTTGATAGGTTCCTCCAGCAGCAGAGTTAAAACTGGAAAATATAACATAGTCTGAAATGTAGAAATCACCATATTTATTATTGCTGTGATCGCTAACAGAATCCCTAAGTTTTTGACTTAATGGTATCAAAGGTTTTGCGGGTAAAGTTTTGCTTTTTTTCAAATTATAATAGGTACTTTTATTTTTATTATATCTTTCTAAGATACTAATAACATAATTTAATATTAACCATATAAATGCAAGTGCAAAAAATATAGCTACTAAAAATATACCGTATAAGTCTTTATCTTCCATTATATTATAACTTAATATAATGTTTTAAAACATTTTTAAAAATTTCAAATTAAAAATAATTATGTTATATTATATTAAATCTATGCCTGGCGGTTTAATGAATATAGCATCACAAGGAAATTCAAATGTTTTATTTACCGGTAACCCTACAAAGACATTTTTCAAAAGTACATATCATAAGTATACAAATTTTGGTATGCAAAAATTTAGAATTGACTACAAAGGGTTACGTCATTTAAAATATAAACAAGATACGGTAATGGAATTTAAAATACCAAGATATGCGGAATTATTAGCAGATACATATATAGTGGTTAATTTACCAGATATATGGAGTCCATTCCATTTTGATAGATATAATAATGCTCGTCCATATGAATTTAAATGGGTCGATGATATTGGTTTAGCCATGATTAAAGATATTGAAATTTGTGCGGGATCAAGTATTATATCTAAATTTTCTGGTGAATATTTACATTGTTTAAAGGAACGTGATTTTACGACCACTCAACGAGAAAAATTCAATAAAATGACGGGAAATGTAACTGAATATGTGAATCCGGCGAATACAGATCATAATGTTAACATGTACCCGAATGCATATCGTTTCCAAGGACAAACTGATGATATAGAACCTTCTATAAGAGGTAGAAAACTATTTATTCCACTTTCTACTTGGTTCTGTAACTCGATGAAAGTTTCATTGCCATTAGTCGCTATACAATATCAAGAAATCACAATTAAAGTAACATTCCGACCAACACAAGAATTATATACTATTTTGGATGTAGAATACGATTATTATGATAATACAGTGGGTTATTTACCTAGAATTGCTCCAGAGCCAAATAATGCTCGTCATCAATTATGGAGGTTTTTACAACAACCATTGGATGACAAAGCAACTCAGTATCAAAATACAACAAGAATGGATTGGCGTGCAGATGTTCATTTGATGGCGAATTATGTATTTCTGAGCAATGATGAACGTAGGGTATTTGCAAATGATACGCATAATATATTAATAAAACAGGTATATGAACATCACCATTTGAACGCAACTGGTACTAGAATAATTCCAATTGAAGGAACGAGTGGTATGGTATCTACATATATGTTGCGATTTCGCAGAAGCGATGCAAATAAACGCAATGAGTGGTTTAATTATACAAATTGGGAATTTTCAAATATGAAGCCACAATCAATAGATTTACCTGAAGATTTTTCGGGAAATGCGGCTCCATTTGCAAATCCGTTTAATTATGAAATTACAGGGCCAGTCAATATTGAAAATCAAAAGATGATATTGAACGAGCTAGGTATTCAAATGGATGGTATATATAGAGAAAATGTGCTAGACCAGGGTATATATAATTATGTAGAAAAATGGACGAGATGTAGCGGTGCAGCGAAGGATGGTTTATATATTTATAATTTCGGAGTGAAAAATAATATGTTTGAATATCAACCTAGTGGTGCTATGAATGTATCAAAATACAAGGAAGTGGCGTTTGAATATAATACTATTGAACCACCATTAGCGGAGAATCCTACACACATTGATCAGATATGTGATGGAAGTGGTCAAATAATAGCAATACGAAAAAATCCGTATTCCTTATATAAATATAATTACGACCTTTGTGTATTTGAAGAGCGATATAACTTTGTTAAAATAGTTAGTGGTAATGTAGGATTATCTTATGCTAGATAAACTTTGCAAATAACTTAAAAAAAGCATTAGTAATAAACTATATGTTAGGAGAGTTTTTTTTATTTTTTATTGGGCTTGCTGCGGGTATTTTATTTTTTTGGGTCGTTAGTGTCCCATTTATATTAAAATAGGTGTAATATAAAGGATTTAAAAACATGGAAATTAATTTAATTAATATTAATAATGTTAAGTAAATTATATAAAAACAGTAAAGCAGTTCTCAAAAACAATAATATTACTACTGCATTAATTAGTGTAACTGAGTTATCACAAGCATCCATTCAAACGCCAAACGAGCAAAGAATCATCATCCCTGATAAAATCGTTGAGATTGTAAAATACCAAGAAGAGTTTTTTAAATCAAATAAGCATTTTAATTTTGTGGGTAATATTAATATAAATTGCTGCCTGGCAAATGAAAAAAATTATTTAATCGATGGACAACATAGATTTCACGCGATTAAAAGACTTTGTAACAAGGGTTATAAAAATGAGATGGTAAAAATAGAAATTATGGAAGTAAAAACATACAATGATGTAATATTAAATTACAATTTGTTAAATAAAAATACTCCGTTACCAGAATTTGTAGACGGTATAGATGAAGATATTCCCAAAAGGGCCTTTATATCGATTAGGAATGAATTTCCAAATATATGGAAAACATCTAAAAAACCAAAAAAACCATATATAAATCAAAATGATTTTCAAGAATCCCTTGGATTTTTAACATTGAAATTGAATGAAGCAAATATATTTCCTGGCGGAATTAAAGAAGAAGACTTAAAACAATTGATAATTGATAAAAACAATAAATTGAAACTTTGGCCTGTTGAATCATACGAAAAAATAAGAAAGGGTGTAAAATGGGGACAATATAAAAAAGAGGCTGATAAACATGGATTTTATCTAGGTATGTATTCTAGTATAAATCAAGAATATGTATACGACTGGGTATTACAGGTGGTAGAAGAAACTTCTGGTATAAAATTAACTAAAAAAAACGCACCGAGTAAAAAGAAAAAAACAATTCCCAAACAAAAACGAGACGAGTCGTGGAAACGTTGGATAGGAAATGAATTCGGTGAATCCCGTTGTTATTGTTGTAGAGTGGAAAAAATAAAAATGAATCATTTTGAATGTGGGCATGTTCAATCGGAAGCTACAGGCGGTTCTTTGCAAGTAGATAATTTTAGACCTGTTTGTAAAAAGTGTAATCAAACTATGGGTATAAAGCATATGCGTGATTATATTGCGGAACATTATCCACAAAATTTAGAAATGTTTGATAATAATGTTTCACCAGGTGCATATGAAGAGAATGTTATTGTATCAATGCCTGTAGTTACGAAACAAAAAGCAAAAAGTATATGGAGTAAGGTGGCTGGTGGTTATTTTTAATCTTCTCTGTCATTATAATTGTCTGGTTTTGGGTTTATGATTTCATCATCTTTGCTATTTTCTGGTAGTGTTCTTTTACCTAGGTCATAATTGCATTTGTTTGGGCTGGTAAATCCGAATGGGTTTTCTTTAGGTAATCCTGATGCAATAACTGAAGGTAATTTACTATCGTGTAAAAAACGCCTTGTTATTTTGAACATTTTATATTTTATCATTATATTTGCTAAATTTTTTAAATAATATTGTTAACAATAATATTATTTAATTATTAAATTAGAACAAACTCATTAAAGCATTGTAAAATTTGGGTGGTTTATCAGGATTCCAACCTTTATAATCCATTATTGTTGGTGAATTACCATATCTCGGGTCATCATTATGTGTATTGAACCCTAAACCTGGTGGTGATCCGTATCCAGCGTGGTCATCATCATTATTATTCGCAAACATATTAGTTGTGGTTCTTCTATCAGGTTCATCATTTGTGTTACTAGTAAAACTACCCTGAAAATAACGATTTCCCTGTAATAAACCAATATCTGGTGTGAAATCACCTAGCTGTCGCGATTCTCTGTCATCACCATAATCTTCTTCTTTAAATGCATTATTTTTTTTTTGTGCTCTTTCATAAAAAGTTTCAGGTTTATAGATTTTAGTTGCAGTGTCATATTCACCCATCTTCATTAATTTCATTCCACATTTTTTACAATCTTGTCGATAATCATCGGATTTATATGGACAAAACCGATATTGTATTTGCTTGGTAGTTCCTGATATATCTTTAAAATATACTTCCGTTTCACAATCACCAGATGATTTTGGTGCATTACATCCATTAGGACAATCAGCTGGTCTATCTGGATTTGCACTAGTGGTCCATAAACCATTACCAATGCTAAACTGACATAATTTTTTGAGGAATGTTTCGGAGTTGGGTCGAATGTCGTTGGTAGCTATTTTTTCACAAGCAGGTAAATAATTGGATGAGTCTTTCAACAGACTACTGTCATTATCACGGTTTAAACATTTATTACATTCATTTTTTATAATAGATTCGTCATCTGAATTATCATTTTTCAATCCATCTTTTATGATTTTTCCACAATAATCGCATCCTTCAAATCCTTCTAAACCGGGAAACATTTTAACGAACCTATTTACCATATTATCAAATGATTTGCTAAATATAAATACAATTAACAATGCTACAATAATCGTGAAAATAAATTTATACGTGTTCACATTAAAGATAATATTATAGAAAAACTTTAACATATATATATTTTGAATATATTATTTTAACACATTAACATTGTTGATATATCACAGACAGACATACCTTTAATTAAGGCGTAAATATAAATACCAAACTTAATAAACATTATACCTATTAATACACCAATTGTTCCTTTAGCTAATTCTAAATTTTTAAACTTTACAATGTTATTATAGATAATAATAAAAATCATAATCATGAAAAATTCAATAAACATCATAGTAAAAGGATGCATTTATATAATATTATTATAAATAATTATCCAACATTATTTACTTGGTATATAATATATATATGAGTTCTAAAAATAAAGTTTCAAATAAACAAAAAGATATCAATAATTTAACTGGATTTTTAACGAAGATGTTAATTATGGCGATTACAATGCTTCTTTTATTTATGGGTACTCTCGTACCAGCATTATTTTTTGCATCATTTGCAGCCAGTAAGAGAAATAAAATTAATGGCAAAATACTTATAGAAGACGAAGATAGTGATTATTTTATTGGTAAAATGGAAAAAGTGAAAGAAACGGCAAAAACACAAGAGCAAACATTAAATTCTATATTTAATGTTGATGATGGGCCTAAAACAAGTTTCATGGAAGAAGTAATAAATAAGCCTTTTAAGAATTTAAATATGGGATTATATCCAAGAATAGTTAATTTCAATGGTTATGATAAGGTTTTTGATAAGAAAGATACTAAGCTTATATTTTTCTCGATTATGATGTATTATATATTGCCTATTATTACAATATTATATTCTTTATTTGGCGCGGTTTTTTACATATTTGGCAAAGGATTTGGTTATGAAACTAGTGCGTCTAAAGCCATTAGAGAAACAACATATAAATTAATTGGGACATTGCGAAGTACAGAAGCTAGTGTATGGTCAAAATTTATAGCTGTGGTAGGTTTAATTCCTGTTGGTATTATAGGATATATATTTAGATTCATATTTCATTTGGTAACTGCTCTGTTTTCAGGTGTTTTTGGTGGATTATTATATTTGCTTAAAACACTTTATACCATATATATTAATCCTCTTCTACAAGGAGAAATGTTTGAAACTGATCCAGACGTAATTGATAAATTTGATAAACCTGGTCAATTAAAAAATAAAGGGGTGTCGTTTTTCAAACATATAATAAAAAAATTAACATTGCCATTCTTGGCTTTATATTGTATTAATGTAGCTATTGCGGCGTCGAATGATTTTTCATCAAGTGGTCTAATGATAGGAACAATCACTATTACATTACTTGTATCGTTCTTTAATTACATCAAAAAAAAGAATTAAGATAATATAATTAGCCTAATTATAACTTGAATGATTGTGATTATATATAAAATATATGGGAAACAACAAAAAGAAAAGAGCTAAGCAAAGAAAAGTGTCAGCACAAGGGAAGCCATTTGTTTCAATTTGCACACCAACTTATAATAGAAAAAAGTTTATTCCATTTTTGATTAAATGTTATTTAGCACAAACTTATCCAAGAGAATTAATGGAATGGGTGGTTGTAGATGATGGCGATGATTCAGTGGAAGAACTTTTCAAAGATGTACCAGGTGTAAAATACATTCGTTTAGAAGAAAAAATGAAATTGGGTAGAAAAAGAAATTATATGCATGAACATGCTAAAGGTGAAATTATTGTGTATATGGACGACGATGATTACTATCCTCCTGATAGGGTAACTCATGCAGTAGATAGATTGCGTTCCCAACCAAAAGCATTAGCGTGTGGAAGTAGTATGGTATATATTTATTTTAAGGATACTAAAGAAATATATCAATTTGGTCCTTATGGACCAAGGCACGCCACGGCTGGAACATTTGCATTTAAAAGGGAATTATTGAAAGAAACAAAATATGATGATGAAGCAGAGATGGCAGAAGAAAAACAATTCCTTAAGAATTATACTATTCCGTTTGTACAATTAGAAGCAAAAAAAGCGATTTTAGTATTTGCCCATGATCAAAATACATTTGATAAAAGAAAATTGCTTGTTAACCCTAATCCAAACTATGTTAAATGTACAAAATTAACAGTGAAACAATTTATCAAAGACAAAGAGATGCGTGATTTTTATACGAATCAATAATTTAGTATAATCATATAATTATTAAAATTGTATGATTTTTTTATAGATATGATTTTTTTTATAGATATATGTTATAATGAAGTTGTTGGGAAATTTACTAAAGGATTTTAAAAAGTTGCATATTATCGTTCGGATATTGGTAGTAGCGTTGATATTTTTGGTTGGTAGATGGGTATATAAAGGATTGATGTGGGGAAACTGGGATTTAAATAATTATATCATCGAAGGTATGGAAAGCATTAACAAAGAAAAAGCCGCTGAATTTAAATTATGCCATATGAATGGTTGTGGTCATTGCAAAAAAATGATGCCAGAATGGGATAGATTGGGTTCTAAAGTAGGAAATATTAAAATTACTAAAACAGAGCAAAGTGAGGATCCCTCTTTAATGAAAAAATATAAAGTACAAGGTTATCCAACAATGGTTTTATTAGATGCGAATGGTAACTTATTGGAAACATACAATGGAGATAGAACTTATTCTGCATTTATGGAATACTTGTCATAAACAAAATTATCTATATATCTATAAACTCTATTAATATCAAGTTTATTGATATCATGCGATTCGCCAAATTTTTCGTATATTTCATTTAATGAAAAATTGTTTCTTAAGTCTATGAAATAAGATAGCAAATCGGACTGATCCATATTAAAAGCAAAGCATAAATTTTGTATAAATAACATATTATTGTATTCTGTTGAATATTTGGTTAAAACTTTTGTAAATCGTACTTCAGCTGGATTGTATTTTACCTTTTTATTTTGGCTATCTTTAAATTCTTGAAGAAGTTTGTTGTTATAAAATGTTTTCACCAGGGAACTCATTTCATTAAATAACCAAATTTGTTTTTGAAATGTAATTCTATCAATATAATCTGAAAAACACGTATTTTCCAATATATCTATATAAAAAGGTATAGTTTTCGCCTTATCAAAATTTTCTAATACATCTATGATATTTTCATGATATAGTAGTCCTACACTGGTTCTATCAGTTTCATTCATTATAATAGGATGTGCATCGATTGAATATTTATTATTTAGTAATTTTTTTGTTATATCTTTAGTATCAATATTACTACTTTTAGATTGAAAAACATTTTTAATTATTTTATTCTTTAAAATGGTGGATTGATTTTGATAGATTTCATATGATGTTTTTAATTTTCGCAAATCCCCATTTATTACTGAAATAATATTGTTCATAATATTATCATTCAAATCTGGCATCAATAAACTAGATATATTTTTTATTTGTTCTTTGGTAGGTATTTTTAATTCAATTTTAGTACACATTTTCATCATTTCTTTTATTTTTTTATCTTGATGATAATTGCTAATACAAATAATTGGTACCATTGTGATATCTTCTAGTTTTTGTTTTTTTGTTTTTTTTGGACGGATTAATTTTATAAGAGAGTTGATACCACCTTTATCGCCACTATTCATACCATCTATTTCATCCATGATTATTGCTAGTTTCTTTTTTTGTTTTTTAAACATACTTATTATTGTTTGTTCATTCATTGATTTTTTTGTTATAGTATCAATTACTGATTTATTACGAATATCACCTGCGTCATATTTTATCGTATCATAATTTAATTGTTTTAATATTTTTTCTACGAAATAAGTTTTGCCAGAACCTGGGTCACCGTAAACATAAACACCCCTTTTAATAAGAAGATTATGTTTATTTTCTTCAAAATGACTTAAAAATTGAATTAAGTTTTCTTCGTTTTTATTTCTATTTAATAATTGATTCATATTCAATTGCTCCATCTACTATTCTTTCTTTTTATTTTTTTATATTTTTTTTTACGCATACCATTTATATCTTTTATATATTCATAGCATTTTTGGCTATTGTTTTTCAGGGATAATTCTTTTAAGTAGATGATATATGAAGGGTACGAAACAATATCAAACTTATATTTTATTGCTTTGAACCAGTGATTATTTATTTTGAGTAAAAATTGCAAGGGAAAAATCAAATCATGGCGAATAACATAGCGCATATAATTGTTGATATTCTTCCTGGTGAGATTCTCATCAAACTTATCTTTTAGTCCTTTAAAAAAGTTAATTTTGTTTGTGCATTTCATTGTTTCTGTTGGTAAATATTCAAAGATAATATTAACTAAGTCACCAGGCAGATTTGTAATAGCATTAAACATTATATATTTAAAATAAATATAAAATATTTAACATATATTTTGATTACTTACTCCATCCCATGTAATACCGCATTGTTTTGCCCAATTGCATTTGTTTATTTCACCATATACGCCTATAAATTCAGGATCTTCTGGTTTTAATTCTTTGCAACTAGGAGGCAATGATGAATAAAAGGTATGAACGTCAGACCCAGATTTGTGATTAAATTTACATTGAACTTCACCGTCATCGGTTTTAACGACATCAAAATAATCGGGACATTGAGCTACATTTGCTGGAAACTTAACATTTTTTCGCATTCGTAATAGTACTATACCCACAATAATTAATGCTATAGATAAAACAATTAGGGCTATAACAGAAACATTTCTTTGAAAACTCATATATTATAGTATAATATTGTTTTTTGTTAGTAAAGTTAAAATTATAATATTAAGCAATTATATATGAATAATGCAGGTATAAATGGTCGTGTAAATATAATGGATCAAAATTTGTACAATCGGTTTAAAATGTATGATAAAATAAATGTGGATGACAAATCGGGATATCACGAAGCCTTGGTGGGTGAAGTAGAACAAACTCAAATGTCCAACTTATATTTCTCTAAAGAAAATATTAAAATTATACAAAATGGTATTCGCAGGGGAGTTTATGATAAATCAAATGGTGTATATGTAATTGATGAACAAGACGAAGATGCAGTAAAAATAATTATGCGAGAGGTTTATTTTAAGCATGCTAACCACGATGACAATATAACGGAGGAAATTGTAAAATTAAATAAACACGTTTGTGATTATGCTGTGCCTAAATTAATGAATGAGATAAGTAGTTATTTGAAGTATAAAAATGATGTTAGTACATTAGTTGTACCAATGGATTTACCCAAGTCAACTTATACATCCAAAGACTTGGAACAAAAACCTTTTTTCTAAAAATAAATTTAAATACTAATTAATTAAATTTATTATATGGAATCATCGGAGTCTCCTATTTTATGGATAGTAAATCCATTAAAACAAACGATAGTGAATCCGAATGACCAAACAGAAACTAAATACGATGAAAAATATAATTATAATTTTTCTGAAGATTATAATGATTTTAGCATTCCACAACCATCCAATGGTTGCAAACGCTCACCTTCATTTATGAAATCTATGTTTAGTCATTCTTGATAATTACTATAAGTATTAATTTATATTAATTTATTTTGCTGATTTTGCTGATTTTGCTGATTTTGCTGATTTTGCTGATTTTGCTGATTTTGCTGATTTTGCTGATTTTGCTATTTTTGCTATTTTTGCTATTTTTGCTATTTTTGCTATTTTTGCTATTTTTGCTATTTTTGCTGATTTTGCTATTTTTGCTATTTTTGCTATTTTTGCTATTTTTGCTATTTTTGCTATTTTTGCTGATTTTGCTATTTTTGCTATTTTTGCTATTTTTGCTATTTTTGCTATTTTTGCTATTTTTGCTGATTTTGCTATTTTTGCTATTTTTGCTATTTTTGCTATTTTTGCTGATTTTGCTGACTTTTTGCTTTAACAGTACCATACAATCTATTTTCCCGCTGTTTCACATAACCATCAAATTTATCTTCCAGCTGTTTTAAATCTCTCATCCACATTTGTTTTATTGTTGTATTTACAAGTATATCCAATTCTTTCTTTTTCTCATCTCTTTTGTTTCGTAATTCAATGATATTTTCTTCAATAACACTATCAATCGGCATTGTTCTTAGATATTTATATTCTTCATCATCATCAATTACATCATATCCACGCGTCTTTAATAATTTAATTACCACTTGTTTTTTCTTTTTTCTTAAGTCTATGATATCTTGACATTGTTCCTCGATAAATCGCGCTTTATTAGACAATAACATTACTTCACGCTCTAATTTATCAGTCTTGTATTTCTTACGTTGCTGATACCCTTTAAATCTTACTGGATAATAATCATCAATGATTTCCCCTGTAGTTGCATATTTTTTGATTTTTTGATCAGGATCAAATAGATGCATGTTTGTGGCAGATTTCGTAGTAGTTAGCTTTAACACCTTTTCAAGCTTATTTACATTGAACTCTTGTTGTGATTTAATATATTTATTAACAATGCTTTTCGTAAATTTCACTGTAATATCAACAAGTGCATCTGTACTCATATCACTAATCTTTTTAACCAGTGGTTTTATTTTATTACCGTTTTTATTTTTATCAGACATTAGTGTTTCCAAGAATACTTTATATGTGTCTGTCCAAGATCCAACCGGTAACTCCGTAATACGTACAGTATCATCTGAAATAACTTCATATGTACCTTTAATAAGGAATTTAGAATGATTAATATCTTGTATTGTTCCTTTGAAACCTTCATAGTAAGGTAGGCCGGCATCTGGTGCCGCCAATTCAGGCTGCTCTATTTTACTTTTCAATGCCTTAATAACATTCATCGGATGATAAGGCAAGCCTTCATAACTAAATCCCGTTCCAATACCTTTTCCACCATTCACCAAAACCATTGGAATAATAGGTAAATAGTATTCAGGCTCAACACTTGTACCATCATCATCTAAATAATTTAGAATAGATGAATCATCATTTGAATATATTATACCGGTAAGAGTATTTAATTGTGTAAATATATATCTATCACTTGCTGCATCATTACCACCCTGTAATCTACTACCAAATTGGCCACGTGGTTCTAACAGCGCAATATTATTTGAGCCAATGAATTCTTGTGCCATTCCAATAATAGCACCTTTCAAACTCATTTCACCATGATGATATGCTGAATGTTCACTGATATAACCTGCTAGCTGTGCAACCTTTATTTCATTCGTTAGTTTTCTCTTAAAGCAGCCGAATAATATCTTGCGAATACTGGTTTTTAATCCGTCTACAACATTTGGAATAGATCTTTCACAGTCGTATTTTGAAAAGTGGATCATCTCTTTGTCTACAAAATTACTGTATGATACAGTGTCATTGTCAAAATCCAATGTATTATTTTTATCGAAATTTTGTAGCCATAATTTTCTATCATCCGCCCGGTGTTTATTAAATACTTTATCAATAGCATCATCACAACTATCTCCACCGTATTCAAACGTAACTACTTTCTTTTCTTGAAAATATTCCTTAAACTCCTTTGCCGTACTTGTACCCAATCCCTTATAATATTTCACCTTCCATCCCTTTGTATCATTGGCTTCCTTCCATTTGTCATAATCTTGTTGATTGTAAAATGATTTGCTTTTGCTGCCTTTTGTGATTTTAAGGATTGGAGTATTCATAAATCCCAAGAAGGAATTGATTTTGATAAGCTCATTCCACTGTGTTTGAAATAAATTTACACACAAGCCTTTGATATGAGTACCATCTAAATCCTGATCTGTCATGAAAAGGATTTTACCATATCGTAATGTAGAATACACTTCTTCAATGTTAGTGTATTTTTTTCCTGCTTGTAATCCCATTATCTTTTTAATATTGGTGATTTCGGCATTGTCATTGATTTTCTTTTGATCTATATCTTTTGTATTTAATAGCTTACCTTTTAATGGGAAAATACCTATAGTGTTTCTATCTTCTTTCGATAATCCTGATACAATACCAGCCTTAGCCGATAACCCCTCACACAAGATAAGGACACAATCCTTTGCTTTCTTCCCTCCCGCGTGATTAGCATCTACGAAATTAGGAATACCAGTGATACTTTTAGTCTTCTTACCATCTGTTTTCTTTGCTGCTTTATTATCTTTTAATTCTGTGAGTGAGATAGCAGATTCCATTACACCCATCTTAATGATTTTATCGATGAACTTATTGGATAATTCACACTTAGAACCGAAACGAGATGCCGGAGTGGTCATATATTCCTTTGTTTGGCTGTCAAATGAAGGATTTTCAATTAAACAATTGACAAATATCATCAATTGTTCTTTAATTGTAACTGGTTTGACTTTCACTTTCTTTTTCTTTTCAATGTATGTTACAATTTGCTTAATCACTTGATTCATGATATAATCCACGTGCTTACCACCTTTCATAGTATTAATACCATTTACAAAGGATACTTGTGTGAATTCATGAAGAGGTGATAGAGCAATAGCTACTTCCCAACGATCATTTGGTTTTTCATAAGCTCGTTTAGCTTCTGATTTACTACCAATATATAGGTCAATGTAATTTTCAAATGTACGAACTGGTTGTAGTTGTCCATTGAATTTCACTTTGATTGTTTTTGGCGTAATTGCTGCTATATCAATAGTGCGTTTGTGTAGCAGTTGAAACATGTCGTCTGTTAACTTTTCAATGTTGAACCGTTTATAATCTGGGAGGAACGATACCTTTGTATATGGTTTTCCTTTCGCACATTTTCTTACGGTTGGCTTACAAATTTCAGACAAATTGTTTTTGAACTCTTGAATGTATTTTAGACAGCGTGTATGATCTACGGTTTCAATTTTTCCCCAAGTGGAGTATATAAATATGAGTTTTACACCAAATCCATTCTTACCACCCCATAATTTCTTTTGTGTTTTATCATAGTTCGTAGATGTTCTAAGATGACCGAAAACCATTTCTGGAATCCATAATTTATTTTCGGGGTGTTGTGCAACATCAATGCCATTGCCATCATTGGTGATTGTGATTATACCTGTTTCTTTATCGACTTGTACATCAATAAGTGAGACTTGCATTACATTGTCGCCCTTTTTAATCGCCATTCTACGTCCATGATCACTTGCATTCACAATAGCTTCATCAAAACATTTGAATAAACCGGGAACCCATTTGTATTTGCTATGAGACATTTTCATCTCTTCATTTGATGTTTTAAACCAATTTTCACCTTCATCTTCTTCTGTACTGCCGATATAAGTATCAGGTGCGTCAAGGATGTGTTCTCTAGGAGTTTTACTTTGATAAGTTTTTGCTAGGTTTTGATTATCCATATTGAATTTATGAGGGGTACCCTTTAAATTATTTATTTCAATTAATTTATTTGAAATAAATAACTTATTTTAAAGTAAATGTTTTTGTAAAGTAAGCCCAAAAGAAAATGCCTACAAAGCATTTTGCAAATAGGTCTAAAATATTATATCCTACATTACGAATTTCATGATCGGCTAAATATATTGCTCCGTATCCACTCCATAATATTAAGAATGACCAGTAAAGAATAGAATTATCAAATTTATATTTTTTGTGTAGGAATTTTTTGTATATAAATCCATACAGCGCGGCGAAAGCAGTGAAACCGAATACAATGCCTTGGAATTTATCGATAACGCCTGTTTCACCTAAATAGCCAAAACCGAGCATAGCGTAATTTAATACTAAGATGATACAGAATGTCCAGAAACTGAGACGTCCTCCTGTATTGTATAAAAATGCTAATACAAGTACTAAAAGCATAATTGGTGTTGTGATAGCCCAATCGGTATACCTAGTTATATTTAATTGTTTGTAATCGAGGGTTTTTCCTTCAATTTCTTTAACGAAGAGTCCGTAGAAATAGGCGGCGACTACGGAGATACATGTTTCTAAATTTAGGATATTTCGTATTTTTGAATCATTTGTGCGCATAGCTTCTATGAAAGTGATTGTAGCGGTAGTTAAAAGAAATACGTAGGTAATATAGAAGGTAGTTTTTACCATACGCTCTTTATTGTTTGTTTTAGCATCGGTATGTTGTAATTGTTGCGTTTTCATATACTATAATTAAACATAATATTTAGGATTAGATTTTTTTCTATTGAATGTATATAATGGTTAAAGAAGCTCGTAAAGGTAGTGATGGTAAATACCACATTAAAGGAAAGAAATACGAAATGTTGGTGGGTTCCCGTGCCCAAGTTATGCATGGAACAGCGTACAAAACAGGTTATGGTAAAAAAGGATTAAAGAAAAGTCAATTGAAAATGCATCGCGGTCGTGTTGTATCGGTTAAAGCAAGCAAACGTGCTAAGTCTGGTAAAAATCCTTTAGCAAAATATTTGAAGATGGCGAAATCACGAAAAGGAAAGAAATTTGTGCCAATGAAAAAGACGAAGGGAAAAACAAAGAAAAGTAAAGCAAAAACAAAGAAGAGTAAAAGAAAAAGTCGTGAAATGGGTGCACCTTTATATGAGCGCTAATTAATTCTATATT